>Ga0169931_10013397_pt1 | contig 11203 bp, 10 predicted proteins | sample Kivu_15m_20L_FD_129675 | JGI IMG/M metagenome (GOLD analysis project Ga0169931, IMG submission 129675) | Freshwater microbial communities from Lake Kivu, Western Province, Rwanda to study Microbial Dark Matter (Phase II) - Kivu_15m_20L... | ecosystem: Environmental > Aquatic > Freshwater > Lake... | reverse complement strand
GCCTCCGTGAACCAGTGCGGGATGTTGAAGTTCGTCTGCTGCAGCGTGATCACGTGGACAAGTTCGTGCGTGAGCACCCGGGCCCAGTTGAACGGCTGGTTCGTGTTGCGCGGGCTGGCCAGAGCGACGACCCGGCCAGTACACGCGCCCACCGTCGGCAGGAAGGGCAGGCCGGTGGTGCGGCCGCTGAACCACTGGTGATTCTTGAGGATTTCGATCCGTGTCTTGCCGGCTGGCTCGAAGCCGAGGTCAGCGACCATCTTCGGGTAGATTTTCTCGAGGTATTCCGACATGGCCTTCGCCAGGAGTTCGTCCTGCGTCGGGTCGTATACGACGAGAAAATGGTCCGATTCGAGCGTCGCGTAGGTCGCCATGTGGTCGAGGACTTTGAGCATGTTGTCCGTACGCACGTTGAACGGATCGGCGTCGAAGGCGACATCGAACAGGGCGTGGGCCTCGGTCTCGCGGCCGATCTGCATGTAAAGCATGCCCAGCCCCACCTTGGCATCGGCCCGGTCCTGGTCAGCCGCGATGGCTTTCAGGAAGGCACGTTCAGCCACGTGGTATTTGCGGCGATCGGCAAGCCTTTCGCCAAGCGCGTAAAAGTAGGTGGACGGGCTGGAATTGAGTGCGAGGACCTGTTTCTCGACATCGAGCACGCCAAGTTCGTCGGCGACAAGCTGCCGGGCGGCCGCCAGCCGGGCCAAAGCGTCTTCGTCCGACGGCGAAAGTTTCACGGCGGCTTCGGCAGCGGAAAGGGCGTCGTCGAAGCGCTCGTCCGAAATGTTCAGATCGGCCAGAAGTATCTGGGCCGGGGCATATTCCGGGTCGATTTCGATCGCCCGCTGGGCACGCTGTCGCCCGGCAGCGAGTTTGTATCCGTCAAGGTCGGAACGGCCCAGCGTGACGATCACCGGCGCGGCCAGGGGATTGATCCGAAGGGCTTTCTGAAGTTCCGGAATCGCCCGCTTTTCGTTGTAACCGCTCAGGAAGAGCTTGCCTGCCGCCCAATGCGCCTGCCAGCAGTTGGGGTCTTTGGAGATGGCGGCGTCATACAACTCGGTGATGATGTCCGAAAGCGTCTCGGCGAGTTGTTCGCCTCGCGTCGAGGCCCGATAGAACCTTTCCGCGGCCTGGCCGGCGATGACGAGGTCTTCGGCCGAGAAGGCATCCGGGACATCGTTGCGCTGCTTGACGAACCATTCCGCGGCGGCCGTGGCTTCGTCCTTCCGGCCTTCGGTGTCCAGCAGCCGAAGTGCAACCCAACGGCCGAGAACGTGATTCGGGTCAAGTTTCGTCGCGATTTCGGAAAGTCGTTTCGCTTCGGCCCGATCACCACCTTCGAAAGCCCATTCCGCCAGAACGGCCGGCATGTCGGCATTCTCGGGAAAACGTGTGGAGATCCACTCCAGCCCCGGTTTCGCGGCTGAACGGCCCCCGATTTCGGCACGTGCGCGGGCACGGCCCAGCCAGGCAGCTTGCAAAATGACGGGATCAGACCAGGAATCGGGCTGGGAAATGACGGAATCCAGAAGCTCCACCGCTTCCGCGGCACGTCCCGTTTTCCGCAGAACTTCCGCTTTCTCGAGCTTCTCCTCGGTCGTCTCCTGCCCCCGGCTGCTCTGTGTGCCAGTGACAACGAGCGACAAGCCCAGGAACAATACGCCGAAACCGAACCGCAAGGAACCGATACAGGAAGAGCGAGTCATCGATCGATGCGTCATGGAGCCGTTCCTTGAAGCCTGTTTCCCGGACTGGCCTTTCGGGAGGTCAGTCGATACGCGCTGCGAAATCGCGAAGTTCAAACATTCATTCTATCCGGACGGAATCCGATCGGAAACGAAAACGTTCACCCATCGATGATGGCTCCCGAAAGCCGTTCACGCGTTCATTTTTTGGACTCGGACCGCCTCCGGCGGGCCACCCGCCAGAGATATGGCCGCGGAATCGCCGAATCCGAAATCACCTCGGGCAATTCTCCGAGAGGTGCCGTCACGGCAAAACGACCTCGAGCACCCAGGCTCTCCGTGTCGAACGCGGGAACGACGACATACTCCATGAACTGATAATGCCGGAACGAACCGAGCATGACCAGAACATGAAAGGTGTCATGCGCTTCGAACACGCCGGGCCAGAAATTCGGCACATTCTGCCAGTGCACGAGCGCGCCCAGCGTGTAACACAGGCCACCTTCGGCGATCATCCGCGCCTGCCGCCAGTTCAACCGTCGCCAGAGCATGGCGTAACCCGGAGCGGCCCCCCAGCCCATGACGAGATAAATGCCGACGGCCAGGCTTTTGGGAATCGGATGAATCGTGAGCCGCAGAATCGCCGCGGCACCGGCCGCCAGCCAGATCATGGCCAGAATTCGTGTGCCCGAGCGGGCTTCGAGCAAGTGACACGCGATCGGTGTGTAAGTGCCCGCGATGAGCAGGCCGATACCGATGTGGTCCAGCCTGTTGTACCACATGATCGTCGCTTCGTCGCCCTGGACGGCATGGAACAGGGTCGAGGCCCCCGAACAGGCGAGAAGCGTCACACCGTAGATGACGATCGACACCTGTTTGGCCCGGTCGTTCGTCCGGCGGATCAGGCGCAGGATCAGCGGAACAGCCGCGAGGAACCAGATCGCGTGCGTCACAGCGCTGGCGGGTTCCCGCAAATGTGTGAGGCTGAATTCCGTCATCCGCTCACCCCGATTTCGATGCGAATCCGTTTTTTTGCGATCGGAAATGTTCGTCCCGAGGACGCCGGAACCGGCGGAAAGGACGAACGTTCTGGGGAGAGGCTCAGTCGATTGCTAAAATCGTCCGTTTACCGGAGCGGCAATGACAAAAATTCCCGATCAGGAATGAAAAATCTGCCGTTTACGACGATTCTGTCAATCCGTTCGAAATGTACGGCCAGGGCACCTGATTTCGATCAATCACTGGCAAGCAGCGACTCGGCGTTAAGTTGCAAGACTTTGGTGGCATCCGTGTCATTCAGATCCGAAAGAACCCTGGCGAGCGCCGAATGGACGATCAAAAGAGGTGCGAAAGAAGCGAAAACGAGACGCTCGCCCCAACCAGCTTCGAAGAGCCTCGAAAGCGCGGCAGCGGCTTCGACTCGCCCCGTGTCGGCCCAAAGGTTGGCTGACCTGTCTTTCGCCAACGCCACCAGTGGAGCGAACAAGGCGCCCGAAGCCAGAAACCGTTGTTGCGGGAAGGCTTTCGCCAGTTTCGCAAGGGCCGTCAGGGGGACGTCCTGCACCTTGTTCGCCGGATGGCGGCGGCGGGCATCGTCAAGGCTCAGAATGACTTGCAGCACAACACCGTGGTGATGCGCCCATTCGACGACGGGGCCGAGTACCTTTTCGTCGTCGATGGCATAACCATGATGGCCCGGGAAAAGCCTCGTCATCGGCAGCCGCCGCCCGTTGGCTTCGAACTGGGCCTTGAGAACTTCAGGCCAGTCCGGAAGAGTGGGGTCGATCACGGGCACGGTTTCGACGGTGACTTTGCCGAACCGGGCAGGAGCGACGGGCCGATAGGCCGAATGGACGTTTTCGAGGAAAAGCGTGTCGATTCGACCTGCGAAGAGACGTTCGACATCCCAGGAACCGAGCCGCCGGGCGAGTGCCTCCGGTTCGAGTCCGACGCTTCGCCGGTCATATTCGCCCAGAAAGGCCGTCATGTCATAAATCATGGCATCGGGCCATCTTCAGGTGCCTGTTCTTCGTCGTTCGGAACGGGGATCCCGGCGGCGGCTGGAAGAATTCCGACGAGGTTATTCCAGAGGATGCGCCGCTTCGCGATATCGGAAATCTCGGCCCCCAGGACCTTTCCGAGTTGCACGGCCATGTTGCGGCCATTGGCGTCGGAGCCGAAGATCACGCGCCGCGTGCCGAGTCGGTTTACAGCCGCTTCGACAATGCCGGTTTCCGGTTCGCTGCCACCGGTTTCCACGTAGACGTTGGACAGAGGACGAACGATTTCGATCCCTCGCAGGCCGCCACCGCCAAGGTGCCCCATGATGATCCTGGCTTCGGGCACGGCTTTGGCCAGCACCGCGACGTCAGCCGGTGTCGATTCGCCTGGTTGATTGCCTTCGGCCTTGATCCAGGCATGTTGCAGAACGGGAACGCCAAGTCGGGCGGCGTGCCGGACGACGCGGATGACCCGTTCGTCGCTGGCTCGCACGGCGACCCAGAGTTTGACGCCGAAAGTCAGGCCGCGGCCGATAGTGCGGTCGAGCTCGGCGATCGACTCATCCGGATATGCGGGATTGACGTAAGTAAATGGCACGAAACGGTCCGGCGCGATCAATGCGATTTCGATGCCCAGGTCGTTGGCTTCGCGGCAGGCATCGGGAGTCGGGGTATTGGACCAGCTTCGGCCGAGGTTCATAAGAACCATGCGGCTGACGCCCGCGCGGTCGGCATTGGCAATCAGATAGTCCGCGGCCTGGCGGGCCGTCGGTGCGCTAAGCCCTGGCACAGGAAGGGGATGGACATGGACGTCCAGTACCGGGCCGGGTGGTTTGAGCCGATCGCGAAGCCGTGCCCATTTCGATTGGCTTCGCACGGCTCGCATCCGATCGGGAGAGAAATCACAGTGAATGCCGGAGACAGGATTTGAACCTGCACGAGAAAAAATCCCACCAGCCCCTCAAGCTGGCGCGTCTGCCAGTTCCGCCACTCCGGCCTGGAGTTGGTTCGAATCAGCGAATGATCCTTAGTATTCAGGGTCAAGGCTCGAATGTCAAGCGTTCGGTTCGATTCGTACGGACTTCAGCCGGAATGAGTCCGGCTTTCTGGAATTTCGCGGAATGGTTAAGATGATGGACATCATGATCATGTGCGGTATCGAGGGAAAACCGTTCGCATGGTCTCATCACGGCACGCATGGATGGTGAGGATCGGAAATCGTATGGGAATCGACAAGAACGCAGGGCCTTTCGTGGTGATCGTCAGCGGCTTGCCCCGGTCGGGCACTTCGATGATGATGAAGATGCTGGAATCTGGCGGAGTCCCGGTCCTGGCCGACGACCAGCGTCAAGCCGATATCGATAACGTCAATGGATATTACGAGTTCCAGCCGGCGCTGAAGGTCAAGCAGGACAATTCCTGGCTGGTCGATGCGAACCACAAGGCCGTGAAGATGGTCTATCAGTTGCTGTATGACCTTCCGGACGGGTTCGAATATCGTGTGCTGATGATGCGGCGCGCGATGGACGAAGTGCTTGCCAGTCAGAAAAAGATGCTCGCCCGGCTCGGCAAGCCGACCGACACGATTCCGGACGAGAAGATGGCCGAGATCTTCCGGGCTGGCCTGGCGAAATTCGAAGCCTGGATTTCCCAAAAGCCCAATTTCCGCCTGATCGATGTGGACTACAACAGAATGGTCGCCGATCCGATGCCCCTGATCGATTCGATCGACACGCTTTTGTGCGGCGGTCTGGACAAACACGCCATGGCGAGCGTGGTTCAGCCTGAGCTTTACCGCAATCGCAAATTCTGAAGCGACATCCGCTTCCGAATACGAATACCCGCAGGATCCGAGTCGAGCATGAGTCTCCCGCCGAGCACACCCTCCACACGACCGACTTCCGGCAGACCCGCGACGGCGGGAGGCTCCTCGCCTTTCGGCGGTCGCCCGGGTGGGCCGCCGCCGACCCCGGAACCTGCTGATCATGTCACGGTAAGGTCCAAAGGCCGCCACCCATACGACTGCGTTTTCCTGATGGCCTACGGCGCTCCCGAGAAGATGGAGGACGTGCGGCCGTTTCTCGACAACGTCCTGCGCGGGCTGCCTGTTCCGAAAGAACGCTACGAAGCCGTGGTGCACCATTACGAGGTCATCGGCGGCCGCAGCCCTCTGAACGAATTGACCGACCGCCAGGCGGCTGGTCTGAGGGCGGAACTGACACGCCGGGGACTGGATCTGCCGGTCATCGTCGGCATGCGTTTCTACAAGCCTTATATGTTCACCGCCTTGCGTGCGATGAAAGAGAAGGGCTGCCGACGCGCGATCGGCATCATTCTGTCGCCGTATCAAAGCATCCCGAGCTGGGAAAAGTATCAGGAAACCATTCAGGAAGTGCTCGACCTGGGCTATTCCGAAGAAGTGCCCGAAGTTGACTTCGTCCTTCCCTGGTTCGATCATCCGAAGTTCGCCAAAAGTCAGGCAGCCCAGTTGAAGACGGCCATGGACAAGATTCCGGCCGAAAGGCATGCGACGACCAAAGTCGTCTTCACGGCGCACTCCATTCCCACAGCCGTGGCCGCCCGCTGCCCTTATGCACAGCAGATCGAACATGCCTGCCAGGCCGTGACGCAGGAACTCGGTCTGACGAACTGGGCACTCGCCTGGCAGAGCCGCAGCGGCGATCCGAAGACGCCCTGGCTCGAGCCGGACGTGAACGAATACCTGCCTTCGCTGAAAAACGAAGGGGTGACGGACGTCGTGCTTTGCCCGATCGGGTTCATTTCCGACCACGTCGAAGTGATGTATGATCTGGATCTGGAAGCCAAGGCGACCTGCGCCCAGGTGGGCTTGAACATGATTCGGGCCGAAACGGTCAACGATCATCCGATTTTCGTCGAAGCCCTGGCCGACATGGTACAGACACGCATCGCCAACGATGCCAAACACCTCAAACGCTGAGACTGAGCACACCGCAGCCGTGTCCGACATCGAAACGCAGAGTTCTCCATCGACACCGAACGATTCGGCTTTTTCCGCGATGGCCTCCGGCCCGGTCGGCGGCCGGGATCATGGCCGCCCTCACAGGGTCGTCGTGATCGGCGCCGGATTGAGCGGCTTGACGGCAGCCTACGAACTCCTCGAAAAGGCGAAGGCCGCCGGTACTCGGCTGGAGCTGACCGTGCTGGAAAGCCGATCGCGCATCGGCGGTGCGATCTGGACGGAAATGATCGACGGGTTCCTGTGCGAAGGCGGGGCCGACAGTTTCATCACGAACAAGCCCTGGGCACTTCAGCTTTGCAAGCGGCTCGGACTGGGCGACGAAATCATCGGTACCGATGACAAGCATCGCCGCTCGTTCGTTTTGCGTAAAGGCGAACTTCTGCCGGTTCCGGACGGTTTCGTGCTGATGGCCCCGAACCGGGTCTGGCCGATCCTGACCAGTCCGATCCTGTCCTGGAAGGGCAAGTTGCGGCTTTTGCTGGAACCCTTCATGCCGCGTGGCGAGGCGAATGCCGACGAAAGCCTGGCATCGTTCGTGCGCAGGCGTCTCGGCAATGAGGCTCTCGAACGGCTGGTTCAGCCCCTGGTAGGCGGAATTTACACGGCCGACCCGACAGAGTTGAGCCTGAAAGCCACGATGCCCCAATTCGTCGAGATGGAGCAGAAGCACGGAAGTCTGCTGCGTGCAAGTCTGTTTCGCCGCAAACAGGGTAACGATATCGAGAAGAATTCCTCAGGCGCCCGCTATGGCCTGTTCGCTACTCTCAAAAGCGGAATGGGGCGGTTACCTGAAGCGCTCGCCGCGGCACTTCCGGCAGGAACGATCCGGCTTTCCACCCCTGTCAGGCGAATCGTTCGAGACCGAAGTGGCCAGGCCCGCTGGAGCCTGGATCTGCTCAGCGGTGAACAGCTCCTGGCCGACGCCGTCGTGCTTTCCACTGAAACTCATGCCGCGGCAAGACTTCTGGATGAGCTCGACGCAGATCTCGCGACGCACTTGCGGTCGATTCCCTACGCCTCTTCGGCCATTGCCCTGGTCGGTTACCATCGCAGCGACATCCGCCATCCGCTTGATGGTTTCGGTGTCGTGCATCCGGCGATCGAAAATCGTAAAACGCTGGCGATCTCGTTCACGAGCGTGAAATTGCCGAGCCGGGCACCGCAAGGCAAGGTGCTTTTACGAGTGTTCGTCGGCGGAGCGACTCAACCTGAACTCTTCGACCTGCCGGATGATGCGATCGAAAGGATCGTGCTCGAAGAAGTGCGCGAGCTGCTGGGAGCCGAGGGGCCGCCGGTTCTGTATCGGCTCGCCAGGCACGCCAGGGCGATGCCGCAATACACGATCGGCCACCAGGATCGCGTCCGGCGCATCCATGAACGGCTCGTTCGGCATGAAGGACTGGCACTGGCGAGCAACGCCCTGGGCGGTGTCGGCGTTCCGGATGTCGTTCGCACGGCTCAGATTGCCGCCGAGTCAGCTTTCGCCTCGATGACTTCCGCCACGACCTGATTCGGTTCGTGTCCGAAAAACTTGTCTCGCAAGAGATTGTCCGACGGAATCCGGGGATATGCCTGCCCGGTATTGCTTACTGCAGAAAATCCGCGAAATCCGGGAGATCAGATTCGGAGCAAAAGGAATCTCTTTCGTCATTTGCCCAAACCGGATTTTCGGGATAGGATAGAGCCATGCAAGGTTCGGCGGCGAAGGTTCGTTCGTCGTACTTCCTTGACCGATGCGACGATGCGAGTTTCCCCAATGGCCTTGACGACCGACAGGAACTGGCGACGACTGGCTGAGGCCGAGGGATATTTGACGCTGGGCATGCCCGAAAAATGCCTGTCGATCCTGAACGCCCGGGTCAATTGGCAAAGCATGCCGTTCGAATCCAATTTGCTCGCCGGTCTGGCTTACCGCGAGCTTCATGATTACCCGAATGCGATTGTCTATCTGGAGAAAGCCGCCCGATTCAAGCCTGAAGAGATGGACATCGCTCTGGCCCTGGGCTGGTGCTACAAGCGAACGAATCGGCTGGCGCAGGCAATTGACGCACTCACGCGATCGCTGATGCGGAACAAATCGGAACCTCTGCTGCATTACAACCTTTCCTGTTACTGGAGCCTCGCCGGCAATGTGGCTCATGCCGTGGAGCATTTGCAGAAGGCTCTGAAGCTCTCGCCACAGATGATCTTCCTGGTTCCTTCCGAAACGGATTTCGACCCGATACGGCACGACCCGGTCTTTCAGGCACTGCTTTGCCTGGAAGCTCTCTGACGATTCCGCTGGATCGGTCCGGAGGCTACGAAAGAGCGATCCTCAACGCCGCAATGTGCCGATGGTCCGTTCCGCAGCAACCGCCGATCGAATCGATTCCGAAATCGATCGATCGCTTCGCGAACCGGACGAACGGCTCGATCTCGTGGATCGAAGATTTGAGGAAGGTCGCAGGCAAAGCGGGTTCTCGCAGGGCCGCGAGCACCTCCGTGATCGAATTCGCATCGGACATGCAATTGATGCCCCAGCCGGCGACGCCGTGGTCAGCCAGCCGCCTGGCGGATTCGGCGGGGTGAGTTCCCCAGTTCCAGAGCGAGACGAAGACCGCGATCTCGCGACTCGCCGGCAAAAGCTGGCAAAGCCGGGGAACCTGGTCGAATCCGATCGTTTCGACGACGATTCGACTCGCCCCAGCCTCGGCCAGCGCATCCACCTGTTCACGAAATGCGATTTCGGAATTCAGGGCGACCGGGCCGACGCATCCGGCAATCGATGCCTTCGACCCGATTTCCCGAATGCAATCGCGAGCGATATCGACCGCCCGGCGATTGATTTCATTGGCATCGCTCGACGGATATCGCTCGAGCCAATGCCGATTCGCGCCGAAGGTGCAGGTCATGATCGACTCGGCGCCGGCCATCAGGTCGGCGCGATGGAGATTCCGGATCTCTTCCGGATGTGAGATGACCCAAAGCGCGGGATCGTCGATACGAATGTCGAGCCCGCGAGCGATGAGCCGGGTGCCATGTGCGGAATCAAGCAGCGTGATGCCCGAAGGCTTCATCGCGAAGGTTGCCCGAAGTCGTCGGGATCACGCCTGTCGCGAATTTCGCGTGAGACGCGCTTGAGGAACCTGCGATCGGAAAAACCGAGCGAGCGATACCCTGATTCGTGAATCCGCGCGAGGACTTCGTCGAGCCTGAGTTCGTCCTGTTTCTTGCGGATCGATGCGGTTCTGGCCGTTTCCGCGGCTCGGATTCGCTTTGTGTTTCGATACCACCGGACAATTTTCGCCCTCAACGAGTCTTGCGGTTGATCGAGGCGATCCAGCCCCGATTCGAAGTCGTCCTCGTCGATCACGCCCAGAACGAAGTTTTCGATGAAGGCTTCGGTGGCGTCCCGTTTTGCCTGATGCCGGGCTTCCAGCCCCAGCACGAGAGCGACCAGAATGACGCAATAACCACCGTTATGATCACGGGCGACGAGCATCGTTCCCAGCAGGCCGAGAAACGCGACCGAGGCCCAGGCGACGATTCGTCGCAGGCGGCGCGCATCCTGATCGACCCACTGCAGCCGGTCGAGCAGAAGAGCCAGCGCGAACCCGCCCGCGAGCGGCATGGCGGGCACAATGGCGGCCACGGTCAGAATCCAGTGGGCATGCCCGAGCTGACCGATCCACCAGAGAAAGGACCAGGCCGGGATTTCCTGCCCGTCCAGATTCCATGGGCCGGCCTCGAGGAACGGGTTCCAGCTGATCTGAACGCTCATTAAGCCCAGAGCGATCGCGCAGAAGAGCGTGACCAGCACATTCCCCAGGACCGGCTTGAAAATGCGGATGGAGCCGTTTTCCGCAAGCCGCCAGAGATTGGCGAAGTGACCGTCCTGCCAGAGCCCGAGGGGCCAGAGCATCATGCGCGACGAGGGATCGTCCGCACCGAAGAGCACAGGCCGGCGCGGACACAAAAGCACCTGAACGGCGATGGCCGAAAGCCAGCAGATCAGCCGGGCCGTCTGCACCGAAAGCCCCTTGGCGCCAAGTGGCGCCGCCGCGACGAGCATCGATGCGGGATAGACCCATATCAGGGGATGCACCTGCCAGGTCCAGTCCCGCCACCGCGGGGCGTTCGATTTCGAAGCTTCGAAATCCGTCGAATTCATGCCGGTTGTCGCTTCCGAAAACGCGATGACGGACGATTACGACTCGAGTACGGATCAGGGACCAGCCAGAGCGTGCGAAGAACACCGCATCCTGGCTTAGGGAGGATCGGGACAGGCCGCAGGCGATTGAGCGATCGCATCAGGAGAACCCTGCTGATTCATCATGGACCGAAAGGGGCCGATTTGTCAAAATCGAATGAGAGGCAGCGGCTTCGACCGCGACGGTTCTTCCCCGTGCATGTGCGAACGACGTTGCCACGGGGGATCGTTCTCGAATCCGGCACGCCCGCGGATAACGCCGATACGAATCGCCAGGAAACCGATGAGCTTCAGCGAGAGTGTAGTACGCACGGAACGGATCGTC
>Ga0169931_10013394_pt1 | contig 11204 bp, 10 predicted proteins | sample Kivu_15m_20L_FD_129675 | JGI IMG/M metagenome (GOLD analysis project Ga0169931, IMG submission 129675) | Freshwater microbial communities from Lake Kivu, Western Province, Rwanda to study Microbial Dark Matter (Phase II) - Kivu_15m_20L... | ecosystem: Environmental > Aquatic > Freshwater > Lake... | reverse complement strand
GCAGTTGAAATCATGAGAGCTGCCCCAGCAAGAATTGTGCGGAGTAAGCCCCAACCACTCGCATAGAAATTCATCGCGAGGGCCTCAATTGCGGGATTTTCGCGCACGGAAGGCACGTGCTTGCCCCGCGTAAGCGGGCGCAAAAGACCCATAGATGGGGTGGTCCCGAATTTCCGGGTCGGCGGAGGCGCGCGCAGCAGCTCCGTATCGCTCCCCCCTCATGATCGTCGCGACCCGCCGAGAACAAAAGGTAGAAGCAGCGTCGGGCGAAGGAGGGCATGTCTCCGATTCAGCGGGGTTGAAATGACGACAATGACCCGGATCAGGCTCAAATTGTTCCAATCGCTCCCGAAATCTCACGCTCAACCCCGGTTATCCGCATATTTAAGGCCAAATCTGGGGTCTTACTTGAGTCTCACGTCATTTCAACCCCGCTGAATCGGATAGATCTACCCCTCCACCCCGAAACGAAAACCTGGGGACGGAGCACGAGGCCTGGGGGGCTTCAGTTCCCGCGTGCCTCCGGCAGGTCACTGTGACAAAGGGAAAGAGGTATGACGACGACGACTCAAGATTCCTCTACCGATCCTCAGTCTTTGTTCCGTAAGCGCGAAGTCCATGTGGCTGATGCAATGATGTGGCTTGAACAAAACCCACTCAGTGCGAGGACTTCCATCATCGCTTCGCTTCCCGATTGGTCTGAGTTTTCTAATCGGATGAGTTTGCTGGAGTGGAAAAACTGGTTTCAAGATGCAGTCAACCGCGTGTTAATCTCCACGCCGGACCAAGGGGTGGCTGTTTTTTTTCAGACAGACATCAAGGTCGAAGGTGAGTGGATCGATAAAGCTTACCTTTGTCAGCGCGCTGCCGAGGAGTCCGGGCATGCATTGCTCTGGCATAAGGTCGTGTGTAAGGCGCCTCCGGGTAACGCCACCTTTGGGCGTCCCGGGTATTCCCACTTACTGGCTTTTTCGCGAACGATTCGAGCGGATGTCTCTCAGTCCACAGCCGATGTGCTCCCCCAAACCGGAGAAGTCACCTGGGCCCGGGGGATGGGAGTGGATGCGTGCAGAGCGGCGTGCCGCATGATCCAGACCCACACTGATTCGGACACGATTTTAGATCCTTTTTGTGGGCATGGGACGGTTTTGGCGGTGGCAGAGTCCTTGGGATTTAGGTCGATTGGGGTTGAGCTCGGAGCCTCACGTGCCCGCAAAGCCCGGCAGTTGATCCTCAGTCCAAGTGGCGAGCTTGAGTTTGTGCCCAGAGAATCCGATACGCCCGATGGCGAATGAAACTGAACGTACGACGTCCGATTCAATTCTTTTTTTCTGCCTTCGGACTTTTATCGGTCATCCATCTACCCGCCCTCCAAGCTTCCTCTGTGCGCATCTCTCAAGCGCAGTGTGAGGCCAATCAGTTTGATCATCGTGAGTATTTTTCCGCAGAGGGCGATCGAGGTGCCCAGGGGCAGTGCTTTGCCTTTACGGCCAAGGGACTCCTTGAGGAGCACCTCTGTCGCTCCCAAAAAAAATGCGGCCTGAGTTTGTCCGCTATCGATTTGGCGAGAGACTACCCTCACAAAGTGGGACGAAGAGGGGATGTCATTGTGCGGGATTACTTCAATCTCAGTAACTCCAATCAGGGAGGGCTTGAGTTTGAGATTTTGGAAGCGGCTCTTCAATTTGGAGTCTGTGACGAGCAATATGCTCCTTGGTTTCCTAAGCTTGAGAAGGCCTGCCAGGGGATGGAGGATCGCTCGGGGTGTGTTCTCAGTGCACTCAAGCGAATTTGGAAGAAACATGAGAAAGCGACCGCCAAGTACCTCGAAGACCCGGACTCGGGATGTTGGGTACACGCAGATGGGAGTCCGTTAAGAGAGCGAGAAACGGACAAAATCGAAAACCTGATGGAGTCCCTTGAGGATTTGCTGGCCCCCCAAATTGAGCAGGAGCTGGATTTGCAGGCAGCACTCCGAGTGGCTCGCACGGAGTTTGAATTTGTGAAGCTGGTACTTACGCCTGAGCGTTGTATTCAGAATCGGAGGGGCTTCCATCCCAGCGCGGACACGCCGACGCCTAGGATGTGGAAGGTTGAGTTTTTTATTCAGAGTCCCGAGTGGGACGAAACTGCAAATGAGTCACGGTACTCCAATCTGGAGCGACTCGAGAGTCTTGCAGGTGGAGCGCTGGTTCATCAAAGGAGTGTCGCTTTGGGCCTATGCTCGAAGTCTGCTCTATCGCGGTCTGCGGGGCGACGCGATGATCCGCGGCAGGGTGAGATCTGCGGTCCACATGCGCTGATCGCGAGTGGCGTGAGATGGAATCGCGACAAAGCCCGCTGCGAAATTCACATTCGCAATAGCTGGGGAACGGATACTTCTCTCAGGGATTGGCTTCCGATTGAGCCTGTCTTGAACTCGACTTTTCGGATCAGTGGGATTGCGCCGGGGACTTGAGCGGAAAGGGCTTTAAGTTTTTTGCCGCTTCTGACGAAACGCCTCTTGAGGTGGATTCTATGGAAAGAACCGCAACCCAAAAGGCCAAAAATCTCATGAGAGTCACGATTCTGACAATTCTTGCTGTGTCCTTGTTGACTGCAGCATCCTTATTTTCGGCAACGGATCTGGAAGCTGGATGGAGCTCGCATGCGATCTCCGAAAGCGAGGTCGATCCGCAAACAGGAGACCCGTTTCCGCGTGCTCGGTTTGGAGCACCCCCTCAAGCGGAGGTCGGAACCGATGGGCCTTATGCGGGTTTGGGAGCACCCGGGCTGAACCATGAGGCCACTCGCGATCCCGTGTATGGCCGGCAGCAAGATCATTCTTCCTGGTCGGCCCGCACTCCGGCAGGATCTCCGGGACTTGCGCCCACTCCAAAAACTTCAGCTCGATTTGGAACACGTGCTCCGATTCAAGGACACGCAACTTCTTACCGCGAAAGTTCGATCCGTCTTCAGGATCTGCCCAAGGATCCCTCCTTGGCAGCAGCGATTCGAACCAAAGGGGTTCAGGAGGTTTCGATCATTGCAGGGGATTTGGGTTACTTTCCAAAAACAGTATTTGTTGCGCCCGATATTCCGGTTCGGATGTATGTCACTGGGGCCTCAAAAAAGCCCCTTTGCATTCTTCTGGATTCTTTTAATGTGCGTAAGCAAGTCCGCTCTCAAAAGATCGAGGAAGTATTCTTTACACCTTCGGCACCGGGAAAATACCGCTATTACTGCCCGATCAATGGAATCGAAGGGAGCTTGATTGTGAAAGACACCTTGAATCTTCAGGGTACTCCATCCGGCGGCGAAACTCAGGCTTCCCACGGAGAAGAGGAAGAGTCTGCTCACCACGCAAGCGCAGGAGAGCCTGCTGATCCCAATGCTCCTTGGTGGAGTTGGCCGACCCGAGGGAGTTCCGAAACTGGAAAGTCGCGTGCAGCTCCTCAACGGTCTTATGCTTCGCAGGAGTGAGTTTGGTTGTCGAACCGCGTGAGTCCTCACAAATGAAAAGACTTAAGAACGAAAGAAAGGAGAACTGAAAAAATGGGTGTTTTTGAAGATTCAGTCTCGACATTTCTCTCGGTCATCAAGCCTTACTTAGATGATGACTCCGTATCAGAAGTCCTCGTGAACGGACCTCATGAGATTTTTATCGAACGGCGCGGATTGCTCGAGCGTGTTCCTGCGCAGTTCAAAGACGAGCAAGCTCTTCAGGCTGCGATTCGAAATATTGCGCAGTTTGTGGGCAGACAGGTCACAGCAGATGATCCCATCCTGGATGCCCGACTTCCGGATGGCAGTCGGGTGGCTGCTGTTCTTCCTCCGTGTTCCCGCAAGGGAACAACGCTTTCGATTCGGAAGTTTTCGAAAGGCGTGCCCACTTTTGTGGATCTCATCAACCGCGGCTCGATCTCGAAGGAAGCAGCACGGTTCCTGGATGTCTGTATTTATCTCGCCAAAAACATCATTATCTCGGGTGGCACAGGTTCTGGTAAAACGACCCTCTTGAATGTGCTTGGGTCTCGTATTCCAGGAACGCAGCGTTTGCTGATCATCGAAGACGCCTCAGAACTCAAAATACATACGGATCACGTGGTTTTCTTTGAGACCAAACATGCCAATGAAATGGGTAAGGGGGCGGTTACGATCCGGGATCTGATCAAAAGCGCGCTTCGCTTGAGGCCTGATCGAATTGTGGTTGGAGAAGTTCGCGGATCAGAAGCATTGGACCTCATCACGGCGATGAACACGGGGCATGGAGGATCGATGGGGACGACTCATGCTAATACTCCTTATGATGCGCTGGTGCGCTTGGAAACCCTTGCCATGATGGGAGACACGAACGTTCCCATTGCAGCGATTCGCCGCCAGATTGCGTCGGCTATCCATATGGTGACTCAGATCAAGCGTTTGGACGATGGGTCACGAAAAATCACTGCGATTTCGGAGGTCATTCCCGAGGTCGATGAACATGGCCGTTACGTGATCAAGGATATTTTTAGATTCATTCAGCGCGGTCGGACGCAGGATGGTAAAATCGTAGGTGAGCATGTGCCCACTGGGTATTTGCCGAGCTTTATGAATGAGATCGAGATCAACCGACTTCCATTCCCGAGGGAAAAGTTTACGCCCCCGGAGTGGTACCAGGCTTGGCTCCGAAAGAATCAAGAAGAAGCCGCTTGAAGCGCTACCCCTGGTTGCCTTAGAAATCACAGGTAATGGAATTCTCACGCAACTTTGATCTCATCGTCTTGGGTTCGGGACCCGCAGGCCAAAAAGCAGCGTTACAAGGCGCAAAAGCCGGAAAACGCGTGGTTTTGGTGGAAGCCAGTGGCACGATGGGCGGAGGCTGTGTTCACCAAGGAACGATTCCCTCCAAGTCCTTTCGGGAATCGGTCTATCGATTCTCCATGGGTTCCCAAGGAGCTCTTGGACAAGAAAACGACGCAGGCGAGCGGCGGCCGCGTCAGGAGTCTGAGCTTCCGGAGATGCGCAGGCTCGTCAAAAGAAAAGACCGAGTCATCCGTGGAGAGTGCGAAGTAGTGCGCGATCAGCTCACCCGGAATCACATTGAGATTGTTCACGGGTTTGGCGTTTTTGCTGACCCTCATACGATCGAGGTGAAAGACTCGGTAGGAGCGGTCACCCAAGTCTTAAGTGCGCCTTTTGTGGTGATCGCGACGGGGGCTCACCCGGTTTCGCCCGCACATCTGCCCGTCGATGGTAAGTGGATTCATGACAGCGATACGATTTTGAATCTTCCTCGGCTTCCACGCACTTTGGCGGTGATTGGCGCAGGGATCATCGGGACGGAATACGCGAGCATGTTTTCGATGGCGGGCTCGCGTGTCTTTTTGATCGATAAGCGGGATCGGATCCTCGCTTCGGTGGATCGCGAAATCGTGAACCACTTGACCGAGCGCTTCGAAACCCAGGACATGGAGATGGTGCTTCAAACCGAAGTCGCGCGAGCTGAGATTCAGCCAGGGACCTCTGAATTTCCGCTAGGGCTGGTGCGACTTGAGTTGACCAACGGTCGGAGTCTAGAGGTTGAAGCTGCGCTGGTTGCCATGGGGCGTTCAGGAAACACCGAAGGCATGGGGCTTGAGACAATCGGCCTTATTCCTGACTCGCGCGGACTGCTTGCCGTTGACGCTCACTTTAGGACGGCGCTCCCTCATGTTTATGCCGCAGGGGATGTGATTGGGGTGCCGGCACTTGCATCGACCAGCATGGAGCAGGGTCGCATTGCAGTGTCTCATGCCTTCGGACTAGGTGTGCCTGAAGAGCGACAGATGCCGGCTCTTTATCCGTATGGGATCTATACGATTCCTGAGATTTCGACGCTTGGACCGAATGAAGAGGAACTCAAAGCTCAAGGAGTTCCCTACATTGAGGGACGGGCGCGGTACCGTGAGCTCGCTCGTGGACAGATCGTGGGCGATCAATGGGGCATGTTAAAACTCTTGGTTCATCGAGAGACCCTAAAGATCCTCGGGGTTCATATTGTAGGCGATTCTGCGGCTAATTTGATTCATATCGGACAAGCAGTGATGGATCACGGCGGAGATGTGAATTACTTTATTCGGACCGTTTTTAATTACCCGACCCTTGCAGAGGCCTACAAAACGGCCGCTTTTCACGCAATTAATCAGATGCGTGGAGCGACAACAACGAAGTGATTGCGACGCGTCCATGCAATTGGAGCTTGCCAGTGTGAAAAACCTCTGGGAGCTTGAGCTCACTATGTCGCAAACCACTTTTTCACATTCGGCCCTGGAAATTCAGAAAATCATCGCTCGTGAAGTTCTCGACTCTCGCGGCTATCCTACGGTGGAAGCAGAGGTCACGATGAATGATCCTCATCATCCAGGCGAAAGCGTGGTCGGGCGTGCGATCGTTCCATCCGGAGCGTCAACAGGAGACGGTGAAGCGCTGGAGCTGCGAGATGGAGATAAGGCTCGTTTTCTGGGCAAAGGGGTTCGCAAAGCAGTGGCTCACGTTAATCAAGAGATTGCACGTGCACTGGTGGGCAAGCGGGGGTTGACGCAGAGAGAACTCGATGAAGCGCTCATCGCGTTGGATGGCACCGAGAACAAGAGCAAGCTCGGAGCCAATGCGATTTTGGCAGTGAGTATGGCTTCACTCCGGGCTCGTGCAGCAGCCTTGCGCACAAGTGCCGCAGTGTTGATTGCAAATGACTTTGAGTCACCAGGTGTAACGCTTCCTGTTCCGCTGATGAACATCATTAACGGAGGCAAGCATGCTGATAACGGTTTGGCGTTGCAAGAGTTCATGATTGTACCTGCGGGCTTTGATCGTTTTAGCGAAGCTCTCCGTGCAGGTGCCGAGATCTTTCATCACCTCAAGAAGATCCTTCACGACCAAGGGCTTTCGACGGGAGTCGGTGATGAAGGTGGATTTGCGCCGGTTTTTCCGGGTGATAAGCCTCATGAACAAGCCCTTCAGGTGATTCTCAAAGCGATCGAAAAAGCGGGTTACAAAGCAGGAGAGCAGATCTTCTTGGCGCTCGATGCAGCTGCCAGTGAATTTTCGCCTGAGTCGGGCAAGTATGCTTTTGAAGGCAAAGTGATCTCCTCTTCTGAGATGCGTGCGGTTTATCGGAGTTGGTTGGATCGCTATCCGATCATTTCGATCGAAGATGGATTGGCCGAGCATGATTGGGGGGGGTGGAAAGCGCTGACAGTCGAGGTGGGAGCCCGTTGCCAACTGGTCGGTGACGATCTGTTGTGCACAAACGCCAAAACCTTGGCAAAAGCGATCGATACTCAAACAGCGAATGCCATCCTGATCAAACTCAATCAAATCGGCACCGTCACCGAGACTTTGGATACGATGGCTCTGGCTCGGAAATCTGGTTACCGTGCCATCACTTCTCACCGCAGTGGCGAGTCTGAGGATACATTCATTGCAGAACTTGCAGTGGGTACGGATTGCGGACAAATCAAAACGGGCTCTGCGTCTCGTACGGATCGGATCGCAAAGTACAATCAACTTTTGAGGCTTGAAGAGATGCTCGGTGAGCGTGCACACTACCTGGGTAAGAAAGCTTTTGCCCGTTAACTGGTGATTTCTCTTTGTCCTGACATTCGAATCAAAGGAAACCTCTCGATATGAAGCATCCACACGGAAGTGGACGAAGTGAGACTCGACGGATTGGGTGGGAGCGACTCGAAGTTCGGGTCGCTCTTTTTTTTGCTCTCACGAGCGGTGGATTGGGGACCTGGAGTCCCGCCGCATTTGCAGCAAAAATCGCAGTTTTCTCGGACATTCATGTGTTTACGAGTGGAAGGATTCCAGAGCGATTTCCATCTGCAGTAGCTGAAGTCGTCAAGCGGAAGCCGGATGCTGTGGTGCTTGCTGGGGACTCGACTTCCGGCAACCAGAACGACAAGATGAGCTCACAGCGCGTCGCTCTGTGGTGGAGTTCCTTGCAGCAGGTGCTGCAACCGCTACGCGAGGCCGGGATTCCGGTGCTTCCGATTGCGGGCAATCACGACTACTACACGAGCGCTCACAAAGAGGGCTACGTGAAAGCCTGGGATCTTGCTGCATGGGCTGGAGTGCCTGGAAGTTCCAAACTTCAGGTCGAAGGGAATTACCCTTTGCAGTACTCAGTTCAGCTGGGTGAGAAGACTGAGCTTTTGATGCTCCCGATTGTCACCCAAGCGATTCCTGCAGGTACCTCAAAGTTTATCGAGGAGTACGCCCGTACTCATCCTGAGGTTCCTCAAGGCGGAACGAGAATCGCTTTTGGACATGTCCCGCTGGCATCTCGGATGGGTAAAACAACCGTTCAGTTTCAGAAAAACCTGGGTTCGCTCTTGGTCGCGTCTGGCGTCCAGACCTATGTTTCGGGACATGAGCATCTGACTTGGGATGAATCGTTACCCGTGAATGAGCGTGGAGATGCGATTCGACAGGTTTGGGTAGGTACCTCAAGTGGAACCTATAATTTTCCGATCCGGCAGAACTTCCGTATCCAACACTGCAGCGGCACGAGACGGACGGAATGCACGATGCCTTCCACTGGAAAGAAGTTTAGTCTCGACCCCAGGTCTTTTCAGCAGGTTCATGGGACGGTATTTGGTTGGATTGATACGGACTCGGGAGAGGTCTCGTTTGTCGCCCTTCGCAAGGATGGAAGTTGGGGCGATTTTTACGAGTAAACTGGGTTCTCTGAAGTGGGTCACCCATCACGCAAAAAAAAATTCTCCACTCTCAGAGGGGTTGAGCATCCCTGCTCAGGCTAGATTTGCATGGTGAGAGGGTGAAAAAGCGGGGACAGACCCCCGATTCGCGTACTCAGATCGAATAAAAATCGAAATGAGTACTTTGCTCTTCGATCGATGAGTCCCAGGAGGGATGCTCAACCCCTCTGAGTCGCGAGAAGCTAAATCTTGAGGTCGATCGCGGCCACAGTGTGAATGTCCCGCCCGTAAAAGACGAACTTCCCCTCGCCATTTTTCAAGTTCACGATCAGAATCATCTTTATGAGAACTTCAGTTCCGCCGTTTACCCACGCCCGTTCGTCCGCCGCAAATGCCCCGCTCCTGGGGGGGCTTCTGACTCCTGGTCGCCTTTGGGCTGGAGTCTTTATGGTGTGGACGTTGATCCTTACGGGCGGCTTTTCCCAGTGGGTCGATTCCCCAGGGGTGCTGCAATACTGGGAGCTTCAGGATCTTCTCAAACAGAGGCGTGAAGCGGCTTCTTTGGTGGAGTCCAATCTGCAGTCTTTAGCCGAAGCTCACGCAGCATTGGAGACAGATTCCCTCACTCAAAAAAGAGAGATCCGAAAGGTACTGGGGTATGTTGGGGCGGATGAAATCGTTTTTGAGTTTTCGGATAGAAAATAATCTTCGCTTCGCCCTTTGACAGTTTTTCAAGGTTTATGAAAAACTAAACGGAGTGAAGGGAGAACGACCATCGATGGCCGTTGGAAAAGTGAAGTGGTTTAATGACTCCAAAGGATTTGGCTTCATCGAAAGAGATGCAGGAAATCCTGATCTTTTCGTGCATTTTACTGCGATTCGAAAAGATGGCTACAAGACCCTGACCGAGGGGCAGGAAGTGGAGTTTGACATCTACGAGGGGCCCAAAGGGCCCCAAGCGCAGAATGTCACTCCAGTCAGTCAATGACGGAGCTTGAACTAGGTTAAGCTGAGATCCGGCCGCGTTCGTTTTCGGCCTGGCATTGAATGCAGAACTCCGCTGAAGGCATCGCAATGAGGCGCTTCATGGGGATCTGTTCTTCGCATTCACGGCAGAGACCGTAGGCTCCGCTCGCCAGACGGCGCATGGCGTTTTCGATTTCGTGCAGCTTTTTCTCGAGGTTTTCGGAGACGGCGTAATAGGTCTCTGCGGTAGCCAGATCATTGGTGACATCGACTTCGTCTGCGCGTCCTTCCGCGTCGTCCAATTTTGAGGCGTTTTGAGTCTGCTCGAGCATTTCAGCGATCCGATTGCGTTCAGTGTGAAGGGCGCTTTCGAGTTGATCGATACTCGGGAGATGACTGGAAAGGGTGAGAGGTGCTTTCTTTTCAGCTGCTTTTTTCACGGTAAAACTCCTGGGTAGTTCCTCTAGAGTGAAATTCTAGAGGAGGAGGCCCTTAACGCATTTGAGGTTTCGGTGAAAACTGAAAAATTCAAAGATTGTAGGGGGCTGCGAGTTTAGATATATTTGAACTATGACGAACCGCATCGAAGCAGGTGGGCCTGGCCTGACCTTGGGATCAAATGTGAGCATCGCAGTGGTGGGGGCTGGCCTATCGGGTCTGGCGGCTGCCCGCGAGCTTCAGAGTCGAGGGGCTCAAGTGAAGCTCTTTGAGAAAGCGCGGGGCCCAGGTGGACGTCTGGCCACTCGGAGAGTGGAGATTCGGGATCCGAGTCCGGGGTCTGTCCCCGTGACTTGTTCGGCTGATTTTGGGGCTCAGTTTTTTTCGGTGTTTTCGGAGCCGTTTGGGCGGCAGTTGGCTGATTGGCAGAGTCGGGGTCTGGTCACCGAGTGGTTTATGAAAAATGGGACCCCTCGTTACCGAGCCGTTCCAACAGGTATGAATGGTTTGGCCAAAGATCTCGCTCGTGGATTATCCGTGCACTATCAAACTCGGATTACTGATCTGAAGCTGACCCCGGAAGGTCGATATCGGATCCGTGGGGTAGTAGGGGGCCTAACCAGCCTTCCTCAAAATCCGCTCGGTGAGGGACTAGAACTCGGAGAGTTTGATGGAGTCATTCTATCGGCTCCGCTTGAGCAATCTTTGGAGTTGGTGAACCGATTACCTCTCAAGGCTCCCGCCCGTTCCCGCGCGAAGGAGTTGAATCTTTTGCAGTATCATCCCTGTATTGCGTGGATGGGGGTGTTTGCCGCTACAGGCCTCGGGATCGAGGGGACAGGCTTCTTGGATTCACCCACATCGGAGCTTCAGGCGGTTGCGTCCAGTCGTCTGAAAGGCTTGAACGTCGCTCCTGGGACGGACCTCATTACGGTCCACTTAAGTCCGGAGGCAAGCCTGCTGCCTGAGTTGAAAGAGGACTCTTCGCTTCGAGCTTGGGTGTTGTCCCGCCTCCAGAGACTTGGAGTCGTTCAGGCTCAGAGTATGCCGATTCTGCTCGGGGAGTCGATTCAGCGTTGGCGATTGAGTCAACCGACTTCGGTTTTGCCAGAGCCATTCGAAGTCCTTGCACCCGAG
>Ga0169931_10013393_pt1 | contig 11204 bp, 7 predicted proteins | sample Kivu_15m_20L_FD_129675 | JGI IMG/M metagenome (GOLD analysis project Ga0169931, IMG submission 129675) | Freshwater microbial communities from Lake Kivu, Western Province, Rwanda to study Microbial Dark Matter (Phase II) - Kivu_15m_20L... | ecosystem: Environmental > Aquatic > Freshwater > Lake ... | reverse complement strand
GAATCAGCTTCTATTCTCTCTGGCTTAATATCTGCAAACTTAGAGCTAATAAGGGTTCTACGTTTTATAAAATCTGGTTTATTGATTTCGTAAATCACTCTAAAATTTCCGTGACTTTGAGCACTTAGTTTATCATTCATGCCAGCATAAAGACTTTGCATATCTTCTCTGGTAAAAGGCAAGCTCGCAACGAAACGTACACTTGGTAATATCGAAAACTCACCTACAATTCTAGAAATATTTTTTACATTTATCGAATCTGTTTTAGACAAATTCTTTTCTAGGACCAAATCCAGATTATCCATATAAACCAAACAAGGCTTACTATTATTAACAGTAGTTCTAAAGCTTTGGATCAGCTCAGGATCACAATATAAAGTAGGAGCATCCACATAGACAAATGAGCGATTGTTATTTGCGGCTAATGCTCTAATTAAATAAATTTTTTCATCAATTCCAGTCCCTAAAACAACATTTATACTTTGGACCAATTTATCTGATTTAGATGTATCTTGAAGTAAAATCAAATCTTTTTCAAGAGATTTATAATCATTCAAAAGCTCATAAGAAACAGCTTTTGCTGTTTTTGATTTATCAGATTTGCAAATTGATTTTTCGTAGACCAAATCTTCTTGCTTGATATTAGTCCGCAAAACCTCTTGCTCTTTGCGATCTACTGAATTTCTTTTTACAAAAGCCTCTTTAAATGGAGTTCTTGCAGGCTCGGGCTTACCTAATAATTCCAAAAGCTTAATATTAGATATCGACTCATCCTTAAGTTCGATCGCATCACTAAATAACTTTATAAAAACAAAATTATGCTTAGAAGAATTAATACCATTATTCATCAGCTCCCACAGATACTCGCTAGATTCATCATTTGAAAAGAATTTTTTGAGCTTCTGAAAAATTATGCCAAACAATCTTTCATCCTCGTCCCTGACAATGCCTTGTTGATTTTTTAATTGGTTATCAAGGATCATTAGGAAAACTCTTTTTTGGACATCAGGCTCTTGCGCTTCAATAATTGAAAGTACTTCAGAACGCACCTTGGAATTAAGAGATTTATTGGCTAAAATTTCATCAAAAGTTTGCACAACTCTTTGATTGAGTTCAAGCTTGCCAAGTGCCTTCAAGAGAGCGACTTGAGGATTAACCAATTCTGATTTTTTCTTAATTTCATAAAAAATATCCACCAGCACTTTTTCGGTTTCTTGAACTTTATCAAACTTAGTCAACCCCATCGCTAAATCTTCATAAAAAATCTCAATAGATTTGTACTGTCCAAGTGCTTTTGAGCAAGTAATTAACAGATCCCGCAGAATTATATATGCTCTCTCGGTACCAAACTCAATCATGGCACGTATTGCATCTGCACTTATAACTCCAAGCTTACTGACTGGACTAGTCAAATGTACAACCAATTGTTCAAAAGCTTTTTCTTGAGTACTTGAATCTTGGGACTTAATCCAAGTTATCCAAAAATTAATTGAATCATGATTATATTTATAAAAAACTTTGGGGGGATGTAATTTTCTAGGATCTACCACCGATGGATCTGAAACTTTTGACGATCTTCCAAAAAATACAAAAACTAAAATACCTACTGCTAATAGGCCAATTAAAATCAGAAAAAAACTTGATCCAAAATCAAATTCCATCAAACAGCACCTAGAACTCAGAGGGTTCCTAATCTTTTTATGCCCAAAAATAGGTATTTTTACTAGTCTAACGATAGAATATTCGAAAAAACGGCTTCAAATCTAGGGTTTTAAATTAAGTTATTTTAATCCAGAAAAGGTTATAAACACAAAAAAACCGTGAATAATGTAAATATGGGTTAAATATCGGAGGTATAACGAGGGTAAAGATTCAGACACTTGAGACAGCAGTATTTTATTAACAGTACCAATGCGGTACGAGGTTTAGCGACTGTACATGCTCAAGCTTTAAGAGGTTTTTTAAAAATAGTTATTCCGATGATATCTGGGTCTTCTGGTTTTTCTGGGAGACCCGCCCTTTTTTTTAGCTATAGAAAGTTTTTTATTTGTCGATATCTTTATTTATGGACTTTCTATGGTTTTGATTGATTCTAAGCATTTACAAGAAACCATAGATCTAACTAATACTCTGGTCTTGGATCTAAATTTAAATGGGCGACTGAGAGTGCCTATCCAAAGACCAAAATTTAGCGAGCCGCAAAAATTTAAAGCTTCAAAAAAAATAGTTTTTTTAATCGGCGAACAGCATCAAGGTGGAGTTTACCGGAATATTAATTTTGCAAATAGCAATAGAACCTTGACAGAGCTTGTGCTTCGCTTGATAGATCACCCGAGATTTGAAATAAAAAACTTCTTCAAAGAAGGTCTCGCAGAGATCAAATTCCACCCAGAGCTTGAAAATATCAACAAAGAAGATTTTATACTAAACCACACACATCCCTTGGTGACTGCTCTACACCTAACTAAAAACCAAATTAATATAAATAACTGCGAAGCAAAAGATTTATTTATCGAATTTGCGCTATTGTCTTTGCTTTATAGTTCTCTACCAGGCATAAGCAAAATGCCTGAGCAAGAGGTTTTTAGGATCAAGAATCTTCTAAATTATTACGAAACTAATGAGGAGATTTTTAATATTATTCTTTTTAAGTCTAAGCTGATCCAAGAAAAATTCAAGCTCGATAATTTTCTAAAACAAAAACAACTAAAAACATTTATAGTAAATAGCATTGAGTTTTATATCTATAATGAGCGCACAGAGCCGAATCAAGAGCTAGATAATCTAAAATATCTTTTACAAGCAGAAATAAAAAATCTACTAAAAGCGCGAGACCAAAAAATCAGCCAGAATATAACCAGCTCCCAGAGTGGGTTATGTGCTCTTTTGATCGGTGATCTCCATCTTAATAACCTAAAAACCCAACTCGAGCATGAGCAAATACCAGTAATTAGCATTAGTATTTTTCTGTAAACAAGATTTCATAACCGTTTCATAACTATTTTCTGATTGAATATTTATAGACCCCCTATGTCTGCAATAAAACCATCAATAAAAACTTTGATGCTGGACTTACTAAGCAAGCCCTTGTCCTTGTTAACGGACACTGAAAAAAATCAACTCTTGAAAAATGGTTTGATCAGTCAAGAGAAACTAGATCAAATGTTAAAAGAATCTGTCTTCTCAAAAAAAGAAAACTTAGATAGAAAAGAAAATGAAAATAAAAATGCTGGAGCATTCTCATTTACCGCCTTTCAAGCTCCGCAAGATGATAATCAAGCTCAGAAATCAAGCACTGATAATAAAGGAGCTGAGGTAATAGCAAAAGAAGCAGTAAAATTAGATACAAGCATTACAAAAAAGCAAGAAGAAAAGAAAAAAGAAGAAGAAAAAAATCTAATTCAATTAATGGGCATAAATTTTAATGATATTGAGTATGGAGATTATCGAAATGGTAACAGTTCTGGATCTCATGGCGGAGACCCTCTTGGTAGCACGACTCCAGGCGAAGACAAAAGAGATTTTGGGGCTGATAGTCTTCTTGCTTGGGCTAAGCAAAATGCTAAATCTTCTGAAGATATTTCGCTAGCTGACAGACTTGAGCTGTCTAAAAAAGGCTCAAAAGCAGAAAGAGACAAATTAGATCACTACACAGATGGACAAGGTATAGCTCAGCTTGGATCCAGTGGTGGAACAGGTCTCAGTGATAGAGATTGGTTTGAATTAATGAGAATGCAGGGAGATCAGTTTATCGGACTAGCTAAGGCTAAAGACCCAAATCTCTCTGATCAAGCGGCCCGCAATCAGGCAAGAAGCTTGTTAATAGGCAGAGTCCAAGAATATACAAAAGCTGGAATTAGTGATGGTAATTTAATCGGTGTGCTTATCGGTAAGGGTATGACTGCACAGCAATTCAAAGATAGCCCTGAAGAACAGTCTAGATATGAAAGATATAATAAAGCTAAAAGCGGATCTTACAACTGGGGTGCGATGATGTCTGAGCTTGGTTCGAAGAAAATAGATACCGGATTTGTAGAAAGATTCACAGGCATGGATCAAAGCAACGCTAACTTGTTTACTGAGAATCTATTCTACGAAAGCTACGCTAGTATCGATAAATTATCAAAAGACTTACATTACTTCCAGGATAAAGCACTTGGATTTAATTTGATTTTTGCTTGCGACTCAAGTAGAGATCATAACGGTGCTCTGCATATGAATCACGGCTCACTGACCGGTCTTGCGGCGGATGATAAAAATCCTACCATCGTCTTAAGTCCACGCAGTGATGCTGATATGATGAAGATGATTTTTAGATTATCATTTATTCCAAAAGACAAATCAGCAGATGGTAAAGAATGGCTAGGACGCGAGTTAAATCAAGAAGAGCTTGGTCTTATGAAAATGCTAGCTGATAAGAATTTATCTAGCGAAGAAAAAATCAAACAATTTAATGCTTACCTAGATAGCCATGGATTAGAAAAAAATATCGGCGTTGCTAACTATATGCTAAAAGGCCACGGTTGGGGAGGTGGTATTGCCTTACATGATAGTGGTACTTATGATAACGGTGATAAAGGTATTATGGCTCTTATGGGACTTTCTATATCAGCGAACGTAGATCAAGCTAGAATCCACCAGCAATCCTGCTCTACAGCTGTCGGCGGCAATAACTCTAATATTGGAGTTGGTAACAATACCATTAATGATTTTGCTCCTTCTACTACTAAAGTCGTGAGTGTGGGCGCTGACGCTATTCACTGGAACGGTCAAGGCGAGCATTACCAAAACGTTAGCTGGATACACGGAAACATGGTCAATGAAGGTCAAATAACTGAAAAACAATACTATGCACGCATGGGACTTAATGACACAATACGCAAAGAAGAAAAAGATGCTCTTAGCTTGTGGACACGTAACGAAGATGGAATCACTGTCAAAAAAGAAAAAGAACCCACATCTAGTAAAAATAAAGAAGATTTATTTACCTCAAACAATTAACAAGACCTTAATAAAATTATGCTTTAATATAGTACCTAATTCTATATTGAAAGTATGTCAGGTTCTGTAATAAAAGCTGCTATTAGTAATATTAATCTTGATTTTTTGTCTACATCGCGAGATAAGCTTGGTAACGAAAGAGATGATAAGCAAAAAAATCAATTTGATAGGGATATTTTTAAATTTCGTTTAGACTCGAGAGTTAATTCAAACAATCAAGATTTTACCAATGATCAAACTGCACTTTATGCAAAAGTAGATGATGATTCATGGGAAAACGTTGCACAAAAAACGGCAACATTTACTTCTACATCTATTAGCCTTGATGATTCAACTGACTCCTTAAACCCTAGTGCTGGAAATAAAAATAAAAAATCTGACGATCCTCTTGATGCTATAGCGAATGCATTAGGAATCAAGCCTGGTGATATAAATCCAGATTTTATCTCAGAATTTAATAGTCTAGGAGGCTCTAGTGGTGTTGGTTTTAGTGCGGGTAGTACTAATACAGAAAAATCCTTTAACCCATTAACCGAAATAACAACATTAAAAAATGGTTTGACAGTACATTCACTAAATTCTTTCTTTAAAGTTTCTGATATCAAGGATGCTGAATTAAAAAAATATGCAAACAAGCTTCTAACACAAGATCAGTGGGGTGCTTACTCTAGAGCATTTGATGATTTATTTACACATGCTCTAAAAAACGAGGGATTAGATCCTAAAAAAGATAAAGCAGAAATGTCTTCTAGAATTTCAACTTACATCGCACAAACTGCAAAATTAATCAATGATGCCATAGACTCCTCAGGCAAACCAATAGATGATAAGAATAGAGCACTCGCCGCAAGTTTTATTGCGACACATTTCAGCGTTGATCAAATAGCAGAGCAACTAGGATTTACAGCAGAAACAATTGCAAAACAAAAAGAAGGCGACCAGCACTTCTTACTATCAGAAGCACTTTTAGCCAATCCTAAACTTCTGGATGATCCAGCCAAAAGAGAAATCTTGCAGCAATATTTAACCAAATCAATCGCAGAAAGCTATGATGATAAATTATCTCAATTCTCCCAAACCTACAAAGGAGAGGGTAACGCACTTACAAAAATTGAGCCTGAAATGTACAGCTTACTGCAAGGTAAGTATAAAGAAGATGTGACCAAATTAAATAGCGGACAAATGCCCTCTCAAAAAGAGATTAGTGATTTCATGAGTAAAAACGGCTATAAACCAGGAGGTGCCGAATACCATAAAATTGATAATGCTGAAATAGCCGCTCAAACTTATATGAATCTAAAAGCTATTCAGCATGATCATGAGTTATTCAAGCAAGGCAAGTTAACAGACGAAAACAGGATGTATAAATCTGCTCAAACCATATTTAGAAGTACTCCTACTGCTGAACACGACGGGGCTGCTTTTAATGAGAATAACGGTGGCAGAAAGATGACAGCCCTTGCCGGGATGAACAGAGATCTTGTCGGAAATATTGCTCTTCCTTTTGTTAGCAAAGAGCAAATGTCAACTCTACTTACACAAATGAAGGATTTAGGCATCGAATTAAGTGCCGTTGATATTTCTCATCATGGCTGTCAAACCGGCACTTCTGGATTTGGAGTCCAAGACAAAAATGGATTATTGCAACAAATCGCGGAGAGAATGGCAGATGGTGGAGAAATACTTTACAATTCTTGCCTTACTGGCAGTGGCACCGAAAGCGGAGCCAATAATCTTGCACTAACCACATTACTCACAGCAGCAAAAGACAAAGGATTAAAAGTACACGCTGCAGACCAATCTACGATTGGCTATCATGAAGACACTGTCTATGATGCTTTTAGCGGATTAATAGCAACTACTCCAAGAAAACTAGATGGGGTTGTTGGAGGATATACCATACAAGAAGGTGGCTTAGAGGAAGTGCAAGACCAGAGTAACATAGCCGATGGTAGAAAAAAAGTAATTGAAGAAATTAATCAAACCTGATTAACGCTCAGAAAAATCTTGAATAAGATTTTGGATTTTAGAATCCTCAAAAGTGAATTTTTCATATCCGCTTTTATATCTTTGGCGGGTGATCTCAAAAATAAAAAGAGCGGCAGTTACGGATAGATTGAGGCTTTGCACCATACCAAACAAAGGTATCATAATAGTTTTATCAGCATTATTTATCGCAAACTCACTCAATCCTCGGTGTTCATTACCCAGAACAACAGCCAGTTTTTGATTTTGACTAAAGTCAAAATCAAACATCGACTCAGCTGAGTCATTTAAGGCAGTAGCTACGATAGTGTAGCCATCTGCTTTTAGCTTAGTGTAGCAATCTTCAGTCGAAGTAAAAAACTCATAATCGAGCCATTTATTAGCTGACGAGGAGCTGAGCTTGCCAACCTTATAAGGATTAAAGCGCGACTCTTGATCAAAAATAAAATAAACTTTTTGCACGCCAAAAGCATCGCAAGATCTTAAAACAGCTTGGGCATTATGAGGATCATGAATATCTTCCAAGACTACAATTAAGTTTTGTCTTTTGCTGACTACTTGCTTAATTTTAGCTAGGCGCTCTTCTGTCATTAGCTTTTAAGTCCTTTTAAAAAACTCACGAATTTATCAATATCTTCTGGGCGCGTGTCAAACGCTGTCATCCAGCGCAATTCAGAGTTCTGCTCGTTCCACACATAACAAGAATATTTTTCTTGGATAGTTTTTATAAGCTCAGTGGGGACTTTTACAAAAACAGCATTGACTTGAACTGGTTGAGTGATAGTGACCCAAGGGATTTGTTGAAGTTTATCAGCTAAATACTGCGCCATAGAATTAGCTTGGCAAGCGTTATCCAGCCAGAGTCCGTTTTCTAGAAGTGCTATAAATTGAGCTGAAATAAATCGCATCTTAGAAGCTAACTGCATAGATTGTTTGCGAATGTACTTAAAATTATCAGCAAGAGCAGGATTCAAAAATATCACAGCTTCTCCGCACATTAACCCATTTTTGGTTCCACCAAAAGACAAAACATCTACCCCACGACAAATTTCACGCGGCTCCAGACCTAAGCTAGCAACAGCATTAGCGAACCTCGCTCCATCCATATGCAAAAACATATTATTCAAACGCGCTAATGATGAGATTCTCAGGATTTCATCTGGGGTATAGACTGTACCATATTCTGTAGATTGAGTAATCGAAATAACCCTTGCCTGGACATGATGCTGATCTCCCTTGCGAATAATTTTTTGGTTTACTTGATCTGGACTGATCTTGCCATGAGTGTTTGGGACAGTAATGAGCTTAGAGCCGAGGAAATTTTCGGGCGCGCCGCACTCATCTAGATGGATATGAGCGCAATCCGAGCAGATAATCGCCCCAAAACTTTCTAACAGAGTTTTAAGCCCAAGCACATTAGAAGCAGTGCCATTAAACACAAAAAAAACTTCTATATGCTCACCAAAAATTTTTTTAAAAGATTTTATGGCTTGAAAAGTATATTCATCGTCTCCATAAGCCGGCACTTGAGCTTGATTAGCAGAAGCTATCGCCTCTAAAATCTTAGGATGCATTCCTGAATAATTATCACTGGCAAAACTTTTTTTAAGCATAGAATTAATGGTCGGGATGGCGGGATTTGAACCCACGACCTCTACACCCCCAGCGTAGCGCTCTACCAAACTAAGCCACATCCCGATCCGATATTATTTTACAACGAAAAGCTTAAAAAAACTATTGTCGATAACCCTGGCTTAATAATAATTTGTTATAAAAAAAATATAACGGCAAATCTTTTTTGTAAAGGGCATAAATTCTAATTCAAATGAATGCAATAAAAAATAGCATCTTTAAAATAAGTAACGATATTAGTCTCATAAATATCCCAAATCCGTTCATTACTGATAACTTAAATACTGAACAGTCAAAAAATAATTTCAAGATAGATCCTTTTAAATTATTTGCAACAGTAGATTCAGCAAGTGCTCAAAAGGAAGCAACTACAACACTAAAGCCAAATGCTGATATAGCAAGCGTTGAAAATACTCAAGCCTGGAATATTGCAATTGCTGAGTCAAAAGAAACACTTGGCACTTATAGAAATTCTTTACAAGAATCTCGCTCGTTTACAAACGACTCATCTACTCCAAACTTCATCCAAGATGGCATCACCGGTGAGAACCAGGGTTTTAGCGGTATCCCTAATGATGGCAAGTCAGATCCTCTCTATGACGCTAGCAAGCATACTCAAGAAGAGAACCAAAAGATTTCTAATATGATGACTATCGTTAATTCATCACAATCTTCAGAAGTATCAAATGCTACTAGCTCAACAGGTGAGTATTTTACTCATGAGTTCTCCAAAGGGATCTTAAATGGAAGAAGCTTACAAGATGTAATAAAAAGCCTAGATGGGAAAGACTTAAGAGGAGCACAAACATCTGTAGCTTACAATACAGAGAATATGAGCGAGGGCGAAATATCCTCATCGAATAAAGCCAATGGTACAGCTATTATACTTAGAGGCTCAAATGATGGCGTAGGAGACATGATGGCAAAAGATGAAGCGAACCTAAGGCAAGCTTACTCAGCATTAGGGCTTGAAGTGAAAGTCGTACATAGCGAAAAAGAATTTGAACAAGCATTATTGGCAGCAAAAGATAAAGCAGTCGCAGATAAAGCCCAAGGGAAAGAAAGTATACTAGCTACTCACGTAATATCTCATGGATTGCAAGCTGGCGGCACAAAAGGTGCTGATGCTAATTCCGCTCTTGCCATGCAAGGTGGCGGACTCTATCACGAAAGAGATATTATTGGTGATATAGCTGGCGCCCTAGAGCCTGGTGAAAACGGAGAATCTGCTTTTAAACATTCTTATAACGCTTTTACTGCTTGCCATTCAGGCGGATTTGATAATGAGCAAACACTTGTTGCGGCATCCAAGCCAAAAGAAGAACAGCCAACTAGCTAAAAATTAAAAACAAAATTACTTACCAAGGTATGATTAAGCGCATCATCATCCCTATTATTATGCTGAAGCAAATAGATAAAATCCAAAGCTAAATTCGAATTAAAATCATAGCCTAAGCCCGTTATCAAGCGGTTTTGATCAAGGACCTCATCTATTACTTGATTAGAATTCAGATTCACAAAAACCTCAGCTCCCCCTATTAAGCGTAATTTTTTCTTGATGCGGTAATCAGCCCGCACCAAGTGCCTCAGGCGCACTATCTCAGCTTGCCCCTCTAAGATCCGCTCCTCTAGGCGAGTGCGATTAATCAAGGTAAGTTTTTTTATTTGTTTTTGGTGGAGAACTTGCTGCCAAATACGGTGCTCATGAGTGATATTATCACCATAATAACTAAACCAATCATAGCCTTGCCAAACAGAAATGTTTTTTAGGCGAGCCGGCAAATCATAACCAATACCCAAGCGCACAAGATTAGTATTAAAATCACTTAGCTGGTCACCAAATCTTTGGCTGGTGATAAGCTGTGCTCTTAAACCCGAATCAAAATTTTTATTAAGGGTAACAAAACTCCAATACACAAGGTCCGAATCTAATTGAGCCGAGCTGGGTTTTATCAAAACCACCAAAAGCATTATGATAATTAGCGATCTAGCTAGCACTGCTAAAATAATAACAGCTAGAATTAAGTTTATGACCAGTATAGTAACCAAGCCCAAAAACATAAATCATTTTATAGATCATACCGCTCTTAAGCATGAAGATTTTAAGCAGGATATTCTTCTTCAGCTCGCTAAAGAAGCTCTAGATCTAGGCTTCAATTCTATTTGTATAAGACCTGAGTGGCTAAAAGATTTTTTCATCTGGTCTGAAGCGACTAGGCAGAAAATTCCTAAGGTCTCTTTTGTGATGGGCTTCCCTCAAGAGCCTCTCAATATGGAGCTTCTGGGTCTAGAAAAAATCTTAGATATTTTAAGTGTCCCAGTTTCTATCAAGCTAGAACAAGCGCAAAACGCTCTTGGATACTTAATTAGCGCGAAGCAAACTCATATCGAACTAGATCCAGTATTAGATATTTCTGGCGATAAGCAAGATCTACAAGAAAAACTCAGCGAAGAAATTAGCGCCTATATTATTCAAGCTATGGATTTTACTAAGAATCATTCAGAACTTACCCTAAAACTTAAGCCAATTTTTTCATCTGAACTACTAATCAAAAAAGCCCAAGATGAAGGACTAGAAGAAGATT
>Ga0169931_10013392_pt1 | contig 11207 bp, 6 predicted proteins | sample Kivu_15m_20L_FD_129675 | JGI IMG/M metagenome (GOLD analysis project Ga0169931, IMG submission 129675) | Freshwater microbial communities from Lake Kivu, Western Province, Rwanda to study Microbial Dark Matter (Phase II) - Kivu_15m_20L... | ecosystem: Environmental > Aquatic > Freshwater > Lake ... | reverse complement strand
CGCCTCGACGTCGGCCAGCGGCAGGGGCTCCTGGAACGCGTAGTTGTGCTGCCAGTTGAAATCGTACCGCGGCACGTCGAGCAGGATCTCTTCGCCGCCCGCGCGGCGGGCCAGCAGCCGGAACGCCGTCCCCCGCAAATGCATGTGCGGCGAGGCCGCCAGCAACGTGCCGTCGCGGGGAATGCCGCGCAGTTCGCCCTCGACCTGGTAGTCCGCCGTGCGGGGCGGAATCTCGAACTCCTGCTCGACGCCGCCGATCGTGAAGACCTCGTGCGTCACCTTGTCCGGGTCGGCGAAGACGACCGCCGCCCGCGTGACGTCCTCCTCGGCGCGTCCGTTGGGCGTGTAGTGCATCTGGAAGACGATCCGCGATCCGGCCGGCACGCGCTGGGCGTGGCCGACCGGGAGCCGCAGCGAACGCTGACCCGGGACGTACGCGCCCAACAGGCCGAACGACCGGATCGGCGCGCCGTCGGGGGGGCGCAGGAACGCGATGGCGTGGTGCACCACGGCCCGATTGCCGGGCACGATCTGCACCGCCTCCGCCCAGCGATCCTCGGCGAGCTGCGGATCGACCACGAAATACTGGTATTCGACGGTTCCCTCGGCCGGAATACGAAACGGCTCGGCGCTCATCGGATAGACCGCGTCGGGCGGGCGCGGCAGATCCCACGGGCCGGCTCGCGGCGGCGGCGGGGGCAGGTCGGCCGCGTCGCCCAGGGGCGTCCCCGCCGCCACCCACGCCCGCAGCACGGCGACGTCTTCCGGGGGCATCCGCCGCGCGTTGGCGAACGCGCCGTGCTCGTGGCTCGCATGCCAGGGAGGCATCCGCCCCTGGTCGATCACTTCCAGCAGCGTGTCGGCCCAGCCGACGACCTCGCCGTAATCGTCCAGCGGAAACGGACCGATCTCCCCCGCGCGGTGGCATTCCACGCAGTGGCGGTTCAGAATCCGGCTCACCTGGCCCGCGAAGGTCGGCCCCTCGGCCGCGACCGCGCGGTCGTGCGGCGGCTCCTCGCGCAGCGCGAGGCGACATCCCACCGCCTCGGTCCGCGGCTCGGCGGGCAGGCCTCCGGCCAGCAGCGCCTCGAGCGCCTCGCGGAGGTAGGCGCGGGTCGGCGCGGGACGGGCCGCCCCGGGCTGGTACTGGTCGTCGACGCGACCCTGGTAGCCGACCTGGCCCAGGGCGTCGATCACGAAGACCTCGGGCGTGCGGGAGGCGCCCAAGGCGCGGGCCGCTCGGCCCTCGTCGTCCTTCAGCAACGGAAATTCGATGCGTTGCTCCGCCCCGTAGCGGGCGAGATCGTCCCGCGAGTCGTGCAGGTTGCTGTTGATGCCGTAGAACCGCACGCCGCGATCGGCGAATTCCTTGGCGAGGCCGTCGAGGCGCGGCCCGTAGAGCCGCGCCAGCGGGCATTCGGCGCCCAGGAAGCAGAGCACGCGCAACCGCGGCGCGCCGTCGCGGCCGAGAACCTGGGTCGTGCCGTCGATCGCCGACAACGGCAACTCGGCGACGGCGGCCCAGCCCGACGGTGGCGCGCCCCGCGCCGGGGCGAACGCCGCCGGGGCGGCCAGCACGGCCAGCAGGAGGGCGCGGATCGGCGCCGACGAACGACGTGGGCGGCGCGGGGCGGCGGCCGCCCGCGGCCAGGGGAACGCCCAGTGAGCGGCGACGCCGAGGGGACGCGGCAGAGAGCAATCCAGCGGCAGAGAGCAATCCATGGGAGAGTCCTCAGCAGCCGACGAAACGGTCGGGGGGCGATGCGGCGGCGAGCAGCGATCGGCGGCGGCGGCCGGCCCGCGGGAAGCCGCGTTCGCTCGGTCGGCCGGTCCGCCGCGGCGGCAAGGCCATCATACCGCCGCCGTCGGCAGGCCGATACCGACGTGGAACCGCAAACCGGGCGCAACGCCCACGCGCCGCGCCCCCTGGCGCTCCTTGCGCCGCGAATCCACCCTTGCCGCCGCTCCTGACGGGGGAAAAAGCCGGAGGCGAACGGCGAGCGGCGGCTCCTTGACGGCGCAAGGATCCATCGGGAGAGCGCGGCGTGCTGGGAAAACTTCGCCGTGCCGCCGCGCGGCCGTTCAGCGTCCGGCGCAGGCCTCCGCCCACTCGCCCATCCGGCTTTCGGCGAGCTGGGTGTCGACGGCCACCCGGAAGGTGACGCTCCAGCGGCCGTAGGCGTCGGGCGTGACCATCCAGTGGGGCACGACGGCCACCGACTGGTGGACCAGCTCGAAGCCGCCTTCCGACTGGCTGACGGTTTCCACGGGATAGGCCCAGACGTCGGCGGGGCGGTCGAAGACGAGCTGCACGTCGATGCCGAGCCACTGGTCGGTCAGGCCGAGTCGCGCGGTGCGGCGCAGGTCGATCCGCGTCCCCAGATGCCCGAGCGACTGTCCGTCGCCCTGGTGGAAAAAGCGGTCCTGCGCTCCGCCGGGCAACCCGGCGAAATTCCATTCCGGAGCGAAGTGGAGGCTCACGTCGCCGGGGACGTCCTCAAAAAAGTAGGCGACCTCCAGCGAGGCTTGTCCGGCGTTGAGGGTCACGCCCTTGGTCAAGCGGAACGCACGTCCGCAGACCGTGCCCCGCCGGGCCATTTGCAGCTGCACGCGGCCTTCGCTGCGGCGGAGCGTGGTTTCGAACGGGGCGTGCAGGAAGTCGCCCAATTCGGCCGCCGTGCCGTCAGCGACGGCGTCGAGGCGAGCGTCGGCCGGGTAGAAGTGGTCGACGAGGCTGTTGCGGAGCCACGCGTCGCATCCCAGCCGACGGTCGAGTCCTTCCTGCTTGAAGACCACGCGATCGTGGATGCTGGCGATGTCGGAGTCGCCCGACGAGGGACCGCGGAGCACGAGCCGGTGGTACGCTTCCTGGCGCCGGGCCAGCGTCGCCTGCAGATTGTGGCAGATCGCGCGGACGTCGAACTGGTAGATCTGGCCGCCGTCGGCCGGGTTGGCCAGCAGCAGCAACCGGTTGTTGGCCAGCTTGACCTCGGGACGGCCGTCGAGATTGTAGTCGTCGGCCGACAACTCAATCGAAGGATCGTCGTCGCGACGCCACGAGCGGCCTTCGTACTGGTCGAGCAGGTTGTCGGCGGCAATCAGGCAGCGGTAGACCGCGTTCCGCAGATGGGGCAGGTAGACGCCGCCGAACGCGCCGTGCCAGTAGCTGCAGTTGCACTGGCCGCGATACAGCTCCATCCGCGCCTGGTCGATCAGGTCGCCGGCGGCGCCGTGCTGCTCCGCTTCGTGCAGTCGGCGGCTGACCATCTGCATGCGGGCGTACATCGCGTTGGTCTCGGGGTACTTCACCTTGAAGTTCCGCCAGTAGCCGCCGCGGACGAAGGGCCGCACCTGCTCCCATTCGCCAAGTTGCTCCAGATGGTGGTGCACGTCCTGGAACTGGTTGATCCGCTCGGCCGGCAGCGCCCACTCGGTCATTTCCCGGTAGCTTCCCTCGGGAATGTAGAGCTTGCCGAGCGGCGCGACGTTTTCCAGCATCTCGGCCGGCGTCGTCACCTTCAGCCAGTCGCGATTCTCCAGCAAGGCCTCGAAGAACCGCGTCAACCAGCCCGTCTCGTACACGTGACGCTTCGTGCCCGGCCACGTCCCGAACTTCTCGCCGTCGTCGCCGAAGACCAGCACCGCTCCCGGTCGCCGCTCGGCCGTCGCCCGCAGGTAATCGATCGTCGCGTGCGGTTCCTGGAAGGGAATCGTGTACCGCAGCCGCTCGCTGCCGGGAAGCACCCGCAGCATGGAGCCGTCTTCCTCCGTCACGTAGTAGCCGTCGAGTTGCTCCTCCCCGAGACCGGCGTTCTTGAAGTGGAAGTCGTCCAGCACCGTGTACTGGATGCCCGCCTTCACCAGATCCGCCGTGAGCGACTGCTCCCAGACCCGCTCGGGCATCCACATCCCGCGGACCGAAGCTCCCAGCCGGTGGTCGAGCCATTCGGTGTACCGCTCGATCTGTCCGATGCGGTCGCGCGACGACAGCATCGGCAGAATCGGCTCGAAGAACGGGCCGCCGACGATCTCGATCCGGCCGGACGCCACCAGACCGGCCAGCTGATCGACGTACTCCGGATGGCGGGCGTCCAGCCACTCCATCAGCGAACCGCTCGTGTGCAGCGCAATCCGCAACCCTTCGTACCGCTGGAACACCTCGAGGAACGGCAGATAACTGTCTTGGTAGGCCTGCTCGATCACGTCGTCGAAATTTCCGATCGGCTGGTGGTTATGCAGCACGAGCACCAAGCGGAGCGATGGATTCATAGCGAATGAAGCGCCAGGGCGAGGCAGGAGGTACGGGAAGACGCGGCGGATCGAGACGATCGCTCCCAGTGTGCGGTTTTTCCCGCGGAAGACCAGCGGGGACGACCCGCGGCGCCGCGATTCCTGACGGAGCGACGGAACCCTCCGCCCGCCATCCGTCACAAACCAGCAAGCTTTCGAATTCGACCTAGCTTACTGGATCGTCGCGTCTTGCCCGCTTTTTTTAACGCAATCGCCGAAGTCTTCCCAGAGAAGTTGCCCCCGGCCGTCCCGCCGCGACCAGTTATAACGGCTTCGCTAAAAAGAGGGCGGCGCCCCCGGCGCCTTCGTCGTGCGCGACGCGGCGGTACCCGATGGCTTCGTACAGCCGCCGTGCCGGATTCGCCTCGAAGACCTCCAGCGTCACCTTGCAGCATTGCAAGGCGTCGGCTCGACGCTCGACGGCGGCCAGCAGCGCACGCCCCACGCCGCGCCCCCGATGCTTGGCGAGCACCGCCAGGTCGTGGACGTTCAGCAGAGGACGCCCGGCGAACGTCGAGAAGCCGACGAAACAGACCGCAATCCCCACCGGTCGCCCCTCGAGGTACGCCAGCAGAATCTCGGTCGTGGGATGGCTCCGCAGCGCGGGAATCAGCCGCGCTCGAACCGCAGGGTCAAGCGGCCGACCGGCGCCCATCGGGTCGGCCGCGTAGGCGTCGATCAAGTCGCCCACGGCCGACTGGTGCTCCGCGCACGTCAGGTCGGCCACGACGATTTCCAAGGCGTCGCTGTCGGGCAGGTTGTGCATGATCGGCGCAGCCTACGCCCTCAGGCCCCCCGAAGGCAACCCGACTGGCTCCGCACGACGGCCGCCCAGCTGCCCCCCGGCCTCGGCTCCGCGCCGCACGGCCCGGCGGCCGGCGCCCCACGGCCGTCCCGGGAGGGCCGGTTACAATTGGGCGGCGTCCGCCGTGGGCGGGCCCGTTGATTCCCTCCGCGACAAGGCCCGTCCGATGCGAACTTTCTCCCGACCGATCGCGGCGGCGCTCGCCCTGGCGCTGCTGGGGCGCCCGACCGGCCGAGCCGAGGAGACGGGCCCGGGCCCCACGGCCGCCCCCCGCCCGCGCGCGGCGGCGCCCCGCACCGTGTCGCCCCGCACCGTGTCGCCGCGGGGGGCGGCGGGCATGCTCCGGGCGGCACACGCCCACAACGACTACGTCCACCGACGGCCGCTGCTCGACGCGCTCGCGCATCGTTTCGGCAGCGTGGAGGTCGACGTCTTTCTGGTCGACGGAGCCCTGCTGGTCGGCCACAGCCGCGCGGAATTGACGCCGCAGCGGACGCTGGAGGCGCTCTACCTCGATCCCCTCCAGAGCCACGTCGAGGCGGCCGGAGGCATGGTTTTTCCGGGCGGGGAGCCGTTGCTGCTGCTGGTCGACGTGAAGTCCGACGCCGTGGAGACCTACGCCGCGTTGCGGCGGTCGCTGGAACCCTACCGTCGGCTCCTCGCTCCCGCAGGGGGGCCGGACGGTTCCGCGGCGCCCTGCCGGGTCGTGGTGAGCGGCAATCGGGCGATCGACGCGATCGCCGCTGATGCCAGCCGGCTGGTCGCCATCGACGGGCGGCTGGAAGACCTCGACCGCGACGATCGGCCGGCGGAGTTGTTTCCGTGGATCAGCGACCGATGGCACAAGCGATTCGCCTGGGACGGCGAGGGCCCCTTCCCGGAGGACGAGCGGCGACGTCTCGCGGACCTGGTCGGCCGGGCCCGCGCGCGGGGGCAGCGGCTCCGTTTTTGGGGAACGCCCGAACGCGAATCGGTCTGGGCGGTCCTTCGGGAGGCGGGGGTCGACCTGATCGGGACCGACGACCTCGGGCGGCTGCAGCGTTTCCTGGAAGGCCCGGGGGCGGCCGTCGGCGGGCCGTGAGCAGGGCGCGGGGGATTGCAACCAGCGGCCCGGGCGGCGGCGGTGGGAAACAGTTGTCCCGGGCCTTCGTCGGGCCAAAAAACTTGACTCCGCACGGCCGCCGCATTAGCGTCGATGAGGCAGTGCGTCGGGGAGGTTCTCCGGACTCCCTGCTTGGCGGCGGCTGCTCGTGGCTTTTCGTTGGCTTGTAGGCGTCACTCGACGCGTGAGGACGTGGGCGCGGAGGCTTGCCGAGGCCGAGGCCTCGGCGGGTTGGCATCGGCGACGCGTTGCGACGTCACGGGCGATCGGCCAGGCGTCGTGCGGCCGCGTGAGTTCGCCGCTTCCCCGACAGACAGCTTCCCCGACGGACAGCTTCCCCGACGGACAGCTTCCCCGACGGACAGCTTCCCCGACAGACAGCTCAGGCGTGCTGCGTCAACCGGCCGCTCGCGAACGCGGCCGGGCGACGGCGCGGTAGCGCCACGCGATTCCTCCTACCCTGCTCTAGCCCTCTAGGAACCATTCCATGACCACCGGCAACATCTTTCGCTACGCGCTGCCCGCGATGGCAGCTTTGCTGATCGGCCTGCCCGCGACCGCTCGGGGCGCGGCCTGGTTCGACGATTTTGAAGACGGCAGCGTGAAAGACGGCAACCCGTTCACCTGGAGCCAGGATCTGTTCGGCTTCTTTCCGGGCAATTACACGGTCGTCGACGGCTCCTACACCCTGTCGAATCCCGGCAACGGCGCGACGAACGACCAGCAATTGACGTGGAACGACGGCGTGCTGTTCGCCGACACCTACCTGCGCGCTCAAGGCAGGGTGCTGCCGGGCTCCGCGCCGGAAGATACGGGGGGCAACCTCGCGCTGCTCGCGCGGATCGACACGGGCACGGTGTCGGGCTACATCCTGTACTTCGACTCGGGGGGGCAGCTCGGCTTGCAGCTGGCCTTGGGCGGCGCGGCCTCGGATCTGACCCCGACGGTGAGCCTGCCCTTCACCGCCTTGGACGAGGTGGTGCTGGAGCTGAACATTGTCGGCTACCAACTGAGCGGCTACGCGTGGCGCGCCGGCGAGTCGAAGCCCGCGACGCCGCAGATCACCGCCGTCGATGAGGGAAGCACCATTCCGGGAGGCAAGGCGGGCATTGCGTTCGACGAGGACGACGACAACACGACGGGCGTCTTCCGCTTCGCCGCAGCCCAGAGCACGCCGTTCGTCGACGCCGTGCCGGGCGACTTCAACGGCGACGGCAAGGTCGACGGCGCCGACTTCGCGAAGTGGGGAACCGACTTCGGGAGTTCGCTGGACGGCGGCGATTTGCTCGCGTGGCAACAGAATTTCGGAGCCGGCGCGAGCGTGGCGGCAGCGATGTCGGTCCCCGAACCCGCCGGCTGCGTGCTGCTGTTGCTGGCGGCGGGCGGCGGCGCCGCCCGTCGACGCCGCTGAGACTTCCGCCCCAGGCGCGTCATGCCCATTTCCCATCGAGGCTCCTCGCCCGTGCCCGGGCCGCGTGCGGCCTGGGCACTGGCGTTTTATGCGGCGGCCGCGTGCGGCTGCGGCGGCCCCGCGGAAAACCTTACCGACGAGACGGCCGAGCGTCTGCGCCAGGTGACGTTGGCCTACGTCCAGCATGCCGCCCAAAACCGCGGCATCGGACCGGCCGACGCGGCGCAGTTGCGTACGGCGCTGAGTGCCGGACAAGGGCTCGCGGCGGACGAGGTCGAAACCTGCCTGATCTCGCCGCGCGACGGACTCCCGTGGGCCGTCCGCTGGGGGAAAAGGCCGCTGGGCGATGCGCCGTTGGGACCAGCGCCGCCGCGCCCCGAGATCGTGGCGTTCGAGCGGCAAGGGATCGATGGCGTGCGCTACGCGGGCGACGGGCGGGTGTCGGTGCGGCCGTACGATGCGGCGAGCTTCGCCGCCGCCGTGCCCGACGCCGAGCAGTTTGTCCCCTCCCCCTGAAGGCGCGCTCCGCGATGAATCACCGCCGCCGCGCTCGCCGCCGAGGGCGCTCGACGGAGGACCTTCGTGATGGATCGTGAGCAACCTGACGGGCCCTTTCGCGGACCGCGCGCGGTCGAGGCGGGGCGTGCGCCGCGCGGCGGTTTCACGCTGGTCGAGTTGCTGGTGGTGATCGCGATCATTGGCGTGCTGGTCGCGCTGCTGCTGCCGGCCATCCAGGCGGCGCGCGAGGCGGCGCGGCGCAAGCAGTGCGTCAACCATTTGAAACAGATCGGCTTGGCCAGCCAGTTGGTCGTCGACGCGTACCAGATTTTTCCGACGGCGGGCATCGGTCCCTGGCCGCCGATCACCATGGTCCAGACGACGCCGGCGTCGCCGGCCGACCAGGAAATCGGCTGGGGGTACCAGATCCTGCTCTATTTGGAGTTGGAGGCGATTCACGGTCTCCGTTCGCCGACCGCCAACGGCTCGTTTGGAGCCGTCGTCGTCGAACGGGTGGTCGCCGTCAACGGCGTCGGCTTCTACTTCTGCCCGAGTCGTCGCGGGCCGACGGCCCAGTTCCGCCGCTATCTGATCGATTACGCCAGCAGCGTGCCGACCAGCCTCCGGCTGGACGACCCGCAGGGTCCCGCCTTCAACTACTCCGAGTACTGGTGCGGCGCCGACCCGCACTCGCGCAATCCCAGCGGAACGGCCCGCTGCACCGCGCTGGGAATCGTCGCCCGCTCGCCTCGCTTCGGCGAGGCGACGCGGCCGGCGCAGGTGGCCGACGGGCTGTCGTCGACCATGATGTACGGGGAGAAGTGGCTCCGGACGGCCTACTACGATGCGGGGGCCTGGTACGACGACCGGGGATGGACCGACGGCTACGACCCCGACGTGGTCCGCTCGACGTCGTTGCCGCCGCGGGCCGACCACAACCTACCGGAGCCGCCCGACGGGGAGGTCGACCCGTTTGCCATGGGCGGCGCCCACCCCAGCGGTTTCAACGCCTGCTTCGGCGACGGAGCGGTCCATTTTGTCGCTTGGGACGTCGATCCGGTCGTCTACAATCGTTGGGGCCATCGCGAGGATCAGCGGATCGCCGCTCCGCCGGGACGGTAGGCGGGGGCGGAGCGCCGTGCTCCGCGGAACGCGCCGCGGCGAACCCGAATCGCTCGCCGACCGGCGCTTGCGGAGGCTTCGCTCGTGGGATGGAAGCACCTGTCGGGTCCCGGCACGCCAGCCGGCGCGCGGGCCCGCCGGCTGGAAATCGGAACCGTCGGCCGCGCTGCGCTCGTCGGCAGCATGGCGCTGGCCTTCTCGGCCGCCGGCCTCGCCGCCGCCGAACCGTGGCGGGCGGGTCTGGCCAAGGTCGACGTCACGCCCGACGCGCCGCTCCGGTTGAGCGGCTACGCCGCCCGCACCGCGCCGGCCGACGGCGTGCTGGACGGACTCGCCGTGCGGGCGCTGGCCCTCGCGCCGCCGGAGGCCGGGGACGAATCGCGGACCTTGTTGCTGGCCGCCGTCGACGGCACGGCGATTCCGCAGACGGTCACGGCCGAGGTGGCCCGCTGGCTGGCCGCGACGTACGGCATCCACCGCAGTCAGGCGGTGCTCGCCAGCACGCACACCCACGCGGCGCCCTACCTCAGCAGCGGGCTGCCCAATCTCTTCGCCACGGACCTGCCCGCCGACCAGGCCGCCGCCGCCGCGGCGTACACGCGGCGGCTGACCGAGTCGATTCAGGCGTGCTTGGCCGCCGCGCTGGAAGCGCGGCAACCTGCCCGCGTCGCCATCGGCCAGGGGATGGCGGCGTTCGCCCTCAACCGCCGCGCCGAGCGGCTGGGGCTGGCGAGCGGCGGTTCGCCGCTCGCGCCGGTCGATCACCGCGTGCCGGTGATGCGCGTCGCGACTCCCGAAGGGCGGATTCTCGGCGGGGCGTTCCAGTACGCCTGCCATGCCACCACGCTCACCGGCGAATTCCGCAAGGTCAGCGGCGATTGGCCCGGACTGGCCGCGTCGGCCTTGGAACGCCGCTATCCCGGCAGCGTGTTCCTGCCGGTCATCGGCTGCGGCGCCGACGCCAATCCGCACCCCCGCAGCGCGTACGAGCACGCCCAACGGCACGCCACGGAGCTGGCGGACAGCGTCGCCCGCGTCGTCGAGGAGAGCTCGTTGGAAACGCTGCATCGCTTCCCGACGGGCAAATTCGGGTACGCCGGTCTGGCGCCCGAAATCCCCTCGGCCGCGCAGTTGGAGCAGCAGCGCACGGCCGACAATGCCCACGTCGCCCGCTGGGCCGCCAAGATGCTGGAGATCCGCGCCGCCATGGGGCGTCTCCCCGAGTCCGTGCCGATGCCGATCCACGTCTGGCAGTTCGGCGAGCAGCTGACCTGGGTCTTTCTGGGGGGCGAGGTCGTCCTCGACTACCAACGGCAGCTGGAGAAGGAACTGCCCGTGCCGCACGTCTGGGCAGCCGCGTACTGCGACGACGTCTTCGGCTACGTGGCCAGCGAACGGATGCGCGCGGAGGGAGGCTACGAAGTCGACGAGTCGATGATCTACTACCTGCAGCCGGGCCGCTGGCAGACCGGCGCCCAGTCGTTGATCGTCCGCCGCGTCCGCGAGATCCTGGACGACCGCGGCAGCGAACTCCGCCCGACGACGCCCGACGAAGCGCTCGGCGCGATCCGCCTGCCGCCCGGTTATCGCGCGGAGCTCGTGGCGTGCGAGCCCCTGGTGCAGGATCCCGTCAACGTCGCCTTCGGCAGCGACGGCACGGCGTGGGTCGTCGAGATGGGCGATTACCCGCAGCACGACGCCGACGCGGCGGCGTCGGCCGGGGGACGGGTCAAGCGGCTTTGGGACGACGATCGCGACGGCCGGCTCGATCGCGCGGAGCTGTTTCTCGGGGGGCTGGCCTATCCGACCGGAGCGATGCCCTGGCGGGAGGGCGCCCTGGTGATCGCCGCGCCGGAGATCTTCTTCGCCGCCGATCGCGATGGCGACGGCCGCGCCGAGCATCGCGAAACGCTCGTCGACGGTCTCCCGGTCGGCAATCCGCAGCACCAAGCGAGCGGCTTTGAGCTCGGGCTCGACGG
>Ga0169931_10013391_pt1 | contig 11207 bp, 10 predicted proteins | sample Kivu_15m_20L_FD_129675 | JGI IMG/M metagenome (GOLD analysis project Ga0169931, IMG submission 129675) | Freshwater microbial communities from Lake Kivu, Western Province, Rwanda to study Microbial Dark Matter (Phase II) - Kivu_15m_20L... | ecosystem: Environmental > Aquatic > Freshwater > Lake... | reverse complement strand
TGGCGACGGCGGCGGCGGCACCCTCGAGGTTGATCCCGAGGAAGGTCTGGGCCTGGCCGGCGGCCTTGATCGCGTTGACCGCGGCGGTGAGGGAGCCGTCGGTGCCGTTCTTGAACCCGAGGGGCATCGAGAGGCCGGAGGCCATCTGGCGGTGCGTCTGGGACTCCGTGGTGCGCGCGCCGATGGCGCCCCAGCAGACCAGGTCGGCCACGTACTGGGGCGTGATGGGATCGAGGAACTCGGTGGCGGTGGCGAGGCCGAGGTCGAGGACGTCCTGGAGGAACCGGCGGGCGAGGCGGAGTCCGGCGGCGATGTCGTGCGTGCCGTCGAGGTGCGGGTCCATAATCAGGCCCTTCCAGCCGACGGTGGTGCGGGGTTTCTCGAAATAGACCCGCATCACGACGAGGATGCGGTCGGAGACCTCGCGGGAGAGGGCGGCGAGGCGGCGGGCGTAGTCGCGGCCGGCGTCGAGGTCGTGGATCGAGCAGGGGCCCACGATGAGCAGGAGGCGCCGGTCATCGGTGAAGATGAGGCGCTGGATCTCGCGGCGGGAACGGGTGACGAACTCGGCCTGCGCCTCGGTCTTGGGGAGCTCCGCGAGGAGGTCCGCCGGGCGGGGGAGCGCGCGGGTCTCGATCACGTTGAGGTCCGATGTCTTCTGCATTGAGGGTCTAGCTTGGTCCCGCCGGGAGGCCGCGCGCAAGCCTTGGCGCGCCGGCGGGAGGGCGCATTTTGGGAGTCGCCTTGCGGCGGCGGGGCGCGAGGGTGGGGCGCGTTTCCCGCCGATGTCCCTTCCTCCCGTCCTCTTTGAAGACGAATCCGTGGTGGTGTTCGACAAGCCTTCCAGGCTGCTGGTCGCGCCGGACCGCTGGGACAAGGGGCGGGCGCATCTGATGGGGCTGGTGCACGGGCACCCGGCGTATGGCCGGACGGTGGCGAACGTGCACCGGCTGGATGCGGATACCAGCGGGGTGCTCCTGTGCGCCAAGACCAAGCCGGCGCTCGATTACCTTTCGGGGCAGTTCCAGTCGAAGACCGTGGCCAAGCTGTACCACGCGATGGCGGTGGTGCTGGCGCCGGGGCAGGAGATGAAGGTCGTGGCGCCGGTGCGCGATGCGGCGGGGAGGTTGCCGGACGCCTTCACGATCGAGCTTTCGCTGGGGCCCGATGAGCGCCAGCCGGGGCGGATGCGGGTGTTCCGCGGGCGTGGCGGCAAGGAGTGCCGGACGGAATTCACGACCTTGGAGCGCTTCGCGGCGGGGCGGGCGCCGGCGCGGGGGGTGGCGCAGCCGGCCGCGGGCTATGCCTTTCTGGCCTGCCGGCCCCTCACGGGCCGCACCCACCAATTGCGGGTGCACCTGGCGGCCGCGGGGGCGCCGATCCTCGGGGATGTCTTCTATGGGAACCCCGACGTGCAACTGCGGCTGTCGGGGTTGAAGCGGGGGTACAAGGGGCGGGAGGAGGAGAAGCCGCTGATCGACCGGCTGGCCCTGCACGCGAGTGAACTGACCTTCGCCCATCCGGTGACCCGGGAACCCTGCACCGTGCGGTCCCCGCTGCCGCGGACGTTCGAGGTGGCGCTGAAGCACCTGCGCCGGTTCGCCGCCGTGGCGCCGGGGGTGGGGGCCGGCCCGGCCCCCGCCGTGCGCGTGGAACCGGTGATTTGAGCATCGCCACGCGCGGGCCCGTTGGCCTCTGCTTGCCGCACTCCCCTTATGCACCCGACCTCCCCGCTCACCCGTCGTGAAGTCCTCCGTTCGGCCGCCCTGGGCGTGCTGAGTCTCCCCTTGGCCGCCACCGCCCTCCGCGGGGCCGAGAAGAAGGAAAAGCAGGCTCCGGCCTTGCCGGCCTACCCGACCTTTCCCGGTGGCCGGGAGAACGGCCTGCGCCTCGGCATCGCCTCCTACTCCCTGCGCAACCTGCCCCTCGACGAGGCCATCGCGGTGGTGAAAGTGATGCGCATCTCAAACATTGCGCTCTTCCGGCTCCATTGCAACTGGGAGGCGGCGCCGGTCGAGGAGTGCCGGGGCGTGGGAGCCAAGCTGCAGGCGGCAGGGTTGACGCTGACGGGTTCCGGGGTAGTGAATCTCCCCGACGACGAGGCCAAGTGCCGGCGGGCCTTTGAGAATGTGAAGGCGGCTGGGATGGCGACGATGGTCTGCAAGCCAGACCTTGCGGCCCTGCCGTTGGTCGCCAAGCTGGCGAAGGAATTCGACCAGAAGTTGGCGATCCACAATCACGGGCCGGAGGACAAGGTGTATCCGACCCCGGCGGTGGCGTTCGAGGCGGTGAAGGGCTTGGACTCCCGGGTGGGCCTCTGCATCGACGTCGGCCACACCGTGCGCGGCGGCGAGGACGCGGTCGCGGCCATCCGCAAGTACGCCTCGCGCGTGTACGACGTGCATCTGAAGGATTCCGTGGCCGTTCCGGGCGCGATGCGGGACATCCCGATCGAGGTTGGCGCGGGCCGGTTGGACATCCGGGGCACGCTCCGGGCGCTGCTGGACATCAAGTACGACGGGGTGGTCTCGTTTGAGTACGAGAAGGTGGCGGGCAACCCGGTGACGGGCCTGGCGGAGTCGATCGGCTATGTCCGCGGGGTGCTCGCGGCGTGGGCCGGCCGGTGAGCCGCCGGCGCCGGTTCGTCGTGGGGTCGGCCCGCCGAAGGGCTTTTTCTCCGGCGGGTTAGGCGCGCTAATAAGCTGGAGGGTGGGGGCGGGCGCCTTTACTTCACGGCGGCGCGCGTCGAGTTTGCGCGCGTCTCCCGCTTCCTCCCCCCGGTATTTTTCCGCGATGAACCTTGTTCGTCTCCTCTTCAGTTCCTCGATCGGCCGCAAGATCCTGATGGCCGTGACCGGGCTGGTGCTCGTCGGCTTCGTGGTCGGCCACCTGATCGGCAACCTGCAGATCTTCTCCCATCCGGACCAGATCAACGGGTACGCGCAGTACCTGCACTCGCTGGGGCCGGTGCTCTGGCTGGTGCGCATCGGCCTGCTGGGGTGCGTGGGCATCCACGTCTGGGCGGCGGTGGCGCTGTCCTTGGAGAACAAGGCGGCGCGGGGGCCGGAGACCTATGGCGTCTCGCGGTGGATCCAGGCGGCGGTGGCTTCCCGGTATATGAAGCACTCCGGCTTGGTGGTGCTGGCCTTCATCATCTACCATCTGGCGCACTTCACCGCCGGAGCGGTGGCGGGGGCGGGTGAGTTCAAGGCGGCCGCTTCCTACACGATGAGCGGCGAGTTCCGCCTGCTGGGCTTCCCGGTGGTGGCGAAGGGTCAGGCGGTGCAGGACGTCTACAGTATGGTGTTCCTCGGCTTCCGCCAGCCGGCCGTGGCCGTGTTTTACATCATCGCGGTGGCGCTGCTGAGCCTCCACCTGCTGCACGGCGTGGACGCGATGTGCCAGACCCTCGGCCTGCGCAACCACCGCTGGGCGGCCGGGCTGCGGCGCTGCGTGGCGCTGTTCAGCCTCGCCTACCTGGCGGGCAACGTCGCCATCCCCGGCGCGATCCTCACCGGGATGCTCGCGCCGGCCGCGGGCACCGTCGCCGCGCAACGGATCGCCGCCTCCCCCGCTCCCCAACGCTGACTTTCCCGCCATGGCCAACCTCGATTCCAGGATTCCCCCCGGCCCGCTGGCCGACAAGTGGCGCAAGCACAAGGCGGACATCAAGCTCGTCAATCCCGCCAACAAGCGGAAGTACGAGGTGATCGTCGTTGGGGCCGGCCTCGCCGGCTCCTCGGCCGCGTCCTCGCTGGCCGATATGGGCTACAAGGTGAAATCCATCGTGTTTCACGACAGCCCGCGGCGCGCCCACTCGATCGCGGCCCAGGGCGGCATCAATGCCGCGAAGAATTACCAGAACGACGGCGACAGCGTCCACCGGCTGTTCTATGACACGATCAAGGGGGGCGACTATCGCGCCCGGGAGGCCAACGTGCACCGTTTGGCCGAGGTCTCGGTCAACATCATTGACCAATGCGTGGCGCAGGGCGTGCCCTTCGCCCGCGAATACGGCGGCCTGCTGGCCAACCGCTCCTTCGGTGGCGCCCAAGTGTCGCGGACCTTCTACGCCCGGGGCCAGACCGGCCAGCAATTGCTGCTGGGCGCCTACTCCGCGCTGTCGCGGACGGTCGGCCAGGGCCTGGTCGAGCTGATCACCCAGCACGAGATGGTCGATCTGGTGGTCGTGGACGGCCACGCCAAGGGCGTCATCACGCGCGACCTGGTGACCGGCCAGTTGCACCGGCACGCGGCGGACGCGGTCATTTTGGCCACGGGCGGCTACGGCAACGTGTTCAATCTCTCGACCTACGCGCGGGGCTCGAACACCACCGCGATCTGGCGGGCCTACAAGCGGGGCGCCTGCTTCGGCAATCCCTGCTACACGCAGATCCATCCGACCTGCATCCCGGTGTCGGGCGATTACCAGTCGAAGCTGACGCTGATGTCGGAGTCGCTGCGCAATGACGGGCGGATCTGGGTGCCGAAGCGCAAGGAGGATTGCGGCAAGGATCCGAACACGATCCCGGACGAGGATCGCGACTACTTCCTGGAGCGGATTTATCCGAGCTTCGGTAATCTGGCGCCGCGCGACGTCTCGTCGCGGGCGGCAAAGCGGATGTGCGACGAGGGGCGGGGCGTCGGCGAGACGGGCCTCGGGGTGTACCTGGACTTCTCCCACGCGATCAAGCGGCTGGGCGAGGCGGGGGTGCGCGAGCGCTACGGCAACCTGTTCGACATCTACCACGAGATCACCAACGAGAACGCCTACCGGACGCCGATGCGGATCTATCCCGCCGTCCATTACACGATGGGCGGCCTCTGGGTGGACTATAACCTGATGTCCAATGTGCCGGGGTTGTTCGTGCTGGGGGAGGCCAACTTCTCCGATCACGGGGCGAACCGGCTGGGCGCCTCGGCCCTGATGCAGGGTCTGGCGGACGGCTATTTCGTCATTCCGTACACCATCGGCGATTACTTGGCGGGCCAGAAGCCCGGGTCGCGGCCGTCCACCGACGCCCCCGCCTTCCGGCAGGCCGAGGAGAACGTCGCTTCCCAGGTGGCGCGCCTGCTGGGCGCCAAGGGGCGCGAGCCGGTCAACCATTACCACCGCCGGCTGGGCCAGCTGATGTGGACGCATTGCGGGATGGCGCGGACCCGCGCGGGCCTCGAGCAGGCGATCCAGGAGATCGGCGCCCTGCGGGAGGAGTTCTGGCGCAACGTGAGCGTGCCGGGCTCGGCCGGGTCGTTGAACCAGGCGCTGGAGCGTGCCGGCCGGGTGGCTGACTTCATCGAGCTGGGCGAACTGATGTGCCGGGACGCCCTGACGCGCGAGGAGAGCTGCGGCGGGCACTTCCGCGAGGAGCACCAGTATCCGGATGGCGAGTGCAAGCGGGACGATACCAACTTCGCGCACGTCGCGGCGTGGGAGTTCCAGGGCGAGGGCAAGGTCCCGCTCCGCAACGTCGAGCCCCTCAACTACGAGGCCGTGAAGATGAGCGTCCGTTCCTACAAGTGAGGGTGGTGGAAGTCCGCGCCGCCTGAATCGTCAATCGTCAATCTTCAATCGTCCTTTCCCCATGGTTGCTTCCACCAGCTCCAAGCTCATCTCGGTCACCCTGCGCGTCTGGCGGCAGGAGGGCCCCGCCGCCGAGGGGCGGTTCGTGGAGTACAAGGCCGCGAACCTGAACCCCAATATGTCCCTGCTGGAGATGCTCGACGTCGTGAACGACGATCTGGAGCGCCGCGGGGAGGATCCGATCGCGTTTGCGCACGACTGCCGCGAGGGCATCTGCGGGACCTGCTCGCTGATGATCGATGGGAAGCCGCACGGCCCCCATCGGGGCGTGGCCAGCTGCCAGACCTATATGCGGAGCTTCGAGGACGGCGCCGTGATCACGCTGGAGCCGTTCCGCGCGAGGCCGTTCCCCGTCCAGAAGGACCTGATCTGCGACCGTTCGGCCTTTGACCGCATCCAGCAGGCGGGCGGGTTCATCACGGCGCGCGCGGGTTCCGCCTGCGACGCCAACGCGCTTCCGGTGCCGAAGGGGGCGGCCGACCTGGCGATGGACGCCGCCCAGTGCATTGGCTGCGGCGCCTGTGTGGCGGCCTGCAAGAATTCCAGCGCGATGCTGTTTGTGGCCGCCAAGGTCAGCCACCTGGGGCTGCTGCCGCAGGGTCAGGCGGAGCGCGACCGCCGCGTGCTGGGGATGGTGAGCACGATGGACGAGGCGGGCTTCGGCAACTGCAGCAACCAGTACGAGTGCAGCGCGGCCTGCCCGAAGCTCATCTCGCACGACTTCATCGCGCGGATGAACCGGGATTATCTGGCGGCATCGGTCCGTTCGGTCTTCCAGGCCGAGTCCCAGGCGGCCGGCGGCGGCGCCTGAGTTCGTTCAGGGCGGGCTTCAGCCGGCCGTCACCCGGTCGAGGAACCAGTCCACCGCGAAGGTGCTGAGCTGGCCGCCGGGGCCGTGCAGGGAGAAGTCGAAGGCGTGCGTGGCCCACGGGAGGGCGACGTAGCAGCGCGGGACGCCGGCGGTGCCGAGGCGTTCGTCGAGGCGGCCGCTGTGCAGGTGCCAGGTGATGCTGTCGTTGCGGCCGTGGAGGAGGAGCGTGGCGGGGCAGTGCGGATGGACGTGAAACAGGGCGCTGGCGGACTCGTAATTGGCCCGGGCGGTTTCGGGGGTGCCGCCGAGGAATTGGCGCATCAGCGAGGGTGACCGGAGCATATCCTCCTCGTGGGTGCTCTGGTAGCCGAAGATCAGGTCGGAGGGGGCGTAAAAGGCGACCACCCCGCGAATGGCTGGGTCGTTGGCGGTGTAGGCCACGGTCTGGGCGATCTGGCCGCCGGCGGAGCGGCCGAGCAGGACGAGGCGGGTGGCGTCGATTCCAAGTTCCCCGGCCTTGTCCTTGAGGAAGGCGAAGGCGGCGAGGGTGTCCTCGCGTTGGGCGGGCCAGATGGACCCGGGGGCGAGGCGGTAGGAGATGGCCGCGACCGCGTAGCGGCGGCGGGCGAGGTGATGGTTCAGTTCGGGGAGGTGGCGCCGGTCCCCGCCGTCCCAGCCGCCGCCGTGGATGACCACGACGCAGGGGGCCGGGCCTTGGCCGTTGCGGCCTTGGGCGGGGTAGAAATCGAGGGGGAGGCCGGGCCCGAGGGTGTATTCCCGCGGGACGACCGGGCCGGGGCCGCGTCCGAGGTAGAGCCGGGAGACGGAGAAGGGGGGCTCGGGGAGGGGGCGGGGGCCGAAGCGTTCCCGCAGGGTCTGGGGCAGGGAGGAGGCGAGGCGCCGGGCCTCCAGGGCGGGTTTGAGGAGCAGCCCGACTGCGCCGAGGGCGAAGGCGGTGGTCGCGGCGGGGGTGGCCCCCGGGGGGCTGGCGGAGGCCCAGGCGGTGCCGGCGATCAGGGCGGCGAGGGGGGCGAGCCAGTGTCCGAATTCCCCCGCGAGGACCGCGAGTTTCCATGGGGACCACGGGGGCGCGGGGCGCACGGTGAGGAGGCCCAGCGCGAAGAGCGCGAGCGCCAAGGGGAGAAGCATCCCGGCCAGCATAATTTTCGGTCGCCAGCGCCCCGCGCGCGGCCGCAAGAAGAAGGTGCACGATGCGCCGCCTGGATCAAACTCTCGCCAACCTTGGTTATTGTTCCCGGCGCGAGGCCCGGGACTGGTTGCGGGCGGGGCGGGTGCGGGTGGCGGGAGAGATCGCGGATGACCCCGGTCAGCGGGTGGCGGCGGCCGCGGTGACGGTCGACGGCGAGCCGCTCGATCACCCGGAGGGCCTGCTGCTGCTGTTCCATAAGCCGGCCGGCCTCGTGTGCTCCCACGAGGCGCGGGAGGGGCCTTCCGTCTACGATGCCCTTCCCGAACGCTGGCGCCGCCGGAACCCGGCGGTGACGAGTATCGGGCGCTTGGACAAGGAGACGACCGGCCTGTTGCTGCTGACCGATCTGCCCGACTTGGTGCACCGGCTGACTTCCCCCAAGCACAAGGTGCCCAAGGTGTACCGGGCGATGCTGGACAGCCCCGTACCCGGGGAGGCGGCGGAGCGGTTTGCGGCGGGGACGTTGGTGTTGCCGGGCGAGGAGAGCCCTTGCGCCCCGGCGGTGCTGGAGGTGTTGGGACCCCGCGAGACGCGGCTCACGCTCACGGAGGGGCGTTACCACCAGGTGCGGCGGATGTTCGCCGCCTTGGGGGCCACCGTGGTGGCCTTGCACCGGGAATCCTTCGGTTCCCTGACCTTGGCGGGGGTGGAGCCGGGGGCGTGGCGGGTTTTGCCGCCGGGGAGCTTTTCGGGCTAGCGGGCGGCGGGTGCGAGGGCGTGGGCGCGGCGGGAGACTTCCGGCCAGTGTTCCTCGGGGATGAGGGGGCCGAGGTGACCGACCGTTTCGCCGCCCATCAGCGAGGCGAGTTCCCCGCAGGCCGGTAGCGGCCAGCCGCGGAGGAAGCCCGCGAGGAAGCCGGAGGCCCAGGCGTCGCCGGCGCCGTTGGTATCGAGTACCTTGGGCACCTGCAGCGGGTGGACGCGGTGCACGTGACGGCCGCGAGCCAGCCAGGCGCCGTCTTTGCCGACCTTGACCGCCGCGAGCACCCCGTGATCGGCCAAGCGGCGGGCGAGCGTCTCGTAGGGTGAGGTCTGGTCCTGAAACAGGGCGCGGATCTCGTCCTCGTTGGCGAAGACGACGTCGATCCCGTGGCGGAACTGGCGGAAGAGCCAGTCGCGGGCAGCGTGGACGACCTCGAAGGAGGAGAGGTCGAGGCTGGTGGTGCAGCCGGCGGCGCGGGCGGAGGAGAGCACGGCGTCGGCGAGGGCCTGGTTGAAGACCAGATAGCCCTCGATGTGGGCGTGGCGACAGCCGGCGAAGTCGCTGGCCGAGACCTCGGCGGGGGCGAGGGTCATCGCGGCCCCGAGGAAGGTGCGCATCGTGCGCTGGGCGTCGGGGGTGACGAGGGCGAGGCAGCGGGCGTTGGGGTGGGCGCCGCGCTTGAAGCGGCTGGTGTCCACGCCGGCGGCGGCGAAGCGCCCGTGGTAGGCGTCGCCCAGTTCATCGTGGCCGAGTTTGCCGAGGAAGGTCGCGCGCAGGCCGAGGCGGGCGGCGTTGAAGGTCGCGTTGGCCGCGGAGCCGCCGGTCGTCCGCGCGGGCGGCTGGCCAAGGAGGCCGACGATGCGGCCCATTTCCTGATCATCAACCAGCACCATCCCGCCCTTCTTGCCCGCGACGTGGCGGTGAAGAAAGTCGTCGGGGACCTGCGCGAGCAGGTCCATGATGGGGGAGCCGACGCCGATGAGATCGAAGGAGGACATAGGAAAGGCGTCAGCCGGTGACGGTCAGGCTGGTGGCGAGGAGGGGTTCATCGTCCACCTCGACCAGCAGGGAGTATTCACCGGGATCAGGGAAGGACAGGTGGCGGATCTCGTTGATGAGGTTGATCCGGTGGAGGGGGCTCTGGGACTCGAAGTCGCGTTCTAGGAGCGGATCCAGCCGGGTCGCCTCGAGGCCCATCGAGATGCGCAAGTGGTGTGGTCCGGGGGCGCAGTCGGTGAGGGTCAGGAACCACACCATATAGGGGTGGGTGACCGGAAATTGTCGCGCCTGGATGTTGGAGAAGATCCCCAGGATCGTGTGTTTGCCCGAGCCGGGGTCGATGTGGACCGCGTCACAGGTGAGCCACGCGAGGAGCTGGGGTTTGGACTGCACCGGCCAAGGAGGCCCGCGGGGCGGCGGCGTCGCAAATGATTTTTCTTGGCGTCGCCGCCCGCGGCGTGCTGGGTGGCGGGGTGACTGCCGCCGAAGCCTCCGTCCACGTCCTTGGGATCGACCTCAGCGGCTGGCCGCGCTGGGCGCTGATCGCGGTGGGGACGCTGGTGCTGACGGCGGGGCTTTGGGTGGCGATGAAGGTGCTGAAGTGGGCGTTGGGCCTGCTCTTGGTGCTGGTGTTGCTGGGCGGGCTGGCCTGGGCGGTCTGGGAGCTGGTCGGTTGAGGCGGGCGGAGGCCGGGGCGCCGAGCTTTGGCTTGCGCGCGCTGGACGGTGGCCCTCACCTTCCGCCCCCGTGAAATACATTTTCGTGACGGGCGGGGTGGTCTCATCCCTGGGCAAGGGGCTGACCGCGGCGGCGCTGGGCGCGCTGCTGGAGCTGCGCGGTCTGGTGGTGCGGATCCAGAAGTTCGACCCCTACCTGAACGTCGATCCGGGCACGATGAGCCCTTTCCAGCACGGGGAGGTCTACGTCCTGGAGGATGGCGCGGAGACGGACCTCGACCTCGGGCATTACGAGCGGTTCACCAGCGGCAAGCTCTCCCGCCTCAACAGCCTCTCCTCGGGCCAGGTGTACGAGGCGGTGATCCAGAAGGAGCGGCGCGGCGATTATTTGGGCAAGACCGTGCAGGTGATCCCACACGTCACCAACGAGATCAAGGAGCGCATCTACGCGGGCGGGAAGGACGCGGACGTGCTGATCACGGAGATCGGCGGGACCACGGGCGACATCGAGGGCCTGCCGTTCTTGGAGGCGATGCGCCAGTTCGCCCTGGAGGTGGGGCCCAAGGATGTGGCCTTCCTGCACGTCACCCTCGTGCCTTACCTGCATGCGGCCGGGGAGCTGAAATCAAAGCCCACGCAGCAATCCGTGGCGAAGCTGCGCGAGATTGGCATCCAGCCGCACGTGCTCGTCTGCCGGACGGACCATCCGCTGGACCACGACCTGCGCGACAAGCTATCGCTGTTCTGCAATGTCCCCGTGAAGGCGGTGATCGAGTGCCGCGACGTGGCGCATTCGATTTACGAGCTCCCGCTGGCCCTCCAGCGCGAGGGGCTGGATCAGCTGGTGCTCGACCTGCTCGGCCTGCCGTATCCGCCGGCGACCAAGAACATTTGGGAGCAGATCGTCCGCCGCCTCCTGAACCCGCGCCACGAGGTGACCATCGGCGTGGTTGGCAAGTACATCGAGCTGCAGGACGCCTACAAGTCGGTCTACGAGTCGGTGACGCACGCGGGCATTGCGAACAACTGCAAGGTCAACATCCGGCGGATCGACGCGGAGGAGCTGGAGCGGAAGAACGGCCTGGCGCTGTTGCGGGGCCTGGACGGGATTCTGGTGCCGGGCGGGTTTGGCGACCGCGGGACCGAGGGCAAGATCGCGGCGGCGCGGTACGCGCGTGAGCACGGGGTGCCATATTACGGCCTGTGCATGGCCCTGCAGATCGCGG
>Ga0169931_10013390_pt1 | contig 11208 bp, 11 predicted proteins | sample Kivu_15m_20L_FD_129675 | JGI IMG/M metagenome (GOLD analysis project Ga0169931, IMG submission 129675) | Freshwater microbial communities from Lake Kivu, Western Province, Rwanda to study Microbial Dark Matter (Phase II) - Kivu_15m_20L... | ecosystem: Environmental > Aquatic > Freshwater > Lake... | reverse complement strand
TAAGTAACTCTGGAAATAGGATTGCAGCAGCGTGGCTTGCTGCTAGTGGTCTGCGCCTACCTAACGCTGATGAAGTTCGTTTTCTTATTGTCAATGAAGATGACTACCCAAGTCGTTTATCTCCTGAAAGGTATGGCACTCCTGGCTCACCGCTTTTAATTGATAGCGAAGGAATGGTCTTCGGGTGCCAAGATCGAGTCTGCTCAGTCGGGACGTATAGTTCCACGCCTAAATTAAACAATGGCGCAATCCTTAATAATGTTAAAGATAGCGCCATAGTCAAAATCAACAAGGGCCGCTACGCGGTGACCTCGATTTCTAAAAAGTTAGTTCTTGTAAAACTCTAAGAACTACTTCTTATTTCTGCGCTGAATACGAGTCTTTTTTAAAAGCTTTTTATGCTTCTTCTTAGCCATGCGCTTGCGGCGCTTTTTTACTACTGAGCCCATAATACCTCAATTCCATGAAGGCGGATGCTAAGGCTAGCACTCTTAATGCTTATTCTTCAAACTATTCTTATAATTGAAAATTAGGTAATTTAAAAGTACACCAAGACAAATCCATTGTATGGACTCAAAAGCCGCAATCTTATGGCGCAATTGAAACGCCGAAGGCAGTAAAGAGATGGCTAAAGATATAGCAAAGCTCAAAGAAATTAACTGAAAACGACGCAAATGATCAAATGATTTACCTCGTATTAGTACCCACAGAAAAGAAATGAATAAGGGCACTCCTACTATTACGCTAACTAGAAAAATAGAAGTACCGTGGCTCCCTATGCTCAAGAATGGCCTCCAAAGAAGGAAGATCCTAGCTAGCGAAAGCCATGCCGTATCCAAGAGATTCTCTTCGCACGCACTTAACGCATGCTCCTTCAAGATTGAGTAGTTTTCGTAGACTGAAGCTCCTTGCTTTTCTCCAAGTGAAATTTGTTGCACCTCTGTAAAGTATCTTTGATTTATCTCAAAATTCTGATCGCTAGAAACTATTCCAAGAATTTGGGGCATGAAATACTGTTGACAAGCCAAGTAAAGATTAATAGGTCCGTTGACGGATAAAAATATGAATCCATTGTAAATAAAGTATGTGACTAAATGGAAAATAGCTAACGGCAAACTGAAGAAAATCAGCACTTGGCGTGCCAAACTTTTTTTCGAATATCCCTGGTTTTGCCCAAAAATAAGAACTAGAAATATAATATAAAGAAATAAATAATTCGGTCTGCAAACCACAATGAAGAAGGAGTAGAAATGCAACGTTAGCGCTCTTCTATTCTTCTTGTCTAATCCTTCACAATCCAAAAAAGTACTAGTCCATAGCAACACTGCACAAGCAGCAAAGATTTCTGACTGTATGCCGGAGGTGAACGAAAGCATAAAGGGATCCAAAGCAAAACAAGAAAGAATAATATAATGAAGGATTCCAGAAACTTTCAGAACCTCTAGGATTTTGTGAGACAAAGTAAGACAAGTAGCATAAAACACACATTGTACTATTTTGAATAGAGTCAAAGTGTCTACTGGTATAAAGCCTAGGATATAAACTAAAATCGATAATCCTAATGGAAGATCAATTTTTCTGGCATCAAGATTCTTGCCAATAAAAAAATTGTTTAGTTCCCTAGCCTGTTCTACATAGATTGCCCCATCTGGAAAAGTATCAACAGTGAAGCCAATGTAGACATTCCAGAAAAAAGCAACTAGAAACCCTGATAACCAAACCAATAATTTCGTTACTTTTGGGGTTAAAACTATTTTCACTTTTCGTCCAAACTCCTCACTGTAAAATTCAATTTGGTAGGATCTAGATTGTGTATATTACACTAGCGCTATGATACTTTTTGTTCTTTCCGAAGTAAACAGAAGTGACCAACTCTTCTCTATCGTAGAAAAGATATCCTTTACTAAAAACAAATTTATAATCATTTACATGGGATTAGAGACCGATGACTTGTACCAAAAATTGACGCTGCTACATCATGCTGAGATAAGGATTGTAAATCAATCCCATTCAAAGAAATTCCAGATTGCATTAGCTTTAGTTCGCTTTCTGATCGAGTTCCGACCAAGTGTTGTGTTATCTAGCGGAAGACTCGCAAGCCTGTTTTCAATGCTTGTCGCGAAACTCTTTTTTATAAGAAAGCGGATATTTATTAGACACCACACAAAATTAACTTCAGGCTTGGTGCCAATAAGAGCCAAATGGGTCGACCGCTTAACAAATTATAGTTGTACCGATATTGTAGCAGTATCACCGTTGGTTGCGCGTTTACTAACTTCTGCAGAAAATGTACCTGCTCGCAAGGTTCATGTTATTCCAAATGGCATTGATATGGATCGTTTCCAACTTCTTGCACAGACTGCAAATACGAAACTTGATTGTCAACATACCTTCAAGGTGGGCTCAATTGGTCGCCACAATGAGGAAAAAGGAATAGACGTTATCGAAGCAGCAATACACACATTGATTGCCAACCAGGCGAATATATGCTGGACTCATGTTTATGGAAATACAACAAAGAAACAAGAAGATTTTTCGCCGCTCAATTGCACTCCTCATCGCAGAATGAATTTTATAAGTGGGATCGAGCATGTCGAAGACTTTTTTTCATCTTTAAGCGCATTTATACATGTACCCACTAGGCCTGATTCAGAGTCCTTTGGATTGGTTTATGTTGAAGCAATCGCGATGGGAGTTCCTTCGTTTTTTACACGTACAGGAATACTCGTTGAAAACTCCCTGCTACAAGATTTTTATATCGAAGTTGCTTATGACTCTCCATTAGACTTAGTCAATAAATTACAGTTATTCATCACCGAGCAAACATTAAGAAGTGTTGAATCTACACACAAACAGAAGGCTTTTCGATTAGAATACTCCTTGGACACAATGGTAAATCGATACATGACTCTCTTGGAATCACGCTGAGTGCTATGAGAGTCTCCGTAATTATTCCTAATCACAATTATGCAAAGTTTCTACCTGAAACAGTAAGTAGTGTATTGAACCAAACATATCAAGATTTAGAAATAATTGTAGTTGATAATGGCTCGACTGATAATTCTTTAGAAATCCTAAAGAAGTATCCAAATGTTCAAGTAATTAGCCAATTAGATTTAGGTCAAGCTATGGCTAGGCATGTCGGCGTTCTTCATTCTAGTGGAGACGTTATAGCGTTCTTAGATGCTGATGACTTTTGGCACCCTGAGAAAATCACCGAGCAAATGAAATTGATTTTCAAAGGGCACTCCCTTGTTTTGTGCTCGATTCAATATGTCGCAAAAAATGGTGAGTTTTTGCGTTCATTCTCTTATGGTAATGACAGGATGGACTTTGCTCAATTGCCATTTACTAGACCGGGTATAAGCATTATTGAAGCTGGTGAAAGTTCCGTGATTTTAACAAAAGCCCTTTATTATGCTGTTGGTGGATTTGACCTCACCTTAACTTCTTCAAGTGGTTGGGATCTGTTCAGGCGTTGTGCAAAAAAAGAAATATTTGGTATCGTAAATCGAGAACTAGTTTATTATCGTCAACATGATGAAAACCTATCAAAGAATACTAAGAAGATGAATCAAGAATTTCTACTTTGCTACAGAAAAGTCTTAAGCGAAATGGAAAAATCATTTTTTTTGGGACTTTTACTAGCAGCGCGAGTAGACATAATTTACTTTAAGTCGCTCCTGCTAGGAAAAGCTTCCTTTCGGGAGTATTTCACTTCTATTCCTCGCTTGTCCATACTGTATCAATTGTCGCTAGGTTGTAAAAAGCTCCTTTAAGCCAACGGTCAAGCTTACCTCTGGTGTGAAATCTGGAATAGTCGGTATATCAAACGTCCAAGGCGATCTCATTTCAACGCCCGAGTAAGGTAGTGCTCCCCACTTACAGTTTATACAAACTCCCGCAACTTCACTACAAATCTCTAGAAGTTGTCGCAGGCTCAAAAAATTATCACCGAAAACTTTATATATTTTGTAATTATCTTTTTGTAAAGTGTGAATACTGCGAACAATAAATTTAGCAGCGTCTAAGACATTAAGTAGATTAATTAACTGATTTCCTTCAGTCATTCTTAAAACTGACTTTGTGTGCACCGCCTCAACAATAGATGGAATTAGCCTGTTAGGTTTATCGTTTGGGCCATAAAGAGTGAAAAACACTAGATCAACCGCTGAGAATCTCCCTTTTTTGGCTTCTCTATCGATATAATTGGTTAACTCTTGCTTAGCTTGCGCATATACTCCTAATGGGTTATTTCTTTTGCCTTCAAAATGTTGTAAATAAGTCGAGGTGTTAATGACACATCCTTCTTCCAGCAGTAAATTAGATATTGTATGTGCTGGAATTATAAAACAAGCATCGCGAATTTCAGAACTTTCAATATAACGCTGATCAGGCTTAGGCATTTTCATCAGACAGTTTATGATAAATTGAAATTTATCTACTTTCTGTTTATTTGACGAATCCTTTAGATTGATATTTTCAATTTTGATTCCAAGACTTTGGCCATATTGAATTATGTTTCGTCCCAGAAAACCATTTCCCCCTAATATTCCTATTTTTAGTTCATTTTTAGTGCTGGTCATTTTTGATGTCCAGATCCTTAGGAAGATTTTTGTCGCGAAGCGACATCGTTAGAATGTCAATATCTTGGAGAAAATTCAGAATTCTAGAGGGGCTAACACCTGAGTCACACCGCGAACAAAAGTCCCCGTCCATCATGTATCCGACAATAGCTTGGCTGCTTACTACGTGATACCCGTGTGCTACACCCTTTGGAATGAAAAGTGAAAACGGCGTCTCTTCAGTTAATTCGATTCTATTAATTACAGAGTAAGACTCTGAATCTTTTCTAAGATCCAATAGAAAGTCACTAATTTTCCCTTTTAATACAAAAACAATTTTTGAAGTTTGATGTTGGCCGGTTTGTAAGTGCATTCCGCGAAAGACATCTTTTGTAGAACTAGTAAAAAATAATTCAACTGGCGAGAAACCTGTGGTCTGGAAAATTTCACTCGAGTAAAATTTGGCGAATGACCCTCTATTATCATCATACCTAGTCTTCTCAATTAGTTTCACACCTTGAATCGATATATTACCAATTAAAGATTCCAAAAATCACCTCTATCGCTCATAACCCTGAAATTAGAATAATTTCATGAAAATAGAGTATCCCATTTACCCATTAATATAGACTCGTTATGGTGTTGTTTAATATATTCTTGACCTAACTTTAGGTTCTCGTAGCAGAGGTTCGGGTCATCAAGAAATTCATTGATTCTGTTGTACCAATCAACATCTGAAGAGCAGTAACCCCGATCCAAGCCCGCTGCATTCATAACTCTGATGTACGAAGGGATGTTGGAAGCAATCACAGGCAAACCTAACCTCCACATTATTAATAACCTATTTTCTGGCTTGTGCTTCGAAAGATACTCTCCAGACTTAAGGGGTAGCATTGCAACTCCTCCTTTTTCTGTTTTTGAAATAACACCATCAACGCTCCAGGGGTGAACTGTTAGATCATTTTCAAAGGACTTGTAAAGTTCTTTTAAGCGTTCACTAGTATCGACTTGAATGTACTTCCCTCTCAACATCGGTGACTTTAAATCCGTAATCACTGTAATCTCTAAATTTGGATGATCTCTTTTGAGATTTACAAGTTGACCCTGAATCGACAGCAAGCCACTTAAAGTAAAAGTTTGCCCTTCCCAAATAAGTTTGCTAAACAAATCTTTCCTCGGTCTTCTAGAACGGAATGGGAATTCTTCATGGAAGTCCAAAATAGTATGGACCTCCGAGGAATAGGTTAATAAATCTGCAGAAATTTCTATGTTGGGAGCAATTACCTTGTCTGCAAGTTTACACTTTTCTCTTATGGACTGGCTAAAAGTTTTAAGCTCGAAAAAATGCCTCTCTGGGACATTTCTTAGTCCCTTTCGAAGCCAGTCACGCAACAGATTGTCTTGTGCATGGTACCCATCAACTATTTCAAAGTAGATTTCTTTACCACTTTCTTTAGCCCTCTCCATTTGAATTATGGGCGTATTGACATTCGCATAAAGTATGTCGAAAGCTGTATGGGGATCAATTGAAATTTTTACTTGGCGATATTTAGCCCAGTGCAGTAATCTCCGTCTATCAGAAGCGTGACTACAATCAGACCTATATGGAGAGTAATGAATCCTTAAGGTCTTTCCCACGGAGCACTTCCTCGTTGCCAAAGATCTTCCAAGAGATCTCGATCTCTTGGCGTGTCCATACCAAGCCAAAAACCTCTATGTAGGTAAGCAGATAATTGACTGCTTTTGGTTAAGTTCTCTAGAGGACTTCTTTCAAGTATTGAGTTGTCGCCCTCTATAAAGTCACATATAGTCTTTTGGAAAACAAAAAAACCTCCATTGATCCAAGAATTATTGACAGGTTTCTCTTGAAACGATTTTACTAATTTTCCCTCTAGTTCAATTGCGCCATACCGAGAGGGTGGATTTACCGCGGTAACCGTTCCAATGGTTCCATTCTCGCGAAATGAAAATAAAAGTTCATCTAGATTTACATCAGATAAACCATCTCCATAAGTAAGAAAAAACTCACTTTCTAGATATTTTTTTGCACGGAGAACTCTACCGCCCGTCATAGTAGCTATTCCAGTGTCTAATAATGTAACGTTCCAATCCATCATACTACTGCTTGATTCAAGCTTCAATGAGGTGTTCCTTGCTAGATTAATCTGTATGTCATTTAAACGTGAATCAAATTCTAGAAAATAGCGCTTTATGTCATGACTCTTATAACCCAATAATAGAACAAAATCTCTATGTCCGAACGACGAAAAATACTTCATGAGATGAATCAATATTGGTATTGACCCTATCTCCACCAAAGGCTTGGGCACCTTTGTATTCTCATCTGAAATTCTTGTACCTTGCCCACCAGCCAATATTACGACTTGCATTGGCCACAACCCTTCGCTGAATTTAGTAAGAAAGTATCAAAGTCCTTCGTCTTTTTCAATAGTCTCTTTAGGCAATAGAGGTCCTCTCCCGAAACAAAGATTATGTTCTCAAGACTTTCTAATGAATTAAGGCCTTCAGGATCAATCAATTTCAGTATAGTAACTCGTTTAAAGATTCTTATACTCTCCCTCACAATATAGGCCTCTACAGGAGGTGGGATTTTTCGTAGAAGAAATTTAAAGTAACTGTTGAGTTCACTTCTAGGACTAAATTCAATCAGGGCCGCTTTTACTCTACCTGAAGAAATTAATTTAAATGCGCCTTCTAACACTTTTAATTCTGCTCCCTCACAATCAATCTTTAAAAAGAATCCGTTATCGTCAAACTCATTTAAAATATTATCTAGAGTAGTCGTTCGTACATTGCGGCTTCCAAATTTACTTAGAGCACTATGTATTAAACTAGCTGAACCAGAATGTGCAAGATTATCGCTTCCATATATCGCAGCTGTACCTTCGCACTCTGCAATTGCAATTTCATGAACTTCAATATCTCTTCCCATTGCCCCGAAATTTAGTTTTAATTGGTCGGAATTTCTCTTAATTGGTTCAAAAGCTATTGGGGACTGCTTAGTCTTCTTTGTTGCACTAAAACTTAACAGGCCGATATTTGCTCCTACATCGACAAATCTATGCCTTGTTCCTAAAAGATTAAGCATTTTATTGATTCCATTTTCGTAGAAACCCTCATATATTGCTTTAGATGTAAAATCTTTTTCATTTGATGTCAAAACGAAACCTGTAGGTAAACGTACCAGACCAGTTGGGACTTTTTTGAGTAGCTTGACTAGACGCCATAAGAATCGCGTGCCGCGCCATCCTCTAGAGCTCAATTTGTACACAACTTTATGCAGTAGAGGCATCTCATTAATTGTAAAAATAATTAATCCTTGCTGTTTAAATTGAAAATACTCCTAACCTAACGGCGTAAAGAAGAATACCATAATGAAACTCGATGTTAAATTAAGTAATCGATTCCTCCTCCCTGGGATTTAATCTAGTAGTGTAAGTGCTCCGATGTATACTCGCTCTCTAATATTTCCTTTAGCTGCAGTAATTGTAGATGATTCCTCTCGTGCACAGGAAATAATTGATAGCATGAAAGATATTGGGTTCATTTCTATAAAAATGTTTCCATCGGTTTACTCAGATCGTGAGATTCCACTCGTAGATAATGTCGCCTTCAAATGGCTTTATGGTCGAGATATTACCTCGGGTGAAGTAGGTTGCGCACTAGCTCATTCTTTCGTTTATCGCGCACTTAATGGTTTGGATGGTCCGTGGTTTCTAGTGCTGGAAGACTCGGCGAGACTAACAAAAATAATGGACGGAGACTTAAAAGATTTGTTTGATTTTGCTAATTCGATCGAGAGTAATGAGCCAAGTATCATAAATCTCCATAGGCCCAAAGACTTTGTCTTCGCTCGAAAGACAGAGTCAGAGCTTATAGTTGAGTGCCTAACTATTTTGAGAATGACTAAGGGGTACATGATTAACAAAGCAGCTCTTGAAACAATTGTGGGCTGGAGAGGTCTCATAAATGATGTCGCTGACTGGCCAGAATGGATTACTCGCATTCGGCAATACACCGTAACTAAGGAATTAGTAGTTCGTGATTTATCCTTACCTTCTCTTACAAATTCTAAGAGAGATACTTTAGATAATTCCTTGAAAAGTAATAGTTGGCTGGTGTCATTACTCATTGTACTTATGCGATACAGTTTTTTTCACTATAGAAGTAAGACTAAACGGCATGATTTTCTCTATCGAATACTTCTCCATGGCATAGCAAGGAAAACTCCGCAACGATTCGTGAATACTTACCCCGGAACGGATTTCATCTTGATATTTAACTCCAAACTCTTTGAATATTTTTTCTTTAAAGTTAAGTTTTTTTTGGGAACTCTTCATAAGCGTAATTCATAGTTCTATTGATAATACACTTCACTCTACTTTTTGAAAGTCTTTTTAGCCAATCTAAAATTATCAATAATTTCAAAGATCACAGATTCTACCGTGTTCACTAAGTAAGTTGGAACCAGGAGCCATCTACCAAGCAATTTCTTCAATCTAATTGGTAAAGCCTTAAACACAAGCTCTAGAAGCTCAAAATTTCTAGCTTTAGAAACTATTGATAAGGGAGCTATCGATGCATGGTGATTCGCAATCCTAGAGTACCCATCTAAAGATACAATCCCTCGTGACATAGCACTAGAACCAAAGATTGTGTTGTCATCGTCTACACAGATTCCTATCTCGTTAACAGGAAGCCCGAGCTTGCACGGCAGAAATCTCGTGCTTTCAGGATTCTTCTCCAAATCAAATGGCGCCCTTGGATTTGTCTTTTTTATAATTGGGAAAGAGGACTTTAGAATTCCTAAAAGAAAACTCCTCTTGTAAATTCCAGTTATCGAAATTACCCAACGAAAGTCTTCTTGTAGCAGTGCGCTCAGTGAATTATTATCTACTTCATAAGATACGACTCGCTCGCACTTCAAGTTATCTGACCTAAGAAAACGATTACGCCATTTTGAATACTGTGGATACCAAGAGTACTGAAGTAAATCGCAATCTTGATCTTGTAGCTGAGAAAGTATTTCTCTGAATGGGGGAGATGCTGGAGCGGGTATATGATCTTCTAAAAACAAAAATATGTACTTACTCGAGTAACCTTCAAGATCAAAAATCGCCTGGTTTCTCCATTTAATAAAATCTGAACCTTGAATTACCTTTAGATTCTGACCCCGCGTAATATCCCTTGATCTAGAATCAAAGTCATTAGAGTAAGCGCCACGAACTCTGATAAGTCCACTCACGGCCCCTAAATATTCTGTCCATAGGGATAAACTTTTGATGGCCAATTCCATTTTATGTTCAGAATTCAAGAAGATGTTGCCATAGAGCGAAAAGGGAGATAGTCGCACATCTACCATCTTATTGTTCTCGTCCGTCTAAACAGTGGTGTCTCATCAGCGAATCACTTCTAAAGAATTTTGTAAAAAATCTTTTGAATTACACACTCTACTCAGGAATGGTTCTTCGTAAATTTCTTGATATTTTTCATAGCTAATAAAAGAAACATATTCGGCAAAAGATTCAAGGTTTGCGAAGTCCCGAAGGTTTATAAAAGCCTTCCGATTTATTCGCAAATCATCACCAAGATCTCCCCAGTATAAAGGCACTGTTTCTGTTGCATAAGCTTCAATCAATTTTTCTGTAACATAACCTGGGTACAAATCATTTTCAAAGCAGAGGGTAAATTTATAATTGGAAGCTACCTGGAATTTATCTGGAAGGTATGAACCAGCTGCTGGCCCGTATATGTCAACTTCTCCAAATTTTCGAAGGGCCTCAATTGCTCTCAACCGAGTTGAGTTTCGATTTCGCATTATTACACAAACGAATTTCCTTTTTTCACGTGTTATTTGCCTATTTGATAAAAGTGTGCTTTCTCGCAATTTAACCCCCAAGTGAGGTAGAGCGTAGTTTTCAGCTAAAGCAAGGAGTTGGATCCAAGATGGCAGATAAAAATTTCGTCCTCCATATGAATCTTGATCAAAAGAAAAGTAAGCATCAAAATTTCTATCAAGTGGGGGCCTAATATTTTCTCCAGTAAACCACAATCGCTTGCCTGGCTTTCGACTATAAGTGTCATACCTGTATGGGTATAACAAAGATGTGTCAACATCGCCATGAAGATTGTTTTTGAAAAGTTCGACCAATTTTATCAAAACTCTAGACCGTCTTGGCTTGAAAACACTAACAATTTCGTAATCGACTTTTGCGAGCGGATTCTTGGACTCGCGAACTTTCTCACTTTCTTTAGCGAGTCCCTTTAAAAAGAAATCTCTTTGATACTGTCCTTCGGGAAACCAACTGAACCGAACAGACGTTTCTCTTTTTGTCTTCTCCTGCATACCATTAATACTAACATTGATAACTATATTTAGGGGAGCTTTGTAATGAATTGACTTATATTTTGACCAAACATGATCTTTTAGAAGTCCTTATCTTGACAACGCACTTTTTAATTATTCTATATGATTTTTTGCTCCTCGTTCTACTACTTTAATCAATTGAGCCGCCCATGAGAATCGAACTCATGACCTTCGCTTTACGAGTTCTCAGACCTCCTATCCACCATTGACTCACTGCGTTCATTATCGCTCAAACCACTGACATCTTCAGAGTTG
>Ga0169931_10013389_pt1 | contig 11208 bp, 10 predicted proteins | sample Kivu_15m_20L_FD_129675 | JGI IMG/M metagenome (GOLD analysis project Ga0169931, IMG submission 129675) | Freshwater microbial communities from Lake Kivu, Western Province, Rwanda to study Microbial Dark Matter (Phase II) - Kivu_15m_20L... | ecosystem: Environmental > Aquatic > Freshwater > Lake... | reverse complement strand
TTATTGGGGATTGGGGATTGGGGATTGGGGATTGGGCCCCAATCCCCAATCCCCAATCCCCAATCCCCAAAGATATTTACATTTACCATGAATTAATTGAAAAAAATATTTAATATTTGAATATATATAGAAAGAGATATAGAAAGTATGAAAAATAAACTTATAATATAAAAAGGTTACCCATAATTTATGCTATCGATTAAATACATTTACTAAAAAATTCTCTAACTAAATTAATTTAAGCCATAGACTAATCCAACCAAATAGGATAAAAACAGAAATTTTGGTGAAAAATTTGTTTAATTGAGAGCAGGGTATTACACAAATATAGACCTGTTATAATAAGAAGAATAAAGACAATCTCTTACTCATTCTGAGGAGTCCTATATTATCGCTGATATGTATATAAAAATAATGAATATATTTACTTATATCTTAGATTTATTTTAAATAAAGATGGTAATTTCCTTCAATAGAGTTTAAAATTATGTTTTGAAAGATTTAAAAATAATTGTTTAAATTTTAAAAATAAAAATTCGTTAATAAAATAATTTATATGAAATAATTTACTTAACTTTTGAAAAAGCATATTTAGAGATGATGAAAAATTTAAATTCTTATAATAATTATTAAATTATTTCATAAAGGTTTTTGAGTTGTTTTAAGGAAATATTTATGATCTTTTACTGATCAATTTATTTCTTTTCTTGGTGTTGAAGTTGTTCCATTTTCTTGGTTCTTTCTTCTTCTCTGGCGTCATAGAGCTTGTTGAAGTCTGGAGTTTTTTTAACAGTGACGACAATGAACCTTTGGAGGGCACCGTTGACAACTACAGAGGTAGTGTAGTATCTTTGGTAGGTGACATATCCTAATCTTTTAAGAGCTTCAGCAACTCTGACGACTTGGGCAGCAGCAGAGGGTCTGGCTTTGATGTCAACAGTTTCTTTAGTTCTGAGGACTTTTTTAACGACGTACATGTACCATTTAGCAGGTCTTCTGAAAGACAAGTTGACTGCTTCTAAGGTGGAAAAGTCAGTTTGAGGTCTTTGAGTTTGGGTTTCTGGTGTGCTCATTTTTATATGAATTAATATCTATGATAAATTTATATTTTTTAATATTTAAATTTATTAAATTATTTGAAATTTTATTTGGACTAACATTTATCATAATTAATTCAAATAATATTTTATTTTACTATTTACAATAAATCGTTTAACTAAATGAATGTCCTGATTGTTAACGCACATGAAAAAAGTCCCTCAGGTAATAAAAGATTCGAAGAATTTTTCAGTCATATAAAATACTTTTTGAAAAAATGTAAAGAAAGATCAGGAATAGATCAGATTGAATATATAGTAAAAGATCATAATTCTATTGATGATTATTTATATTATACAGAGGGTTATACTTTTGCACTTTTTTCCAATCCCAAAAATAAAAGAAATTTCGATAAATTAGATCTTATCTTTTTCGATGGAGGGGAGAAATATTTACCATGGAAGAAAAACGGGTACAAATTTCAGATTTTATTTAAAATGTGTTCAATCTCCAATAAACCAATTTTTGCTGCGGGAGTGGGTGTGCAAATTATGTTATATTTCCTAGCAACTAATTTTCTTACAGAAATCAACATTATAAATTCAAACGATGAGATACAATCAATCGAAGAAATAAACTCCATTCCCAAAACTTTTCTAGATACTTTAAAGAAAAATGATTTCTTTTTAGATTATGTAACTGGCGATTTATATGAGTATAGAACTTCTAACAAAGAATGGACACCCGTTATGAATATAGGCTTGCATAAAAAGAAAGTAGCTGAGAAATATATGTTCCGAGGAAAGTACATTTTAAATCCAAATTTCAATCGTGTTAAATCAGCGAATCCCTCAAATCATGTTTTAAGTGTAAATACAGAGAATAAAATTTCTATTCAAAAACAATTTTTTTCTCATTGGTTGCTTAATGATTTACCTCTAGATTTCATAGCATCAATTAATCTTACATGGTTTTCACATAACTTCTCTTTAAAAAGCAAAGATTTGCAACATAAAATACTTTGCGTTTCTGCAAATGGCCCCATTGTAATCGAGCACCTTGAATCAGTAGGAGTGGCATTTAATATTTCAAATAAATATCAACACACTGTTAAAATTCTAGAAAATTTTATCGAGAAAAAATTTAATGAAACGCAAGGCAAAATGTATTCTCAAGTAGATCCTTTAACTCAAGAAAAAAAACTCCAATCCAATATGTTAGATATAAAAGCAGAATCGTTTTTAAGGAAAATGAAAAATATGATAACGTCTAAAACGAATGCATATAATGAACATAAAGAATATGCAGTGAATTTACGATTAAATTCTCCCGAAAAATCAAAAATGAATTCTTTAGAAAGCAGCAGAACACGTCCCACTACTTCATCTATGGCAGACAGTTCAAGGCCTTTTTCTAATATAAAAACAGTAAAACATTTTGGATCTCATGTAGGTCTAGGCTTTAGTAAAAGGAATATGATTTTTGTTGAAAATAATGCAGTCAATGAACGCCCTATTTCTTCTGCTAATTATAAAACATCAAGATCAAGAGTCCAATCAGCTAGCATACAAAATCCTTTTTCTTTTTATTTGAATAATATAAAGAGTTATAATACAAATGATAGAAGCGATATAATAGATGGAAAAGAGATAATTGAGAAAACATTAGAAAAAAAATCAGAAAAATTGGAAAAATCTGAAAAATTTAATAATTCAGGGAAATTCGAAGATCAAAATAATTACAAAAATTTATTTGGTCAAAATTCAAATTTGTTTTACAATGGAGATATACAATCTATAAAACTAATAGGGCCTCCTTCAGAAAACAATCGAATAGCTAAAATATTCAACACAGATTCCCATCCAGAAAGTACTAAATCCGGATTGAGAAGCATCTCTTCCCTTGATGAATTAAAAAAAAATGTTGATAACGAAATTACTATCAAAGAAGGTTATTTAAATTTCGTTCCTAAAGAAAAGATGAATGACGATCAAATGATTGAATACTATAAAAAAATGAGAAGGAGAATAACCCAAAATTTATTCGACATAGCGGAAAATAAGGATAAAAAAATAAACAAAATTGAAAGCATAAATTCAAACCAAATTATGAATATAAATAATTCGAATCATATTTCAAAACTATCACCAAAAAATAGGAGTTCTTCTATTAATAATAAAGGTAGTGAAAAAATTTTAATGTCTAACGATAATCTAAATGATATAAAAGAAAGAAAAGATGGCATAAATGTTTTTAGTTTGTTTTTTCCATATGTAAAGCAAGAAGATTTCCCAGTTGAAAAAGGTCACAAGGTACTAAAATATATAAAATGATTTTAGATTAATTATAAAACAGAATCAAGTAAAAAAGAGTCTGGAAAGGAAATTAAAAAAGAAAAGATAAAATTAAATCTTTTCGACAAATTTGAAGATAAATATAATAAGAAATTTAAAAAATATGAAAAGGAAATGGAGCAAAATTTCACAAAAGTAAAAAATTATTTTTTACAAAATTAAATATTTTATATTTAAGCCATGCGTAAGATGTTCAAGCCCATATGAATCGGAAAATGGGGTAAGAAGAAGAGAATTTTTGAAATCAAAATCTAAATGGATTGCACAGAATGATTTCAAATCTAGTTTCGGAAAAACTATAAATAAATTAGAGCCTATGGTTGGAGTTATAACTACTAGCTCACCTTATCAAAAATCTCCGGTTCATCATAAATTTAGAGAAGTAAGTAAAGAAAAATGGGTAAACAAAAAGAATTTTAGATTTTGAATATAATCAACTGGATAAAGAGTATTTTTACAATAAATGAAAAATTAAATGATATTTAAGAACTTATTAACATTATAAATTTTTGCAATAAATAATAAATCACATTTATTATATATTTACTTGATTAAAAATATTTTTATAGTTCCAAAATATGATGCTTTAATTAAATATGAATTTTCAACTTTTATTTAACAATTCATTTTAACTAAGATATCATTTATTTCCTGTTGCAATGACATACATTCTTTCATTAAACCAGAATATTCGTTTTCACTTGCCTTCGATTCTATAAAATTTTGAATACTATAAATATAGTTATCATTTTCCTGAATTTTCTTTTCTAATTCTCTCAAATTTTTGAAAGCTTCGTTATCCTCCAACTGGGTAGTCCTCGATCTATTTTTAACGATTAGTGAAGTTAAAATTTTATTATAATTTTCTTTGTTTCTTTCTAGAAATTTAATCAAGTCATTCATTCTTAACTGATCATTTTTATAAAAATCTTTGAAATAATCAATTTTATCATATTTATCTACAATATCTTTATTAGCTTTGAGTGTTTTTTCTTTATAAGTCTTGATCTCTTTTTTAAGAGTTTCTTCTAAATTGTCGAGACGATCCATTTTAACTTGCAGTGCTTCATATTGAGCCTTAGCTTCTTCAAGAGTAGACACTGATTTCTGAATGAGATCTTTTTTATATTCTAAATCTGCTTTTACACTGCGAACCCCTGGGTTGGTATTCGTATTAGAATTGTTTCCACTTAGAATTCTTTCTGAGATATTTTCAAGTAAAGCTACTATCACTTCTTCTTTATTTGAAATTTCATTTAATTGCTACGGATGAAAAATATATTTCAATCTTACGTTTTTTTTAAGAGAGTCAAAATTCTCTATAAAGTTTGAATATTCCTTATCCTTCTGGAAAATTGATTCGTGTGCCTTAGCGTTTTCGTTATTTGTGTTTGCATTCATTTCTTTTTCTATGTCAGACGCTGACTTTTTAACAGCGTCAATCGCTTTCTTCATATCAATAATCTTCTTGTCTATGTTTTTTTTTTCATTTGAATCGTCTTTGTATTTGTTTTGTAAACGTTGTTTCAGCTCTTCGATAGATAATCCTGACTAAATAAATTAAAAATAGCTAACATACCTCGTTAGTTTGTAATTCTAGTTCTTCTTTTTTTCTCAATAGTTGATTTATCAAATCCCTTGTTTTATGAGCTTCTCTTTTATTAGGATTATTCTTTAGTAAATTTTCTCCTTCCATGATTTCCATGTTTAGCCTATTAAGTTCTTCTCTTTGTTCTTGTATTTTCATCATAAGCTGAATATTCTCTTCCCTAAGCTGTTCATATTCAATTTTTTGTTCAGGGTCCAATTCCATCAATTTTTGTTCGACTGCTTGCATGATTCTATTGATTTCATATTCTACCTTTTGTAACTCTTCCTCTCTTTTCGCTTTCTCCAAATACAAAAAATCACTGTCATCTCTCTTCTTTTTATTGTTTAGTTTAATATGATTGTAAACAGCTTCAATGTCTTCTGCTCTCATCATACTTCTATATTTGTCACCAGCTAAATTATAGTCTGCCAATTCTCCTTCAAGATTTTGGACTTCTTTTGACAAAACCTCATATGTTTTGTTCATGTTGTTAAAAGCTGTATAATCCTGGTTGATTGCATCTATTTCGTTGCGCATGTTTGAAATTTCTGAACTTATGTCGTTTATCTTTTTCTTTAGTAACTCGGTGTAATAGTACTTATCCTGGATTTTTCTTTCGATTTTCTTTTCTTTCTTGTTCTTCAAACCTTCTAGTCCTTGCCTCGTCACTGCTCTTTCTTCCACACGGACGTTAGTCGTGAATCCTATGCTCTTTATAGCGTCTGGGTTGATAGGACGCTGACCGGTTGGTAATCTTCCCATGCTTGTTCCTACAGGTTTACTAGCTGTTTGCATTTTTAATTTATAAATAAAATATTTTTAAATTAAATAGTAAAATAAAAAAGAGTAAACTAATTTTATGTTGTAGAAAAATAGCAAAAACAATGGAATTGCATTTAAATAAAGAAATTTATTATAATTGTCAATATAATAATGTGGAAAATTTTATTTTCTTGAAACTTCACTTATATTTAAATATTTTTTAATTCTTTAAAAAGATCAATTAATTTGTCAAAATTATAATCAATAAACACTGAATCGATTTCCTCTAATTTATGGTTTAAATTAGTTATTGATCGCACTTTAGAAATGTTTTTCAATTGACTTTCTATCAAACCCTTTAAATAATCCAAATTAATCTTTCTCTGTTTATATTTCTTCAATACTATCTCTGAGCGTTGTAAAATTTTGGCATATTCTTCTGGTAGATCCAGGCTGACTCCAGAATTTTTATTGTCAGAAAATGTAGAGCTGTTATTTATTCCTAACTCCTTAAAAGCTAGAATTAATTTATATTCTGTTTCAAGATTAAAATTTTCCTGAATTAAGGGATCAATGATTTCCAATATTTTAAAAATAGAAAGTGTTTTAATTTGAATATTAAATTCTAAATCTTTTCTTCTAAAATCAGCCTCTTTTGTGACGTGTTCCTTTATAATCACGATAGGGCTTAAATAAATCGATTTAATTCTACAAATTTCTGTATCAATATTAATCTCCAAAACTGTATTTAAGAATGTAGACTTAAAAAAATATTTCATATTTTCTTTTGCTGTTTTTTCAGGGATATCAGGAATTATCATTGAAAATATTTGATTCATTTCACTTGCTGAGAATTTTCCTTTGATTGTTAAAGTATTCACTAGATTGTCATCATGGAATAGATATTCTTCGTTATTCTGATTATTTTCTGATATTGTTGATAATTCATCAATTTTCTTATGAAGGGAAAGAGCTTTTATAGGAATTTCTAATACAATTGCAGTTTTAATTTTATTATTAGGAATTATGGTGCAATTTATTATATCAGCAATTCCTTCATGAGTTCTTATTATAATTTCAAGCTGATGAAGGGGTTGTTTAAATTTAAATGAGCACACAAATTTAGAATTTCTGTTAGGTTCATTCTGTGACGGCTCATGACTATTATTAGTTAAATATGAACTATTTATTTCTTTTCCACTTTTAGAAGTATTTTTTATTATATTAAGCATAACATCATTTGTAATTGTATCTAAAATGTCTAGGCAAACTCCAGAGCTTTGCATTAATATCATTTCAATAGGATATTCAGATTCGATTTTTAATAGGTATACGGCATCTCTCGGAATCAAAGTTAGTTTATAATTGACTTGAAACGGATTTTTTGCAAGGGGATTTGTCCCTAAATTCTGCTGTTTGTTAAGCTCAGAACGCTTTTTTTCCAGCAAATTTTTTATCGTCTCTATATCTACAGATAAGTCTTTAATATTTTTTGAGAGAGATTTTTTGTCTACTTGGTTGTTTTTTACAGAGAAATAATTTAATTGCGGAGTTACTGAAAAAACAAGACCTGAATAGGAAGTTATCATGATATCATTTTCCTCCATTGATCTGAATTTACCAATATCCATACCAGTAAGGACCTCCCCCGATTGAAATTTCGAAATTAAAGTCGGATTCAAATTTGAATCCCCAACTGAGTATATATTTATGTCACCATTTGATCGTATTACTATAATTTCATTAGTTCCGTCGAGATCGATGTCAAATGATTTTATACCTACAATCGCACCTAAATTTTTATTTTGATTAATTTCCCAAATAAGTTTTAAGGAAATTTTATTCGCCTTTTCTTTATCTTTTTCAAGGTTTATCAAACCTAGAGAACCAGATTGTGTTCCGAATAGAATGTAATTTTCCGACAAGTCGTGATTTGATTTTTTCCAAACTTCTAAATAGGTAGGAATAGAACTCAAATTTAATGAACCTATTAGATCGTTTCCATCAATTACTTTAATCTTGCTATCTTCTGACCCAATTAAGCACATGATGTTCGTTTTTCCAAAAGTTTCTGTTAGAAACATACATGTAATCAATGATTCGTTGTCGAACGAACCTTTTGAAAAAGTAGCTTCTCCATATTCATACTTCGAAATGTTGCTATTAGCGACTATCCAAATATTTGAATCAGCCACCTTAAACATTGAAATGTCGTCAGCATAATCAAATTCAATTTTCGAATATGTTTGACATCGTCGATTGGTGAAATATATTGAGTTTCCGCAGCTGAAATATATTTTCTCTTTTGTTATGTCACTAGATGAAAAAATATTCAAACATGAAATAGGTCTAGGAAAAGGCTGAGTCTTTTTTAAAATTTCTAATTCACTCTTTTTATACTCGGAAACGTAAAGAATACCCCGTGAATCTCCAAGAAATATAGGTTGTGGTAGGTTTTGTTTTGAAGGGTATAAAAATTTTAGGCAATCTCTTTGAATAGAACCAGTTGTAACATATGCTGTTTTTACTAAAAGAAATTTATCATCTTCATCAAAAACATTTTCCATTATTTAAATAATTGATAATTAATTAAATTTTAATTCAACAAATATTTTATTTTAATTTAATTTCGATCAAAAATAAATATTATCTAGTCTGTTTAATTTGATATAAATATTAAACCTATAATAATAATATTAGTTTTTCTAAAGCTTATTTATACTATACCATTCAAAACGCAACATTTTAGGTATATCCTACATAAAACATATATTATTTTGCATTTTTAAAATTAAAAGAACCCGCATTAAGATTTAAATAGCTTTTACCTTGAGAGTTGTTGACGGGATTAATATTATTGTTAATTCCTGTAAAATTACTCGACTTCATTCCATCTCCATATTCATATCCATTATAATTATATCCATTACCGATAAGATCATTCTGATTTAGCATGTAATTATTCAAGTTACTCATTCCGTTTATGTTAACACCAGAGTTGAAATTATTCATATTGTTCAAATTATTGTTCATATTATTTATATTTACTCCTCCCATTTGATTTAATCCTGGTATGTTTGTATTTAAACCATTATTAGGCATGCGATCACTGTTCGATGTAATATTGGCAAGAGATTTTGATAATGAACTTAACCATTTTTTAGAAGATTCATCTAAACTCAAGAAAAAATGTTTCTCCTTCAAAATCTGAGGTAAATTGTCTCTTAAAATAGAACGGACCCTGGCATTTTCAGCTAATCTTGCGTATGATCTGATGATGTGTTTTACAAGCCTGGAACTAGGATTAGAGTTAATCATATTAGACAAAACACTAGAAATCTAAATGTTTTTTTAATAAAAATAAGAGGAGGGAAATAAAATGTTTTTTAAGAAAACAAATTTTTGTCAACTAAGTAAAAATTTTAAATCTTGTAAAAAGCAAATTTATTAAAATATAAAATTTGAAAATTATAAGTAGTAAGCTTAATGATATATATACTTACTGCATAAAATCTCTCTGCTGTATTACAAACATAGTTCAAACCGTTATCGTCTAATAATATTCTTTGTACAATAAACGTAGCCACTGTTTTTGATAATTCACTTCCTCTTTCCATTATTCTTAGACATAGAGGGATAATTTCTGTACTTAGAAGAAAAGCGATAACTTCAGTATTATCAATTTTTACTAATGCCCCAATTACTCCTAAGGCAGTAAGTCTTAAATATTCAAAGGGTTTGTTCTTGTTTACAGTATTTAGGAAGGGATACAAGAAGATAGGAATTTGTGCTATAATTTTTGATATATTTGTTTTTTTTAATTTTACCTGCTAAAAATGCTGGTCTAGTTTCTGGATGAGCAGCAATACATTGAAATAATGCAAGTACATTACAAGCCCTATTTGAAGATTGAAGATTCAATACAGGTGGTGCTAGGAATTGATAAGTGTTAATTATTTCTTGGAGGCTATTTAGGATTAATAATTGTTAAATTTATACAGACAAAACACAGTACCGGTAGAAAACCATAAATAGATTGCTAAATCTGTAAATGATTCCCTTTTACGGCTTAATTCTCCCAAAGCCTGCTCTCTCCTATTTTCATCTTTAATTTCAGAAATCCATTCTATAATATGAGCAATCTCATCTGAGTTATCTCGTGAAGGTTTGTTCGGATCTTTTGAGGAATCCAGGCTTAGGTCTCTCGAATTTTCGTTTTCCATTTTTTTAGTTAATTAATAAGGATATTATTATATAAATAATTTTTTTTTGAAAGAAATTATAGATGACAATAGTTAAAAATAGTTTTTATTTATCGTTATATTAGCAATTTTGATTTTTTTCTTTCTCATTAAGGCTTCATCAAATTCTTAAAATTTTAAGTAAATATAAATACTAAAATTAAATTGAAAGAACATATTGAGAGATATTTATAATTGCTTATTAATTTTTTAGGAAAATTAAATTTTAAGTTTTTATTGAATGATACTGTTTCTTAAGATTTAAGGGGGAAAAATACAAAAGTTTATTCTATTTCAGGATTTCAAAGAATCAATTTAAATTTTAAATTGGAGTTTATTTGGATATCGGCGTATTCATTTGCTTTTAAGATATTAAATACAAACTGTAAAAAAAAATGCTTTAATATTTACAATAGCTATTTAGGGCCTCATTACAAAAATTAATCGATTCGTATTACTAAAATTTCATTTTTAATTATAAATTGTAAAATAATTCCAAGGATCTCATGTTTTGTTAAAGAAGAGAAATTATAAGTAATTAAAATCCTAAATAATCGATACAAATTTATTTTTTACAAATCCGTCTGGAATTGAAGAAATAAAACCAATATTATTGATGTTTATAATCTTATATATGATTTGAATTATTTTATAGAATCATTTATTAAATATTTTCAAAAAAAGGAAATTATCTCAAATACATTTATTCTGTTACAGAATTTTTATCCTCGTTCTTAACTAACTCTTCATTCTGTGATTTGGTTTCTGATACTTTTGTTTGTTGATGTGCTTTGAACATACTAGTAATTACCTCATTTTGAATTTTTGCAAAATCGAAATAGAAAAATAACACGATTCCATATGAAGTTGCACTTAAAGCATTACTTATACAAGTCCCTAACCATATTCCATATACTCCCAATTTTAACCATTTTCCGAAAACAATTGCTAACAAAGTTTGACTGAAATACATGTTGAAGAAACATATACCACTTGCAATTAATTGTTTCCCGAGTCCTCTGCAAACACAACACAAGATTGATTGTGTAATATCGAACAAGACAGCAATACACAACAAGGGGATAACTTTCTCTCCCTTTTTCAGCACTGGTTCCTCATTTACGTAAATCATAAGAACTTTATTTTTAAAAATAAATATTATTATTACAACACACGTCATAAGTGTAATAGCACATATGTAAATTATTTTTATGTATTTTTT
>Ga0169931_10013388_pt1 | contig 11208 bp, 12 predicted proteins | sample Kivu_15m_20L_FD_129675 | JGI IMG/M metagenome (GOLD analysis project Ga0169931, IMG submission 129675) | Freshwater microbial communities from Lake Kivu, Western Province, Rwanda to study Microbial Dark Matter (Phase II) - Kivu_15m_20L... | ecosystem: Environmental > Aquatic > Freshwater > Lake... | reverse complement strand
GCCCACCGCTTCGAGCGCTCTGGCGATGTCAGCGCCGCTGGTGCTGCGGCCGAGCCCGAAGCGGATCGAGGCGGCAGCCTGCTGGCGGGAGCGGCCCAGGGCAGCCAGCACGTGGGAAGGGGAGCCCTGGCTGCAGGCTGAGCCGCTGCTCACCGCCAGCTGGCGGCGCAGTAACTGGTGCAGCTGCTGGCCGTCCACGCCCTCCACGGTGACGTTGAGGTTGTGGGCCAGCCTGGGGCACAGGCAGCCGTTGAGCTCCACCCCCCCAAGCCGCTGCAGTCCGGCCCAGAGCTGGTCGCGCAGGGCCCCAAGGCGGGCGACCCGGTCGGCCCGGTCAGCCTCGGCCAGCACAAGCGCCTGCCCCAGCCCCACGATCAGGGGCACAGCCAGGGTGCCGGCCCGACGCCCGTCCTGCTGGCCTCCGCCGTGCAGCTGGGGCGCCAGGCCCAGTCCTGGCCGCACCAGCAGGGCGCCCACCCCCTTGGGCCCGTAAAACTTGTGGCCGCTGAGGCTGAGCAGGTCGATGCCCAGCTCCGCCATCGCCAGGGGGATGTGGCCCGCCGCCTGGGCCCCGTCGACGTGCAGCAGCACGCCGCGGCGCTGGCAGAGGGCGGCGATCGCTGCCAGGGGCTGGAGCACGCCGATCTCGTTGTTGGCGGCCATGACGCTGAGCAGCAGCACGTCGTCGTCCAGGGCCGCCTCGAGTCGGGCCAGATCCACCAGGCCATCGCTCTCCACCGGCAGCAGCTGTACCGGAAAGCCGTGGCGGTCCAGATAGGCCAGGGGGTCGAGCACGGCCCGGTGCTCACTGACCAGGCTCAGCAGCCGCCGCCGGGGCTGGCCCTGTTCCAGGGCCAGCTCGCAGGTTCCCTTGAGGGCCAGGTTGTTGGCCTCGGTGGCGCCGCTGGTGAGGATCACCGCCTCCGGGAGAGCGCCCAGGCATTGGGCCAGCTGGCCCCGGGCCCGCTCCACGGCGGCGGCGGCCTGCAGGGCGGGGCGGTAAAGGCGGCTGTCGGGGTTGGCGAACTGCTCGCTCCACCAGGGCGCCATCGCGGCCACCACCGCCGGATCGCAGGGCGTGGTGGCGTGGTGGTCGAGGTAGGCCAGCATGGAGCTGCGTGCAGGGCCCCATGTTGCCAACCAGGATCATCACTCTGGGGGCCCTGGCGGCCCTGCTGGCCCAGCCGGTGTGGGCCGAGGGTGGCGGGGTGCGGCCCGAGAACGCCCGGCCGGCCGGGCTGATCCTGCTGCAGGAGCGTCCCGGCCTGGGCGGCAAGCAGGCCATCGGGGTATATGGGGCGGTGGCAGATCCCGTCGATCCTGGTCTGTGGCGGATCAAGTTCTGGGATGAGCAGCCAAATTCCGTCAGGGTCCGCAGCGAAACGATTCGCTGCACCCGTGCTGCGCCGCTGCGGGTGACCAGCGACGGCACCAATCTCTACGTGCGGGAGCTCAACCCAGGCGGGGCAATCACCCCGGCGAACCGCATCGACCATCTGGTGTGGTGGGCCACCTGTTTCCCCGAGCAGGCCGGCAAGGACCCGGCCACCCTGGCGGCCCTGGCCCGCCAGCTGGGTTACAGCGGCACCCTGCGGGAATCCGAGCAGGCCGTGCCTGGACGCTCCCGCTGACCGCCTGCAGACTGGTTGCCATGACTGTTGATCCTGCCCCCTCCCCGGCCCCCGAAACCCCGGCCACGCCCGTGCGCCTGTTGCTGGTGGACGATGAGCCCGGCCTGCGCACGGCCGTCAAGGCCTATCTGGAGGATGAGGGCTTTGCGGTGACAACCGCAGTTGACGGGGAGGAGGGCTGGGCCATGGCCCAGGAGATGCTGCCCGACGTCATCCTCAGCGATCTGATGATGCCCCGCCTCGATGGTTACGGCCTACTCAAGAAGCTGCGGGCCGATGAGCGCCTGGGCGGCACTCCGGTGATCTTTCTCACCGCCAAGGGCATGACGGCCGATCGCGTCACCGGCTTCCAGGCCGGCTGCGACGACTACATCCCCAAGCCCTTCGACCCCGATGAATTGGTGGCCCGGGTCAACAACGTTGTCAACCGTCAACAGCGCCTGCTGGCCGAAGCCGCCCGCTTTGCCGACGCCGACATCGGCCAGCTGTCCAAGCAGATCACCGAAATCCGCTCCCTGCTCGCCACCGGCGGCGCCAAAAAGCCGCTGGGTGCTCCCGAGCATGGGTTCACGCCCCGGGAGGCCAGTGTGTTGCAGCTGGTGGCCGAGGGGTTGATGAACAAGGAGATCGCCCGCCGGCTGGAGACCTCGATCCGCAATGTGGAGAAGTATGTGAGCCGGCTGTTCATCAAAACCGGCACCGCCAGCCGCACCGAGCTGGTGCGCTACGCCCTCGAGCACGGTCTGGTGGACTGATCAGCCTTGGGGACCGAGCTTCCCGCTGGGTTGAATCGGGGCCATGCCTACCGCGACCGTGTTGGCCTTGGGGATGGGGGCCGGTTGATCAGCGCCTTTTACGCCTCCCGCTATGGCCACTCCGCAGCCCAGGTGTGGCGCCAACGGCTCGCCGCCGGTGAGATCTGCAGGAACGGCCAGAGGCTCCAGGCCGATGTTGCCCTTGCAGCCGGGGATCAGCTGATCTGGCATCGGCCCCCCTGGCAGGAGCCCGCCGTGCCGGTGTTGCCCGGCCCCCTGTTCGACGACGGCGACCTGCTGGTGTGCGACAAGCCCAGTGGCCTGCCGGTGCTGCCGGCCGGTGGCTTCCTCGAGCACACCCTGCTGGCCCAGCTGGAACTGCGCTGGCCGGCGGCCCGGCCCGTGCATCGCCTGGGCCGCTTCACCTCGGGCCTGCTGGTGTGTGCGCGCCGCGCCGCCACCCGCGCCTGGCTCAGCGCCCAGCTGCGCGACAGCACCGCCGCGGGCAGCGATCCAGCCGCCGCCCGGCCCTGCAACAAGACCTACCGGGCCCTGATTGCGCCCCCGGCCCCCGCTTCCCCCTTGCTGGCGCTGGAGCCTGGGCAGGGGCTGCGGCTCACCACGCCCATCGGTCTGTCTTCCCACCCGCTATTGGGCCGCCTCTGGGGGGCGGCGCCATCCGGCGCCCCTGGGGCCCTGGCGGCTTGCAGCGAGGTCACCCTGGTGCAGCGCCGGGCGGGGGCTTGGCTGGTGGCGGTCGCCATCCACACAGGCCGCCCCCACCAGATCCGCATTCACCTCGCCGCCGCCGGTGCCCCTCTGCTGGGGGACCCCCTCTATGGGCTGGGTGGGCAGGCCCGGCCCGATGCCCTGCCAGGCGATGGGGGCTACCGCCTCCACGCCCATCGGCTCCTGCTGTGGCGGCCGGAAGGGGAGCCTTGGCGGCTGGAGGCGCCCCTGCCCCTGGAGCTGCGGGCCGAGGCCGACGGGGCTGGGGTTGCCGATGGCTGAGCGCCTGATCGAGCGGCCCGGCCTGCGACTGCGCCACTGGTCCGCCTGGCTGACCCAGGCCCGGGCGGCCGAGCTTCTCGCGGCGCTGCGGGACGAGGTGCCCTGGAAGCAGGAGGCGATCACCCTCTATGGCCGCCGTCACCTGCTGCCGCGGCTCACCTGCTGGATGGCCGATCCGGGTTGCGGCTACCGCTACAGCGGCCTGGCCAACGCGATCGAGCCGTGGTCGCCGGCCACCGCCGAGCTGCGCCGGGTTCTGCAGGAGCTCACGGGTTGGCACTTCAATTCCCTGCTGCTCAACCGCTACCGCGACGGCCGTGATGCCATGGGCTGGCACGCAGACGACGAACCCGAGCTAGACGGCGCCGCCCCGATCGCCTCGCTCAGCCTCGGCGCACCCCGTGATTTCCGCCTGCGGCCCCAGCCCAGCCCGCGCCGTCCCGTGGGCCTGCCGCCTGAGGGTTACGGCACGTCAACAAGGCCAGGCTGCACCCCGTTCAACCTCCCTTTGCAAAGCGGCGATCTGCTGCTGATGGAGCCCCCCACCCAGCTGTGGTGGCAGCACGCTTTGCCCCGGCGCCTGCGGCTGCAGCAGGAGCGGCTCAACCTCACCTTTCGGGTGGTGCGGGCGACCTAGGTCGCGCTGGTCGGAAGGTGCGACCAGTCAGCCCCGCTCGAAGGCGAGCAGCCTTGAGAAGTAGAAGGGCGCCTGGTTGAGACTGCGGCGCACGGGGCGGAAGCCAGCTGCCTCGGCCGCGGCCACGATGCCGGCCTCCCGCAGGGTGTAGGCCCGGGTGGTCTTGCTGGGGCCGGGGAACAGCTGGCCGATGCCCTTGAGCAGGGCCAGCAGGGGCGTGTAGGGAGCGAAGCTCACGATCAGGTGCCGTTCGGCCAGCTCCGCCAGGTGTCGCACCATCTCCTCGGCGGGGGCCTGGGGGTAGTGGATGAACACATCCAGGCAGATCACCGTGTCGTAGCGGCCCTCCAGGCTCTCCAGATCCGAGGCCAGAAAGCTGATCTGGCCGGGCTTGAGGCCTAGCTCACCAGCGCGGCGTTCGGCCTCTTGCACCATCGCAGCGGAGAGGTCGGAGGCGGCGATCGAGCCAGCGCCCAGCTGGGCCAGGGGGATCGCCAGGCTGCCGACGCCGCAGCCGGCATCACAGAAGCTGCGGCTCTCTAATCCGCCCTGCTCCTGCAGCCAGGCCAGCACGTTGTCAACGGTCTTCTGGTGGCCGATGCGGATGTTGCGCTGCACCTTGTTGACGTCGTCAGACGTGCTGTAGATGCGGTTCCAGCGATCGAAGCCGGTGCTCTCGAAGTAGGTCTTGACCTCGGCTTTTTCGGCGGCTGTTTCGGCAGCTTTTTCGGCAGCTTTTTCTGCGGCGGTGGGCATCGAGCGCGGCAATGGGCCTCGTAATGGGCCGGATCCTAGGCAGCGCCGCTGGCGGCAGGCTCAGCCAGCCCGACCCCTTCAGGGGTTCATGGAACCAACCCAACCCCCGCCGCGGTGGCGGCCTGGTTGAGCCGCCGATCAAAGCTGGCCAAGCGGGCCCCCAGGTGCTGGGCCTTGGCTTCGAAAGCGCCGATGACGTGTTCCATGGCAGCAGCAATCTGGTTTGCGACCTAGTTCACTGGCTTTCTAATTTCCCAGCGTTTTGCCGCTGGCCTCCAGCACCTTGAGTTCGCGCCGCACGTCCGCCAGGGGGCGGTCGATCCAGGGCCAGAAATCCCAATGGAAATCGCGGATCGGCCCGGTGGTGGCTGCTCCGCGCTGCAGGGCCCGGGCGAAGGCCGGGGCATCGAGCTGATCCTTCAGTTTGGGCGCCACGCTTCCCGCCAGGGGATCGGCGATGCCCATCTGGAACTGCAACAGGGCCGGCAGGGCAATCAGCAGGGCGTGGTCCGGGAACAGGCCCATCGTGAAGCCCAGCACCTGCAGTTCGCCGTCGGGATCGGTGGCGTAGCCGCCGATCACATGGTGCACGTCGTGGATGGCCACATAGGCATAGGGCAGGCCCTTGCGGCTTCCCGGGAAGGGAAAGCCGTTGTGCTGGTAGTAGGCGTGCAGGCCCGCTCCCAGGCTGCCGGCCGGCGAGGCGGCCAGGGCGGCGTAGCGGCTCTGGTGCTGCCGATCGATGCCCAGCCCCAGCATCGGCAGGATGAAGCGCGCATAGCCCCGCACCACGCCGTCGTTGTTTAGCGCCGCGAAGGTGCGGCGATACATGTCGCCAAAGGCCCTGAGCACGTGCCCGCGGCACACCTCCTCCAGATCGGCCACCACCCCAGGCTCCACCTGCAGCTCAGCGGCTATGCGCTCCAGCAGCTGCACCTTGGCCTGATCGAGCCGCGGCTCCAGGAAGGCCAGCAGCGTGAGTAGTTGCATCACCTCCTGGCGCTGGCGGTGGCTGAGCACCAGCCCAGACAGGCCCACCGGCAGGGTGGCGGCGGGCCTGTCTGGCCAGGGTTGGCCCAACAGGGCTGGAAACAGGGTGGCCAGCAGCTCCCGTTCCCGGGGCGTGGCCCGTTCCTGCCCCTCTGCGGTGATCAGGGCTTCACAGGTTTGGGCCACGGCCGCTACCGCAGCTTCCGGGAGGGTTTCTAGATCGTGGAAGGCCATGGTGGAGCTGCCCAGCGACGGGCTCCCAGCTTGCCGAGCCAGGCTTCAGCCTGCAGCCCGCCGCCAGCTGAGCCCTGCCCCAGACTGGCTCCAGCGCAGGGCATCTCCCAGGGGACGCCCCAACAGCAGCTCGGCTGCGCTGCGCCGCTCGCCCAGCACCCGCCGGGGCGTGATCGTGGCCGCGGCGATCGCCTGCTCGGCTGGTACGCCCCAGCTGGCCAGGCGCCGCACCCCTTCCAGCAGGGGCAGGGTCACGCCGGCCAGGGTGCCATCCTCCAGGCGGCAGCTGCCGTCGGCCACGATCAGCAGGCGCTCATCCCAGCGGTGCTGGCCCTCGCCCAGGCCATAGGGGGCCAGGGCATCGCTCACCAGCACCAGCTGGTCTGGGGCGAGCCGCTGCAGCAGCACCGCCATGGTGGGCTCCACGTGCACCCCATCGGCAATCAGCCCCAGGGCGACGTCACCGCGCAGGGCCGCTGCCGCCACCGGCCCGGGAGCGCGGCGGTGCATGTCGGGCATGGCGTTGAAGGCGTGGGTGAGCATGGTCACGCCGGCCGCAAAGGCGGCGCGGGCCTGGGCTTCTGTGGCGGCGCTATGGCCCAGGCTCACGGCGATGCCTCGCTGCCGCAGGGCGGCGATCACCGCTTCGGCCCCTTCCAGTTCGGGGGCGAGGGTCACCAGATCGATGCCGTCTTCAAGGCCTTCGATCCGCTCGTTCAGGGCCGCCAGGCTGGGGGCGGCGAGGTGCTGGGGGGGATGGGCGCCGCGGCGACTGGGCTCCAGGAAGGGGCCCTCCAGGTGGGCTCCCAGCAGTTGGCAACGGCCGGGCTGGTGGCTTGCCCGCGCCTGCTCCAGTACCGCCAGGGCCTGGCGCAGCGGCGCCACGCCGCAGGTCACCAGGGTGGGACAGATGGCTTCGACGCCGTCGCTCCAGAGCAGCTCCAGCAGCTCCGCCAGCCTGGACAGGTCGGTTTCGGTGAGTTCAGGAAAGGCCAGGCCCAGGCCGCCGTTGATCTGCAGATCCACCCCAGCCGGGCTGAGCCAGTCGCCGCCCCAGTCGTCGCCGGCGGCGCTGCTGCCGGCAGCGATCGGTTCCACCGCTGTGATCACGCCGGCTGGATCCAGCGCCAGCCGCCAGCGCTGCCCAGCCCGGTGGCGGCAGGGGCCAGCCTTCGGCAGGCGCACGTTGCTGATCCAGCCCATGGTCAGGAGTGGCGCCGGAGCCGCCAGAGGGGACAATGCCATTCTCTGTCTGCGGCGGTGTGGTTGCGTTCTCCTCCTTCGATGCACCGCAGACTGCAGCCGCCCCACGGGTAGCGGTGGTGATGGGCAGCGACTCCGACCTGCCCACCATGCAGCCGGCGGTGCAGGTGCTGGAGCAGTTTGGGGTGGAGCTGGCGGTGCGGGTGCTCTCGGCCCATCGAACCCCCATGGAGATGGTCGACTTTGCCCGGATGGCCCGGGAGCGGGGCTTCAAGGTGATCGTCGCCGGTGCCGGTGGGGCGGCCCACCTGCCGGGGATGCTTGCCTCCTTGACCACCCTGCCGGTGATCGGCGTGCCGGTGCGCAGCCGGGCCCTTTCGGGGGTGGATTCGCTCCACTCGATCGTGCAGATGCCCGCCGGCATTCCCGTGGCCACGGTGGCGATCGGCAACGGCCTCAACGCCGGCCTGCTGGCGGCCCAGATCCTGGCCATCACCGATCCCCGCCTGGCCCAGGCCATCTCGGATTACCGCGATGGGCTCCATGGCCAGGTGCGCGCCAAGGACGCCCTTCTGCAGGAGCTGGGCAGCGCCGCCTACCTTGAGCAGATGGGCTGAGGAGGCGGGGCCATGCTTGAACGCCTGGTGCTGCCCCCCTGGCTCAAGGCCGGCCTCGCCCTGCCCCTGCTGGGGCTCAACCTCTGGGTGCTGCGCCAGCTGTTGCTGCCCCTGGCGCCCTTTCCGGCCCTGTTTGTGGCGGCGGCCCTGATCGCCTTTCTGTTCGATCTGCCCAGTCGCTGGCTGATGGGCCGCGGCCTGCCGCGGCTGCTGGCCTATGGGCTGGTGGTTGGGGTCAGCCTGGGCCTGATGGTCCTGGCGGCGGTTTGGCTGGTGCCGCGGCTGATAGAGCAGCTGGGCGAGCTGATCACGGCCCTGCCCGGCTGGCTGGCCCAGGGGGAAACCCTGCTGCAGCAGCTGCAGATGTGGGCGGCCTCGCGGGGCCTGCCCAGCGATTTCGGCGATCTCAGCAGCGAACTGCTCACCAGCACCAGCCAGTTGGCTCGCCAGGTGAGCCAGCAGCTGCTGGGTCTGCTGGGCGCCACCTTGGGTATCACGGTCAACACCGTGATCGTGCTGGTGCTGGCGGTTTTCCTGCTGCTGGGTGGCGAGGGCATCAGTGCCGGCCTGGCCCGATGGCTGCCGCCGCGGGTGCGGGAGTTGGTGATGACTACCTTGAATCGCACCTTCAGCGGCTATTTCGCCGGCCAGGTGCTGCTGGCCCTGATCCTCAGCGCCGCCCAGATCCTGGTCTTCACCCTGCTCGGTATTTCCTATGGCGTGCTGTTTGCTGTGGCGATCGGCTTCACCACCCTGATCCCCTATGCCAGCGCCGTCACGATCGTGACAGTGAGTCTGTTGCTGGCCCTGGACGACCCCCGCACTGCCCTGGAGGTGCTGGCGGCCGCCATCGCAGTCGGGCAGGTGGTGGACCAGGTGATCCAGCCCCGCCTCATGGGCCGGATAGTGGGCCTTGAGCCTGCCTGGCTGCTGATCAGCCTGCCGGTGGGGGCCAGGCTGGGCAGCCTGCTGGGCCTCGGGGATCTGCTGGGCCTGCTCCTGGCGGTGCCGGTGGCCAGTTGCGCCAAAACCTTCCTGGATGCCTGGGGTGAGCAGTTACGGGCCGGCGAGGCCGCCCTCAGTTCCCCCGGGGAATGATGCCGTTGACGTCCAGGTGGGCCAGCACCTGGGCCACGCAGCTATCGAGGCTCTGGCTGCCGGTGTCCACCCGCAGTTCCGGGTTCTCCGGGGCCTCGTAGGGGCTGGAGATGCCGGTGAACTCCTTGATCTCGCCGGCGCGGGCCTTGGCGTAGAGGCCCTTGGTGTCGCGCTGCTCGCACACCGCCAGATCGGCGGCGCAGTGGATCTCGATGAAGTCGCCCGGCTCCACCAGGGCGCGGGCACGGTTGCGGTCGGCCTTGAAAGGCGACACGAAGGCGGTGAGCACCACCACGCCGGCATCCACAAACAGCTTGGCCACCTCGCCGATGCGGCGGATGTTCTCCTCACGGGCGGCGTCGGAAAAGCCCAGGTCGTTGCAGAGGCCGTGGCGGATGTTGTCGCCATCGAGCACGTAGCAGGCCAGGCCCCGCTCGAACAGCGCTGAGTTCACCGCATTGGCCAGGGTGCTCTTGCCGGCTCCGCTCAGCCCGGTGAACCAGAGGATGGCGCTGCGGTGGCCGCGCTGCTGGGCCCGGGCAGCCCGATCCACCGACGTGTGATGCCAGGCGATGTTGGTGGAAGCGCCCTGGGTGGTGAGTGCGCCGTAGGCGGGCTTGGCGGGGGCGCCGGTCATCGGCTCGCGGCGGACTGGCGCCATTGTGGCTGCCCGCCTGCCGGCTCACAGGCCCAGCAGCAGGCCCGTCTCCGCTGCCGCCCGGAACACCAGGCCATGGCGCCGCACCAGGGCCGGCAGGGCGTCGTAGCCGCCGCCGATCACCGTGGCCACCGGGATGCCCCGCCGCAGGCAGGCCTCCAGCACCATCCGGTCGCGCAGCAGCAGGCCGGTGTCGCTGAGGGCCAGCCTGCCGAGGCGGTCGTCGCGGTGGGGATCCACGCCGGCGTTGTAGAGCACCAGCTGGGGCTGCACCTGCTCCAGCAGCTCGGGCAGCAGCTGGCCCACCGCCGCCAGGTAGCCGTCGTCGTCAAGCTCATCGGCCAGGGGCAGGTCGTGGTCGCTGGTCTGCTTGCGCAGCGGGAAGTTGCTGGCGGCATGGGCCGAGAGGGTGAACACGCGCCCATCGCCCGCGAAAATCGCTGCGGTGCCGTCGCCCTGGTGCACGTCCAGGTCGATCACCATCAGCTTGGCCACCGCCCCCTCCGCCAGCAGCACCCGGGCGGCCACGGCCACGTCGTTGAAGATGCAGAAGCCGCTGCCGTAGTGGGGAAAGGCGTGGTGGGTGCCACCGGCCAGGTGGCAGGCCAGCCCGTGCGCCAGGGCCAGCCGGGCGGTGAGCAGCGTGCCCCCCACCGCCAGCCAGGTGCGGCGCACCAGGGGTGTGGTGGCGGGCAGGCCGATGCGGCGCTGGGCCTGGGCCGGCAGGCGGTCCTGGGAGAAGTCCTCGTGATAGGTGCGGCTGTGCACCAGCTCCAGGGCCTGCCGTGGGATCGGCAGCGGCTGGTGCAGCTGCTCCGGCCGGGCCAGATCCAGCTGGCGCAGGTGATCGTGCAGCAGCCGGAACTTGGCCATCGGAAAGCGGTGGCTGCTGGGTAGCGGCGCCGAATAGGCCGGGTGATACACCAGCGGTGGACGCATCGGCGGCCCCGCTCAGGCAGTCCGGGCCGCTGCCGTCACCAGCAGGCCACCGCGGGGACTGGGGCTGGGCACCAGCTGCAGGCTGAGGTCCTGGTCCGGGGCCAGCTGCAGCCGCACCTGTTTGAGCAGCCCCACCGCCAGCAGCCGGATCTCCAGCTCCGCCAGCGCCTTGCCCAGGCACACCCGCTCACCACCGCCGTACGGCAGCAAGGTGGCGGCGCAGTCACCGTCCAAATGTCGCTGCGGCCGGAAGATCGCCAGATCCTCCGGATCGGCCCCATGGCGCTGGCTGGCGGCGATGCTCACCTGCACAACCCGATCGGCTGGCACCAGCACACCCGCCAGGGCAATGGGCTCCCGGGTGCGGCGGAAGAACCCTCCCACCGGCGGGGTCAGCCGCATCACCTCCTTCACGACCGCATCGAGCCGCGGCGCCCGCAGGGCGTCGGTGGCGATCCCAGCCTCCCCCTGCTCAGGCGGCCACGGCAAGACGTCGAGTTCCTCCAGTAGCCAGGCCAGCTCGGCTGGGTGTTGCAGCAGGGTCAGCAGCAGGCAGCTCAGGGCGGAGGCGGTGGTTTCGTAGCCGGCAAACAGCAGCAGCAGAAGCTGCTCCGCCACGTCGTCGTCGGCTAGGGGGAGACCGGCTTCATCCAGGCCACCGGCCAGCAGATCAAGGCCG
>Ga0169931_10013386_pt1 | contig 11210 bp, 8 predicted proteins | sample Kivu_15m_20L_FD_129675 | JGI IMG/M metagenome (GOLD analysis project Ga0169931, IMG submission 129675) | Freshwater microbial communities from Lake Kivu, Western Province, Rwanda to study Microbial Dark Matter (Phase II) - Kivu_15m_20L... | ecosystem: Environmental > Aquatic > Freshwater > Lake ... | reverse complement strand
CGTATCCAAAACGCCCGCACCACCGCCCCAGCGCGCGTCGAACAGCTCGCCAGCCCGCCACCGAGGCCCGATCTGGGCTCTGGTAAACCACTTGACGGATCGCCCAGCCGCGGCGAACCTCCCGCTCGCGGTTGCCGACGGCCGCCTCCGGCGGAAGTCATCCGCTTGGAGTTCCTATCCCCTCTCCGATGAAGCGACCCTCGCGACCCGGTGCGCGCGCGCGCGAAGTGCTCGCCGACCTGCTCTCGGGCCGCCCCGGCCGCCTGCTGCGCGCCGCCGAGGCGGCGCTGGGCGCAGGCCAGCTCGAGCGCGCCGCCGAGCTGGCGCAGCAAGCGACGGCGCGCGCACCGCAGTGGGCTCCGCCGTTCCACGTGCTGGCGCGCGTCGCGGCACAGCGCGGCGAGACCGACGCCGAAGAGCACTTCGAGCGCGAGGCGTTGCTGCGCGACCCGCGCCACGCCGAGGCCGCGGCGGCGCTGCTGGCGCTCGAGGCTTGGCGCCGCAAGCCGATCATGGACGCGTGGGCGCACTACCACGCGGACCGCTGGAACGAAGCGGCCGAGGCGTTCTACGCCGCGCTCCTGCAGCGCGGCGCGCGCGTGCCCTGGTCCTGCAGCACCGAGATCCTGGCCGGGCTCGGCTGGTGCCGGCTCGAGCTCGGCGCCAGCGCGGCGGCGGCCGACGCCTTCTGGGACGCGCTCGGCGCAGCCCCTGCGGACGTCGCGGCGCGCCAGGGCCTGGCCATCTCGTGGTACCGGCTCGGCTGGTACACCCAGGCCCAAGCGCTGCTCGCCGAGCTCGTCGCGGAGCGTCCGGAGCTCGGCGGCGCCTGGGCCTTCCACGGCTGGTGCGCCTACGCGCTCGGCGACTGGAGCGCGGCGCGCGAGCGCTTCGAGCGCGCGCGCGCGGCCGACCCCGGGCTGGCCGACGCCCGCTGGGGACGCGCCTGGTCGCTGTACCGGCTCGGGCAGCCGGACGCAGCGCTGCCGGAGTTCCTTGCGGCGCTCGAGTCCTGGGCGCTGCACCCCAGCTGCGCCGACGCGCTCGACGTCGCGCTGTGGGTCGAAGGCTACGGCGAGCTGCTCGAGCCGCTCGCAGCGGCGCTGCTGCGCGCGCGCGCGCCTTGGATCGTCGAAGCCGCGGCCGCGCGGGCAGAACGTGCGCCGCGCCCGGCGGCCGGCGCGCCGCGGCTACGCGCCGTGCTGGCGCGCGGCTCGGGCGATGCGCTGCTGGACGCGCTGCAAGCGCTGGTCGAGCGCCGGACCGGCGAGCTCGAGCGCCTGCCGGCCAGCCCGCGCGGTGAGGACGAGCGCCTGCGGTTCCTGTGGATTCGCGCGCGCGCGTGCGAGCTTCAGGGGAACTTAAGGAGTGTCGCCGAGATTCTGGGGCAGCTCTCCGCGCGGCACGCGGCGCGGCGCGAGTGGCGCGAGCTCGCCGCGCGCCTCGCGCTCGCGAAGGCTGGAGACCAGACCACATGAGGATCCACAAGGAAGTCCGCATCAAGCGCCGCCCCGGCGGGCGAACGCGCCTGTTCGACCCGCGCAGCGGCACGGTCTTCGCGCTCAACGGCTGCGGCGACGCGCTCGCGGAGCTGCTCGAGCGCGGCGCGAACCGCGCCGAGCTGCGCGCCGCGCTGGTGGAGCGCTTCGAGGTCGCGCCCTGGGTCGCGGCCACCGACGTCGAGCTGTTCCTGCAGACGCTGGAGCACCATGGCCTCCTCGAGAGCTGAGCGCGGCCGCAAGCGGCCGGTCGTGGCGGTGACCGGCCTCGAAGGCCGCGACAACCCCTTCCCCGGCGCCGCCGTGGCGCGCGCGCTGCGCGCCGCGCGCGGCGACTCGATCGAGCTGATCGGCTTCGCCTACGAGCCGACCTTGACCGCGTGCTTCCGCGGCGACCTGTTCGACCGCGTGTACGTGACGCCGCTGCCCGGCGACCCTGCCGCGGTGCTGCTGCGGCGCCTGTTCGAGATCCACGCCGCCGACCCGATCGACGTGCTGCTGCCCGCGCTCGACTCGGAGCTGCCGCTGTACGCCGGCCACCGGGCCGAGCTCGCCGCGCGCGGCATCCGCATGCTGGTGCCCAGCGCGAGCGCGGTGAAGCGGCGCTACAAGCAGCGCTTGCCGGCCTGGGCGGCGCGCCACGGCATCGCCTGTCCGCGCACGGAGGTGGTCACCGACCCCGCGACCTTCTGGAAGCAGCCCGAGTGGACCTTCCCGTGCTGGCTCAAGGGCTCGCTGGCCGACGCGGTGCGCGTCACGACGCAGGAGGAGGCCGAGGCGGCCTACTGGCGCATCGCCGCCAAGTGGGGCTATCCCGTGCTCGCGCAGCAGCCCGTGATCGGCGAGGAGTTCGACACCTGCGCCGTGGCGCGCCCGGGCGGCGAGTGCGCGGCGCTGATCACGATCCAGAAGACCGTGCTGTCGAGCGCCGGCAAGGCCATCGCGGCGCGCGTGGTCGACGACCCTGCCGCGCGCGCCGCGGCGCTGCGCATCCTGAGCGCGCTCGAGTGGGAGGGCCCGCTCGAGCTCGAGCTGATGCGCGAGAGCTCCAGCGGCCGCTTCCACCTGATCGAGATCAACGCGCGCTTCCCGGCCTGGGTCGGCGCGACGCCCGACCTGGGCCTGAACCTGCCCGACCTCGCGCTGCGCCTCGCGCTGGGAGAGCCGCTCGGAAAGCTCCGCGAGGCGCGCGTGGGCGCGAGCTTCTTCCGCACCTCGCACACGACGCTCACCGGCGTCGGTGCGCTCTCCGACCTGCTCGCCGACGGCCTCCTGAGGCATGCACCATGAAGCTCAACCTCCGCACCTCGCTCGGCGCGGCGCTGGCGTGCGCGGCACTGCTCGCCCCGGCCACCGCGCAGGACGCCTGGGCGCTGTTCCGGCGCCGCGACTACAAGGCCGCGCTCGAGCAGATGCAGAAGGACGTCAAGTCCTACCCGGAATCCGCGGCCCTGCACGACGGCGTCGGCTGGTGCCACTACTTCCTGGGCGCCTACGACGAGGCGCGCAAGAGCTTCGAGCGCGCGCTGCAGTGCGATCCGAACTACAAGTGGAGCAAGCAGGGTCTCGAGGCGGTCGCGGCCGCGCGCAAGGCGCCGCTGGAGCAGGCCGGCACGTTGCTCGCGGCCGGCCGCTACCTCGACGCGCGCGCGCTGTACCAGAAGATCGCCGCCGGCGAGACCTCGGCCGACGCCGCGGCGCTGGTCGACGCGCAGGCGGGCGACGGCTGGTGCGCGTACTACCTCGGGCGCTACGACGAGGCCATCAAAGCCTTCCAGCGCGCGCTGAAGCTGCGCTCCGACATGGCCTCGGCGGCGCGCGGCATCGGCTACTGCCGCTACGCCCAGGGCGACTGGTCCGACGCGCTGGTCGCGCTGCAGATCAGCTTCAAGAGCGAGCCCGAGCACTACGAGGGCCGCCTGACGGCCGGCTGGTGCTTCTACTGGAAGAACGACTTCGCCAACGCGCGCAAGGAGTTCGAGCGCGCCACGGCCGCGACGCGCGAGCCCTGGGGCGCCGAGCTCGGCTCGGGCTGGTGTGACTTCAGGCAGGCCAAGGAAGGCGACGCGCTGGCGCACTTCCAGCGCGCCGTCGAGCTCTCGGCGAGCGCCTTCACAGCCGAGCTCAAGGCGCTGGTCGACGCGCGTCAGGCCTGGTGGCCGCTGTACCGCGCGGCCGGCTGGTCCGCGCTGCGCGCGCGCAACGACTCCGCGGCCTCGGAGTACTTCAGCGCGGCGCGCAACCTCTTGCCGGGCGACGCCGACACGCTGCGCGGGCTGGCCTTCGCCTACTTCCGCCTGGGCGAGTACGACCGTGCGATCTCGACCGCCGAGCTCGCCGGCCCGGCGGCCGCGGCGCTTCCGCCGGTCACGTTCCCGACCACGCTCGCCGACGGCAAGAGCGCCTCGATCGCCATGGACCTGCAGTCGCTCACCGGCTGGGCCTACTACCGCAGCGGGCGGTACGACAGGGCCTTCGAGCGCTTCCACGCCGTGCGCGCCGCGCACCAGGAGTGGGTCGACGCGATCTGCGGGGAAGGCTGGGTGCTGTTCGCCAAGGGCGAAGTCGCGGCCGCCGAGCGCGCCTTCAACGACGCGCGCCTGCTGCTGCCGGGCTACAGCGACGCCGAGTCGGGCAAGCAGGCCGTCGACCAGTACAACTCGGCCGACTTCGACGCGGCGTGGAAGCTGTTCTGGGCGGGCGACTACGACCGCGCGATCGAGAGCTTCGAGAAGCTCAAGGGCAAGAACGACGCGCGCATCTCGGGCGACGCGCAGGACAAGCGCCCGCTGATCCAGGCCTCGATCGGCTGGGCGCAGGCGCGCAAGGGCGACGGCGCGGCCGCGCTGCGCAACTTCGAGGAGGCCGCCAAGGCCGCGCCGGGCATCGGGCTGACCTTCAAGGGCTGGGGCTGGCTCTTGATGCAGCGCTCGCAGTGGATCGAGGCCGCCGAGAAGCTCGAGCGCGCGGTGAGCTGCGCCGACCTGCAGGCCGACGCCGAGACGCACGCCATGCTCGGCTGGGCGCGCTACCGCAACTCCCGGCACGAGCGCGCGCTGGAGGCCTTCGAGCGCGCCAAGGCGCTGGACGCGAGCTCGGCCTACGCGCTCAGCGGCATCGCGGCGGTTTACATCGCGCAGCGCAAGCCGGTCGAGGCACGCCTCGAGCTCGAGCGCGCGGTGCAGCTCGACCCGACGCTCGAGGACGCCGACTGGCTCGCGGACGAGCTCGCGCGCAGCGACGAGTTCGCGCGGCTGTACAGCCCGCTCGGCTGGGCCTGGTACGCCCGGGGCAACCACGCGCGCGCGGAGGCGGACTTCCGGCGCGCGCTCGAGAAGGACCCGCTCGAGCCGACCGCCAAGCGCGGCCTGGCGCTGGCGCTGATCCAACGCGGCAAGCTCGACGAGGGCAAGGAGCTGATGGGCAAGTACCTGGCGACGCTCCCGAAGAAGGAGTCGCCCTGGGGCAGCACCTCGGACGTGCTCAGCCAGTACGGCTGGACGCTGTACGCGCTCGGGGACTTCGCCGCGGCGCAGAAGGTGTTCCGGCAGCTCGCCGAGCTGCACGCGGGCGAGAAGCAGCAGTACGCGGACCCCTACGACGGCCTGGGTTGGTGCCTCGCGCGCCTGAACAAGCCCAAGGAAGCGCGCGACGCGTTCCTGCGCGCGATCGCCATCGAGCCGCGCTACGAGTCGAGCTTGAAGGGCCTGGAGAGCCTGGTGGGCAAGGAATGAAGGCGCCGCTCACGGTGGCGGTGGTCGGGCTCGAGGACGGGCCCGAGTCCTGCGCGGGGCCGGGCCTGCTGGCCGCGCTCGGCCGCGCCGGCCTGCGGCGCCTCGCCGTCGCTTGCCGCGCGGGCGAGTCCGGCGCGTTCCGGCCCGGGATCGCCGAGCTCTTCGAGCGCGCCGGCGACCCGCTGGCCGACGAGCCGGGCTTCGTCGCGCGCCTGGCCGAGTGCTGCGCGCGCCACTCGGTCGGCACGGCGCTGGCGGGCACGCCGCTCGTGGCCCAGGTGCTCGCGCGCCACGCCAAGACGCTCGCCAAGCACAAGCTGAAGCTGCTGCTGCCGGCCAGCGCGGACCTCGAGCGCCTGCGCGAGCGCGGACTGACCGAGCCCTGCAGCGCGGCCCAGGTCGCGGCGCTCCCGAGCTCGCCCGTGCCCGAGCCGGCCTTCGCCGCGAGCTTCCTGCACTCGCGCGCGTGGCCGCTCGTGCTGCTCGACGAGCACGGCGCGCGGCGGCGCGCGCTCGACGCGCTCGAGGCGCTGCGGCTGGCGCGCGCGCTGCGTGAGCGCGGCGCGCGGCAGTTGCGCATGGCCAGCCCCGCCCCGCGCAGCCTGTTCGAGGTCTGCCTGGTGTTGGCGCGCTCCGGCGCGCTGCTCGGCTCCTGCGCCGTGCGCGTGCTCGAGGACGACGAGCGGCTGCGGCCGTGGCTGGCGGTCAGCGTGGAGGACGCGGAGCTCGAGCGCGCGGCGCTGGCCGTCGCGACCCGCGCCGGGCTGCGCGGTCCGCTGACCGCGACCTTCTCGCAGAGCGAGCGCAGCCTCGCCCTGCTCGACCTGCAGCCCTGCTTCCCGGTGTGGATCGAGGCCTGCCTGCGCGAAGGCCCGAACCTGGCCGCGCTGGCTGTCTCCGCGGCCGTCGAGGCGCGCACCAGGCCCGCCGGTCGCGTCCCGGCCGGGACGCTGTTCTCCCAGACCGCCCAGGACATCGTGATCGACCCGCGCTCCCCCGCCGCGTGCGCCGTACTCCCCTAGAGGCTCCCCATGGCTCGACAGAAACCCAAGCAACGCTACGAATCGCCTGAGCTGCAAGCGCTGCCCGGCGGGCCGCTCGAGCGCCCGCCGCACGAGTCGCGCCGCACCAGCGCGCTGCCCGAGGTCGCGGGGCACGACGTCAAGGCGCTCGTCGAGCGCTTCGGCAGCCCGCTGTGCGTGATCGACGAGGCCTGCCTGCGCGGCGCCTACCGGCGCATGCTCGGCGCGTTCCGGCGCGGCTGGCCCGACACGCTGATCGGCTGCTCGGTCAAGACCAACTACCTCTCGGCGGTGGTGGCGACGCTGCGCGACGAGGGCGCGTGGGGCGAGGTGGTCTCCGGCTTCGAGTATCGCCTGTGCCGTGACCTCGGCATCCCCGGCGGAGAGATCCTGTTCAACGGCCCCTTCAAGACCGACGAGGACCTGCAGCTGGCCTTCGACGAGGGCGCGTTCGTGCACCTCGACAGCGACGACGAACTCGAGCGCGTGATCGCGCTCTCCCAGCGCTTCGTCCAGCCTTGCCCGGTCGGACTGCGCTGCTCGATGCGGCTCAACTACCCGCCCTGGGACAAGTTCGGCTTCAACCTCGAGAGCGAGCACGCGCTCGAGGCGGCGCGCGCGCTGGCGCGCGAGCCCAAGCTGCGCCTGCGCGGCCTGCACATGCACATCGGCACCTACCTGCCGGACCCCGAGGTCTACGCGCGCGCGATCGAGGCGCTGATCTCGTTCGCGCTGCGGCTCGAGCGCGAGCTGGGGGTCGCGATCGAATACCTCGACCTCGGCGGCGGCTTCGCGACGCGCAACACGCTGCACCACACGATGCTGCCGGGCGAGGCGCTGGCGGTCACGGCCGAGGACTACGCCGCCGCGATCACGCCCCCGCTGCGCCGCGCCGCGCCGCAGTTCAAGCGGCCGCCGCGGCTGTTCCTCGAGCCCGGACGGATCCTGGTCGACGAGGCGCTCTCGATGATCACCACCGTGCGCGCCGTCAAGCGCGGCTCGGGCCAGCAGAAGGCGGCGCTGGTCGACTGCGGCGTGCACATCCTGCCGACGGCCTACTGGTACGACCACGAGATCCGGCCCGCCGAGGAGCGCGGCGGCGCTGTCGAGAGCTACCGGCTGGTCGGTCCGCTGTGCATGCAGATCGACTGCCTGCGCCAGTCCGTGCAGCTGCCCGCGCTGCGCGCTGGCGATCTGCTCGTGATCCAGGACGTCGGCGCGTACAACTTCTCGCAGTCGATGCAGTTCATCTACATGCGGCCGGCCTACGTGCTGGTCCACGCGCGCGGCGTGGACGTCGTGCGCGAGCGCGAGCAGGACGACTACGTGCGCGCGCCCGAGCGCCTGCCCAAGCACCTGGTCAACGCCGAGACGCGCCGCTCGATCCTGCTGCGGGGACGCTAGCGCTTGTCGACGAGCGAGCAGCGCTTCCGCGGCGACGACCTGTACCGCTCGGTGCTGATCGGCTACGGGGCGCTGTTCCTAGTGCCCAGCGTGCCCGCCGGCGCGCTGCTGCTGCTCGCCACCTTCGCGGCCTCGCCGATGCTCGGCACGGCCGTGCTGATCGGCGTGCTGGCCTCGACCGCAGTGGCGCACGTCGCGCAGCGCGACCCGGCGCACATCGAGGCCGGACTGTTCGGCTTCAACGGAGCGCTCGCGGCCTTCGCGCTGTTCTCCGTGGTCGCGCCCAGCGAGCTGCTGCTCGCGCTCGTCCCTCCGGCCGCCGCAATGACCACCTGGGTGCAGATCGTGCTGCTCGACGGCCCCTGGGTGCGGCGCCTGGCGATCGCGCCGCTGTCGCTGGCCTCGCTGGTGGTCGGATTCCCCTTGCTGTGGCTCCTGGTCGAGTTGGGCGGCTACGTCCCGTGGCCCTCGACGATGCTGCCGGCCAACATCGTCAGCGCCGCCGACTTGTGCGACCCAAAGTTCTACTCGGCCGAGATCCGCGACGCGCTCGCGCCCGGCTGGCGCAGCGCGCCGGTGACCGCCCTGGTGCTGGGGGCCTACGCCTTGCACTCGCGCCGCGCGCTTCTGCACCTGGCCGTGGGCGCGCTGCTCGGCGCGCTCGTCGGCTTCGCCTTCCTCGGCTGGTACGGCGCGTTGTGCTTCTCCTTCGTGGTCGCGACCGCGGCGCCGACCTTCCTCGCGCTGTGCGGCGTGTTCGCCGCGGGCGGCGCGCGCGCCTGGCTGTACGGCGTGCTCGCGGTCGCCGCCTCGTTCTTCGCCTGGCTGGCGTTGGGCCTGGCGCTGCGCGAGGTGTCGCTGCCCGCGCTCACGCTGCCGTTCTGGTCCAGCACCACGCTGTTCCTGCTCGCGCTGCGCTTCGCCCCGGCTTCACGCTTCCTCCCGCAGCTCGTGCCGCTCCACCAGGTGGCGACGCCCGAGAGCGGCGAGCGCTGGGCGCAGGGTCGCAGCTTCGGCTGGCGCTATTGGCAGGGGCTCGCGCAGCGCGACCTGGCGCAGGCGATGCGCGCCCAGGACGCCGAGGAGCTCGAGCGCGCGCGCGCGCTCGTCGCCGGCGCCCGGCGCATCGTCGCGCTCACCGGAGCGGGCCTCTCGACCGAGTCCGGCATCCCCGACTACCGCACGGGGGCGGTCGCCTGGAAGCACTACGACACCGCGCACTTCCGCTGGGAGCGCTTCCTCGCCAGCGAGGAGAGCCGCGCGAAGTACTGGGAGATGAGCCAGGACTTCTACCTCGTGCTGCGCGGCGCCGAGCCCAACCCGGCGCACCGCTTCTTCGAGCAGCTCGCGCGCGCCGGCAAGCTCGAGCGCGTGATCACGCAGAACGTCGACCGGCTGCACCAGCGCGCCGGCCTGGCCGACGAGCTGGTGATCGAGATCCACGGCAACGAGCAGGGCGTCTCGTGCCTGCGCTGCCGCGCGCGCTTCGAGCGCGCCGAGGTCTTCCGCTGGATCCAAGGCGGCGTGCGCGTCCCCTACTGCCCGCGCTGCCAGGGCGTGCTCAAGCCCGACTCGATCGCCTTCGACCAGCCGATGCCCGACGGCCCGTCGCTCGACGCGCTCGCGGCGGTGCGCGCGTGCGACCTGCTGATCGTCGCCGGGACCAGCCTCGAGGTGCAGCCGGTCGCCGCGCTTCCGCTGGTGGCGCTGCGCGAGCGCAAGCCGCTGGTGATCGTCAACCTGCAGGCCACGGACTACGACCCGTTCGCGAGCGCCGTGCTGCGCGGCCCGGTCGGCGAGCTGCTGCCCGAGCTGCTCAGCGCGGACTCCGCGCCCGCGCGACGAGCCTGAGCGGCCGCGCGGCGCGCGCGTATACTGCGCGCCGATGCAGCAGGCGAAAGGCGCAGACACCGTCGCGGACGGTGGCACCGGGCTGCTGCTCGGCGCGCAGGCGCTGCCCGAGATCGGCGCGCTCGAACGTGCGCTGCGCGCGGGACCATCGGTGGCGGCCGGCGGGCTGTGGGGCTCGGCCCAGGCACTGGTGCTGGCCGCGCTGGTGGCGCGCTCGCAGCAGCCCTGGGTGGCCGTGGCGGCCAGCGAGGGCGAAGCCCAGGCGCTGTGCGAGGACCTGGCGTTCTTCGGCGCGCCGGCGCTGCTGTTCCCGGCGCGCGAGAGCGGCCCGCGCGGCAAGTTGGACGGCGCGGACCTGGCGCTCGTGCGGCAGCGCATCGAGGTCGCGCAGCGGCTGAGCGCGCCCGCCGAGGGCCGGCCCAAGCTGCTGGTGAGCTCGCTGCTCGCGCTCTTGCAGCCGCTGCCCAAGCCGGGCGAGCTCGCCGCGAGCACGCTGCAGCTCTCGGTCGGGCAGAAGCTCGCCATCGAGCACCTGCTCAAGCAGCTGGTCGAGGCCGGCTACGAGCGCCAGCCGCTGGTCGAGCGCCAGGGCGAGGTCTCGCTGCGCGGCGACATCTTCGACGTGTTCCCGTTCGCCAGCGAGCGCCCGCTGCGCATCGAGCTGTTCGACGATCGGATCGAGAGCCTGCGCACCTTCGACCCCGCCGAGCAGCGCAGCGTCGAGCAGCTCGAGCGCGTCGCGGTGTGCCTGGCGCGCGACGTCGGCGGCGTCGAGGACTCCAGCGGCGTCTCGCCGGCCCTGCTGCTGCCGCACCAGGCGCTGTTCGCCGAGCTCGGCGAACCTCCACCTCGCGGTCGACGACGGCCTCCTCCGGCAGAAGTCATCCGCTTGGAGTTCCTATCCCTCGATATGTTGGAATTAAAGAGTATGCTGATCGAAATAGTTGCTGAAAAAATTGGGGACAATTTTCAGGCTTTAGAGCCTGCTAAACGGGAGGGCGCATTATTTATACTGCCGCAAACCTCTGATATACTTTGTGACTATCCAGAGAGGAGTGTTTGGTCATTTGAGTTGAAAACGCCCTCATCTCAGGGGTATGTCTTAGTGGGATCGGCGATGTATAGAGATATTGCACCTGTAGTATACCACAATATGTCATCGCATAAACTGTTTGTGGGCTATGATGATTTAATGCGCGTGGTAGACACCAAATATAATCAAGAAGTGCTCACCCTTCGCGGTGGTGGTTATTTCAATAAATTAGTGGTTACTGATAAGGATGTAGTGGCGACATTTGATTGTGGTCTTTTTGTATTAGACTCTAAAGGTCAGGTTGTATTTCAATATCAGAATCCGGAAGCGGAACGATTTATACATGCAGAGAAAACTGTAAATTCTAACAGAGTCACCGTCGAGCTAGAAGACGGCACATTTATAGCTATCGATATGGATACAAAGACCCAAAAAAAATTAAACTAGGCATTTCATATTAAAATCTGACCCCCGCGCGCCCGAGTTCTGCCACCAGAGAGCCCCAAGAGATTCACGGGGCGACCCCGCGACTACTGCGCACGACTTGCGTCGTCGCTGCAGATGCGAGTCGCGAGCGAGAGCACCGTCCGGCGGCGTTATCGCGAGCCCGAGCGCGGTGTCTTGCACCGCATGTTGCTCGCCCACATCGAGACCTTCGTCGAGCGCG
>Ga0169931_10013385_pt1 | contig 11210 bp, 10 predicted proteins | sample Kivu_15m_20L_FD_129675 | JGI IMG/M metagenome (GOLD analysis project Ga0169931, IMG submission 129675) | Freshwater microbial communities from Lake Kivu, Western Province, Rwanda to study Microbial Dark Matter (Phase II) - Kivu_15m_20L... | ecosystem: Environmental > Aquatic > Freshwater > Lake... | reverse complement strand
TGAGCAAATCGATAAAACTTTTATTGTTAACTATGGTGAGAGTGGTAAAAGGAAGACAGGTCTTGGAGGATATACACTAGAGATCACAATCAGTTTTGTATCGGCTAAAAGTTATAAGCCACTTTGCTCTTGTGTCGCTGAGGGGCAAGGTAGTACAGAGGCTGATGATATTAGAATTGCCATAACACGGTGTTTAAACTCCTTATTAAATTAAAAATGGGTTATTTCATAAAAAATATTGGACGGAAATACCTACAGAATAATAAATTTTCAAATTAAAATATCTATCATGAAAACAAAAATCTTGATTTCATTTCTTTTTTTCCTTAATGCCACCTGCTATGCCCAATTAGAAAATGAAAAAGTAATAGTCCGTAATATGCAGTCGCCTACTTCCGCAAAATATAGACTATTCCCAACTGAAAATAACTGGACCTATTTAATACTTAATACAAGTAATGGAAAAGTTGAGCAAATACAATGGAGTTTAGATGGAGATAGAATGGCAGTTAAATTGAACGACAACCCTCTTGTAACAATACAAGAGGAAAAAATAGATCGATTTACACTATATCCAACTAAAAATATATTTAACTTTTTACTACTAGATCAAATTGATGGCAGAGTTTGGCAGCTACAGTGGAGTACAAAGTCAGAAAATAGAGGAATTATTAAAATTACAGATTATTAAACTTTATAAGCAGTAGTTCTGGAGCAGGCTGAGCTTCACGCCAGCGATTTAGTTTAAATTAGTAAATGCTCTTTTTAAAAAAGAAGATCTCCTGCATCACTCCTATTAGAAATAGAGAACTTACCGAAATGTAATTTTGTATCTTAGTAAAAACCAACCAGATGCCCTTATCCTGGCATGAAATAAAGTCAAGAGCTATAGCTTTCCTTCCAGAGTGGCGGGGAACATCAAGCGAGGAAGCTGAAGCCAAGCCCTTCCTTATAGAGTTTCTAAACATATTTGGTATATCCAGAAAGCGTGTGGCAACATTTGAGCACCGAGTAAAAAAACTTAGCGATAAGGATGGCTACATTGACCTACTATGGAAAGGCACCCTACTGGTTGAAATGAAAAGCAGAGGCGAAGACCTTAACAAAGCATATACCCAGGCAAAGGACTACTGTGCAGGTCTTAAAGAACACGAGCTACCTAGCATGATTCTGATCTCAGACTTTGAGAACTTTCACGTTTATAAAGAGGATGGAACAATTATACGTTTCAAATACGATGATCTCATTAATAATCTGACAGTTTTTGAAAGTCTTGCAGGTTATCAAAAACGTACCTATCATGAGCAGGACCCTGTGAACATAAAAGCAGCAGAACTCATGGGTAAGCTCCATGATGAACTAAAAGAGATTGGCTATAATGACCACCCACTGGAAGTATACTTGGTACGATTACTCTTCATTCTATTTGCAGATGACAGCACCATATTCCAAAAAGGAATCTTCTTTGATTATCTAGAACAAAGAACCAATGAAGATGGTTCTGATCTTGCTATGCATCTAGACCAACTGTTCCAGGTACTTGATACCCCAGAGGATAAACGATTAAAAACATTAGACGAGCAGCTTAATCAGTTTCCTTATGTAAACGGTAGGCTTTTTGCTGAACGTTTACCAACAGCGGCATTTACCAGCCAGATGCGACAGATCCTTCTTGACTGCTGTAAGTTGGATTGGGGCAAGATATCACCAGCCATCTTTGGTTCCCTCTTCCAATCTGTGATGGATAACACCGCTCGCAGAAACCTGGGTGCACACTATACCAGTGAGAAGAACATCTTGAAACTTATCAAGCCATTGTTCCTGGATGAACTGTGGGAAGAATTTCATGCTGCTGGAGAAAACCACAACAAACTAAAACAGCTGCATAATAAGATAAGTAAACTCCGCTTTCTTGATCCAGCATGCGGATGTGGTAACTTCCTGATTACAGCTTACCGTGAATTACGTCTGCTAGAATTAGCCATTGTAGAGAAGCTGCTGAAAGGTCAGATGGTAACGAACATCAACCAGTACTTTTTGGTAGATCTGGATCAGTTCTATGGAATAGAGCTGGGTGAGTTCCCTTCTCAGATAGCTCAGGTAGCCATGTTCCTAATAGACCATCAGTGTAATATGATGGTGTCAGATCGGTTCGGTGAATACATACCACTAATCCCTTTACAGAAAAGTGCTGTAATAGTAAACGAGAACGCTCTAAGGTTAGACTGGCAGAGTATAATTAAGCCTTTAGAGGGGGAATTAAAAGAACCACGGTATCACTACATCTTGGGTAATCCACCTTTTGTCGGGCACCAACTTAGAAATAAAGATCAAATGGCTGACATGCAAGCAGTATTTCCAGATTCAGATAAGTCAGGTCGGCTTGACTATGTGGCTTGTTGGTTCCAAAAGGCTGCTGAATATATGTCAAACTCTAACACTCATTACTCTTGGCCAACTAGGACCGCGTTTGTATCCACTAACTCCATTTGCCAAGGTGAGCAGGCTGAAATACTGTGGTCTGAGCTGTTAGTTAAGAAGAAAATGCAAATCATTTTTGCACATAGATCTTTCAGGTGGAGCAATGAAGCAAAAGGAAATGCGGTAGTAACTGTCATTATTGTTGGCTTTAGTACAAATGCACCTGAGGGTAAGATAATCTATGATTACCCTGACCCACAAAAATCAATAGAGCCTGAGGTATATAAAGCTAAATCTATTAACGCCTACCTGATTGATGGTAATCCTACACTTTTCGTCACTTCAAGAAGTAAAAGTATTCATACCTATCCTGCTATAACCAAAGGTAGTCAGGCAACTGACGGGGGGGGTTTATTTCTGAACAAAGATGAACGTGATGCTCTGATACAAAAAGAACCAATGACATCAAAGTATATAAAGTTGTTTATTGGTGCGGAAGAGTTTTTACATGCAGTACCGAGATACTGTCTTTGGCTGAAGGATGTCAGTCCAGTTGATCTAATAAATATGCCAACTATAAAAGAAAGACTAGCTCAAATAAAAACGATGAGAGCTAAGAGTCCAACTAAGTCCGTTCGTGACTTTGCATCTCTTCCTATGTTGTTTACCCAAGATCGCCAACCTGCTACCAGCTATCTCGTAATACCAAGGCACTCATCAGAAAATAGAGAATATATACCGATCGGGTATGTCAGTAAGGATATAATATGCGGTGATGCCAATCTCTTGATACCTGAACCTTCTTTATATGTGTTTGGGATGCTACAATCAAAGATGCACAATGTATGGACACGAACAGTATGTGGGAAGCTTGAAAGTCGTATAAGGTACTCTTCTGCAGTTTACAACAACTACCCCTGGCCAGAAGCACCAACAGAAAAACAGAAGCATGCTGTAGAAGAAGCAGCACAAGCTGTCCTATATGCCAGGGCACAGTTTCCGGATAGCAGTCTTGCAGATTTATATGATCCTAACACTATGCCACCAACATTAGTAAAAGCTCACCAGCAGTTGGATAAAGCCGTGGATCTTTGTTACAGACCTCAACCCTTTACGTCAGAAGCTAAACGTATTGAATATCTGTTTGAACTGTACGAGAAATATACTGGTGGACTATTCCAGCCTGAGAAAAAAGGTAAGAAAAAACAAACTAAACTAACTCAAGAATAAATTTATGGAAAACAACACTCAGGTATCTGTACCAGGATTCCAGTATTTTATGTTGCCGTTTCTCCAGGTATTGTCTGATGGGAAAACCCGACATATGAATGAGATAAATGAATTAGTTATATCGCACACTGGAATGACTGATCAGCAGTGTGCTGTTCTATTACCAAGTAAAGCTGACACTCTTGTTAGAAATAGGATTGGCTGGGTACGGACTTATCTCTACAAAGCTGGACTAATAAAACAAGTATCAAGGGGAAACTATCATATTACGGAGGAGGGTTTAAAAACCTTGAAGGATAATCCTGACGGAATTAATATAAGATTCCTCAGGACGCTGCCAGCTTTCCAAGAGTGGGGAAAGTCATTTTCAGACAACTCAGAGTCTGAAGTAAAGGATCAATCCGGCATAGAGTCTGAAAAGACTCCACAGGAACTTCTTGAGACATCATTTCAGACCATCATGGACAATATTGCTGAAGAGCTGCTTGAAAGGGTTAAAAAAATATCTCCAGCCTTTTTTGAGAAGCTAGTAGTAGATGTATTACTAGCTATGGGGTACGGTGGTTTCGACAGCTCTAATGGTCAGGTGACACAATATTCTGGTGATGGAGGTATCGATGGGGTTATAAAAGAGGACAAATTAGGCCTAGATACTATTTATATTCAGGCAAAACGGTGGGAGAATGCTGTACCAGTTTCAGCGGTAAGAGACTTTGCAGGCTCATTGCTTTCAAAAAAAGCACGTAAAGGTGTTTTTATTACGACCTCATACTTTCCGCAGTCAGCATATGAATATGTAAAAAGTATAGATCCTACTATTATTTTACTAGATGGGGAGCAGCTGACTAAGATTATGATAGAATATGGCGTAGCTGTAACTAGAAGCAAAGTATACGAGATTAAACGTATTGATAACGATTACTTTGATCTTTGAATGATCAATAAATAAATTATTGTCTAACTAATTAAATTCTTAAAGTGACATATAGTTTTAAATCTAAAAAGATAATTCTTCTCATAATAGTATTTTCCCCATTTTTTTTGAGTGCCCAATATGACTATTTAAAAAAAGAAGGCAATCAATTAATTTTTGAAAAAGTATACAAATTAGATACAATCTTTAATGAAAATATTGCAAGTACTCTTATTGACAGGATTACTAAAATTAAAGATGTGACAAACGTTCTTTATACTAATGAAATCATAACTGCTAAAATTTCAGACTCCTACATAGATTACAAGCAGTATGGCGGCAAGTGGGGTAATACACCCGTATACATGAATCATCCCTTCTGTGCAGACATTTCTATAGTTTGGAAAGAAGGCAGATATAAGGTAACAGCAAACAATATGTATTTTAATACAAATACTTCCCTTTTTGGCAAATGGAAGTGCTATGAGATATTTATAAATAATAATGGTTTTAACCTAAACAAGAATGTTGTTAGAACTGGAAAATATATTGAGCAATATCTTTCTGAGCTTTTTCTAATAAGCGCATTAGATAGCACCTGGTAAAAATGACTGCTATAATTTTTCAAGAAGTAATATGAGAAGTTACTATCGAATTATGTTGGGAGCAAAAAGTATTCATGCAGACGAATGCTATAAAGGCAACTTTATTGGTGCTGATTTTGATATTAGACAAGACCTCAGTGGCAAGCTCCCGGATAACTGGCGTGACTTCAACTCTACATTTATTCCAATCTACTTGGAGAATCACCCAGGCAAGAGTAGAGTTTCTGCTGGTCTATCTTGTGGGGCTTTATGGACTGTCTCCAAAGGTATAAATGTTGGCGACATAGTGTTGTGCCCGAATGGGAATGGGAGCTACTATATCGGTGAAGTATTGGATACCTACTCCTACCACCCTGCACAAACACTTCCACATAGAAGGACAGTCAAGTGGTATACTAACCTTTTAGAGCGGTCAGCAATGTCTGATCAACTCAAAAATAGTACTGGTTCGATTGGTACGGTGAGTGATATTACAAAGTATGCGGAAGAAATTGAGCGACTGATTTCAGGTAACCGCCCTCCTACCCTTATCTCTACAGATCAAACAGTAGAAGATCCAGCAATCTTTGCACTCGAAAAGCACTTAGAGGACTTTCTGGTGCAAAACTGGAAGCAAACAGAATTAGGTAAAAACTACGACATCTATGAAGAAGACGGGGAGCTAGTTGGTCAGCAGTATCAAAGTGATACTGGACCCATTGACATCCTCGCGATAAGCAAAGACAAAAAGGAGCTGCTGGTGGTGGAGCTGAAGAAGGGAAGAGTGAGTGATAGTGTTGTTGGTCAAATACAGCGTTACATGGGGTATGTTCAGGAAGAACTTGCTGAAGAAGGCCAAAAGGTAAAGGGGGTAATAATTGCATTGGAAGATGACCTGCGCATAAAACGGGCTCTAGCAGTTACAAATAACATTGAGTTCTACAAATACCAGGTTAGTTTCAGGCTATTCAAAGGGTAAAAAAAGTACCCCAGCTTTCGCCAGGGTAATACTTGTCGATTTTGACGCATGTCAGATCTGTCTTGACTGGCAAAAATCAGTAATCAGGATACTCTCGAATTCGTAAATGCTCAGGCCATTCAGCCATATTGCCACCAAAATGATCTTTTAATCTAAGCTCATTACGAAGATGACAACCCAGTTGCTTAACAAATATGCGAACATTTGCATGCTGCTTTATATCACTTATGGCCCGCGCGTACCACTCTAACTTTGATGGCCGATACTTGTAAGGCCCAGCCTCATCACCACTCTCGCCTCCTAAGATTACCCATTGAAAACTATTCAAAAGAGGCTTACCATCTTTTTCCAATAGAAAGTCCAATTCTTCTAGCAGTGGTTCACCAGAAATAAACCTTACCCTTGCAGGTATTTCAGAAAGGGTAAATGCCCTGTGAAAGGACTCTTGAATCCCAACTGAAACTCCAAGCCAAACATTGTCCCATCCATCGCCCCAATCTGGTGGAAGGCATTTAACAATTCGTTCAGGTCTTTTTGTCAGTATAAGCCAAGTGTGCCAAGGAGTACGCCTTATGACATCCCAAGCATCTTGTCGCCAGCCATCTGCCTCCTCCAAGAAAAAATCAGAGTAAGAGCAAGTAAAAATCAACGCCTTTTCTTTTATGAATAAAGGCTTGTAAAAGGTCGCATCGCTAAGTCTAATCACGACAGACCCATCTTGGTCAAACTTTCTTTTGTTCCGATACATGTAACAGGCCTTACATTCAATACCTAGCTTTTTACAGCCATGCCAAAAATTATGAGTGTACTCACACCATTCAATTTTACTTATAATCATATATAAAATTTTAGCGTCGAAAGTCAAATGATCTCCGACGCTTTAGTTATTAAATATTTAATGAGTCATCTGACAAATCGGTCACTTCAGACGCTCCTGAAAAATCAACTTTTCGGTATTTGCCCTTCTTTAATTGTTCAAGCCACCTCATATCTAGGAGCCTCTTGAGCATCCTACCGATTGTTCTTGAAGATCGGTCTAAGACTTTTTCAAGAGGCTTCAACTCCTTCGTATAAAACTCAAACGGCAAATGATCGTAAAACTCAGAGAGCTCGTCTCTTCCATGAATTTGATCACCAGGAATCTCTTTAAATAAAGTCAGGCTGTTCTGGAATGAGTGCTCAACGATTTTTTCAGCACTTATGTAATCTTCATCCGAACAAAAAACTCTTTCATCTGAGCTTTTACTCTGATAATATCTGAGCAGAGTTAATACGATCGCAACCCGAGCAATCATATTGCCATGACGCTTAGATATACTTATAGCATACTCTCCTCCTTCCTCAGAACATTCTGTAAGCCATATCTTTCCTAAATTATTTAGGCACGCCCACTGAAATTCTGTCAGTCTCACTTCGATATTCTTGTCTTTGAAGAAATGATAAATGTGGTAAAATTCTGTCGCCAATTCTTCAAACTTCTCATCCAAAGGATGACATCCCTCGCATGGATCAACATCCTTCCATAATATTGGCGTATCACCACTAACGATCATAAATCGAGAGAATAAACCGTCCTTCACCGAACTAAATAGCTTTGGTGCCTGTGAAGGAGTTCCAGTCACTACAATAGACATTTTGGGTTTTCTGACCTCCATGTGCTCATCATTAGTTTTACGCATTTGACTGATTGTCTCATGATGATATACTTTTCTGATGATCATTGAATTGTCTTGCCCAAATTTGTTTGACATCATGTTTGTGAGCGCATCTGCTTCCGTTTCAAAAAGTAATGCCATTGTGTCCCCAGCATTTTCTGAAAGTTGTTCAGTTAGCTTAGCTGATGTTGTATTGGCAGGAACTAGGAGAAGAGGAAGCTTTGGTTTTTCGGGGAGAATAGATTCCTCTCCTTTACGTACAGATTTTTCAAAATACCGCATTTCAGTTCGATAGTTTTTCAATGCTGATCGATTTTGAGCAGTTTGTTCAGCTGAAATCTTCTCTACCAGTTTCGCCAAAAGTGCTAGCTTGCCTTTGCCAGATGCAGGTGGATAAGAAATCAGCAACATCAATGCTGGATAATTAACCTTAGTGTCATAATTGATCCATCCGTGAGGCATAAGCGATCCAGCAACTACGATAGAGGCATAAAGTGCCATCTTTTTTTCTTCAGTGGTGTCCATAAGATTGGCCACCGTTTTGAGGGGCTCAGGAAGCCCATTTATAACTTGTTGAATATGAGTGTTCATTTTTCAGAATTTTTTTGTTTTTAAATTGTTTGACATGAGTTTATAGCTCATAGAATCATTCACTCCTACTTCGGGGCTTTAATATCGAACATGCCTTTGACTTGTTTTCAAAAACAAGGGAAGCACTTTGACTTCTAACCCACGAATCAACTTCAATAGGGTCAAATAAAAGAGTGCCTCCCACTTTAAAGTGCGGAATTTTTTTGTCCATCACCAGCTTATATATACTGGATTTGCTCTTTCTAATGTGATCTGCTATCTCGGAAACAGTAAAATATACCATTGGGAATTTTTCCTAAGTCCCGCAATTGGCATACCCAGCATTGCATAGTGTAAGATGGAGTGTAAGAAAGTCCGAGAACCTACTGAACGTGCTTTGTAATTATTTCGTCTAAATATTTTTTAAACCTGCCATTTTTTCTTTTTATACGAAATATGGCAGTATAGGTCGAATTGACAGTAAGGGGTTTGCTGTTTAGGAGAAACATTTGAGCACCCTTCTTATCAAACCCAATTACCCCCGCATTAAAACAGAGCTGATAAATAAGATACCTAGCTGATGAAATATACGCTTGAGATGCAGTGACCCTTATTGGCTCCTTCATTTTCTCAGGCTGCCCATATATTAGATGTCGGAAGTCTTTACGAGTAGTAGGTGACTCTTGAATTCGAAATATTATCCTACCCTTTTCATCACTCAGGCTTTTCAAATCATCATAAACACCAACTTGTAAGGAAGGCTCTCCTATTGGATCATCAACTAATTCAGTAGCTTTCAATTTTGAAAAAACTACATTAAGATGTTTTGGCAAAAAGCCATGATAATCCTCATATATTTTCTTAGCTAGCCGATTAAAATATTTTTTCAATAGATGAAGATATGCACTATGGGATGTCATTGACTCAACTCTCTGATAACGCTCAGAAATTATCCCAACTAATTTTTTAAAATACGCTTGCTTAGATTTTATTGTACTATCTCCTTTAAAATGCAGTTCAAGATTTTTACAAAATGCCAAGTATTCAATTCGGAGCGTAGAATGCAATGAGTCACCAAAACTATACACTTTACTTTCCCATTTTGTTATAGGCTGATCTGAGATATCGTACTCTATAACAACTTCATACTCTACAGTTAATGTCTTTGATGTCCTATCTACATTAATTAGTAAAGAAGAATATAATGAATCCTCATTTTTATGGTCATTAAAAAAGTACTCTTCAAGGAGCTTAATGTAATTAGCATGAGCGATAGCATTAAGATAGAGATGAGGCTCTTTTCTTGTGCTTTTAATATTGGCAAGCTTTATGTGCAGATAATGATACACGCTATAGTCAAGAAAAGTCAATTAATTTTTTAGCCATTTCACGCTTAGAATCATCATCGAAACTATCTAGGTATGCCTTAGTCGTAGATATACTAGAGTGCCCCAATGCTTCAGAGATCGATTGAATTCCTACACCAGACCGTTTCAACACTGTACTAAATGTATGTCTAGCGGTATAAGTGGTGCATGGGTTTTCTATGCCAAGAATTTGAGAAATACGCTTCATATGCTTATTTACCATTTTGGTCATTTGCTGAATTTTTGCTCTCTTCCTTTCAGGAGTATCAATATCGTTTATTATTGGGAAAATATATCCTCCCGACTCATAGCCTATATTACCCTGACGTTTAATAATTTCGCGCATTCGATCTTGAATGTAAATAGTTATGGGTAAGGAGGAAGTGGATGTTTTTTTGGTCTTTTCTCTTCTAAAACGAATAAACTCCCCATCAATATTTTCACCAGTCAAATAGGCCAAATCTTTCATATTCATCCCATTTGCTAAGTAAATGAAAATCCAGAAATCATGAGCTTTCTCCTCCCATGAGCCACTCAGAGCACTGTACTCCAGTATTTTCTTGACCGAATTGCTATCTAAAGCCTTTTTAATATTACGGCCTTCTGGAATTTTGTACTTCTTCTTTCCTTTTGAACCAAATGGGTTCAAAAAGTCAGGACCAACAACTCCCTCACCTATTGCCATGTTAATAATAGCACGAAGTGGCCTTAAATAAATCCCAATAGTAGTCAATGAATTACCCTTTTTAATCATCCACCTCTCATATTGCCTTAAAAAATCAGCTGTTATCTCAGCAAAAGTTAATGAAGATCTAAATGCTTTTAACGAATTCATACTGCTTAAATAGTTTGACGCAGTACCCAATTGATCAGACTTCCTCAATTCCTCAATTTGTTTTACGTAAACTGAATAAACATCCCCATATACCAAATCGTCAGCATAAAGCAAACCTTCAAACCTGTCAAAGTCGAATACCCCTATCCGATTAATAATGTCATTAGCCTTTTGGTCAAGAGCATCTAAATTCAGCCTGATTTCCTTGTCAAGCTTTTTTGGAGCTTTTCCCATGACTGCCTCAAATTCACTAGGGGACAATTCTATGTCGGTGGAGTAATAACGCTGCTTTCTTCTGAAAGTAAGACGAAGCTTAACGGGGTACTTCCCAGATTTTAGCCTCCTACGAGTATCTAAAACTATTCTTGTATGTGGACGCATCTATGTATTTTGCATACAATTTGCATACATTTTTTGATAAAAGAAGAAAAGATTTGAAAAGTAATGAAATATTGAAGATCCCTTACTCATTGATTTTATTATATTTAGATAATTTTTGAAAGATTTGGAAAGAAATGGAAAAACATATAGAACTGACTGTTAATCAGAGGGTCGCTGGTTCAAGTCCAGCAGGGGGAGCTTCACTGGACAAGCCATCAGAAATGATGGCTTTTTCTTTGTCTATCAGTGAGTTAGGGTAGTTGCATCTTTTGTAT
>Ga0169931_10013384_pt1 | contig 11210 bp, 9 predicted proteins | sample Kivu_15m_20L_FD_129675 | JGI IMG/M metagenome (GOLD analysis project Ga0169931, IMG submission 129675) | Freshwater microbial communities from Lake Kivu, Western Province, Rwanda to study Microbial Dark Matter (Phase II) - Kivu_15m_20L... | ecosystem: Environmental > Aquatic > Freshwater > Lake ... | reverse complement strand
GGTTCTTTGGACCGATTACTTCAAGCCCAACCACTTCGAGGCTTACCCACAACTCCATGCTCTCTTCAACGAGGCAACCAAGTTGGCTGGAGCTACTGGCACCAAGGGAACAAATGATGTTGCCGTTGCAGATAAATTGATTGCCAAGATTGACGAAATCGCAGAAATTTTCTGGGCTACGAAGAAGTAAAGTGGCGGAGAAATTTGTTTAGCGCGACCCGGTAACTCTTAATCACCGGGTCGGGGGTTCGAGTCCCTAGACAAACCACTTGAGATTTTCAAAATGTAAAGTCAACGCGTTAAAACATAGATTCGATGTCACTTTAAGAGTTTTCAAGTTATTTCTCGTAAACTCAATTTGGTCACCATCTTGTTTGCATGTACTTTTGGTTACTTTCTGTATTTCCATCGCCGTGCTTTGCCAATTTGGAATTCGAGCAGCGTCTTCAATCGCCTCAGCCAAGCCCAAATCAAAATTAGCAGAGTTGATGAACCTAGCAATTCTATCTCCGAATTCACTCAAGGTTTCTGCTGTGCTGAGCTTAAAGTAGTTTCTAGCTAGTAGGGAGCTCTCAGCTCCTGGAAAAGCTGACACTATGGGAATCAGTCCCGCTGCCTGAAATTCCATCAATGAGATCCCTGCAGCTTCATTTCTGCTTAGCAAAAATCCAAAGTGAGAATGTCTCAGTAACTCAGCAATTACCTTTGAACCAAGGGGAAGAACCCCATGGAAATTGACATCCTCAAGATCGCTTGCCAACTCTCTAAATTCCAAACTACCAACAACATCGAGGCGGCATGAAATTCCAACCTTGCCAAGATTTCGGATTAGCTCAATTGATTTATCCAGTCCTTTCCTTTGCCCATCTTTGCCAATGAATACAAATCGAACTTTTCTGCGACTACTATTTCTTCTTTCGTTCAAAATTTCAGGAGTAAGTCTAATCACATTATTTGGTGGCACCATTTGCAACTTCATCTTAGTCAGTGGAATCCCATAATTATAATGTAAATCCAAAATAGCTTGTTGAGTCTTCAGGAAAATAAATTGCGCATTTTCATAAGATTTTTTCTCGTAAAAGAGAGCTTTTACTTTGACATCGTTGGGAACAAGTCGAGATTCTGGATAATTGTCGAAAATGTATTTTAGTGAGCAGTCTGCATAAATGCAGTAGGGGCCAGCAAGATTTGGAACAATTTGATAGAAACTAAGCAGATAATCTCCTTCAAGAATTTCCCGCTTTAATATTAATCCTCTAGCCCACCTCGATGTTGAAGAATACTGCCAACCAAATGGTTTTCTCAAACTTAGCACTCTCAAAATCCGCCAAATAAAACTTAGTATTCGAAGCAACCAAAACGGGGCCAAATTTACTCCTCTAGATTCAACACCCGAAGATTTGAATCCTTGTATGAGGCTCCAAGGTGTGCCTCCGAATTCCGACGCCAAATTGGAGTTCCTAGAAGTTGCAACGATAATCACATTAAACTCCGAATCTAAAAAAATTTAGAACAATGCTATAAGTATACGATCATGCAATGGTGAAATGTATAACAATTGGTCAGTACTTTACATTTTCACTACGTAGTAGAATTCGTCTTGCATAGTTTCCATGGTGTAATTTGAAAAATCCTTTAATTCCAGCATCCCTGAAGCCTGAAAGAAACCAGGTAATAAAAAGTAAATCAGAAATTCTCTTTGCAAAAGAATAAACTGAAAATTTGCGCCTTTCCCGCTCTTTTAACTCGCCAAGTACAGAATCAGTGTCACTCATTTGAAATATGCCATAAGGTCCTTCTTGAAAATCTACGACGTCCGGGAAAAAAGTTGGAAAATCTGCAACATAACCTTCATAACCGTATTTTACATAGCCGTGCTCTAATTCGTTAATAGCTGAGTTATTGACAAGGTAAGCGAATGCGCCCGAAGGAATATTTGACCTGCTCAAGAAATATCGAATATTTGCAAAATATTTGGCCCCACGAAGATCATTACCAGCTTCTAGTGGGAAAAGCCAAATCGTGGGCTTTTGTCGATTGATTGTTGAAATAAAATCGATAAGCTTCATGAACGAAACTACACGAATGTCATCTTCTAGAAATAGAGAGAATTCAGTATCTCTTTGACTTGCTAATTTTAACATTGTTCGATGCCCATGCGTGCAGGCGATCTCCTGACTTGTAAGAATCTTTCGGTAGAGTCGCAAAGAGCGTTTGTCATTCCTCCAAGAATTTGGTATTTTGCTGATGTTCGCGTTAAAACCAAAATGAACAAACGGGTTAATCCCATGTGAATGAAAAGATTCGACTAATTTGGTTCCACGAAACTGCAATTCTAAGCCCAAGATAAAAACTGATAGTAAATTCTTTATTTCTTTCATTTCATACTCCTAGATAATTGTGGAGAAAAATACAATAGAATTACCAGTTCAACTAGAAGCCTGATAATTATTAAAACACCAACTAACATAACTGTTGCATAATTTATAACTAAGACAAGTAGGACTAGTAGTATGTACATAAGTGATCCAATATATGACGCTAAAACAGGATATTTTGATTTTTCAAGACCAAAGAAAAGGCTATTAATTCCGACCACAAGCATTTGAACAGGGGTACTCACAAGTACACATGAGACAAGGAATGCTTGATTGCCAGTTAAATCTAGATTGAAAAGTGTTTGAAAAAGACTTTTCATAAAAAACAAAGAAAACAACGATAAAATTAAGCCAATTACCGCTGCATATATGATCAATTGAATATTGTTTTTAGAAACTTTGCCATTCCTTGCTACATTATTTTGATTTCTTGGGTTCGTAACGGTGCCAATAAGAGAGATTGAGTTTATTATTTTTTTAGGAAGCGCAATTAAAGCAATTAATGATGAATACCCATAGAAATTTAAAAGGAAATAATCTAAGTTTCCAATGTAAGATGAACCAGATTGGAACCAATAGTTAAATGTTGACCTTAAATACTTGTAATCCAAATTCGGAGATAATCCTCCTACATTTCTTACATCCCAAATGAGTAGTATCATCGAAGGAATTAAGAAAACATAGAAAAGTAAAATTCCAGTCATATCTACGTCTATAAAAATGATGATGAAGATTAAAGAGACTTGAAAACCCTTACGCAAAGGCTGAACCAATAAGGAGAACTTTCCCTTGTGCTCGAGCATTCGAAGATTGTAGTTTGCATCCACGAAACCATCTACTACAAGAGCGACAACCAGGTATGAGTTGGTTTCCCCCGTGATTAAAGTTGCTAATCCAAAACATCCTAACGCCGTCAAAGTGGTTAACGTCAATCTTAAATTCCAAGCCTTTTTCAGTTCAGAATCCGCTAAGCCACCAGACAAATTCATAATTCTCGTTAGGAGCCCAAAATCCCCAATCCATAGAATTATACTCGCGACGGTTAGACTAATTTGAAAATCAGCAAATCCATTTACTCCAAGCTCTCTAGCAAGCATGATTATCATTAGAGTAGAAAGCAAAATACTTGAAACTCGCGCAAGCACATCCCAATGTAGCCCTCCCAAGAAATGAGTTGTACGATCTAAGTTGAGTCGCGAGAGAGCAAAATTCCTTTTGGAGTTAGTGATTGGCTTTTTTCTCATTGTAAAACATTAACGAGTTTTATCTTCACACACAATCCTGGTGCAGAACATCTGGGGTAACAGTTTGTTATTGAAATAAACTTGATTGAGAAATACACTAAATTAATGACATCAGGGCGCGCCCAACGCACATTTGAGTTATTGAGTCTTTCATTAATATGTGCTCTCCCATTTTACAGATCAATTCGTTTCGTCACTTATCTATCGCTTCAGGACATTCTAGTGATCATTATTTTTATTTGGATTGTCCTAACGAAATTTGCATTTTATAGAAAATATCTTGTTTTAATGTACTTAGCTTTCTTCATAACTTCTATTCTGGTGTTACAGACTTTATTAGTTTCGGATGATTCTTATGGAAGTATTGTGAATATAATGAAATGCATAAATACCTATGTTTTTTTACCGCTTGTAATTAGATATTTGACCCGAGAGATTAATTCTCACAAATATGCAATTTTGAGTTATACAGGTTCTGCATCGGTTAGTTCCATAATTTCATTGTTATTCGCATCTCCAGGAACAAGCTCGCCTGAACGAGTAAGTGGTTATGCAGGTGACCCAGTTATTTACTCAATATTATTATCGTTCGCCGTGTGTGTCTTGTTATCTAATTTTCCAATAATTTTAAGAATGTCAATACTTTTGAGATTTTTACTCTTATCATTATTGATTTTGGAAATCTTAAGAACTGGAAGTGGATCTGGATTGGTAATTGTTTTAATCGCAGTTATTGCGCCAAGGATTACACCTAGAAAAGCTAAAGTGAGCAGAGACTCTGTTTTAGTTTATTTTGGGACTCTCATGTTGTTCGCGATGTTCTGGAATTCTGTTTTTGCTTCAAAGACTAAGGATAGAATTTCAACAATTCTAAATCCACGAACGAGTTATTCAGGTGAAGTCACGTCAGGGCAGTCCACTATTGAATCGCGACTGCTTAGCATTAGATATGCGATGGACCAGATTCGCGAGAGCCCGATATTGGGGTATGGTTTTAGTTTTGATTCTCAATTAACAGTTTTGGGATTGCAACCGCATAATTACTTTGTCTTAGCATGGCTAACTGGAGGAGCGATCTTACTTATTTGTACGATATTACTTTCACTAAAATTTTCAAAAGTGGCAGTGCTTTCATACTTTAGGGGTAACACTCTGACTTTCACTGTACTCGCAGGGGGTTTATTCGCGCTTATGACACAACCATTTCTCTGGGACACTGGTTTTTTTACGCCTCTTTTTTTAATGGCATCACTGAATACATTTATTTCACAAGTTGAAAAAAATAAGGATTAAAAAAGTTCCATAAGTTTGTCCGCAAAGTTTATCGGGTTATACATGAGTATTTCGGGCCTGGCGACAGGACCAACATAATCTGTACGACTGCTGGTCATCATCTCTGCAATTGATTTAACACCTGTATCGCAGATGTACACACCCTTTAGTTCATTAACAGAGCTTGAAACACCACATGCTCCGCTGACTACAACATGCAAACCTGCTGATAGGGCCTCGTTAACTACGAGACCCCACACTTCGTTTGTCGAGGGCAATACTAGTGTATTGGAGCGCCCATAAATTTCTAGCAACTGACCCTGATCCAAATGACCCAAAAACTGAACTGACTCTTTCAAGTTTAGCTCATTTACTAGTGAAGACAATTCTTCCATAAGTATTCCAGAGCCAACAATGGTGAGAGTGTCTTGTGGTCTCTTGCAAAGTTTAAAGGCACGAATCAACGAAGCTACGTTTTTTAAACCGATTAATCTTCCCACAAATAAATAATTGTGTCCTACCAAACTGGCTTTTTGATGCAACCTGATTGCTGAACTAAAAAAATCAACGTCAACAACGTTGAACACTTGAACAATTTTACCTTTTGAAATACCCATTTCCAGAAGGACCTTTGTTGCTTCCGCGCCCGGAGTGACTATGTAATCTGCAAGGTTAATCACTTTAAATCTAATCCAGTTTACGAATACGTTATCAAAGCGACGAGATTCTTGAATTGATTCATAAAACTGTACAATCCTAATCTTTCTTATTCTCGATATTAAAAGAGTAGAAATATAAAACATGTTTTCCCAGCCACCAACAACCACTACTTGAGCACCTTTTGTTATTCTCCAAGAGCCTAAAGGATTAATAATTACATCTGTCTCTCCAAACTTATAAACTCGCTTACTAAGATATTTAAAAGCCCATAGCGGTCGACCGCTAACGGTCCATTTACGCGAGTTAATCTCAGCGTGCGTAAATATAACTTCAAGTTCATGGACTTCTGACACTCTATCCCAAATTGGAAATCTATATGGCGCTGGTAAGTTTGTTAGCCACACTATCCTTTTTTTTCTATTGTTAAGACTCATTGGTGAGATTTTCCTTCTTAAAAGTAGCCACCTTATATAACTCTACGAGAGACTTAGTTAAAGGCTTTATATCAAAAAACTCGAGCGAGAGCTTTTTCAAAACATCGCGATTACTGTTTAATGAATATTTCTGCAATATTGATTTTGTTTTCGTTACGTACTCCCCTATACCATCAGAAGTGCATACAAACTCGGGATCAATTAATTTTACGTCATCGGCATTACCACAAAACCTTGAGATTAAAACAGGTGTCCCAACTGACAAGGACTCAAGAACTACCATGGGATAAGCGTCTTCCAGGCTTGGAAGAATCAATAAGTCTACGTTGGCAAAAACTTTTGTCACCTCTCCAGTTAGCAAGGGACCCAAATACTTAGTGGTGGCTATATTTTTTTGTGAAAACTCCGAAATTTTATCTAATACTAACTTCAATTCTCCTCCATCAGGTCCAAAAATTAGGAAATCAATCTGATCTAACTTCGAAAACTCCTTAGCAATCTCCAGAAATACGCTAACTCTTTTTTTTTCGTTGATTCTGGAACAGAAAATAACTTTACGTTTTTCTGAAAGTTCATAAGTCTGTAGATCTAAAAATGTATGTGATATCCCATTTCTGAAAATGATGGGGGAAAGTTTCGGTGAAATTTCGTTCAGGTGTTTTCTCTCAAGAGCTGACAAAACTAAATTTGATTGTGCACGTTTCAAAATTGGTACAGTGAAGAGAAAATCCACCAATTTTTTGATTGCGCTATTTTCTTTTCTAATCATCCCATGTGTTTGAGTTATGAAAGGCTTATGATTTAGAAAAGCGAATATTGCTGCCAAAAAAGGAACTAAATCTCGGGCAAAGTGAATATGAACAATGTCTGATTTTTTTATTAAGCCGTTAAGTGGAACAATTAATTTCCAACTCCACAGGGAGCTCAAGGGGAAATTTTTAAGAATTGGTTTTAGCACTATCTGGCTTTCAGACAAGTCAGGTACCGCTTCAGGCTCAAATCCAGTCAGGGCTCCTGAAAAAATGTGAGTTACATGTCCCAAATTATTTAGCTCCCTACAAAGCTCTCGGGCGACGCGAACTGGACCCCCATATTCTCCATTACGACTATTAAGCGTTAAGACATGGAGTATTCTCAATTACGGTGAACCTTTCCTCTTTGTTGCACAGATTTGTTCCAGATTATTGTCAAGGACACTTGATTAGATTCTCAATGACGCAATCTTATAAGTAGAATTGGGACATGGGAAGAGACTTGCTGGCATTTTCTGGTAATTGGCATTCTTCAGGCTCGCGATTAATCTACTTGGTATCGTGGTTTATTACGCAACACCTTATTTTCAAGTCTATGTTATTGCCTACAGCACTGCGACCATTGATACTTAGATTTTTTGGTGCTTCTATTGGAAGAAATGTGATAATTCGACGCGGAGCTAAAGTTCATTTCCCATGGAAGTTAGTCATTGGTGATAACTGTTGGTTAGGAGAAGAGGTCTGGTTCATAAACCACGAGAGAATTACTCTTGGTTCCAATGTATGTATCTCACAAAGATCTATCATCTGCTCTGGTGGACATGACTATAAAAGCGCTTCTCTCGAGTATGCCCACAAACCAATAGAAATTAAAGATGGCGCATGGGTTTGCTTAGATGCAAAGGTTCTGCCTGGTGTAACTATAGGTGAATGTTCTATTATTTCAGCTGGAGAGATTGCGCGTAAATCAGTTCCTGATTATTCGATGTTAGTTGGTGGAGAGATTCGCCCAATTAATCCACCTAAATAAGCAAGAAATGGCACGAGTACTTCTTGTAACAACAAATTACTGGCCAGAGCCCACCGGGACAGCACCTTTCGCCACTGACTTGGCAATGGCGCTAAATCTTGAAGGTGATGTTGTAAATATCTTAACTACATATCCACATTATCCATGGTGGTCCCTACCCAATGAGTACCAATACATGCCGAATCCCTATATGGGCGAGGACGGAATTTCAATATTTCGCACAAGAAATTACATTCCGAAATCGAGTAATCTTATAACGCGAACTCTCTACGAACTTTCACTATTAAAGAACCTAATACATACTATGAAAAAACCTGAATTTTCAAATACGGACTATGTAGTGACTATAGGTTCATCTTTTGCGGGACATTTTATTGGAAAGAAGTTCGCAAAACAAAAAGAAATCCCACTGCTGATCATAATTCATGACCTAGTTGGAACAGGTTTGGAACAGTCCGGTATACCTGGAGGGAAGATTATTTCTAAACTTGTGCAGCGTCTCGAGTTTAGTAATCTAAAAAAAGCATCCGGCATTGCGGTTATTTCGCCTGCGATGAAAAACGCACTTGAAGAGATGGGTGTTGAGCCTGACAATGTCTCGCTAATACCCCTATACGGTACTAATACAATTCCTGAACTGGAGAGCTACACGGCAAAAATTTCAAATGGATGGGATCCGAATACCTTCTCGGTTGTGCATTCTGGCAATATGGGCAACAAACAAAATCTGGAAACATTTATTGATGCTGCTGAAATTTTAAGTTCTGAAACAGATATAGAGTTTTTCATGGTTGGGCATGGAAATCAGGAGGCACGCCTCAAAACTCTCGCCAAAGGATTGAAAAACTTGCACTTCATGCCCGCCGTGGCAGATAACGACTTTCCTAATGTACTTGGAGGAGCCGATCTTCTGTTGGTGAGTGAACGAGCAAGTCAATTAGAAATGAGTCTTCCAAGCAAGTTGACTTCGTACTTTTTTAGTAACAGGCCGGTTATTGCATCAGTCCCCATTGCCGGAGCTACGGCGCAATATCTCGATGGGCTCGCTCTGATTGTTCCCGCCGAAGAACCAAAATTACTGGCTGAAAAGATCTTGTACATGAAGCAGAACGAAGCATACAGAAAATCGTTGGCTGAAAAAGCGCTTGAATACGCCCGCAAAAATCTAACAAGAGAGAATGGTCGTAAGCGCTATATTGACTGGGTCATAGATATATTACGCAATTGAAGAATACTTTAGATTTGGTCGAACTTACTTTCTACATTCCAATCATGTAGCGCACTTTGCAAATCATATTTCCAAGTAAATCCGAACTCTTGCAACTTCGTAGGTGCAATGTTTGTTGCGAAAACAAGTTTTAGTAAACGTTGACCAAGACTTCCTAAAGGACCACCAACCTTAGAGAGCGCTTTTCCTACCTGTGCCACAGGAATTGACATTGGCTTTGCGTAATTAGATATATTACAAAAAGCGTCACAAATTTCGCCTATTGTATAATTCCTAGGAAAAGAAAAGTTGTAAACAATTTGACTTATATTTTTTTCTGCAAAAAAGATCAGCGATCTTGTAGCGTCCTTGACATATCCAGAAGCTTTTCGCGTTTCCCTTCCGCCAGGGAAAAAGAAATAGCGACGTTTAAGTGCTTTTGCCAGTCTTGTGAAATTTCCCCGCTCATTGCGGCCAAAGACTACCGCTGGGCGACAAATGACAAGTGTCCGATTTTGCGGGTCTTCATTTTGCCACTGACTGTGAATCTCCTCGGCCATCAATTTAGACTTACCATAATCGCTTATGGGGGCGGGAGTGGTGTTTTCATCCAGCAAATTTTCGTTTGGACCGTAAACGGAAATAGAACTTGTGAAAACAATTCTATTAATCGAATTATCCACGGCCCATCGCGTGACGTTCTTAGCCCCCTTTACATTCGTTTCGTAGTATTCACTGGGTTTGTGACCAGGAGTTCGATGTATCGCGGCTAAGTTGAAGACAATCTCAGGTTTAGAGGCTATCTCAAGACTAATGTTCTCACGAACGTCGCAAGTGATAAATTTGAGATCCTTACGCTCTGGTGGAACCAAATCAGCAACGATTACTTCAAAATTCTGATACTGAAGTTCTTCTGCTAGGTGGGTTCCGATAAAACCACTTCCGCCAAAGATTATGGCGCACCGCTTGGTGTTACTTTTCTCTAACCTATCAGGCATTTTCCCTCTCGCAGTCAAATTTCTGACTTACCAGATTAAGGCAAATGGATATGTTTGACAATGAGAGTCTTTAACAACACCTAGAAAAATTACCGAAAATTTATTGATTTGAGATACTTTTATTGAAATTCCACAATATCTCAGGTGCTATTCTGCCTTAGGGAGGCGAAACCTTTGAATAAGGTAGGAAATAGTTTCATGCAAACTAAACAGAGTTGAATCTGAGATGGAAAAGGACAATATCTCAAATAGAAAACTATTGGTTTTCATTTTTATTTTGTCGGATTTCATCGCAATTTCTTTGGCTTCGATATTTGCATATAATTTTCGGTTTCGATCATCTTTTTTTGAAACTGAGCCACAACCTTCGATTGCAACATTTGACTACCAACTTATTCTTGTTTTCGTCGCTCTAGGCTGGTTATTTACTTTTGGCATGAGTGGTATCTATAGCTTGAATCACAACAGTCTTTTCATTTTAAATTTGCAAAGCCTAATCAAGCGGTCAATAGTTTATTTCTTCTCTTTGGGTTTTCTCTCGTTCGTTACACGTGCGTCTTTCTCTCGAGCAGTGTTTATTATTCTTTTTCTTTCAGGTCTCTGTTATTTGATATTGGTTCGCACTCTTCTATACTTTGTGTTTTTGAAACCTTTAATCAAGCGTAAGAGATTTTCTACTCGCTTAATGATTGTTGGACGCACAATGAGCGAATCTCAACAATACAGTGATTGGATCATTAAGAATAGATTGTTGGGTTACGCAGTAGTTTCAAGAATGGAATGTGCAGCGATTAGTAGTACCTGGCTCGATGAGTTTGAGAGGATTCTCAAGTTCACTCCCATTGATGAAATCCTGCTTCTACCTGGAATGGAAAGCGATAGGAATTTCTCTAGATTTGTCCATTACTGTGAGGACCTGGGAATTAAGACAAATTGGATTCCCTTAGATTCTGGAAATCTTGGGTATTGGTTAATCCCCCAGCCACAAGTAGGGATTCCTTTCCTTGCATTCTCTCAATCGAAGATTTCAGTTGCGGAGAGGATGCTGAAGAGATCATTTGATGTGGTGTTTGCTGTTTCAGCTCTTGTACTTCTAAGTCCGATTTACTTCGTGATCTCAGTACTCATTCTCATCACGAGTGGCGGGCCCGTTTTTTACTCTCAGAAGAGAGTTGGACTTAATGGCAAAGTTTTCAATTTCTATAAGTTTCGCTCAATGGTAAAGAATGCTGATC
>Ga0169931_10013383_pt1 | contig 11210 bp, 11 predicted proteins | sample Kivu_15m_20L_FD_129675 | JGI IMG/M metagenome (GOLD analysis project Ga0169931, IMG submission 129675) | Freshwater microbial communities from Lake Kivu, Western Province, Rwanda to study Microbial Dark Matter (Phase II) - Kivu_15m_20L... | ecosystem: Environmental > Aquatic > Freshwater > Lake... | reverse complement strand
CCGCACCACTGCGAAATTTACAAGGCTAAGCCGCACTCGTATAAAGATTTGCCCTTACGCCTTGCGGAGTTTGGAACCGTTTACCGATACGAACAAAGTGGAGAGTTGCATGGTTTGACGCGCGTTCGCGGTTTTACACAGGACGACGCGCACATTTTCTGTCGTGCCGATCAGGTAAAAGAAGAATTTGTTAAAGTAATCGACCTTGTATTGATGATTTTCAAGGCCTTAGATTTCAAAGATTATGTAGCGCAAATTTCATTACGCGATCCCGAAAACAAGGCCAAGTACATTGGTTCGGATGAAAACTGGAACAAAGCCGAACAGTCAATCATCGAAGCAGCAGAGGAGCGCGGATTGAATACCGTTGTTGAGTTGGGAGAAGCGGCATTCTACGGACCGAAACTCGATTTCATGGTGCGCGATGCCATTGGCCGCAGATGGCAGTTGGGAACCATTCAGGTGGATTATAATTTACCCGAGCGCTTCGAGTTGGAATACACCGGTGCCGACAACCAAAAGCATCGTCCGGTGATGATTCACCGTGCTCCGTTTGGTTCACTCGAGCGCTTTGTGGCCGTGCTGATTGAACATTGTGCCGGAATTTTCCCATTATGGTTAGCGCCCGAGCAGGCAATTTTGTTGCCGATTTCGGACAAGTATAACGATTACGCAAAAAAAGTTTCACAAATCCTTAAAAATTACGATATTCGCGCCGCCGTTGACGAACGTGACGAGCGAGCCGGTAAAAAAATCAGGGATGCCGAATTGTCGAAAATCCCGTTTATGCTGGTGGTTGGCGAGAAAGAAGAACAATCTGGAAGCGTTTCAGTACGCAAACACGGAGAGGGCGATCTCGGCTCCATGAGCATTGATGAATTTAAAGGCTTAATCGAGCGAGAAATCAGCAGCGCTTTTAACTAATTTTAAAAAGGAGGAACCAAGTCATAGCTCTACCACCAAGACAACCCAGGCCATACAACCGAGGCCCGCAGAAAAAAGAAGACGCACACCGCATCAACGAAAAAATTGTTGGAGTGAGTACTGTTCGTCTTGTTGGCGAAGGAATTGAAGCGCAAGTTTACACGTTCGAGCAAGCATTAAAAGTTGCCCGAGACATGGAAATGGATCTGGTTGAAATTGTTGCCAACGCTGAGCCACCTGTATGTCGCGTCATCGATTACAAGAAGTTTCTTTACGAACAAAAGAAGAAGCAGAAAGAGATGAAAGCCAAGGCCACGAAAATTGTGGTGAAAGAGGTTCGTTTTGGTCCGAATACCGATGAGCACGATTTCAATTTCAAACTCAATCACGCCAAGAAATTTTTGCAGGAGGGAGCGAAAGTGAAAGCCTTCGTATTTTTCAAAGGGCGGTCTATTTTGTTCAAGGATAAAGGTGAAATTCTTTTGTTAAAGTTTGCAGCCGAACTCGAAGAATATGGTAAGCCTGAAGGGTTGCCACAGTTGGAAGGCAAGCGAATGATCATGTTCCTTTCGCCGAAAAAGAAAAAGTAATCAATAATCACTCAATAAACTCAGGTACAATGCCAAAGATGAAAACAAATTCGAGTGCGAAGAAGCGTTTCAAGCTTACCGCAACCGGAAAAATCAAACGGAAGCATGCATACAAGCGCCACATCCTGACGAAGAAATCGAACGACCAGAAACGCCGTCTAGGCCACTCTGCGTTAGTTTCTCCGGCCGATGAAGGTCTTGTAAAACGAATGCTCGTTATCGGAAAGTAAAAACCATTGTCTAACCAGGAGGCCAGCCAAAAGATTCGAAACCCGAACGCTGTCCGCCAAAAAACCAAAAACCTATGCCACGTTCAGTCAACCACGTTGCCTCTCGCGCAAGGAGAAAAAAAATCCTCAATCAAACCAAGGGCTATTGGGGTGCCCGCAAGAATGTATACACAATCGCCAAGAACATTCTTGAGAAAGGTTTAACCTATGCTTACCGCGATCGTCGCGCTAAAAAGCGTAATTTCCGCGCCCTGTGGATTCAGCGTATCAACGCCGGAGCCCGCCAGCACGGAATGTCGTACAGCGAACTGATGGGTAAAATTCATGGAAAAAACATCCAGATCAACCGCAAGGTACTTGCCGATCTGGCTATGAACAACCCAACGGCGTTCAAAGCCATCATCGACGCTGTAAAGTAAATTCTGCAAAACTCAGAACAAAAGGCATCCTTCGGGTTGCCTTTTTTTTTTCGAACAATGTTCCCAACCAACTTCATACAGCATTTAACACAAGCCAAAGGTTTCGATGCCGATGCGTTCAGTGCGGCCCACCTCCTCCCCGCCCCAATAAGCATTCGATTTAATCCGTCAAAATCGTTATCGCAGCAAGCAAATCTCGAATCGGTTCGATGGCATCCAAACGCATATTACCTGCCCCAACGTCCCGATTTTACACTCGACCCTCTGTTTCACGCCGGTGCCTATTATGTGCAGGAGGCGAGTTCGATGAGTATTGTGAACTTTCTGGATGAAAATTTTGGGGACAATCGAAATTTGAAAATCCTCGATTTATGCGCTGCTCCGGGCGGAAAAAGTACACTTATCCTCTCGTGGTTAAACGGCAGTGGATTTCTCGTGGCCAACGAAGTAATTAAAACGCGTGCGGCTGTTTTGCGCGACAGCATTTCGCGCTGGGGCTATGCCAATGCAGCAGTGAGCAGTAACGATCCGCAGCAGTTCGGACGCTTGCATGCAGCATTCGACGTGGTGGTAGTTGATGCGCCCTGCTCGGGTTCAGGCATGTTCCGGAAAGATCCGGGCGCCATGAAACATTGGTCGCACGAGGCTGTTGCACATTGCGCGGCACGGCAGCATCGTATTGTTCAAGATGTATGGCCGGCGCTTAAGCCCGATGGAATCCTCGTGTATTCGACCTGCAGCTATTCTGAAGCCGAAAACGAAGGAGTAAGTCGATGGATTTCGGAAGAGCTTGGTGCTGACATCATTAAATCTAAAGCTTTAAGTAGCATACCCGAAATTACTGAGGATAAATATGGTTACAGATTCTATCCTAACAGCATTGAGGGTGAAGGATTTTATGTTTCCTGCATGCAAAAAATTGCTGAACGCACCAATGGAGCATCCGGAAAAGGCGGCGCGAAACTCAATTTGACCGTTTGTTCGGATGAAGTGCTTAATTTGATTGATGCTTCGGATGAATTAGTGGAAACTACCTCTCACCTTGGACGAAATCTACTTCCGGCCATCGAAGCCGATTGGTTATCGAAACTCACCGAAGCGCTGCATGTGATAAAATTAGGCGTTTCCATTGGTGATTCTTCTAAGGGAAAATTCATTCCCGAACACGATTTGGCTCTTTTCAACGCGCTACGACAGGATGTTCAATCGCTAGATTTGCCTTTATCGGAAGCCTTGAAATACCTCAAAAAAGAAAGCCTACCAAACCGCGATGACCTGCGGGGTATGCATTTGATAAGATATGAAGGACTTGGTTTGGGCTGGGCAAACGCGGTTCAGGGGCGCCTCAACAACATGCTTCCAAAAAGTTGGAGAATTTGGAAGGATTTGGACTAATATCAAAATTGAAACATCGGATCTGCAAAGACTCCATCCGAAATGAGTACCGAATCGTACCCATTGTTCGAAAAAGCTACACCCTCAAAAAAGCCTTTCGCCACAAGGTGCTCGTCGACTTCCCTAACATCTGAAACCGTAATAACACCCCGCGATTTTGCCTGCATCCCCGCGCCCATAGTGTATTGCCAATTGTTGATGGTAAAATTTACGTAGCCGCTCGAATCGTCCGACAAATCATACGTTCCCACGCCTTTAAATCCGTAAATGCATCCCGAAACAACGTATCCCGACGCCCCAGCCGCTGAAAATGTAAGATGATCGCCCCGAGTTTGAACATTTTCGTAGCTCGAAACAATCTTCTCCATGTAAACCGGACTGCCATTCGCTAAAAAGCGAAATTCGCCTTTTAAGTCCATTTTATCGGGCGGTAAAACAGGCTCCGGACCTTTCTCGCAGGAAAAAACACCTGTAAGCAACAGCATCGAATAAAGTACACGATAAAATGTAGTTAGTTTATTCATTCAAGTCCGAAAGATAGCAAGAATCGACATAACTGAAAGGCGTATGTGTATTTTAACGATTCAAAAGCTGAAAAATCTTGTGTGAAACGATGCGCTTAATTGGTTAATTTTGCCGCCTTAAATACAATCCATGGAAAACAGACGTGTGCGTGTTCGATTTGCCCCTTCTCCAACCGGTTATTTGCATATCGGAGGAGTGCGTACTGCGCTATACAATTACCTTTTTGCCCACAAGCATGGTGGCGATTTCTTGCTCCGCATCGAAGATACCGACCAAAATCGTTATGTTCCGGGTGCCGAACAATACATCATGGAAGCTTTGGCTTGGCTTGGAATAGAGCCTGTTGAAAGTCCATTACACGGCGGACCTCATGCGCCTTATCGCCAGAGCGAGCGCAAAGCCATTTACCGCCAGTATGCCGACCAACTGATTAATAGCGGCAATGCCTACTATGCATTTGATACGCCTGAGGAACTCGAGGAAATGCGTAAACGTTTGGAGGCTGCTAAGGTGGCTTCACCGCAATACAATGCGATTACGCGGAACTCGATGAAAAACTCACTTACCTTGCCCGAAGATGAAGTGAAGCGCAGACTCGAAGCCGGTGATTCATATGTTATTCGTATAAAATTGCCAAGACAGGAAGAAGTTCGTTTTCACGACATTATTCGCGGTTGGATTGTCGTACATACCCAGAACATGGACGATAAGGTGTTGTTTAAGTCTGACGGCATGCCAACCTACCATTTGGCCAATGTTGTTGATGATTACCTCATGCAGATTACCCACGTAATTCGAGGCGAGGAATGGCTGCCTTCTGCCCCGCTCCACGTTTTGTTGTACCGCTATTTGGGCTGGGAACATGTTATGCCCGAATTTGCGCATTTACCTTTGCTATTGAAGCCCGATGGTAATGGAAAACTATCGAAGCGCGATGGCGACCGACTCGGTTTCCCGGTAGCACCTTTGAACTGGAAAGATACCAATAGCGGCGAAACAACAAGCGGATACCGCGAAAAAGGCTATTATCCGGAAGCGGTGTTGAATTTTCTAGCACTGCTTGGATGGAACCCCGGTACGACGCAGGAAATGTTTAGTTTAGAAGAGTTGGTTGATGCATTTTCGTTGGAGCGTGTGAGCAAGTCGGGCGCAAAATTCGATTTCGAAAAGGCGAAGTGGTTCAACCATCAGTACTTGATGAAACAGGATGATGCATCGTTGGCAAAAGAATTCGAAAACTATGTGCGCGAAGCCGGCTACAATCAGCCGTTTGATTATGTGCTGAAGGTGACATCGCTGGTAAAAGAACGTGCCCATTTTGCTTCTGAGCTGTTGGATCATGCCCGATTCTTTTTCGAGGCGCCATCGGTTTACGACGAGCAGGTATTGCAGAAGCGCTGGAAACCCGAATCGCAAGAAATTATGCAAGGCTGGCGCGATACCTTAAATGCCTGCGCTGCGTTCGATGCACCTGTGTTGGAAGCTGCGTCTAAATCATACCTCGAAAACAAGGGAATTGGCATCGGGCAGGTTCTTCAATTGTTCCGCGTATTAATTACGGGCGTTGCTGCTGGTCCTTCGATGTTCGAAGTGTGTGCTTTGTTAGGCAAAGAAGAAGTATCATCGCGCTTTCAAAAAGCATTGACGCATACTGCAAGCATATAAAACATGGTTCGTATCGAGCTAAATGGCATTTTAATGCATGCCTTCCACGGTGTACATCAGTTTGAAAAAGAACAAGGTGGAGAATTTCGCATCGATGTTTCGTTTGAGTACAATGCATCCGAAGCCATAGCGTCCGATTCGATTAATAAAGCACTCGATTATGAAAGAGTTTTTCGGATTGTTCAGCGTTGCATGGACGAACCCCGCGACTTAATCGAAACCGTTGCATCAATGATTAAACAACAAATCGAGCAGGAGTTTGTTACACTACGGAATCTACACCTTAAATTGTGTAAATTAAATCCACCGGTATCGGGCAGTATCAACGAAATTTGTGTAGTACTTTAAAATGAATGAACATTCGTCCGAACATTCGCGGGGTATACGGATTCAAAAAATTTGTCCGCAGTGCAAACAAGCATTTGAATGCATAATCAACGAAGGATGTTGGTGCGAGAAAGTTATCGTTACACGCGAAATGTTAAAGCAAATCAGACGGAACTACCTAGATTGCTTGTGCGAACCTTGTTTGAAGTCGTACGGACCAAGTGAAAATTAAGGAAAAGTTTTTCGCACTTGCCTTATTGCGTCAATTTATTACTTTTGTGCTCCCTAATTAAAAAGGTTTCGTGGCCGAGTGGCTAGGCAGAGGTCTGCAAAACCTCGTACAGCGGTTCGAATCCGCTCGAAACCTCAACCCAATCCCGCCCTTGAAAAGGGCCGGGATTTTTTATTTTGGCTAAGCCAGACTTGTCCGAGCGTAAGGCGAAATAAAAAATCACGTGCTACCGACCAAAGGAAGGTAGAGGGATTGGTATTGCAACGGTGCCCACCTCGGTTCAGCGCAGCTAATCCGCTCGAAACCTCAACCCAATCCCGCCCTTGAAAAGGGCCGGGATTTTTTATTTTGGCTAAGCCGGACTTGTCCGAGCGTAAGGCGAAATAAAAAATCACGTGCTGCCGACCAAAGGAAGGTAGAGGGATTGGTATTGCAACGGTGCCCACCTCGGTTCAGCGCAGCTAATCCGCTCGAAACCTCAACCCAATCCCGCCCTTGAAAAGGGACGGGATTTTTTATTTTGGCTAAGCCGGACTTGTCCGAGCGTAAGGCGAAATAAAAAATCACGTGCTACCGACCATTCCCATTTCTTTCGCATCTGCTTAATGCCCCCGATACGCCTTTAAAATCAAATGAATAACCCCTTCGTTGATGTCGTGCTTTGATGCTAACGGGATGGCCATTTTTATTTTTTCGGGAAAACCTAAACCTTTGGGGAGAAGGGTTTTGCCAATGTAATCGCCTACCTCAATCGGAAGACCTAAAATAAGGCGACCTTTTTGCGTTTTTACAATCAGAAATTGTTGTTTTCGGTAAAAAGGGATATAGGTTTTGCAGGGTTTTGCCACCACATCACCGCCTAGGTTATGAAGCTTCAAAACCAGCGCATCGTAGATTTCACGGAGCGATTCGTTCTCATTCTTAAATTGAAGATCAATCAACGCAGCCTCGTTCGCATAAATGTCTATTTCGTTTGCGGACATTTGTTTAGCAATTACATTGGCCTGAAAATGCCCCAATGCGAATTCGATTTTTAAATAGGCTATTTGCTCTTTTGCATTTTGAATACCCGACGCAGATAGAATATCTTTCCATGCTTCGAGCGTTTTACCTGTTTTCTCTTTGAGATTGCGAAGCATAGCCTGCTCCATTTCTTTGGGTGATAGCGCCATAGTATGTGAAGAATTAATTATTCATTTTCTCAATAGTGCCTGCTGAAAAACACTCAATTATATTTATCATAAATATAATCTTTCTGAGCTTGTTGCATGCAAATGCCTGCTGAAAAAGTCAGAAGAGCAGCAGATGCGAGGAGACAAGGCAATGCTGTATAGTAAATACTGCGAGCCGCAGGCAACGAAGCAGATGGTGTACTTTCGGCTAACGAAACGATTCAGATTCTTAAAGTTCATCTGCACAGGAATACAATAAACACCATTAAAAACCTTGCATTTAAATCGGCGCAAACGGTTATTAAACTACTCAAATTAAATTTATTGAGTGTTTTTCAGTATGCCCTACTTAATCTATATAATACCTAAGCTGAACAACAATTTTTTTATACCATTTCGAGTTGTCTTGCGTAATATCTACCAGGTAACAGCCCGCTGCCAATTGACGAATTGGAATTGGGTGCACTGCATTTTTTTCGAAGGTATTTTGATAGACGCACTGCCCGGTAAGGCTAAATAATTTAACGGTCATAGGCGCAGATCGTTCGGATGAAACATAGAGTATATCGTGTGCCGGATTGGGATATACCTTCAACCCCAAAGATTATTTTAATTCTTGTGGCAAGTTTTCCCTATTCCAACTCATTTTACAGCTTATTTAATTGTTTTCTTCATAATAATGAGAATAATCAATGCCTTTCATATACAGTTCGTGGTCGTTTATTTTGGTGGTCAATGCCGTTTGTATCACATTCAACAACACACTGCTATCCACGGTGCTAATATCCGCACCGCTTTCGGTCCCGAGGACTTTCCCCTGAAATCCCTGGCGCTTTTGAGGTAACATGAGAGATTGGGCTAGGGAATCGCGCTGCAGAATCGGGCCTACAGCTTATTTTGTCATTGCCCAAGTGTTTGCTTCGCTTCAGCTTGCTTGCTTAACAGGCAATTCGCAAAACACGGGCATTCTGCTTCGCTAAAAAATTCTCACGAACATTGTTGCTTTACGTTACGTTTGATACATTTGTCGAAGCCGTGTTTCGCAAATCGCCAAAACGTTAGTGGCAAATTTATAATGACATGCTTACCTACATAAAACACATCTTTACCAATCTAAGTTACTATTCTCAAAAACTTGATGATGAAACAATATTCCAAAATCAGAAATGGATTAACATTGATGAAATTGGTATTCGCAAGAAGTTATTTATATTCAGACCTGAAAACAAATTACTAGTATCAGTTAATGGAAATGTAAGTAAAGGATCATGGGAATATATTGATTCGACGACACTTTTAATTGAAATTGATGACAATCCTATTTTACTTCGTCATGCATTCATTGATGATGAATTCCTTTTACTTAACCAGGATAATACTGAAAATTATGCATTGTTTATAAAAGAGAATGCAAAGTTGAAAGAATTGAACACTATTGAACAAATTAATTTTTATTTAGACAGTAAATACCGATTAGGTTTGCCAATACAAGAAGATAATTATTTTAAATTAATTAATCAGATAGATGAATTTGATTTAGCTTGGGGTAATTATACAAGATTTGAAATTCAATTTAATAATGAAAATTCCATATACTATTTTTATAAGGGGAATAATTCACAGAGATTTTTCTTTGTAAAGCCATTGTCCAGTGAACGCAAGTATTTTGATAATTTGCAAGACGCAATTGATTTTTATCATCAAAAATATTTTTAATAAATCTGCCACTAAATGCGAGTTAGTGGATAATTCACATACGATGTTAACATATATAATAAAAATTTAAGAATATTATGAAGGTATTTTAAAAGAGTAAAACCTTAAACATATTTCAAAATCAGAAATCGATCAATTATAATTGGTATTGCAAATCAAAAAAAGTTGTTTACTTTTAGATTCGAAAATAATGTTGGTATTAATAAATATCGTTATTGAAAGAGGATTATTTGAATACTTTTAATGACAATTTCAATTATGTCAAAATTATTTCATCAATTAATGGAGTCCAGAAACCATTTAAAACGGGGCGCAACTGAAAAGCCAAATGAGTAAGAAAAAATAAATAATTCAAATGAAGAAAATAAAAAATGTGGTTTCCACAATTTGTTTAATGCTTTTAGCGAATGTCGCAATTTTCGCACAAAACACAGAAAACACTAATAATGAAAATGTAGCTAAATATGTTTACTGTGAGATGGTTGGAACTCAAAAGCTCTTTAGCACCAAAGTTACGATAGCTCTAGACTTTGGTGAGGAAAGAAGTATATGGAAAGATAACCGATTAAAAGACGAAGTAACTGGCCGAGCTCAGTCGTTTAATTCAATGGTAGATGCATTAAATTACATGGGAGAACAAGGTTGGGAATTTGCTCAAGCATACGTAGTTACAGTTGGACAACAAAATGTTTATCATTGGTTATTAAAGAAAAACAAAGACGAATAAATTGCTTGAATTGACATACCTAATAAATCAGCCACTAACAGCTCCTTTGCAAAAAAGCGGTATTTTCGTTGAAACGGACATCCTAGAACGTACTAGCAGCAATCTTAAAAGAAAGATTGCACATCGCAAACCGCTTCTTCGCAAAGCCGCAAACCGTTAGTGGCAATTAAGACGTAGTCAACGATAAAAAACGAAGTATGACAAAATTTAGATTTATTTTAATTGCAACAATCTTGTTCGCTATCGGAGCAAGCTACTCTTATGGACAAGGTTGTAGTGACGCAGGTTTTTGCACTATTAACAGTTTCAAACCTAATAGTACAGACAGTACAGAAGTTTTGAATAACCAATTCAAAGTTGGTGCCTTCTATGGCAAGGGTGACAACTCTATTTCTGTTTACGGTAATTATTTAGAGTACAACCGACAATTGAGTAAGAAATTTGGACTTGATGCTAAATTGACAACTATTGCTCAAAACGGAAATGGAATATCAACTTTCGGACTTTCAGACATTTTTGTAAATGCTAATTTTAAAGCAAGTGAAAAAGTAAAACTTACATTAGGTGCAAAGATACCATTATCAAGTGCAAGTAAAACCTATGACAAACTTCCACTACCAATGGACTATCAAGCAAGTTTGGGAACATTTGACCTTGTATTCGGTATTGGATATGAGATTAAGAAAATCCAATTGATAGCTGCCATTCAGCAACCATTGACACAAAACAACAATCAATTTATCGCAACGAATTATCCAATTAATTCTGAACTGAGAACATTTCAATCAACCAATAAATTTGAAAGAAGTGGCGATGTTTTACTAAGGATATCATACCCAATAAATATAAACTCAAAGCTTAAATTGACACCGAGTATTTTACCAATCTATCACTTAACAAACGACAAATACACAGACGAATTTAATGTTAAACAAGAAATAAAAGGTTCGCAAGGACTTACACTTAATGGTAATGCTTACTTAGATTATGAAATAAACAACAAAAATATAATTCAATTAAATGTAGGAATGCCTTTTATTGTGAGAGATAGTAGACCAGATGGCTTGACAAGAAGTTTTATAGCAAACTTAGAATATAGAATAAAATTTTAAAAGCCACTAACAGCGTGTAAGCGCAACCTTCGGGTGTGCGCCTACACGCAAACCGTTATAGGGCATTTTATGCACCTCTTTAGCAATCAATTAAAACATAAAGGCAAATCAGATGTAGCCAGAAATACTCATTTTGAATTAATCTTTAAAATAAATTGAACGGATTAGAACAAAAT
>Ga0169931_10013381_pt1 | contig 11211 bp, 7 predicted proteins | sample Kivu_15m_20L_FD_129675 | JGI IMG/M metagenome (GOLD analysis project Ga0169931, IMG submission 129675) | Freshwater microbial communities from Lake Kivu, Western Province, Rwanda to study Microbial Dark Matter (Phase II) - Kivu_15m_20L... | ecosystem: Environmental > Aquatic > Freshwater > Lake ... | reverse complement strand
GGAGGAGATTCTCACCGTGCGCGCGGCCCCGGCGCTCGCGCGGATGATGCCGTACGCGATCGAGCTGACGTGCCGGCTGGCCTCCGATCACGAGCAACTGGCCGGGGCGGACCTGTATGTGCGCGGGAACCAGCTGGTGCTCGCGCCGCGTTTCGAGCGGGTGAGCGGGGAGTTGCAGACCCGCTCGCGACAGACCATCGCGCTGCTGACACTGCCGGGCGGGACGCTGGCGCCCGGGGCGTACGAGGTTTTGCTGCCGGGCGGACGTGGCTCGCGCGCGTGGCGGCTCGAGGTCAATTGAGCCGTGGCGGCTATTGACCTGCCCGGCCGCATCCCCGACAACTCGGCGCCCCATCGATGAGCTCCAGTTCCGGCACGCCCGCCCCCGCCTCGGCGATCAGCACCACGATCAAGCCGACGGACCTGCGCGGCATCCTGAAGTACGTGCCGCGCTTCCAGGGGCAGATCTTCGTCATCGCGGTCGATGGCTCGATCATCGCGGATGACAATTTCAGCAACCTCCTGGTGGACATCGCGGTCCTGCGGTCCCTGGGCATCAAGGTGGTGCTGGTGCACGGCATCAGCCACCAGTTGCGCGAATTGTCGGAGTTGCGGGGCATCCCGATCTCGAACGCGGATGGCTCGGGCGTGACCGATGCGGCGACGCTGGACCTCGCGGTGCGGGCGGCGGCGCGGGCGTCCCACGCGTTCGTCGAGGGGCTGACCCAGAACCTGCTCAAGTGCGCGATCACGAACGCCGTGCGGGCCCTGCCCGTGGGGATCATCCGTGGCGTGGACCAGCAGTTCACCGGAAAGGTGGACCGGATCGACAAGGATTTCCTCGGGGAGCTGATCGACCGGCAGATCATCCCGGTGCTTCCGCCGATCGGCTTCGGGCCGGACGGTCGGTCGCTGCGGCTGAACTCGGACCTGCTGGCGGCGGAGGTGGCGGAGGCGCTGCAGGCGACGAAGATCCTGTTTCTCGGCCCGGTTGCGGGGCTGGGCATCGACGGCGAGTTCCGCCGGGAGATCTCGCTGGAGGCGCTGCAGCAGATCGCCCGCGAGGCGCCCGCGCGCATCGATCCGGCGGCCCTGAGCAAGGCGCTGCACGCGATCAAGGCGATCGAGACGGGGACGCCGCGGGTGCACATCCTCGACGGGCGGATCTTCGACGGGCTGCTGAACGAGATTTTCTCCAACGACGGCGTCGGCTCGCTGGTCTATGGGAACGATTACCAGCAGATCCGGCGCGCGCGGAAGGGCGACGTGCGCCTGATCTACAACCTGACGCGCAACGCGGTCCGCCGCGAGGAGCTGATCCACCGGACCCAGCAGGCGATCGAGAAGAACATCGAGCAGTTCTACGTCTTCGAGGTCGACGAGAACATCATCGCCTGCGTGACCCTGTACTTTTACCCGGATTCTCCGCGCATAGCGGAGGTGGGCTCGCTTTACGTGATGCCCTTCTACCACAACCGCGGGATCGGGCGGAAGATGGTGGAGTACGCCGGGATGGTCGCGAAGGAACGGGGCGCCGACACCCTGCTGGCGCTGTCGACGCAGAACTTCGGGTTCTTCACCAACGTCTGCGGGTTCGAGGAGGCCTCCAAGGAGGCCCTGCCCGAGGCGCGGTTGCGCACCTACGAGGAGAGCGGGCGCAACGCCAAGGTGCTGCGCAAGCTCCTCTGAGCCGCGGCCGCCGCGCGGGGCCGGCCGCGCGGCCGAATCCGGTTCAGCCGGCGACGGCCTCGGCGACCACCTGGACCTCGACGGTGCTGCCCCGGGGCAGGCCGTTCACCGCGACCGCGGCCCGGGCGTGCCGGCCGGCATCGCCGAAGATGGACACGAGCAGGTCACTCGCGCCGTTGAGGACCGCGGGGCTCTCGGAGAAACCGTCCACCGCGTTGACGTAACCGCTCACGAACACGATGCGCGCGACCCGGTCGAGGGAGCCAACGGCGGCCCGCAGGTTCGCGAGCGTGTTGAGCACGCAGACCGCGGCGGCCTCGCGGGCGCTCTCGACGGTCTGCTCCCGCCCGACCTGGCCCACGTGGGTCTGGACTCCGTTGCGCACCGCGATGGTGCCGGCGCAATAGAGCAGGTTGCCGGTGCGCACCACGGGAACGTAGCTGCCGGCGGCGACCGGCGGATCAGGGAGCGTGAGGCCGAGGGCGGCGAGACGGGCTTCGGGGGACATCGTCCCCCACCCCACCGCGGGGGCGGCGCCGAGGCAATCCCTTCCTGCCCCGTTCAGGGCGCGGGCGGCAGCGCGACGTCGGCGAGGTCCAGGGGCGCCTCGAGGATCCCGAGTTCCCGCAACTGCCCGGCCAGCGCCGCGAGCCGCGCGGGGTCCAGCCGGCCGATCCGCTCGCCGCGGGCCGGGTCGCCGGTCACGAAACGCCCGGCGATCAGTTCACGCCGCGAGTGCGCGAGCAGGCCGGGGGACATCTGCGGGTTGCGCTGGAGGATGAGCGCGTCGGCCGCGGCGGGGTCACTGGTCAGGTACTCGTGCCAGCCGCGGATCGAGGCCTGGACGAAGGCCCGGACGAGGTCGGGGCGGTCTCGCACCAGGGAGCGGCGGGCGACGACGACGTGGTAGGGGTCGTAACCCGATTCCGCGAGGCCGAGCCAGCGCACCTCCCGGCCCTGGGCGCGGGCGAAGTAGGGCTCGTTGGTGACCATCACCTGCTGGATGAGCTCCGGGCGGCCCAGGAATTCCCCGAGGCCGTACGTGTTCTGGCGCTTCTCGAAGGTGATCCCGAAGCGGCGCTCGACGTACGGAAACCACGCCATCCCGACGTTGCCGATGACGGTGCGGCCGGCGAGGTCCGGGAAGGTGCGGACCGGGCTGTCCGCGTGCACCATCAGAGCGAGCGGCTCGTGCTGGAGGGTCGCCATCACCATCACCAGCGGGAGCCCGCGGCTGGCCGCGAGGAGGACATCGTCCGCGCGGAGCATCCCGAAATCCGCGTCGCCACGGGCGACCTTGAGCCGGATGCCGGCGCCCGGCCCGCCGGGCCAGAGTTCGGCGTCGAGCCCGGCCGCCGCGTAATGGCCGGCGGCAAGGGCCTGGTAGAATCCCCCGTGTTCCCCCTGCGGGAACCAGTCGGTCTGGAGGACCACCCGCGGGCGGGGCGCCGCGGGGGCCGGGGCGGGCGGGGGCTGTTCCGGCCCGCGCGCGCAGGCGCCCAGCGCCAGGAGGGCGAGGGCGAGGCACCAGCGGTGCGGCGGGCGGGGACGCATTTCCCATCCAATCGCCGCGGGGCGGCGCCGGGCCAGCCCGAAACGCGCGGATTGCCACGGGCGGGGCGCGCGCCGAGCCTCTCGGGATGACCTTCGCGGAGTGGCGCGGGATGGAACCGGCGGTGGCGGCGGCGGAAGTGCACCGGCGGGTGCGGACGCGGCTGGAACCCGCGCAGCAGCGCGCCGTGCTCGCGTGGCTCCGGCCCGAGGCGGAGCTGGCGGCGGCGCTCGCGGCGGCGGATCCGGGCCGGCCGCTGGGCCGCGTGCCCTATTTCGCGAAGGACCTCTTTGACACGGTTGGCGCGCCGACGGCCGCGGGCTCCACCTTCCTGCCGCAGGAACGCGCGGCGGGCGCCCGGGACGGAGCCCTCTCGGCGGCGTGCGCCCGGGCCGGGGCGGTGCTCGCGGGCAAGACCCACCTGCACGAGTTCGCCTACGGCATCACCGGGGAGAACCCGCACCACGGCGACTGTCACCGGCCCGGATTTCCCGGCCGCACCACGGGCGGATCGAGCAGCGGGTCCGCGGCGGCGGTCGCGGCGGGGATTGTCCCGCTGGCCCTCGCGACGGACACGGGAGGCTCCGTGCGCGTGCCCGCGGCGTTCTGCGGCCTGTTCGGCCTGCGGCTGACCCCCGGCGAGCCCTGGATCGCGGATGCGGTGCCGCTGGCGCCGACCTGCGACACCGCGGGCTGGTTCACCGCCGGGGCGGAAGATCTCGCGGCGGTCATCGAGGCGCTGTTGCCCCCGGAGCAGCCCACGGCGGGTCCCTGGCGCGGCCGGAGTTGGTCGCCGCCCGGGCTTGATCCGGAGGTGGCGGCGGCCTTCGGACGGGCGGCCGGGCAACTGGCGGAGCCGGCGGAGGCTGCGCTGGCCGAGGAGCTGGCGGCCGGGTTCGCGCCCGCACTGGCGGCGTACCACACGATCGTCGCAGCGGAAGCCTGGGCTTGGCACCGCGGCTGGTTTCCCCGCCGCGCGGCGGAGTACGATCCCAACGTGCGCCAGCGTCTGGAGAACGCGGCGCGCGTCACCCCGAAGCAGGTGGCGGCGGCGCGGGCCGCGACGGAGGGCGTGCGGGCGGTCTGGCGGGAGTATTTCCGCACCCACGATTTGCTGGTGCTGCCCGCGACGCCCACCGCGGCCCCGACCAAGGCGGAGTGCACCCCCGAGCTGCGCAACCGGATCATTCAACTCACCGCGCCCGCCAGCCTCGGCGGCCAGCCCGTGCTGTCGTTGCCCGTCGCCTTACCGGGCGGGCTCACGACGGGCCTGCAGGTGATCTTCCCGGATCACCGGAGCCCGGCGCTGCGCTGGGCGCTGCGGACCTTCCGGCCGGACCGAGCAGGCTGAGGAGATTTTTCCCGAACACCGCGGCGTCGGCACCGCCCGCGCGGGCCTCGGCGACCAGGCGAGCGAGCCCGGAGCCGGGTTCCCGCGGGTAAAGGTGGAGCGGGAGGTCGGAACCGAAGAGCACGCGCTCCGGCCCCACGGCGCGGAGGAACCGTTCCCAGATCTCGGGCCCGTGCACCAGCGGCGAGGCGGCGGTGTCGTACCAGACGTTCGCGGGCGCCTGGCCTTCGCCGGCCAGGGGCAGCAACCCGCCCCAATGCGCGAGGATGAAGCGGGTGCCGGGGAAGCGCAGCGCCAGCGCGCGGAAATCCGCCAGCGGCGTCGCGATGCGGCCCGGGTAAGGCCCGGCCGCGGGATCGGTGACGTGGAGGTTCACCGGCCAGCCCGCGGCGCCGGCCCAGGCCAGGACGGCCTCCAGACCCGGTGCGGTGAGGTCGTGTTGCTGGGCGTGCGGGGACAACTCCCCCACCCCGCGGAGCCCCTCGTCGCGGGCGCGTTCCAGCTCGGCGAGGCAGGGCACGGGCCCGGCCGCGGGCTGCACCGTGGCGAAGGCCGAGAGGCGATCCGGGTGCGCGCGGACGCAGGCGGCGAGAAAACGGTTCTGCGTGGCGCAGGAGGCGGCCTGCTCCCAGTACCAGCCGAGCAGCACCGCGTGCTCGATCCCGGCGGCGTCGAGTTCCCGCAACAGTTCGGCCGCGTCCGGGAAACCCTGGACCGGCCGGCCGTCGCGTCGCCGGCGGGTGCAGAGCAGGGCCCAATGCGGCTCGCCGTGGGCGGCGGCCCAGCCGGCCGGGTCGCGGTTGATCTCCGGCGGATAGAGATGAACGTGGGCGTCGACGATCCGCACGGCGTCCGGTCAGGGGGCGGCGTAGACCTCGGCCAGTTCCCGCAGCACGCCCTCGAGCTCCCGCAGGTAGGCGTCCTCCGCGAGCTGGGCCTTGCGGGCGCGGACCTCGGCGAGCCGGCCCTCGAGCGTGTCGCGGCGGGCGCGAGCCTCGGGGGAGAGCCGGCGCTCCTCGGCGCTGGGGACGAGGTGGAACTGGTGGGCGCGCAACCCGTCGAGGGCGGCCCCGTCGCGGGCGCGGCGGGTCGCGAGGACGCCGCGGAACCAGTCGGGCGGCGTGCCGAGGCCGTCGCCGTTGTCATCGAGGAGCGGATGCTCGGTGGCGAGGCGGCCGGCGGCCTTGTAGAACTCGCGGGTGCGGTGGGCGGCGGCGAGGTAGGCCTCGAGCAGCGAGACTTGGCCGTCGCGATCGAGGTCGCTGGCCGGCTCGGCGACGGCCTCGGCGAAGTGGCGGCCGAAGCGCGTGTAATTCTGTTCGTTGCCGCTGCGGGTGGCGGTGACCACGATGCGGCCCGGGCCGGCCAGACGGGGCAGGAAGGGGGCGCTGGCGGAACCGGTGTGGACGAACGCGAGCGGCCGCCGGACGGCCTGGAGCCATTCGGCGAGTTCCGCGGAGGTGAAGTCCGGCCCGCGGAGGTTGAAGCGGGACTCGCGGCCGTCGAACGTGCCGTGGCCGACCAGCACGAGCCACAGCTCGGCGTCGCCGGCGGCGGCCTCCTCGGCGAGCAAGCGCCGGAGCTGTTCGCGGTCGGGCTCGGCGCCTTCCGCCGGGGCCGGGCCCTCGCCGATGAGCCGGAGCTTGGCCCCGGCGCGGGCGCAGGCGTCGGTCCAGGCCTTGACCTGGGCGGTGAAGTCGGGCGCGAACTCCGCGTCCCCGGCGGGTCCGCACACCAAAATCACGGTGGGCGTGCCGGCGGCGCGCAGGGCCGCCGCGGTGAGGGCGAGGAGGAGCAGCAGGCGGGGGATCACGGGAGGCCTTTCCAGCGCCGGAGGCCCCACTCGGCGAGCAGGCACGCGAGGGCGAAGGCGAAGAAGAAGGGCGAGTGCCACGCGGGCTGGGTCCAGGTTTCCATCACGGGGGCGCGGAGCTCGGGCAGGCGGCGGACGAAGCCGTCGAGCTCGTCCGCGGGGATCACGCGGCCGCCGGTGCGGCGGGCGAGTTCCTCGAGGAGGGCGACGTTGGGCTGGAGCGAGCGGAACTCCTCGGCGGCGAGGTCGCTGCTCCAGCCGGTTTCGGCCCGGCCGAGGTCGGTCCCGTCGGCCCCGCGGACCGTGGCGACCGCGCGGAAGCCGCCGGTCTGGCGGGGCACGTAGGTGGCCTCGTGCAGCCCGGGTTCGGCGGCGGCGGGCTCGGCGGCGAGCCGCAGCGGCGGACCCGGCGGGGTGGAGGCGCCGGCGAGGAGGACGGGTTCCAACTCGAGGCTGACCACTGCGTCGTCGACCGGCTGGAATTTCTCATCGCGCACGCGGACCTGCAGGCGCTGCGCCCCGTTGGGGTCGCCCGCGACGGGTTCGGCGGTGACCTGGATGCGGCCCGGGACGTCGGCCACGAGCCAGCGCACCAGCTGGCGCCAGGAGCGGGCCATATCCTCCTGGGCGGCGGCGTCGCGCATCCCCCAGCGCCAGAGGTCGCCGACCATCAGGGCGGCGGTGCGCCCGCGGCCGAAGCGCTGCACGGCGAGGGCGGGGAGTTCCGTGCCCTTCTCGTCGCGGACGCTGGCGATGACGCTGGCGCCGGGCTTGAGGGCGCGCACGCGGTTGAGGACCTCGAAGGGCGGCATCGTCTCGAGCCGCGCGCGTTCCTCGCCCTCGGTCTCGCGCAGGCGGGCCCACGGCTGGAGCCAGCCCTCGCGGGAGAGCTGGAACTGCACCTTGGCCGGCCCCGCGGGCTCCTCGGCGGAGCGGTCGAGGTAGACGGGGAGCATCTCGCCCACGGGCGTGCGGTGGTAGCGTCCCTCCTGGAAGGATTCCATGCCCCCGAGCATCAGGAAACCGCCGCCGCGCTCAGACACGAAGCGCTGCAGGAGGGCCGCCTGGTCCGCGGAGAAGAACTCGGCCTCGAGGTCGTCGACGATCACCGCGTGGTAGCCGAAGAGCTCCTCCGGCGTACGCGGGAAGCCGGCCCGCAGTTCCAGTTCATCGCGGGTGTTGAGGCGCACGAGCACCGGCTGGTCGTAGCGCTGGACGTCCTCGGGCGCCTGGTTGCCGAAGCCGCGGAAGAGAGGGTTGCTGGTCTCGCCGGCACGGCCCCGGAAATCGAACTTGGGCTCCCGCTTCGCCACCCGGATCAGGCCCACCAGCTGCAGCTGCTCGTCGCCCTCGATGGCGCGGTTGAGGAACTTGTATTCCCAATTCGGCCGGCCGGAGACGTAGAGGACCCGGAGGGGCCCGCGCCCGCGGTCGACGGTGATCACGCGCTGGTTGTTCACCCGCGTGGCCTCGGCGGCTTCGTCGCCCGGCGGGGGCGACACGCGCACCTCGTGGAAGGAGAGCCCGGGCTCCGCGGGCTTGAAGCGAAAACGGAAGGCGAGCGTCTCGCCGTCGCGGCGGACCTCGCGGGTCTGTTCCTGCAGGACCTTGCCGGTGCGGTCCAGCAGGCGCGCGGTCACCGGCCGGCCGGTGAAGCCGCCCGCGACCACCTCGGCCTGCACGTCGACGGGGGCGTCCTCGAAGGCGGACTGGGTGACGCCGACCTGGGCGAGCGAGAGGTCCCGCACCGCGCCCGGGCGGCCGAGGACGACCGGATAAACGGGGGGCAGGCCGGCGAAATCGGCGGGCAGGCCGCCGCGGAGGTCGGTGGCGTTGCCGTCGGAGAGGAGCAGGATCCCGGCGAGGGGGCGGCCCGCGAGGCGCTCGGTGACGGCGCGCAGCCCGTGCCCGAGGGCGGAGGCGCGGCCCGCGAAGGTGAGGTCACGGAAGTCGGGCGAGGCCTGCAGGCGGGCGTCGAGCAGGTAGCGGCGGACGTCGAAGGTGGCCGCGAGCGCCCCGGGCCACGCCGCGCGGGCGGGGTCGAGCAGTTCACGGAGTTCCTCACCGCGGGCGCGCGTGGCCCCCGGGTCGCGGACCTGCAGGCTCTGGCTGTTGTCGGCGACGACCGCGAAGAGGTTGGCGCCGGGCCGCGCGCGCTGGCGGACCCACGTGGGTTCCAGGAGGCAGAGCACGAGCGCGGCGCAGCCGAGGGCCTTGAGCGCCGCGAGGCCCCAGCGCCACGGGTGACCGGCGGCCCGGTGGTACCCCCACGCCAGCGCAGCGAGCGCGACGGCCCCGGCGGCGAGCGCGGGCCAGAGCCAGGGCCCGGCGGAAAAGGTGAACGTGGACCCCATCGGTCAGCGGTCCTTCCCCAGTTCCTCGTAGTAGCGGCGCACCGCCTCGGCGAAGCGGGCGGGCACCGGATCGCGGTCGAGCGGCACGAGCGGATCCTTCGATTCCCGGCGTGCGAGGTCCTCCGCCACGCGGCTGCGCACCTCGAGTAGCGGGCGCAGAATCTGGAGTTGCACGGAGGCCCAGTCAGGCTTGCGGCGCTCCTGCCGGAAGTCGCGGCGCACGAGGCGGGCGCGCTCCCGGGCGGAGGCGAGGGCGTTGCGCAACTCGGGCGACTCGACCAGATCCTCGACGTCGCGGAGTCGCTCGCTCCAGCGGTTGAATTCCTCGCCGGTGAGCGGGCCGCGGGTGACGGCGCCGCCGAAATCACCGCCGCCGATCCCGGCGCGTTCCTCCCCGGCGTTGAAGAGGGCATCGAGGCCGAGGGACTCCCGGCCGCCTCCGCCCCCACCGCCACGGCGCACGGGGCGCGGGCCATCGGCGGCCATCCGCTCGCCGGCCGGACGGGCCTCGGAGCGCCCGCGGCCCTCGTTCTCGCCGGGAGCGCCCGCGTTCCCGCGGCCCTCGCCCGGAGTCTGGCCCGCACCGGGCGGGCCCGGTTGGCCCGGCGTGCCAGCCGCGACGGACTCACCCGGAGAGCTGCCGGGGCGGCGGGGCTCACCGGCCGCATCGGGGGAGGAGCCCTCGGTTCCGGCGGGGCGTTCCCCGGCGGGAGCGTTGGCGGAGGCCTGTCGTTCCTCGCCCGGGCCACCGGCACCCGGGGCGCCCGCGGCGGCGAGCTCGCGCTGCAGCTGGTCGGCCAGCGCATCGAGCTCGGAACGGGCGAGTTTGAGCTGTTCGGCATCGTCGCCCAGCACCCGTTCGGCGGCACGTTCGACCCCACGGCGGAGCTCGTCGACCAGCCCGCGGGAGCGCTCGCCGGCCTGGCGGGCCTCGGAGAGGAGACCGTCGCGGAGCAGTTCGCGCGTCACGTCCACCGCGCGGCCGCCCTCCTCGCGTTCCTGGGCCCGCTGGAGGCGTTCGTTGAGGTCCCGGGAGAGGGCGCCCCCGGAAAGGAGTCCCTCGCGGGCGTCGCGGACGGCCTTGGCGTCATCTTGGCTGACCTTGCGGAGGCTGTCGTAGAGCTGGCGGGAGAGGAGCGGTTCGGAGTTCTCGGCCTGCTCGGAGAGGCGGCTGGCGCGTTCGACGAGGCGGTTGAGCTGTTCCTTCTGGCCCTCGAGCTGGTCGAGGAGTTCCTGGCGGTCGCCGGCGCCGGAGAGCGTCTTGCGCGCGCCGGTGGCACCACCCTGGGCGAGACGCTCGAGCTGGCGGGCGGCCTCCTCCTGCTGCTGGGCGAGGCTGCGGGCCTCGCCGCGCATCGTGCGGAGTTCCTCGGCGAACTCCCCCGCGCTCTGGCGGCGGAGCTCGTCGCGCATCTCCTGCAGCTGCCGCTGGGCGCGGGAGCCGGAGGCGAGGGCCTGGGCGACGGAGCCGCCGGCGGCCGCGTCGGCGGCCTGGCGGAGCTGGTCGCGGGTCTCCTCGAGCTGCTGGCGCTGGTTGGCGAGGGAAGCCTGGTTCTCGGCGCGGTCCATCCTTTGGCGGATCTCGTCGGCGTCGGCGAGCATCTGGCGCTGTTCCTCCTCGAGGCGGCGGAGGCGGCGGGCGGCCTCCTCGCGCTCGGCCTCGGTCTTGGCCTCCTGCAGGGAGGCCTGGACCTCGCGGAGGCGCTCGTTGAGGTCCTGCTGGCGGCGGGCGAGCTCCTGCAGGCGGTTCATCACCGCGAGCTGCTCGCGGCGTTCCTGGTTCTGCGGGGAGCGGGCGACGCGCTGGGTCTCGTAACGGTTCTCGGATTGCTCAAGCTCGAGCTGGTCGAGCTGGCGCTGGTTGCCGCCGCCTCCGCCGCCCCCACCCTGCTTACGGTTACGCCGGGACACGGAGGTCTCGCGGCTCTGTAGCCGGAGGAGGGCCTGGTAGGCGGCCTGCTCGTGGATCAGGGCCTGCGCCAGGGGCTCGGGCGCCGTGGCGGCCTCCCGCAGGCGCTCCACCGCGCGCTCCATCCCCTGGATCACGGGCTGCCACAGGGCCTCCTGCCGGGGGCCCCGGGCCTCCGCGGCGGCTTCTCCGGCCTGGGTCAGGGCCTGCTGCTGCGACTCGAGCACCACCTTGACGTTGGCGGCGTAGCCCGGCTTGGCGCCGTCGCGCCGCAGGCGCCAGGTGGCGCTGATGATCTGCTTCTGCAGTTCGGTGAGGCGCTGGGCCTGCTGGCCCTGGGGGCCACCCTCGCCCTCGCCGGAGTCCTGCCGCCGCTCGCGGAAGATCTCGTCGAACGGCCGCACCTCCGCGAAGAACAGGTCGCCCTGCGTCCGTCGCGGGCGGCCATCGGGCCCGATATCCTCGGCCCACGCGTGCCAGGTCACGAGGTCGTCCGGTTTGGCCCCGAGTTCCTCGAGGCGCAGCAGGTGGGAGAAGGCGCGT
>Ga0169931_10013380_pt1 | contig 11211 bp, 9 predicted proteins | sample Kivu_15m_20L_FD_129675 | JGI IMG/M metagenome (GOLD analysis project Ga0169931, IMG submission 129675) | Freshwater microbial communities from Lake Kivu, Western Province, Rwanda to study Microbial Dark Matter (Phase II) - Kivu_15m_20L... | ecosystem: Environmental > Aquatic > Freshwater > Lake ... | reverse complement strand
GCCGGGCAGTTCCAGTTCCACCGGCACCGAGGCTGGCGGCACCGCCGCCTCCACGAAACGCACCGCCGGCGCTTTCCCCGGCCCAACTTCACCCCGGGGGCGACCGCGCCGATGCAGCCAGCCTGCCCTCCTGCGCCTCAATCGCCGAAGACCGCCCGTTTATTCGCGTCCGTCTTCTCGATGGGCGTGCCGGTGACTGGAGGAAGGCGGGGCCGACCGACAGAACCGGAGCGCAGCGCAGATAGCCCGCCACTTCTTTCGCCTGAAAGCGGGCAAACAATGCGCAGCATTGGGCGAAGCCCGACCGAGCAGGGGCAGCGAACCGAAGCACCCGGCGCGGTGCTGAGATAGACTGCCGCAGGCAGCCCGAAGGGTGAGGGAGCCGTGAGGCGGCGACCGAGTCAATGAGTCAACCCGATGAACGACGCATTCGGCAAGGCATCGCGCAGGTTGCTGGCTCAAACTTCCTCAGCCAACAACGCGGCATCCACCTGCGACTTCCAATCACCCTCTAGCACGAGACGGAAGCGCATCGGGCCGGGCGCATCGCCCAAAAGAAACTCGCCCACGGGCACGCCGCCGTCCCTGTGCCGTTCCAGCGTCTCGAAGAGCTTTCGCTTGTATTCGGTGTCCTCGTTTTTGAGGTGCAAGCCCTTCGTCTCCACGACGACAAGTTTGGGCGGCTTGCCCTTGGTTTCTTCCAGCGCGACGAGGAAATCCGGAAAGACTTTTTTCTTCTTCCAGCCATCGAGATACCAGTCGGCCTGCACCGCGATGCGATGCCACCAGCGCACGGCTTTCACGTCGTCGATATAGAGCGCCACGTCCTTTTCGAGGCTGTTGAAATGCTTGCTCCAGATTTGCTCGAACAACGATTTCTCCACCGGCTGCCCATTCGCTTTGTGCGCGATGGGGAAGTCCGGCGGCTGGGTAACCTCGAAGGCCAGCTTCTCCACTAGCTCCCAGTTCAGCCCCTTGCCTTCGAGCCGGAATGACAGCCCGCCATCCGCGAGAAGGTCGCAGAAAATCCGCTCGGTTTGCACATGGATGTCGGCCAGCGCGTCGGTGGGGCGGCAAGCCTCTTCTCAAACCCACTCCGCACACAACAACTCCGCTTGGGCCAACACGGTCTTCACCGCTTCCTCCTGCAAGTCCGGCGGGTAGCCGTGCTTGTTCAGGATGCGCTTCACCATCACCTTGATCTTGGCGCGCGCCCCTTCGCGCAGCGTCCAGTCGATGGTCACGCTTTTCTTCACCTGCGAGATGAGTTCGGCGGCGATCACTTTCAGTTTCGCGTCGCCCATCGCCTGCACGGCGCTGTCGTTGGTGGCGAGGGCGTCGTAGAAGGCGATCTCGTCGTCCGTCAGGCCCATGTCTTCGCCGCGCTTGGTGGCGGCGTCGAGGTCTTTGGCGAGTTTGATCAGCTCCTCGATGACCTGCATCGTGCTGATGGCGCGGTTGTGGTAGGCGTTCAGGGTTTTCTTGAGTTTTTCGGAGAAGACCTGGCTCTGCACGAGGTTGCGCTTGGAGCGCACCTTGAGTTCGTCCTTGAGCAGCTTCTCCAGTAGCTCGGCAGCGACGTTCTTGTGCTTCAGGCCGCGCACTTCGGCCAAAAACTTATCGTCCAAGATGCCGATGTTGGGCGTCTTCAGGCCGGCCGCCATAAACACGTCGATCACCTGTCCTTCGGTGGTGATGGCCTTGCTGACGAGCTGGCGGATGGCGGCGTCGATCTGCTCCGGCGTCTTGCGGTTCTGGCTGCTCTGCTTGTTCAGCGCGGCTTGCAGGGCTTGGAAGAAACTCACGTCGTCGCGGATCGCCGTGGCTTCATCGCTGGCGGCGCAGAGGGCGAAGGCTCGGGAAAGCTCGGTCACCACCTGCACCCAGCGTTTCTTGCCGTCGTCCTGTTCGAGGATGTGCTCCTGTCCGGCGGGGAGGAGTTGCAGGCGCTCGGTCGGCGTGCCGCTGGTCCACTTGGCCCACTTGAAGCCGTGCATCATGTCGCAGGCGATGCCGTGTTTCTCCAGCATCACGGCGATGGCCTGGGCGGTGTCGAAGGCCGGGTTCCCCTGACCGCTGCGCGGGAGCTAGACGCGGCCCTCCTGTTTGATGATGGCGAGGAGGTCGGGGCTGTCGGGGGCGAGGCGGAGGTGCTCGCTCATGACTTCGGTTTCTTGAGTGCCTTCTTAGCCTTGGATTCCAGCTTCTTGATGCTTTCCACGGTGGGCAGTTCTTCCGGCATGGTGCCGCCGAGTTCCTTGATGGTCTGGCGCACTTTGGCTCCGACTTCGCGGTGGGCGCGGTTGGCCTTGTCTTTGCCGGTGATTTTCTCGCGGCGCAGCTTGTCTTCCGCCTGGGTGGCGCGGAAGAGGTTGGCGGCCAGTTCGGTGCTGCCCATGTGGTCGAGGATTTGCTCGCTCTTCTTCAGGCCCTTCCGGCGGTGAATGTCTTGCGCGCCGAGACCGCCGTAGAGGCCCATGTAGCCGTGGTTTTGGAAGATGGCGTAGTCGTGCGGTTCGATGACTCCGGCGTCCTTCGCGGCATCGGCCAGCTTGCTGTTGTGCTGGCGCAGCTCACCCCGGATGGTCAGGCGGCGCTGGGCTTCCAGTTCCTCATCGCTGAGTTCCTGCCGCCGGGTCTGGATGGCGAAGTAGGTCTGGCCCTGGGCCACGATTTCCTTGGCCGGGTCGGCATTTTGGATGACGAGGTAGCAGGCGTAGCGGGACATCATCACGGTCTTCAATCCGCGCTGGGCTCCGCTGCCGATCTCGACCATTTCGGTGACCTCAACGAAATGGTCCTCCACCCGCTGGCCGCTGTTGAAACAGGCGGTCCGGGCGGACTCGATCACAGCCTGGAAATTGCGATAATCGACGTAGCCGAGCACTTTGGCGAAGTCGCGGCTGGACCAGAATTCATTGCCTGCCGGATTGGTGCGCCGGATGGTTTCAAAGGGTGTGATGTCGTGGCTCATGGCTTTAGGTTTTCATCCTTCTGCATTCATCCTTCATCCTTAAACCCGGCCCTCCTGTTTGATGATGGCGAGGAGTTCGGGGCTGTCGGCGGTGAGGCGGAGGAGGCGGTTGCGGATGGGGTGGCTGGGAGCGTTGAGGGTGGCGTGCAGGTGGGTGAGGAAGTCGCGCTGCTGCGCCTCGCTGGCGGCGGGATCGTAGGCGGCGAGGTGCGGGGCCACGAGGTCGTGGAAGAGCAGGTCGCGCTCCGCCATGGGCGACCGGAAGTAACACTCCATCACGCAGGCGTCGATGAGGTCTTCGAGGACGGGGACGGCTTCGGAGCTTGCTCCGGAACTGGCTCTGGCAAATGTGCTGTGGGCATTCATCTGCGCATCTCCTTCGTGATGATTTCGAAATGTTCAGTGGCGACTGGCAAGACTGCGAGGCGCGGTTGGCTCAAGAGGACCAGGGTGGTGAGGCGGGAATCGGCTTTCAGTTCGGTGAGGGGGACGGGTCGCGGGAGGGTTTCCAGCGGCGTGAAGTCGCAGGTGAGCCATTGAGGATCGGCGCTGGTTGGGTCGGGATAGGCTTCGCGGGTAACTTGCATCACGCCTACAATGGCCAGCTCCTCTTGGCTGTGGTAGTAGAGCACTTCGTCCCCGCGCCGCATCGCGGCGAGGTGCTTGCGGGCAGCCGCGCTGCGGACGCCGCGAATTGTGAATTTTCCGCGCCGGACGATTTCCTTCCACGAGGTGCGGAAGGGAGCAAACTTCACGAGCCAAAACTTTTTGTTGTCAATCATGCAGAAACGGGCGACTCTTACCTCGTCACATCCACTCCATGTGGAAGGTGCATTAGGGCACGGTTCACAGCCGTGCCCCGCTTTTTTTCCAGGCGGCGTATTCTTTGTGGAGCTGTTGTTTGCGGCGGGATTCAGGGCTGTAGGTGGTTTTCAGAAGGTAGTTCGTCGAGAGCTGCTTGAGCACGACGAGGTAGTTGATGCGGTCGAACCAGATGCAGACATGAGTGTTTCCTTGCCGCGTGTTGCTCCAGACTTTGATTGAGGAAAGCGGGCAGGCTTCATTTTCGATGACTGGGCGGGCCCAGGGCATGCGCTCAAGGCGTTCAAGCTCAGGAGCGGTGCGGGTTTCCTCGGGCTGCCCTTCGGTGACGGCGTGCCAATAGCTGTGTTGCCGGTCAGCGCGGGCCGGATGGGGCTGGCGGTTGATATTGACGCGCTCGGTGCGGAAAGTAGGTGCAATGGCGAAATCTTTTTGGAAAATCGCCCACGCAGCAGCTTCGAGGGCGGCCTCGTCCGCATAGGTGGCCCGGTCCAGCCGGGCGGGTAGCCAGGTGGGCGTGCTCATGTGGTGACGAGGGAATCAAAATCGCGATAAGCGGCAGTTGCGAACTTCCGTGAGAACGCCGCGGTATCCCAGCGCAAGGGGCAGCCGATGCCATCGACAAGCAGGGTAATCAATGTCTGCTTGGCGGCGGATAATGGGGCATCGCTGTGAGCAGCGCCGACAGCCCCGAGCAGCACATCAGCGAGTTGGAGCAGGCGGGCTTCGTGGCTCTGCATTTGTTGCAGGCCGAGCACCGTCTTTTCGGCTCCGTCGGCGGTGTGCAGGCGCATGAGATTCTCCAACTCGCGGACTTTTTCACCGCCGCGGGTGTCTTTCTGGTCGAGGAAGGCGCGGTAGCGGGACTCCGGCTCCATCGCGGCGCGGAGGAGTTGCGAGTAGAGGCGGTAGTAGGCCATGTCTTGGCTGTCCTCGGGCAGGCGTTGGAAGACTTGCGCCTTGTCTGGCAGCAGCAGGGCGCGGAAGGCGACGTCGTCCTTGGCGAGGAACCACGCCAGCACGGCTTGGTAAAAGGGCAACTTGCCAGGGCGGACGTGCGTCCACTTCATTTCATAATCGTCGGTCAGGCCGTGTTCGCGGGAGAGGGCGCGGAGTTCGAGGTGGTAGGCGCGCACTTTGTCCGCCGGGCAGCTCACGAGGCCGAGGAGCATGAAGGGCTCGCGGTCGTGGGGGAGGTGGCGGCTTTCGTCGCAGTAGAGGTGGAGCACGGGGCGGGCGAGGAGTTGCTCCTCGGTCTTGCCCTGCTTGGCGGCGAGGGCGCGGCGCTGGGCCTGCGCCAGCTTCGGGTAACGCCGCGCATACCAGTCCTCCACCTCCCGGATGTCCGCCTCGTTCAGCCCGTAGGCCGCATACACCAGCCGGTCGATTTCCAACTGCTCGTTGCTCGCGTAGTCGTAGCGCTGTTCACCGCGTTGTGCGCGCACGATACTCGGAATCAACCCGGCTGTGTCGAGTTGGGCGCTCGGCTTCGGCAAAGGGACTTCTTTGATGGGGTCTTCGGACGCATTGACTGATGCGTTCGCGAAATTCTTGAAAAGGTAAATCCAAACCCTTGAGTTCAGTCGGAACAAAAGCTCATCGACGGAGATGCACTCACAAAAGAGCGTTGAGCCAGCCATGTCGAAAACCGTGGCTGAACCTCGGCGGAATGTTGGCGAATAGATGCCGGTGTGCGAAAACGTGATGCCGGGAAGAAAGTAGAACTCAGAGTTTTGAAAACGTGAGCACACCTTGTCTGGGCCGGTGCCGTCTCGTTCCCGAATCGTGAGCGTCTTAATCCGGTTCACGGCCCACTCGCTCCAATCAATGTAGTATTCAGTCGGAACCCAGTATTTCGGCATCCAGCCATCTTCTGCATCGGATTCACCGCCTTTGTCGTAAGGTAGGATATAACGCCCCCCGAAATAGCGGGACGATTTCTTGTCGTCTTTTGAAATGCCGCGATGAATGACTTCGTTTCGCAAGTTATCATCGGCACGAATCCGCTCGATGTCAGCGCCGGTGAGGAGGAACGCGCGGTATTCGTCGATGGAACGATACGAGCCGCGAGCGGCGGGATTTTGGAAGAGATACGCCTTTGTTTCGCCTGTGCCGAGCCCTTGTCGAACCTCAGCTATCTCGCCGAAATTCACCAACGGGATTGATTGGCCGTTTATCGGGACAGTGTGAACGGGCACGCGCTTTCCGCCGATGGTCTCGTGCCTCACCGGGGCGGTGGTGTCGTTCATCAGCGCGAAGAGCTTGGGCGAGGCGACGAAGAACGGGAGGTTCGAGTTCGTGGCGATGAGGCTCTGGCGGTAGTGGTAGAGGGCGTAGGTCTGGTTGGAGACGTTTTGGCGGCGGCTCATCTGGCCGGTGCCCTCGGTCTGGTAGAGGAGGTGGAGGAAGCGCTCGTATTGGTCGTGGATGGAGACGTTGGTGAGGTCGGCCATCTGGCAGGTGTGCTCCGCCGGGGCGGGGCCGCGCTGGGTGAGGATGACGGCGCAGTTGACCGTGGCCTTGAAGGTGTCGCCGGAGACGCGGATCATCTTGTGGACGCGATGCCGGAGGAGTTGCTCGCGCAGGGGCCGGTGCGTCTTGATGGTCATGAAGGTGTCGCTCACGATGTAGGCGAGAACGCCGCACTCGGCGAGCGGGCTGGGTCGCGCGGGGTCGCCCATGAAGCGGGCGATGAAGGCGCCGTAGGGGTCCTTTGAGCCGAGGCCGAGGGCGTCCTTCACTTCGTCGGGGATTTTGGTGCCGCCGTAGGGCGGATTGCCGATGACGATGTGGAATGGGGCGGGATGGCGTGCGCCGTCGCCGACCAACTCGGGGAAGAAGGTCTCCACATTGAAGAACGGGGCGGCGAGGGTGGCGTGCTTGAACCACTCGGCGAGCCACGCGGCATCCTGCTGGCGTCGCATGTTTTCGCGGTCGAGATGGGTCGCGCCGGTGGGGACGATGCCCTTGGTCTTCTGCGCGAAGCCGGGGAAGAGCGTGGCGAGCTTTTGCCCGATGGTGAGGGAGAGGGCGTCGCGCCGCTCGCGGCTGGTCTGTGGCTGGTAGTATTCCTCACGGGCCGCGCGCAGTTCGCTGAGGACATCGCCGGAGAGCAGGTCGTGCCCGGCGTCGGCGAGGGAATTGGCGCAGAGGAGATTGGTTTCGAGATTCGGCAGGGCCTGGAGACCGTAGTTGTGCGCCGGGTCGGCGGCGTGGACTTCCTGCTCGATGACGAGGGTGAGAAAGAAGCGGAGCTTCGCGATGAGCGCGGCGAGCGGCTGGATGTCTAGGCCGTAGAGGTTCTTTTGGATGAGGCCGAGCTTGCGGAGGTAGTTGTAGCTCTTGCCCTCCATGCCGCGACGCGCGTCGGCGCGCATGGCGGCGGGCAGGCGGTCGAGGAGGCGCTGTATCCAGCGTTCGTTGTCCGGGTCCACGCGGGCGAGGAGCTCTACCATGCGGTGCAACATGCCCATCGGAAACGCGCCGGAGCCGCACGCGGGGTCGAGGACGCGGACGGATTCCAGCGCATCCACCACGCGGTCGGCGATGGAGGCGAAGTTCCCGTCGTCAGGCAGTTCGTAGCAGAGGCGGCTGAGAAGCTGGAGGTCGTCGCGGGAGGCGTTCGCTTTCTCGAACTCGGTGCGGAGGTGCAGGTGCAGCGCCTCGTTCACCATGTAGTCCACGATGCGTCGCGGGGTGTAGTAGGAGCCAGAGGCTTTGCGGATGTTTTCCTGCTCCTTTTCGGAAGCGTCGGGGTCTATCTCAGCAAGAAGGTTCTCGAAGACGAGGCCGAGAAGCTCGGGGTCGAGGGCGACGTCTTCCTCCAGCGGGGTGTTTTCCGCGACGGTGAAGCGGTAGCGGTCGAAGATGCGATTGAGGCCCTCGACGGGGCGCTGAGCTTTGCGTTTTCCAGTGCCGACTTCGATAGTGAAGCCGTCCTCGCGCTTCGCGTAGAAGAGCTTGTTCGGGACTATGAAGGCGTTGCCCTCCTCGTGGGTGAATTCGAGGTTGTCCTCCGGCAGGGCGTCGAAGAGGCCGCCGTTGAGATACGGGATGCGGTCGAAGAGGTCGTAGGCGAAGTCTTCGGGCAGGTTTTGTTTGCCGACGTAGGCGAGTTTCTTCAGCTCGGGCTTGGCGACTTCACGGTCGTTCTGCGCGACCTGGCCGGATTTGCGGCGCTGGTTCATCGGGCGGTTGAGCGCCTGGAAGAAGATGTTTTGCAGGATGCCGCGGTAGTAGTGGTTGCCCTGCGGCGCGTAGTTGCCAGCGGTGAGCACTCGGCGGCGGTCGGCGGCGTCATAAAGCTCCAGCAACTCCGCCGGAACGAGGCGCATCTCTTTCAAGAACCACGCGAAGAGCGTGCGGCAGATGAGGCGGACGGTGAATTCCTGCGTGGCGCGGGCGCGGTGCGACGCGTCGTCGGGCGTGTGGTCGGGCAGGCGGGCGAGTTTGATTTCGGCAATGGCCCAGGTGAACCAGTCCACGAGTTCGCGGTAGAAACGTTGGTTGAGTTCCTGCGTGGAAAGGAGCTTCTGCCATGCGTTATCGAGGTCGGCGAAGGTGCGAATGGCACCACTCTCCTGACGAAGCGTGCGGAGCGAGAAGCGGCGGAGCAAGTCGAGGTGCGCTCGATGAGGTTCGGTGCAGCGAATTTCGCGGATGAGCGAGACGCGGGTGAGCACGTCTCGCGTGCCGTCGCGAAGGTTCTTTCGTCGATTAATGATGGCGAGCGAGATGGACTCGCCGTGCCGGAACAGCGCGAGCACCGGCATCGGAACGAGCCGATTCAGGGCGCGGGTGATTTGGGAAAGCTCCGTGCGCGTGGGTGCCGAGCCGTCGGCACGCAGTGCGAGTTCGAGGGCGAAAAAGACGTAGGAGCGCACGTCTTTTGCCTCCCAAGGCGCTGCCATGCCAAGGTCGAGTTCGCCGTCGGTCTCGGATTTGATTTCAGCTTCGGAAAGCTGGAAGAGGAGATGGACGGAACGCCAGCGGGAGAGAATGGCGGTTTGCTCGTTTAGGGACCCGTGCGGATCGAGAAGCTCTTGAAGCTGGGCAAGGGAGTCCACCGCTAGAGTTCGGGAACTCTTGTAGCCGAGTTCGGCAAAAAACTGGCAGGCGGCGTCCTTGAGCGGGAGGGTTTGGAAGTTGGCGAGAGCGGATTTCATGGGCTTACTTGAGTCGTTTCACGCTGCTGGCGGCGAGCAGGGTGCGCATCTGGGTGATGGCGATGCCGTTGAGCGTGGCGAGGCGCTGGGGCTGGGGCAGTCCTTGGCGGATGAGGACGGAGTTGAGGCTTTCGAGATTCGTAAGGACGACGAGCTGTTCCAGCGTGGCATGGTCACGGATGTTGCCATCGGCGTCGGGATGGGCGTCGCGCCACTGCTTCGCGGTCTGGCCGAAGAGGGCGACGTTGAGCAGGTCGGCCTCGCTGGCGTAAACGGCGGAAGCTTGCGCCTTGGTAACGGACGGCGGGATGAGCGTCTCCTTGATGGCGTCGGTGTGAATGCGGTAGTTGATCTTGGCGAGGGTGCGCTGGAGGTTCCAGTCGAGCTTGAGGCGGTCGTTTTCGTCGTCCTTGAGGCGCTGGAATTCCTTGATGAGGTAGAGTTTGAACTCCGGGCTGAGCCAGGAGCCGAATTCAAAGGCGATGTCTTTGTGGGCATAGGTGCCGCCGTAGCGGCCCGCGCTGGCAATCAGCCCCTTGGCTCCGGTCACATCGATCCATTTCTTGGCCGAGAGGAAGAAGCTATTCCGCCCGGCTTCATTTCTAATTCCCTCGAATTCGAGGGAATTAAAATCCGGATTGTTGATGCGTTCCCAGACGCCGAGGAAGAGCACGGTGTCCTTGTTTTTGAGCCATTGCTCGATCAGCGCACCTCCTCCGTCAAAGTTCCGCACCATGTCCGTGAGGGAGATGTAGTCGCCACCGGGCTGCGTGAGAATGCCGATGGATGTCCCCTGAACTTCAATGGTGGCGCGTTTGGCTTTGCTCATGGGTGTGGACTGGTTGGCGTGACGGTAATTTTAATTCCGTTGAATTCGACGGGATTAGAATGGCGGGGGATCTGTAAAGGTCTCGAATTCGAGACCTTTAATTGTGGCAGATTCGCCGTAATTAGAACCGGATGTTTACTGCTCATACGCGCTGAGTCCTGAGATGTCGCGGCCACCGGCGCGTTTGGTGGGGAGGGGGTGCAGGTCGGCCATGAGGGCGAGTTCGGCTTGGGAGCGGGCTTTCCAGCCGAGGTCGAGCGGGGCCATGAGGTCGCCGAGCTGCTCGCCATCGAAGATCATGCGGTCGAGGATGCCGTCCACGAAGGTTTGCAGGGCTGCCGTGGCGAGGCCGTGTTTTTGCGCGATGGCGGCGAGTTCCTTGGCGTTCTTCTCCGCCTTGAAGCGGGTGTAGCCCTCGCGGATGGCGGTTTCGCTGAGGCCCTCGCCCGCCTTGAGCGTGCCGATGTATTCGGCGATGTCGTCGCGCTCGTTCATGAACTTGGCATCGGCGCTGATGAGGCCGATGAGTTCCTCGCGGGTCATCTTCGCCTTGCCCGGCCCCTTGGCGGAGAAGCGGGCGATGAGGCCCATGATGTAGTCGTAATCAATGACGGCGGAGGCGAAGAGGACGAACTCGAAATCGATCTGGTCCACGGGGTCGTCGGTAGAGTCGTCTTTGCCACCGGTCTTGCCCTGCTGCTCTTTGAGCTTCTTGGCGGTTTCCAGATACTGGCCTTTGAAACCGCGCAGGTTTTCCTCCGGCAGCACCTGCGCGATGGCGGTTTTGTTTTCCTCGGTGAGGTCGGTGTATTGGTCGAGCTGGGTCTTGAGCCGCTGGACTTCCTTGAAACGCTCGATGAAGACGGCCTTGGCGGCATCGCCCTTCAGGTTCGCCACGGCGGAGGGCGTGCAGTCGAGGCCCTGGGACTTCATGAAGTCGCCGAGCTTCTGCACGGCGGTCTCCAGCTTCTCAATGACCACGGGGGCCTTGTCCACGAGCCAGATTTCCCGCGCCTGCTCGCCGGTTTTCTCGCCGCTGAAGAGGGCGATGGCGGCATCCACGGCGTCCTGCTGCTGGCGGAAGTCGAGGATGTTGCCATAGGGCTTGGTGCCGTTCAGCACGCGGTTGGTGCGGGAGAAGGCCTGGATGAGGCCGTGGTGCTTGAGGTTCTTGTCCACGTAGAGCGTGTTCAGGAACTTGGAATCGAAGCCGGTGAGCAGCATGTCCACGACGATGGTGATGTCGATCTTCTGCGCGGCGGGGTAGTCGGCATTCGGCCACTGCTGGTCTTTGATGCGCTTTAGGCGGCTATTCATAAAAGCGGGGCAAAAGTTCATACTTTGCCCTCCTGTTTGATGATGGCGAGGAGGTCGGGGCTGTCGGCGGTGAGGCGGAGGAGGCGGTTGCGGATGGGGTGGCT
>Ga0169931_10013379_pt1 | contig 11212 bp, 12 predicted proteins | sample Kivu_15m_20L_FD_129675 | JGI IMG/M metagenome (GOLD analysis project Ga0169931, IMG submission 129675) | Freshwater microbial communities from Lake Kivu, Western Province, Rwanda to study Microbial Dark Matter (Phase II) - Kivu_15m_20L... | ecosystem: Environmental > Aquatic > Freshwater > Lake... | reverse complement strand
TTTGTGGTCAGGCTGGGCGGTCGCCTGGTCGCTGCAGGCGGTGCTGTTGTCGTTTGGCATTTGCGCCGGAGTTGGCGTGATTTTTGGCGTCTATCCGGCGATCAAAGCATCGGAGCTGGACCCGGTTGCGGCGTTACAAATCGACTAAAACCGCAGGCGGTTGCTGCCAGCTGCTTGTTTTGGCAGTGGATTGTCGATATGCACGGCAACAGTGGGGCCAGTACAGCCCAGTACAGCCGCTCTGTTGCCGTTTTCACCTGTCCGCTTTGGACCTGTTGTGTTAGAATCCTCCGCCTTTATCAAACCGGCTATGGCGGCCGGTAGTCTGTTCCTTTCAGCTGTTTGAGTACCTGTACTGATGCAACATTTAACCGCAGTCGAGCGGCGTGCCGCTATCTCGTTAGCGCTGGTATTTGCGTTCCGGATGCTCGGGCTCTTTATGTTGATCCCGGTCTTTGCCATTTATGGCCAGGATTTAGTCGGTTTTTCACCGGTCTGGATTGGTCTGGCGATTGGCGCTTATGGCTTAACACAAGCCATTTTACAGATCCCGATGGGTTGGTTATCTGACCGCATTGGCCGCAAGCCGGTGATGCTGGCTGGCCTGACGTTATTTGCCGTTGGCTCTGTGGTCGCTGCGCTGGCCGAATCCGTCTATGGCGTGACTGCTGGGCGTATTTTACAAGGGATGGGCGCAATTTCGGGCGCTGTACTGGCGTTAGCGGCGGACGTGACGCGGGAAGAGCAACGGCCCAAAGTAATGGCGACCATCGGTGCGACCATTGGTTTGTCGTTTGCGGTCTCGATGATCGCCGGCCCGGCGTTGGCTGCGGTGGGCGGCCTGAGTGCTATTTTCTGGTTTACCGCGGCGCTGGCCTTGTTTGGCATGGTGATTGTGCTGACATTAGTACCCACCGCCACGCAGCAGGCGACCGACAGCGAAGCGCTGGCCCGGCCCGGCTTTATCTGGCAGCTGCTACGCCATCCGCAGCTGGCGCTGCTCAATATTGGTGTGCTGATTTTGCATCTGTTGCTGACCGCCATTTTTGTCGCGATCCCGGCGAAGTTGCTGGCCACCGGGCTGGCAGCGCCTGATCATTGGCAGGTGTATTTACCGGTGTTTGTATTGGCCTTTGTGCTGATGGTACCGCTGATGATTATCGCCATGCGTCGGCAGCAGGAAAAAGCACTGTTTTTTATCGCGGTTAGTTTGCTAGTTGTAAGTTTGTTGTTAATGATTGGTAATAATATTTGGCAGTTGGCGCTGGCGCTGCTGATATTTTTTACTGGTTTTAACTATCTGGAAGCCAGTATGCCGGCGCTGGTGTCGCGGCTTGCACCAGCCAGTCAGAAAGGCACGGCAATGGGCATTTATGCCAGTTTGCAGTTCTTTGGCGCCTTTTTGGGCGGTGTGCTGGGTGGTGCGGTTAGTGGTCATTTTGACAGCAGCCTGCTGTTTGCCCTGACCGCGCTGATTGGTTTAATATGGCTGATTCTGACCCGATTCCTGCAAATACCGCCGCGTAGCCAGCGGCTCAGTTATCCGCTACCGGTTGCCAGCGCTACCGAAGCGGCCGACTGGGTCAACCGGCTCACTGGCGTGGCCGGCGTGCAGGAAGCCACAGTGGTCGTCGACGAACAACGCTGTTATCTGAAAGTCAGTGCCACTGGCTTTGACCAGACGCAGCTGGAGGCTCTGTTACAGAGCCGTCAATCTTAATCAGGAGAATGCGCATGGCGCGTGGAATTAATAAAGTCATTTTGATCGGTAACTTAGGTGCAGATCCTGAAGTTCGTTACATGCCAACCGGCGGTGCTGTGGCCAATATCACCATTGCAACTTCAGAATCATGGACTGACAAACAAACCAACGAGAAAAAAGAACAGACTGAATGGCACCGCGTGGTGATTTATCAGCGTCTGGCTGAAATTGCTGGTGAATACCTGCGTAAAGGCAGCAAAGTGTATATCGAAGGACGTCTGCGTACCCGTAAATGGCAGGATCAACAAGGTGTTGAGCGTTACACCACTGAGATCATCGCCAACGAACTGCAAATGTTAGATGGCCGCGGTGACGGGCAGGGTGCCAGCATGGCGCCACAAGGTGGCATGGGCGCCATGGGCGGCGCAGCTATGGGGGGCGCTGCGATGGGCGCAGCAGCACCGGCACAGGGTGGTTACCAGCAACAGGCGCCACGGGCAGCGCAAGCGCCACAGCAGGGTTATAACCGCGCACCAGCGGCAGCACAGCAACAAGGCTTTAACCAGCCAGCTGCCGCGCCGGCTTATAACCAACCGGCACAGCAAGGTTTTAACCAGCCACAACAAGGTTTTGCCCAGCCACAACAAGGCTTCGGCGGCCAGCAGCGCGGCCCGATGGAACCACCAATCGATTTTGATGACGATATTCCGTTCTGACCCCCAACTTTTATAATCTATAACGTATAGATATGTTTATTAACGCTGGTAAGTAATGAATTCAAATACTTACCAGCGTTTTTTATTGGATAAAAGTATAAAGAAACATTTTGTTCTTATTTGTGGATCACACAACATTTATTTTATAACGTAAAAAATTCGATAATGCATACCAGTCGATTTTGACTGAAATCGTAATTAACATAACAAAGAGTATGAGATTGATTTAAAACGGTTTTTGCAATTATTTTTGTAGCTGCTACAGTTTGGATGTCACCCCATTGGAGCTGTAGAGATGACATTTTATTGCAAGATTTTGGTTTTACCTCATGGCGAGCGGCATGTGTTGATTTGCGATTCAGATGAGCTTCCGCCGATCTATCCGAATACCTATTTAGCCGCCGTGTTCAATCAAGCATTCAGAACTAAGCTCATCCGTGCTAAGCGAGTTGTGAATTTGTTGAATTGGTCGGTTGATTTGAAAATCGACCTTATAGAAAGGATCAAATCAGGTGAAGGGCTTCTTTTCGGCGAAATGGAGTCACTCGCTTATCGGTTATGTTTGAAAAACACAAAATCGACAGACACAGTGGAATATGTCAACCAGAGTAATTTTCTGGGGCGTGGCAGAGAGGCAGTGAAGTTTCTTACGCATCTGATGCGCAAATTCGCTGAGACTCGCCGTGATGAACAGAGCTATAAAGACAAAGTCACACAGAATCTATGTGAATTACAAGACGTACTTGCATCTAATCGTGGGCGAGGAGTCAAATCGGTAAGGGAAGGACTCTCTCATACAGAACGTCTTCATTTGTTGTCGTTAGTTGCGGAAGACAGCCCTTCCAACCCTTTTCAATTAAGAGTCAGACAACGAAATGCGTTAATTATTCGATTATTACTGCAGACCGGCATTCGTATAAGTGAATTGCTAGCGCTGCGCAGCGATTGTTGTAAAAAAGAATTCGATATTGAGTATGGGATGCAATATTTCCTAAAGGCTGATGAAAACCTATATCTAGACGAAGATCCACGCAGTATCCCGCCGGACGCAAAAACGAAGACCAGAATAATTCCGATTTCTGAGGGGTTAGCAGAGATGATCGAGCAATACATCGCAGTTGGGCGACGTTATCGCGGTCGAGAAGCAAGAAAAGCCCCCGCATATTTGTTTCTGTCCTCTGATAAAAAGCCAAAACCTCTAAGTTACAGCTCAGTGTTGTATATGTTTGAGCGGCTAGAAATTGTCGGTAACTCGGGACGAAAAGTACTGAGTCCTATTTTTCCTCACCGTTTACGTTACACATTTTTTGAAGATGTGGTACGAGTGTCGAATCTCGATCCTAAGTCTGAAGAGTTCAAGCAAGTATCGCGCTACTTGGGTGGATGGTCCTCAACGAGTGAACAATATAAGCATTATGCAATGAAGCAAATTCGTTATATGGCACATTTGAGCTTGCAAAAATTACATGAAGCAGCTACTAATTAATGAGCGGTCGCATTTCCGTAGTAGGAACGGCCGAAAATTTGGATAGGAGGTAATAAACCATTTAGTTAAGAGCACCTTTGCAGTGTTCTGATATCGACCGAAACTTGAGTGCTGGTTAGTGATTGCATCAAGCATAACTAATCCCTCTTAGCAAAAGACTCAGGACTTAAAAATTCTGAGCAAGGTGGTGGATCTGGTTTAGTCGCCAGTGAAGCTGAAGTGTGCCACGCGGGTTGAAACAAAAAATCACCATCGCGCGGCAAAACCTAAGACAACCAAGCTGTACCATTTCACTGCGTTTGAATTTTTCATTCGTGGGTGATGGGTGATACCTGTTTTAGGTGTCCTTGGCGGTCTATTGCTAAGAGAGTAGTCTATGCAAAAGCCCAATACTGCATATACCAGACGTGCACGTGTGTCTGTTTTCGTTGAGCGCAAGCCTTTTACCCCCTTCACAGCGAAATCTATAAAATCCCGAATGAGGTTGATCGATACGTCGTCGGATAGATGGCACATCGGAGAAGATTGTCCTATTCCTATAGATTTCAGTAGTTTTGCAACCTCTGATTCTCAATTCGCTCAGACGATGGTTCATCAGCTGAAGGCGTTTGTCGCGAGAGAGTTACCGCATAAATCTCCCAGCACTGTTCTTGGGGTGTTGGGTACCATCCGTGCCTTCTACAAATCTTTTGAGTTTGAAGATTTGGATGAAGAAAGTTTCGATGATCTGCTCTCTGATAACCTGCTTTACTACATCCATGCCAATCGTCGAGAAAACGATGAAGCAAATCTGAACGCATTGCGCTATTGGTATCGACGTAGTTACCTGATGGGGCTGCAAGGCTTTAATCAGGAAACGGCTCAAGCGCTCTCAATGTTTCGATTCCGAGGCCATATCAAAGGAGCTGATGTCCTTTCCGCAATCCCTAATCGCGGCCCTTTGACGGCACTAGAGCTTAAAGCGCTAAAAGAAGCGCTTCGCGAATTTGAGCCTCCGGTGAACGCTATACCTGGACTGATCTTTATCTGGCTCGTAATCACATTGGGGATCCGAACCAGTCAAGCAGCATTGCTTATGCGTTCAGACTTTGTCGTTCATATTGACGAGCAATCAGGTCATCGCACCTACCTCGTGAATATGCCATCCGTAAAAAAAAGGTATGCCTTACCACGGACGTATTTTAAACAACGACCACTGCCGACATTTTTAGGTGAGATGATTGAGCGATACCTGAAATCTACTCAATCGGAAGCTGGATCAAGGCTAGATAATGCTCCGATGTTCTCATTACAAGAAGGCCGACGGAGGCAATCGGGGATCGTATGTAAACAATATGAGCAAGCTCTTGGCAGATCAGGCGTGAGTGATCTTTCTAAAGCTTTGCTCGAGGCCGTCAATAATCAACGAGTGGCACATCAAAAAACGCCGCTTACTTTCAAAGTTACCCCGCGCAGACTACGTAAAACTTTTGCAACGAATGCTGCAGCCATGGGGGTGCCGATGGTAGAACTCGCGGAGTTGCTGGATCATGAAGATCTGCAGCATGTGATGGTCTATTACAAACTAGGGTTCGAGTTTGCAACAAAGCTCGACCAGGTCATGGTAGAACAATATCAGGATATCTTGACCTACTTTCGAGGCGAAATCAGTCTAAATGCCCTTGTCGACAAATCACTCCCTTCCGCAGTTTTCGGTCCAGATCGTTTGCGAAAGTTAGTTGGTATAGGTATGTGCGCTAAAGGAGCACCCTGCAACCTAACACCTCCAAATGCTTGCTATGTATGTCCGAAATTTGAAGCATGCAACGATCCAAATATTCATCGTGAAGTTCTGGAGAGTATGGAGTCCGACATCAAGTTTCAATTTGGTGATGACGCTCCTCCAGGACTACTCAATGCCCCTCATATTTCTGCTTGCCAGCAACTTATCGCACAGTTGGAGAAGAATCATGACTAAATCTAATGCCCTGAGAAAATCTGACGTCTTCTTTGCCGAATTGAAGCATCTCTGGCATCCGAGTGATTCAAAAGTCGATCAGTTCAACAAGCTGGTTGATCACTGTAAACAACAGATACGAGCTGTTTTCCCTACGGTGGATTGGAATGACGATGTTTGGGAGATTTCTGCATATGAGCCAACACAATCCGCAAGGCAAGCAACTCATAACAGTAATGTTCTGTTCACCAAAAAAAATGGTGCAGGCAAAAAAGTTAAAGTTGCCAGGATCGATCAAACGCCACTTCCTCAGCCATTGCGAGATTTTGCAAAGTCCTATGTTGTGTTGCGGCATCTCTCGCAACCTGTGACTCACGGTGCGCACATGGTGGCCATCCGGGCTTTCCGATATTTATGTGAAGTATTCGAACATTACGGATTGGAAGGAATACACCAGCTCTCAGGTATTCACTTTGACGAAGCCGCTGCTAGTGCATTACGGCATGGTGAAAGAGACCAAACCCTGTACAGGACGGGCGAGCATTTAAGCGCAATTGCTGAGCGCTTAAACTTTTTATCTTTAAGCTCAATATTTGAATGGCACAACCCGTTCTCTCGTGTATCAGGAACTGGAGGTTCAATACAGATCTCAATATCCAAAAATTCAGATATAGCGCAGGCCGAGCAACTACCCAAAACTGCATACCTTGTCCATCTTGCAGCGCTGTGGCGACATTATGACGAGCTCACGCAAAATGACAAAATGACAGTCTGTCTGGGTGTGTTATTGATGATGACGGGTCTTCGTATGGACGAATCTTGTGGCCTCCACGATGGTTGTCTTCCTACACAAGCGGAATATGAATCACAACCCCAAGAGCTAACGTTTAGTGGTCGGATAGGGAAGATACTCAGACTGCGCGTCTTGGCACGTAAGCGATTTGTTTGGGATGAAAAAATTATCCCCTCTAGCTTGACGGAGACTGTGTTTTTGGTAACCCAACGGATGGAGAAGCTTAGTGCCGAAGCGCGACATTATTGCCATTCACTATTGGAAGAAAGGCGCTGGCCTGCTTTAAATGGCCTTTCGGACAATGCCACGGTCACCCTAAAACAGCTACTGGATCAATTAGGTTATGAGAATAGTAGTAATCTCCTATCAACCTTAGAGCGCTATGGCGTCTTTAGAGACCCGTCATCAGTGAAAGGTCGAACGATGTTCAGAGTTCGCGACGTTCATGAGGGGATCGCGTCAGCATATCGAAAGCAGCTTGGAGCGCTAGCCGGTGGATTAGGCCCAGATAAACACAAGATCCCGATTTGGCAATTACTGACGCTTCAGTTCAAGTTTGATGACAGAAAAACCAGCTTGAAAATGTTTCCAATTCCTCTATCTGGTACCCAAATTCAAGATGCATTTCGTGGGAGAAATTATGTGAGTCGCTTGTCGAAAAAAGACTCACGTGTCCTTTCGCTATTTGAAAGGTACTCTTTTGATGGACTTGAACTGCCGCCTGGCGGAGTGCGGACACACCAGTTTAGGCATCTTTTAAATACGATCATGCAGCAATCCTCTGCTTTTTCGCAGGAAGATATTGCAAAGCATTTCTTGAGAGCTGGAGTCAGAGACAACGTCGCGTATGACCACTCAACCCCCACCGATTCGATTACTTCGACAATAGATGCTGTGTATCAATTTGGCACGAAATTCGAAGCTGGGTATCAGTCTAAGCAACATGATGTCACTGCTGAGGAATCGATAAAATTCATCCGTAAGTTTCCCTTGCTCAGTACAGATGAATTGTTATCAGAACTTGATTCCTTGGGTTCAAGTCATTTGATGGATATTGGTCGTTGTCGGCATGACTACACACAAGAGCCATGTGGCAACCACTATGCCTGTCTGAACAACTGTCAGCACTATCGCCGAGTCAAAGGTAATCCTGTTGAAATTGAGCGTATTCAGAAGATGATTGAACGCGCAGAGCGGCAAATTGCAGCAGCAGAGATCGATGTTGAAGACGGCTTAACGAATTCGCATGTTTGGCTTGCCCATCATAAGCGCCTTCTTGATGGGTGTAATGCTGCACTCGCGATAGAGCACGATTCACGCTACCAAACAGGACAAGTTGTTGTGGTTTTCCCCAATGGCCGTGATTCCTGTGAAGCTAAGTAATAATCCCCATGATGTTGCCGGTGATGAAAAATCACCGGCATTTGGAGCGAATGATGCCTGTGACTAAAGTGACAAAAAACGTGATCGATAAGCTGGTCTTACTGTGTGAAAACTATGAAAGCGGTGTGCTGGGTAACAAATTTAGCTGGCACGATTTAGAGAGCGTATGTGGCTTACCCTACCAAACATTATGTAAGTACTCGGAGATAAACAAGGCATATAAAAAGGCAAAAAAAGCCTTGAGAGAACGCAGTGCTTTAGATCCTGTTAAACCAATTTATCCTCCGATGCCGGTATCGGAGATGGAACAGAAAATCCACAAACTTCAAGAGGAAAATAAAAGCCTCAAAGCTGCTTTGGAAGCGCATGAACAGAGATTCGCAAGATGGCTATTCAATGCTGCCACCAAGAATATCGATATCTCACTGTTAGACAAATTAATACCCGCAAGTCTCGATGCGGCATCTCGGAAGCGAAATAGTTTGAAATGAGTAATAAATATTTGTCGATTATAATTGACATTAGTAATTTATAACCTACATTTAAGCTGTGACTGACGCTAAGAGGTCACAAGCGCTCAAAAAATCGTTCGTTGACTATGCTATGGACGGCAGTGACCAAGAGGTGCTGTCTATGTTTGGAATAAATTCAAGAGCCCCGCCGAGCTCCGCCAGGCAACTAGTGTGCATCGTCTATTCATTGAGACAACTCGTGACTCTCCTTGAACCAATGTATCCAAGATGCTGAGTACACATTGTAAAAATGATTATGCGTATGCTGGACCAATAGATGATTAACCCTTCATATGGTGCGACAAACGGACAGCGCACCCAATGCTGCTCAGGAAGACCATGACGTAAAGGCCCTGACATGACAGAAATTAAAACAATGTCCCTGTTTGTCTCGCAACAGGAACGCAACCGTCTCAGCATCAGATTGCGCAATCTTACAGAAATGCTCATAGCGAAACTAAACATCGACCCTTTTGGGAAACAGTTGGTTTTAGCGTGTGGTACAGGAATCGAAAGAAATAACCGTGAAGCGATTTTAGCTTGGCTTAACAAAGCTATTTGCTGTGAAGCAAGGCTGGATATTTTGGAGTCGGAACTGATTTGCCAGGCATTAGAGAGACACTTGCAGCAATGCATTGGGCATTGGATGAGCTAGGAGTTTTCGTCTGGCAGAAGTTCCATTAGGTAGGTTATTTCTACGCCAAAAAACTTACATAAGCGGGCTATCACATCAGTGGTGACATTGCAGCCTCGGTCATGCAGAAGTTTTGAAAGCGTAGCTCTATGAATACCGGTCGCCTCAGATAGCTGTATCAATGTCAGTGTCTGCCCAGTCCGGAACTCGTAGTCATCAATACAACGGCGCAGGTGGAATCTGATCATGAATATCCTCGCTAAAAACGCATTCTACTTTAGCCACAGCCTGTCAAAACTGAGGTGTTTCACATGATCGAAAACAGACAGACAAAGTTGTTTGCTGATCCTATAGGCATTATACAAGATAATTTTGACTATCAGGTTCGACATTTGACGTTTTTGTTGATTACTGCAACTGGAATCGATCCCGAGCGGAACAATTTGCGCTCTTTACTTGGTTCTGGGCACGAAACTGACAACATCCAAACCATCCATCGATGGGTTCGTAAAGAGCTCTGCTGTCCCAGCTGTGCTCGGGCGATTAAGCCTGGGCATTTGTATGCAAAACTCAACGCTATTTTGGCCGGGCTGGATAATCTATGAACAACAATGACACGACTTATGGTGGCGAATTAATAGAATTTTGTGTCATAGAACACTACGAACACATCATCGCAATCGGTATTCGCTATCTCCCAGGTTTCGGTATGCACTATATAATCACTTCACCAATTATTAGTCATGTGCGTGAACTAGATACGATTACAACACTCGATAAGCACTATAAATTGAATAGGCTAATTACATTTAATGATGCATTTATGCTTTACCATACTTATTTCCAGAAAACTTTGACTCGAGAGTTTTGGTCTACTGGTAATCCCCCCATTTTTAACCGCAGTTAAAAGTAGAGGCTAAGCGGCCATCAATGGTGGTTTTCCGCCATTGGCTTTGTGTGGCCGTTCATGATTGTAAAACCAAAGCCATTGAGTGGCATAGTCTTGAACTTCTTCAAGCGTATCAAATAAATGCTTGCTGACCCAACTGTACCTGATTGTTCTGTTGTGGCGCTCAATGTACGCATTCTGCTGCGGCTTGCCTGGTTGAATGTAATCAATCCGGATCCCTAGTTTTTTCGCCCACTCGGTAAATTCGTGGCTGATAAATTCAGGGCCATTGTCACAGCGGACCGCCAACGGTTTTGCTCGCCATTCAAGCAGCTGATTTAGCGTTCTTATGACCCGCATGGTCGGCAATGAGAACCCTGCTTCAATCGCCAAACCTTCTCGTTTGAAGTCGTCGATGACGTTGAATAACCGATAGCTGCGACCATCAGATAGCTGGTCATGCATAAAATCTATCGACCACACCTGATTCGGCTTCGTTGGTTCTTTCAGCGGTTCTGGCGAGTTTCGTTTCAATCGTCTGCGTGGTTTTATGCGCAGATTGAGCGCCAAATCGCAGTAAATTCGGTAAACCCGCTTGTGGTTCCAGCCAAAGCCTTTCACATTGCGCAGGTAATGAAAACACTGACCAAAGCCCCAATCCGTTTCTTTCTCTGTTAAATCAACGAGTAAATCTGCTATCTGCGCATTCTCATCGTCATTGACGGGTTGATACCTGTAACAGGTTTCGCTGATGCAAAATGCCGCGCAGGCCATGCGGATAGTCACGTTCCGATTGGCCACTGCGTGCTGTGCCATCGCTTTACGCTGCGACGGCTTCACCACTTTTTTGCCATAGCTTCCTGAATAATTTCGGCCTTTAAGCGCTCTTCGGCATACATTTTTTTCAGCCGTGCATTTTCGGCTTCTAGCTCTTTTAAACGAGCCATCAACGACGCATCCATGCCGCCGAATTTGGCTCGCCATTTGTAAAAAGTCGCCGAACTTATGCCATGCTCACGGCACAGCTCAGGAACCGGCGTTCCCGCTTCAGCTTGTTTGAGGATCGCCATGATTTGGCTGTCGGTAAATTTTGATGTTTTCATAGTGAATCTCCTGCGTTTATGGTACGAGAAAATTCTACTTTTGACGTCAGTTAATTTA
>Ga0169931_10013378_pt1 | contig 11212 bp, 2 predicted proteins | sample Kivu_15m_20L_FD_129675 | JGI IMG/M metagenome (GOLD analysis project Ga0169931, IMG submission 129675) | Freshwater microbial communities from Lake Kivu, Western Province, Rwanda to study Microbial Dark Matter (Phase II) - Kivu_15m_20L... | ecosystem: Environmental > Aquatic > Freshwater > Lake ... | reverse complement strand
TTTTAAATCAAGGTTTAGAAAATATATCTTTAGATACATCTACTACTGGTGGGAAAATTGGCAAAGGTATTGTTGAAGGTATAGGTACTTTTATAGCAGGACCAGGAGTTATATTATTAACTGCAGTTTTAGGTAAATTATTTTTAAATTTAAGCAAGTTTGCTTTAGATTCTTTAAAAAGTTTATTAAGTTTAAACAAAGCCTCTGAGCAAAGATCTTTAATACAAACAAGAATATTAGAGGTATTGTCTAAAGAACCGCAGTTAGTTGCGTCAATTTTATCCAAACAAACAAGTTTATTACAAGTTGAAAATCAAATATTAAGTATAATAAAATCTCAAACTTTAGAAAGACAAAAATCTGCAGCAATAGCGGCTCAATTATCTGGTAATTTAATGTCTAGAGGAGTGACTGTATCTCGTGGGAACACGTTGACTACTAAAACAAAAAGCGAAGGATATATCCCTGAAATTTATGGTGCACTTGCTGGCGGATATATGCCAGGCAATATTAAAGAGATGTACATACCTGGAGAAGGCAAAGTCATCTATAATACTGCTGAACAAGTAAAAAAATTTCCTGGAATGGCTCAACCAGCGATTATTCCTCCTAAAAATAGTAAAGCTGGAAAACAATATCAAAAAGATTTTATTAATCAAAACAATTTTGATCCTTATGCTTCAGATGGATTTGTTCCTAATTTTAGTCAAACAGGATTATTACAACAAGCTTATATACAAAGAGAATTTTCTAAAAACAATTTTGTAAAAATAACGCCTGACGAAGCAAGAGTTGGAATAAAGTCAGGAGTTATTCCAGAAAGCTCTATTAGATATTTATATAAAGGCACAAAAAATGAGATTGCATTCATAGATAAAAAATATAGAGATAAATTGACTACTACTTTTAAAAGAGACGAAGAAGAAAGAGCTGGAGCTCGTGCAGCAAATATAAAACAAGAACTTGGTGTTCAAGGTTTTGCAAATAAAAGACCATATTCTACATATGGAGTTATATTTCCTTCTTTTGGGCAATCTACTTCAGAGGTTTCCGCTGGATATACAACTGGAGCAGATAAAAAAAGAAAAGCTTATAGATTTAGGACTTTTCCATTTCCTACCAATAGCTTTGACATAAATGAAGAACTATATGAAGATGTAAGAAGAAATTTAATTGATATATCTTCTAGTTATTTCAGACAACTAATTGTACAGCCTAAAATTATAGACACAGAGAGATTTAAAAATAATATTCAATCAAATTTAAGTAGAAGCGCTGTAGAGGCTTCTATAGGTCAAATTTTTGAAGCAGGAATTAAATCTTCGATTAGCACAATATCATTAAAAAATAATGCGAACTTTGATTTAGATTCTGGAGAATTAGCAAGAATAAAAAGAAGATTTAAATTACCTTATAATTTTGATGCTGTTATAAATGCAGACTTAAAAAATTCATTATCCTCAGATAATCTAAATAGTATGGCAAGAAAAATATATAAGAATGAGAATCCTGTAGAAAATGTATCTAAATCAAAAGCACGTTTTGATGGCTTTATTCCTAATTTTTCTAACTTACAAAAAGCTATTGAAGCAGAGATGGCGATGGGCGGTAAACCTGTTGTAGATTTTAAAGAAAGTATTGGATTATATGTTAGAGATGGAAAAACTCAAAAGAGTTTTTCAGATGTAAAACGAGATCACCCAGAGGGAATTCAAAAAGCGGTAAAAAATTCTAAAATTTTACAAGCTTCTTTTAATCGTGGGTTTACGCCTAACTTCGCTAAATATAGTGTTAGAGATCCAAAGACAGGTAGATTTATAAAACAGGGTGAAAGCCTGGCTGAACAACAGGTGACTGTTACCGTTGTAAATAGTGCAAGTAAAGCTGCGTCCGCAATGAATAACTTTGGAAACAAGTTAGAAAAATTAAATAGTAAATTAGAGACTACAGTTTTAACTATGGCATTTTTAGCCCCGACATTGATTCAAACAGCTGCCCAGTTCGATTCTCAAGACGCAAAAACTCAAGCAAGATATAATACGTTATCTCAAGCTACAACTTATGGTTTTCTAGGCTCTTCGGCTGGATCTATGCTTGCGCCACTTGCTCGTGCTGTTCCTCAGCTTAGAGCTATTGCGCCCTTTTTGCCACTATTAGGAGCAGGAGGAGGAGCTTTTGGAGGATATAAAATAGGCAAAAATCAAGAAAATGAGATAGTAAAGAGAGAAAAATACGATATATTAAATAAAGAGCTTGGGATACTTCAAGATAGATTTAATCAAAGACAAGGCGCTGTCCAGCAAATTATGCCTTTAGTAGAACAATATAAATCGACTCTTTCTATGAAAGGTGAGCCTGATGTTAAACAGGCAAATTTAGATTTACTATATGAAAAAATTGTAGATAGTGTATCTGTTTTCCCTGAACAACTACAAGCTGGAATTTTAGAAAAAATAAGAAGTGGTAAATTTGAAGAGTTAGGAGGACTTCTTGCTGAAAGCTTTGCTCAAGGTGCGGCTGAAATTCAAGAAAAAAATTTACAAGCATATTTTGAAGGATTAAAACAGTCCGGCGGAATCAAGAGCAAATCTGAAGCCGAAGAATTTGCTAAAAGTCTTATAGATATAAGAAGTAGACAAACAGGACTTCGTTATACTACTAATTTAGCAAAAACAGAAGAAGGAAGAAAAAAAATTGACGAAGTTATTACAGATCTAAATAGTCTATCCGAATTATCAAAAAATACAAAACCTCTAAATCTTCGAACTTTAGGACCAATGCAAACAACGGTAGATTCTCAAGGTCAGATTACTATGGCCAAACAACTACAAGGAAAAGAAGGTACTCTAGAGTGGGCAAAAGAATTTATTAAGAGCATGGTTAAGGACGCAGAGAACACATTAAATAAACCATATACTACCCAAGGCGCAGGAGTCAGAGTCGAGACGGCGGGTAATTTAGATTATCTCAAAAAAACGCAAAGTGTTCTTGAAACAGGTAGTGAAGAGGCTTTTAAAGCAGCACAGGCTCTCGCTGATGATACAAAAATGGCTTCTCAACAAATGGAAAAATTCGTTGAGATTATTAAGAAATTATATACAAATGTAGATGGAGAAGTCGCTCCAGAATTTGAAAATGTTGCAAAAGAAGCAGTTAAAATAGCTATAAGTTCTGGAGATTTAAATGCAGGAATAAAATTCGTTACAAATGAATTAAAAAAGACAAAGGCTGGAGCAAGTAAATTAACGGAGGAAATATTTAATACTATTGAAACTACCGCAAACTTTATAGAAAGATATAGAGCAGATATGCAAAAAATATCAAAGTTAACTTCAGAGGAAATAAGAAAGTATATAAAAAAGGTTGGAGAGAATGAAATGGCGCCAGATTTATTGTTAGGCCAAGATTATGAAAAACAACTCAGACAAATAAATCTAGAAATCTTAAATCAAGAAGAGAGAGATAGAGTAACTCGAGAAGTAAGTGAACAAGAAAGAATCTTGGCTCAAAAAGTTAAAGATAGAATTATAACTGAAGATCAATATAAAAACGCTTTACTAGCTTTAATTGAAAGTGAAAAGACCAAATCAAAAAGAGATCAAGGTTTGATGTTCGCAGATCAGTATAAACAGGAAAGACAACAGCAAAGAGAACAAAGACTATTATCTGGGAAAGCTGTTTCTGACGGCAGAAAAGCCTTGGATATAGGTGACGCATTTTTTACAGAATTTGATTATAGGACCGAAGATTTATATAGAGATTTACAAACCGGAGCAATTGATACAGCAAGGACAATAAAATCTGAATTTTCTAATGCTTTTCAAAGCATAGTAGATAATTCTCAAACTGCGGAAGATGCTTTTAGAAATATGGCTTTAAATATAGCCCGTAGAATACAACAATTAGCTCTGGAAGCGGCAACAAATCAAATATTCTCTAGTATTACTCGAGGATTTGGGCTAGGAGATTTATTTAAATTTGGTTCTGGAGGACTAGCAAAATTTGGTTACGGTGGGGAAGTTAAAAAATACGCCTATGGAGGAGAAGTCGAAGGAGGATCAGGATATAAAGATGATATACTTACATTTTTGACTGGTGGAGAATATGTTATTCGTAAATCTGCAGTTAATAAATACGGAAAAGATTTTTTAGATAAAGTAAATCAGGGGGCAATGCCAAAATTTGCACAAGGAGGTAGATTAAAGCCTTCGTCTATTGGAGCAGATCCTAGCTTAGCTTTTGGAATGGGTAGTATCCGTGGTCCTTCGGTAGCAGAAACAGAAGCTGCGGAAGCGTTGAGATTAGCTGGCCCTTATACTACGGAATTACCTGGAGAAAATACAAAGACTGGTGGAGGGTTTGCTTACGAGGGCAGGGCTAATTTTGTTTACAATGATACTTTTAAGCCTACAAGTGGTAGATTTGAAATTGATCCTCAATTATCTGCCGCCGCACTTTATGACGAAAATAATCCTCAAAGAGATGTATTAAGATCTAGATATGATAACTTGCAGAGTTATTTAGCCGAAGCCGTTGATCTTGCAGAAAGGAATAGAGAAGAAGAAGCTAGAATAAATGAAGAAAATAAAGAAAGGAAGGCGATGGTTGACCAAATTAATAAAGCTCAAAGAAATGCGTTTAATCAACAAAGAAAAAGTCAACTTTTAGGTGGCCTAATTCAAGCTGGAGGAATTGTAGGAGCTGGATTACTTTCTACATATGCTATTCCAGCTCTTGGTAAAGCCCTCGGTTTTGGAGGGAACTCGGGGCTTTCTATGTGGGATAGATTATTTAATACTGGGAAAGCGCAAAATTACGATAAATATGGATCTTCAACGAATTTAGGCTCAAACAAAGCTCCTGATTATGGCAGTAAACTAAGATATACTCAACCTAATTTAAGACCACCAGGAAAATCTCGTGGAGGACCTATTCCCTCTTTCGCTTCAGGAGGAGAAAATAAAGAGGCTGTGCCGGCTCTTTTAATGGGCGGAGAATATGTAATTCATCCAGAAGCAGTTAAACATTATGGTAAAGATTTTTTTGATAAATTAAATAGAGGCCAGATCCCTACGAGAGAATCTACGGGAGAAAAAACTAAACCTAAATTTATAAATAGAATTGAACGTGAATTAAATTCTCTTGCAGAAGGTACTTCTAGCCAGGAACCATTAAATAGAATATATAAAAGAAATATTTCTCCAGAAAAAGATATAATTAAAACTGGATTAGATTCTATCGGCCAAGGAATGGGCGGAATTAGTCAGCCTACTCCTCCTGGAATAATTAATGCTGGTCTTCGATCCATAGCTGGGGGCGTAGGAGGAATTAAGAAAAGAGCGAAAGGATCTCCATTAGGAGGAGAAAAGGATAATGTTCCAGCTTTATTGATGGAGGGAGAATATGTAATTAATAAAGACGCAGTAAACTCTTACGGTTCTTCATTTTTTGATAAATTAAACAATGGTTCTATACAAAAATTTGCAGAAGGTGGTACAGTTGGATTAGCAGAAAGTCGTTTCGGTATGCCGATGGAAGATAAAAGATATTCATCCACGCCAGACTTTAGAATGGATCCTAAACCAATTGAGACTTCAGTTAATGATAATACTAGTATAGTTAATAATGTCAGCATAAATATTAACGTTTCTCCTGGTCAACCAGCTCAATCATCTGTAGCTGTAGAGTCTCCTACTATGACTGGGCCAAGCAATACTGGGCCATCTCTTAACGCAGAAATAAACAAAAGTAAAAATATGGCAGAAAAAATTAGGACCGAAGTGCTTAAAATAATAAATGAACAGCAGAGAATTGGCGGGTTGCTAAGAAAATAATTGTATTAAATATTTTCTTGTTCTAAACGAGCCAAACGTTCTTTTAAATCTTGAATTTCTATAGCGTTAGGATTAGCTCTACTTATTGAATCAATAATTTTGCAACTTACAAATTGATCTAAAAATTCTTTTAATATAATTAAATTATTTTGTTTTAAAATTTCTTCGACTACTACAGACTGACTAGAAGATAATCCATATAGTTCTACATCTAATAAATCTATATCTTCTAATAACCCTGTTTCTTTGAAAGGTAAAGTCAAAATCTTTGCATCTTCTATTGAATTTAACCATTTAGACGGCAAGTCTCCCAAAAATAATGGAGATAATATTATATTACTTGATTTTGCTAGAATTAAGATGGCGGTCACTCTAGAATTCTCAAATTTTAATGGGTCAAATTTAAATTTAATACTTAAGTTGTCTGTACTTCTATAAATTTTTTCTGTAGCCTGTTGAAAATCTAATAAGCTTGGGTCTTCATATTCGACACAACATTCGTAAGCATTTCTAGCGTAGTCGTTATGAGATATTAATATATGTACTTTTTTATAAAATCCATATTTATTATTTTTTTCAAAAAATATTCTACCATTCTCTTCTATAGAAAACGTAAAACTATTTTTTATAAAATCTTGCACCTGAAATATTGAAGCTTGAACTCTTGGGCTTGCAAAAACAACTGGTGCGTTTTCCCGAAAGAATTTTTCTCTAGCCGCAAAACTTGCTTTAGATATTGATCCAATTTGTTCTGCGGAAGGTATATTTTCGTAGATATGTAAATTATTTAGATTTTCATCTAGAATCTCAACGTTAAAAGATGGAAAATTTTTTGCTAAACCTTCTCCCATAACCCCTTGGGGCATCCTTCTTTGTGACTCCCATGAAATAATTATATCTTTTTGATTTGTTTTAAAAATATCTATCATAATACATTGACTCCACTTCCAATAACTACTGCTGGAATTGTTTGTTGAGCTAATTTTATTACTCCGGTGCCTGGAACAGATATTTCATTAGCTTCATTATATGCGTACAAAGCATAAAAATAATCACCTGTCGTCTTTGGCGTAAAGAATGGAGGAGTATTAGTTGCATTATACACTGCATTTGGTAATCTAGATGTATATACGGCTAACAAGTCTTCTTCTGGAGGTTTTAATCCGGACTCTGGAGCAAATCTTCTAGCTCCGCTAGAAACATATAATTTATATAAAGATACAATACCTGTCCCATCTGGGCCACTTCCACCACCAGTTATTTGATAATAAATACTATTTAATCCTTTCGTTTGATATGAGGTATATACGGTGGTATAAGCAGTTGGAGCAGTATTTGAACCGGTCTGATTTCTATACAATACGGTCATGCCTATTGATGGTTGCCTTGGATTCGGAAGTCTATCTGGGACAGAAATAAGAGATACACCAGTATCTATGTCTGCATATTTTGCTGGATTATATTCTGCGCAAGAAATACTAAATATATTATTCGATTTTTCTGTAGCATTTATAACTCTAAACATCTTTGCTTGATCAATATTTTTTTCTAGATACCATCCGTCATATAATAAATTGCCTGGAACATCAGAAGGATATCTATTGTAAAGACCTTGCAAAGCTCCTCCATAATCTCCAGTGTTTATTTGTATGGTCCAAACAGAATTATCGATTAATCTATAATCTATGTCATCTAAAGCATATGTACCGAATTTTATATCGTTTAAACCTGCGCCTTGGCTATAAAAAGAAGAATCAAAATGTAATCTTCCGCTTCCTTGATTATATGGTCTAAAAGCTTGGCGGATTATATTTGTTCCACTATAGTAATTAACAAAAGTTCCATCATAATCAACTCTTAGCGTTGTTGAAGGTGTGTAGCTCAGTGTCGTTGGTAAAGCTCTTCCTACAAAATCTGGACCAGAAACTAAACCTCCATTTTCATAAATCTGAAGAGTTCCATTATTTAAAAAATACCAACAATAATCTAACGAAGTATAATTTGAGTCTGTACCAGGATCCCTATTTAATCCAAACATAACATATTTATCTACTCTCGCTGGCGAAGCTTCAGCAAAAACATTTCTTCTATAACCTTCTAAAGAATAAACCTCTCCTCCATTCGGGGCTCCCCAGGCATCCGTCGTAAGTTTATAGTATCTCTTTCCGGTTAAATTAATTGTTGATGTATATCTTGGACTAAATTTATTAGTCTTATTCGTGTTAATTCCACTAAAATTAATTCTAATAAAATTAGAATAATTTTGCGTACCACTTGTTATTGCTTGTTGAGTATTTTGTATATGCAGTTCTTGAACATGACTTTTTCTGTAGAAGGAAGAATTTATTCCACTGCTGAAATCTTCTGATTTTACATTAAATCCTGTTAGATATGCATTTCCTACAGTTGTACCAGGATCTAATGTATAAGTTGGTGTTAAGAAACTTATAATAAAAGACCTATTGACTCCTGTCAAAATATATCTATTAAAATCATTAGATGGAATATCTAGAACTGCATAACCTGTACCAATATCAAATACTCTACCAGCGTATAATTTATTTTGCCTATTTTGATCTACTATCTTTATAATATCTCCAGGCCTAAGCAAACCTCCTTCTAAACTAGTATCAAAAGTTACTGTTTCTGTTTCAAGATTTTCACTAGCTAGAAACCACTTGCCTAATCTTCTAGCTTGAGATTTTCGAGTAGCGCCAAATGCAGCGACTTCAACTTCTCGAATACCGTATTTCATCATTGCTTCTTTATCTTCTACATATTCAAGTGCGGGTTTATAATTATTTGCCTCATCATTATATCTAACCATTGCTACAGACCTACGAGCTTTTCTAGAAGAGTCAGAATAGGTAAATTCTCCATTTACAACATTTGTATTATTAAAAAGATAGACTGGTTCTTTTGGACGGTCTTGGCTTATGAAGATTTGTCCAGCCATATAGTAAGGCATAGCGTTAAATATAGAAGCCATATCATTTAAAACTTTATATGCTTCCGCCTTACTTGCCATATATAAATTGCAAGTAAATCTTGGTTCAAGACCTCCATATCCATTAGGAACAAGTTGATCGCAATATTGCGCAGCCTCATATAACGACCATTTATCTACAAGTGACGTATCTATATATTTACCCAAACCAAATCTATTATTTGTGATAAGATCATAATAACACCAAGCAGGATTATCCGACCAAGCTAATTTAAATCTGCCATTCCAAGGTCCAGAATATATTTTTCTAATAGGGTCATAGTTATTTGGTACTTTTACTTTAAGTAAATTAACATAATAAGCTCTTTCCGGAACGCTAGAAAAATATCTTGAATCAAAATTACTATATACCATTGCTGCTTGTGGATAAGTAAACCTATCCATGTAAACGCATTGGATGTCTGAAACTTCTATAGCATTAGCTGTAAATAAACTCATAGGTTCCATTACGCCTTTTGTAATATGCACAACCCAGCCAATTTGGTTAGGTAAAACTCTTAACGGATAAGCGTTGTCTTTATAAGATCTCATCCAGAATGTAAAGCATACCATTGTTGGCACTTGAACCTTGCCAACATAATCTACCTCGTCTTGTGCAAATAAATAGGGCTTGGTAGCTACAGGCTCATCTATTTGAGCTAACGCCTCACTTCTATCTGAGAATAGTCTAAAAAGCTGAAATTTAACAGGCAATTTTTCCCTCAGATACTCTCCCGCTCTTGCGCCAGTTAAAACTTGAGTATATAATCCTTTAATTTTTAGATGTATTTTTATTGCTTGTATGTCTGTATCATATATATAATATCTTCTTGGCGTTGCATATCCTGATGTCGGACCAGCATTAAAATTTCCACCATATAATTCTTCGTTAATCAGCTTAGTATAAGAGCCTACGATTGGATATTTATTTATATCGCACCTTTCACCATCATAATGATTTCTTTCTTCATATAAATTTATCTTTGGTTGCGATATTGTATGAGAATTAGAGTCTCCGTATGTATATTTATAACTTGCATATAAAAAGTTTATAAATCCTTTTTGTGCTGCAATTGGTGTATCATTCCAAAATATTGATCTTGATTCTGGAGTAGCTTTCCAATAGTCAACTGCAGCCTCACCAGGAGCTTGACCAGTATTAACTTGAAATGGAGAAAATAGAACAGATGTATAACCTATATCGCCAGCTTTTTTTCCCGAGGTGCTATATATATAATCTCCAGTAACAAACCCCTCAATTGGACCTTCTGAAATAAGATCTAATATATTTAACCTTTGCACGGAAGTAACGCTTCTATCTGTTCTTCTAAAACCTGTTCCTGAAAAATCTGTACCCGCCCAGTTCGCTTTAATTGAATCCTGAATAGGCATTTGTAAATCTACTCTTAGATTTGGACAACCTGCTCTGTATTGGACTTGAACATCATAATCCTTAAATAGCAATCTTCCCCATCCACTTTCATATGCAGTTGTTGCAGGAGAAAATTTTGTACCATAAATAAATCCTTTTAATCCATAAGGAACGCTAACTGGTCCCCAATGACCACTTACATCTCCTGGAAGTGGACCATCTATATTTCCGCCATATGAATCTTTTCCACTGAATTGAAGGGTATGTCTTCCTCCTAAATAATCAGCAGCTTGGCTATCTGGAAATTCAAGACCACCCATATTATTTCCATAATTTGCTGGAAAATCGAACTTTTCCAATCCTTCTACTACGCTGTTTGGTCCTCCAATATTAGGCATAATTATAACCCCGCATTGCTTGGAGTTTGAGATATAAGCATAAGATCTTCATTGAATAAATACGTGGTCCCTCCTGTAGCTTGAGTTTGCCAAGTATTTTGATCTAAGGCCGCTCTAATTCCAACCTTATATATTACATCATAAGCAACAAGGCAAACTCTTGAGCCTACCATTAGCCTACCATATCCAACAGGCACAGGCCCACCTTCTCCTAAAACATTTACTGGGCCATTAAATAAATAGGAATTTGGTCCTCCACTTTCTCCAATAACCCCTTGTTGCGCTGGAGTAAACTGAAGAGCCGTAAAATCAATACCGGGGGGTGGTTTAGCTAATAACGCTGTAATACCAGACGCTAACAAACTAAATCCAGCTAATAATAATTGCGGCAAGAGTGGACCAAAGAATGATAATAAAAAACTAAATATATCTGCCCAAAAATCACTTCCATCATCTTCTTCGCCTCCGCCTCCGCCTCCAGGCATGGTTTGCCCTGTGCCAGTATTATTCGTCGATCCGCCACTGCTTCCGCCACTGCTTCCGCCGCTGCTTCCGCCGCTGCTTCCGCCGCTGCTTCCGCCGCTGCTTCCGCCGCTGCTTCCGCCGCTGCTTCCGCCGCTGC
>Ga0169931_10013377_pt1 | contig 11212 bp, 8 predicted proteins | sample Kivu_15m_20L_FD_129675 | JGI IMG/M metagenome (GOLD analysis project Ga0169931, IMG submission 129675) | Freshwater microbial communities from Lake Kivu, Western Province, Rwanda to study Microbial Dark Matter (Phase II) - Kivu_15m_20L... | ecosystem: Environmental > Aquatic > Freshwater > Lake ... | reverse complement strand
CTCGGCGAGCAGTCGCGCCAGGTAATACGTGTTGGTGATCGCCACATCACAGTCCCCGGCGGCGATCGCCTTCAAGATGTCGGTGTCTGAGTTGATGTAGAGGGGCGTGTTCGCCACCCATCCCGCCACGAGCGACTCGGCCTTCTCCGCACCTTGATTCAGGATCAGACTCGCCACGAGCGACTGGGTGTAGGGGTGTGTGCTCGGGCGCAGGCACAACTTCCCCGACCATCGGCTGTCGCCGAGATCGGCATACGACGTCGGCGGCGCGGTGACGCGCTCGGTGGAGTGCATGATCACGCGCAGGCGGCGGCTGAGGGCGAACCACTCGTTCTTCTCCGACCGCAGTTCCTCGGGGATCGCACCGCGCAGTGTGTCGCTGTCGACGGCGGCCAGGAGCCCGGCCGAGGCCGCGAGTTCGATGTTGGCGGCATCGGCTGTGATCACCACATCGGCCGGGGTGTTCGCACCCTCTGCGATCAGGCGCTCCCGCAGTTCGGGGTCGGATCCCGTCGTGAATCGGACCTCGATCCCGGTCTCCTCGGTGAACGCCTCGAAGACCGCCTCGATCCCGTAGTGACGTCCGGTGTAGACCGTCACCGACCCGGACTCGGCTCCATTGCCCGTCCCGCACGATGCGAGGAGTCCACCTGAGAGTGCGACCGCAACGGCAGTGACGAGGCGGGCTCTGGACAATCGACGGAAAACAACCACGAACCCTCCTTGGTGTTAGGCAAGCCAAACATACCAGTGTTTGTTAGGTGTGCCAAACACAAGAGTGCAGGACGCCTCCTGACGTGGTCCTTCCGGCCGGTAACCAAGCCTCAGATCGCCTGTGTCGGCGGGCGCGCCCGATGCGTGTGGGGTTACCTTCCGGAAATGGTCATCCGTCGTCTCGTTCTCGTCGTCCTCGCCACTTCGATCCCCGTGGTCTCGGGTGTCCCAGGTGCGAATGCGGGCACCATCCCCGAGAAGGAGATCTGCGCGGACCTATTCGGCGTGGTGCGGTGTGTCGTCGTCACCGAACCTCCCCCGAAGAAGCCGTCGACGACACCGGGCATGCAGGCAGTGGCGTCTCCCCGCACCGTGCGCGTCGATGGAACGGTCACGGTCACCGCGGGGGGCCGTCCCGGTGGTCGCGGATTCTCCAAGGGTGAGGTCGTGCGCCTCTTCGAGTTCTGGAAGGGCAAGGCAACCGAACTCACCGGCACGAAGTTCGCCGACGGAACGGGCTCCATCAAGTTCAAGCGCGGGTATCTGTCGCTCGTGGGAGTCGACACCGAGGGACCGAGAACTCTCTGTGCACGCGGCGAGAAGAGCCTCCGCATCGCATGCACCGGGATCACAGTCGGCACGGTGTCAACCCCGACCACCCAACCGTCGTCGGTCGGTTCAGGACCGAAGTCGGCCAAGACCACCACCGGCATGAGCTCCAAGGGAACCCGCCCCTCGGTCGTTCCCGGACAGACGACCAAGATCACCTTCGGTCCCCGACCGGGCAAGAAGGGGTTCACCCCGGGGGAAAAGATCGTCTTCTACGACTTCACTGATGGCACCCGTGTCACTCTCGACACGGGCAAGGCCGCCAAGAACGGCACCGTCACCCTCACCGCGGGATGGTCACCGGACACGACATTCGACACGACGCATGAGTTGTGCTCCTACGGAGTGACCTCGAAGAAGATGGCGTGCTACACCGTCGAAACCGACGGTTACGGCTCTCCCGTCACCGAGACGACGACCACCACGGTTCCGGCTCCTGTGGCGACGACGACAACGGTGCCACCCACCACGACCATATCGGTGCCACGGACGACGGTTCCCGCCTACGGCCCTCCCGTGGCGGGTTGACGACCACTCAGCCTCCGAGCCCCTCCTTCTCGAGTCCGCCCAGGTAGGCCAGGACCCGGGCCCCGACATAACCCGACCAGTACTTCCCGAGTGCGCTGAACTTCTCGCCGATCTCACCCTCGCGGTCGATCGCCGCCGCCTCGTAGAGGCCGACCTCGTTCGACGGCTCGATCGAGTTGTCGCGGAGCATTCCGATGTTCGAGGCGAGGTGGCTCTTGCCGAGATCGAGCGCGGCTACCAGCGCCGCCTCGGATGCCACGCCAGTGAGATTGAAATCGGCGTCGGTGATCCCGTTCGAGCCGTACTTCAGCATGATCTGGGCGGTGCGGGCGTAGTTGGTTATTCCGTAGCCGAGAACTGCATAGTCGGCCGCTGGACTCGTGCCCATATGATCCACCACCTCGGCCAGCGCGGCCTGCTGGAAGGTCGCCAAGGCGACATCGAGATCCTTGTCCGACAGGAGCGCGAGCGCCGACTCGCTCGACCGATCGAGGCGCGACGCGAGATCGTTAACGGTGTCCGTCTTGAATGCCTCGAGGTTGGCATCGGAGGCTTTGCGGAGCAACTTGGCCAGTGCCCCGATCTTGGCATCGGCGACGATCTCGGTGGTGCCGAGGTCGCGCCCCGCGTCGAAGAGTTCCTTCGTCGACTCCACCTGGACCGCGGCGAATTCGTTGTAGACGAGGGGAAGGACGAGTTCGGCAACGGCATCATCCCTGGTCAATGTCCCCGCGGTCAGGCCCGCCACGACCTCGTCGATCTCCATGTCCGCGAAGCTCACGAGGCTGAGTGCGTCGATCGCATTGGCGAAAGCGGTCATCAGCGCGGATGCGTCGCTCGGCGACTTCGGCGAGAACGTCTTCAGCACGTCGATCAACGCATCGACCTTCCCCGTGGCGACCCGTGAATCATCGATCAGATCGAGTGCGGCATCCGTCGACTCGAACAGGAACGCATCGAGCACCTCACCGGTCGAACCCACCGCCCTGGCGTAGCCCCACGCGAGGATCGCAGACGAAAAGGCGCCGGCCACCTGCCCCTGGTCACGCAGCTCCTTGGCGCGCTTGGCCGCCGTCAGAGCCTCGGTTGCCAGGCTCGCCAGCAGCGACTGCGTGAAGTCGCTCAATCGTGATGCGTCAGCGCGCGCTTCCTCGTAGTTGGCGAGCATGAGCGAGGTCTTGGCGTTCAGACGCTCGTACGACACGTCGCCCACCTTGACGTTCCCGCCGGAGGGGATCGACGGCAGGACCTTGCCGGTCATGAACTCATAGGCCTCGTAGATGTTCGCGAGTTCGGTGACCTCGACACCGAGGTCGCGCCCGAGGGCCACGACATCGACCGTCTCGCCCGTCGCAGACGATTTCGAGTTCCGCAGGCCGATCGGGATGCCGACGCGCTCGTACTTGCCCTCGGCGGCGCCCTTCACCTTCTCGGGAATGCCTCCCACAGGACCCACCGATCCGTCGGGCTGGATCGTGCCCGTCATCGCAGTCTTGTCGAGGAGCGCTTCTCCCCTCATCGCAGCGAGCACCGCCACAGTCGAGATTGCCCCCGAGCTCGGTCCGTCCGACAACCCCGACACTTGGAATCGGAATTCCTTTGTCGGGCTCTCCCCGGTCAGAATCAGAGCCAGGGCCGAGGAGTTCCACATCGCGGCACGGAGCATCGGGCCGAACCCGGTCACCTCGTCCTCGCTGAATTCGACCCTCATCTCGCCGTCCGGGGATTCGCCGACCTCGACCGAGTCGACCGCGAAGCCCCCCGAGTCGCCCTTCACGTAGAGAACCGGGAAAGAAATGGCACCGGATGCATCGGAGGACCCTTCGCCCCCCGAGCAGCCGGTGACGATCGCGCCGACCACGACAGCAGTGGCGACGAGGAGGGCGCGGGATCGCATGGGCATGGGTCATCTCCTGACAACGGGTCCGCACGGACCGGGAACATGCCCCAAACGGGGCTGGACACTCCGACCATAGGAATGCCCTTGTTGTCGCAAGAACGGCAATTCCGATACTGAGGCTCTGTTATCAGACCCCTCCCCCAGGTTCGGCAATGATGTGCGCGAGGGGACCATGGCGCGACAGGACCACACCACCCGCTTCATCCGTGAGGCCGTGGTCGATGAACTCGCTCAGGTCGGTCATGCAGCCCTCACGATGGAGTCCCTCGCCCGACGCTCGTTTTCGTCGATCGGCAGTGTCTATGCCAGATACCCGAATCGCGTCGCCGCGATGGAGGACGTCCTCGGGGCGTGCGTGCTCCCCGCTCTCGCCGCCGACGCGCCGAGCCGCGGCACGGACACGTATGGATGGGCTGTCACCAGTCCGACGGTGATGAGACATCTCCGGGCACTCGTCGAGATCGCCCTCTGCTCACGCTTCGAACCCGCACTCGCACCTGCCGGCGCCGCGTTGCGGTCCATCGTCACGACGAGTGGACAGAGCGATGGTGCACCTCCGACGGGCCTCGACTGGCTGGTGGGGGCCGTGCTCGTGGGACACGTCGTTCTGACCGGGGCCGGGTGCACCATTCCGGACCTGGTCGATGACCTCGAGGTGCTGATCGACAGGGCGACGAGCCGGCCGGATGCGGACATTGCGAGATTCGGAGGGCTCGAGGCACCCATTCCCTCGAGCCCCACTCCCCGCGCCGACGACGACGTCGCCGCCAAACTCGTCGATTCGACCACCGAGGAGCTCGCATCGACGGGAGCAAGCCGTGCCAACATGCGTCGGATCGCCCGCCGAAGCGGAGTCACCACCGGCGCCGTCTACCGCAGGTACGGGTCGAAGAATGAGCTCCTGCGCGATGCACTCGTCCGAGAGCTCCAACCGTCCCGCTATTCGTGGACGGAGGCCCTGGTCAACGCGGTGAACGGAACCGACTCATCGTCGACACCCGGCGACATCCTCGCGGACCAGATCTTCTCCCTGCTCAACGACCGCACCCGCACCCTCGCGACGCTCGAGATGATCCACGCCGCCCGCACGGAAGAGTCGGTCCGGCTCACCCTGACCACCCAGATCGAGGATGCAGCAGCCGCACGGGCGACGCTGTTCTCCTCGATTCCGCGGGTTGGCAATGAGGATCGCTCGGTGTCGCCGACGCTCATGGGGTGGGTGATCCAGATGGCTCCGACCGGCGCACGGGTGCTCGTCGCTCTCGGCGACGAACCCGACGAGGCTCTCGTGAGGGCGGCACTCCGGGACGTGATGCGCGCGGCACTGTCCTGACACCAGGACTCCCGGTTCGTCGACCCGATGTCTTGTATGGTCCGGACATGGAGAGATCCCGGCGGATCAAGTACGCAGCGGCGACCGTGCCGACACAGGTAGTCCTCGCGGTGGTCCTGGCAGTGGTCCTGGCACGCCTCGCCGAGGGGGATTCGGGCGAATGGTCCGATCTGATCGGGGTCATCATTGGGATTGTGCTCGGCCCGAGCATCGGTCTCGCATTGATGATCGTGCTGGTCCTTCGCGCATTGTCGACGTCGATCCCCAAGACGATCATTGCCGGAGCCTTAGCCGGCATTGCCACCTTCGCGGCGGTTCTCCTGACTCTCAATGCGACAGAGAGTGTCCTTGCGATGCTCGCAGTGGTCACCACGCTGAGCACGTTCGCTGTCTGGATCGTGTCCGGGCGCCGAAACGACGGAATGGAACGAGACACTCGATGACACTCAGGCGGCTCAGCCAAATCGCAGGTCAGGTCATTCCATTCGACGGGACTGATGCACAGCGGGCGGAGAACAGGATTTCCCACGCGTGGGAGCAGGTGCCAAACCCAATCAAGGCGATGCCCCTCCCAGCCCGAGTGGTCGAGCAATTGACTCAAGAAGAAGCTCTGGAGATGGCCAAGCCAAAATTGGACCATCTCCCCAGATGTTCGAAATGTGGATGTTGGGGTTCCGACCTTGCAGCGTCTTGGAAGTGTGGCGAAGCGCCCCGATTCACAGAGACCAAGGCATGAGTGGGCGTTGAGGGACTCGAACCCCCGACCCTCTCCTTGTAAGGGAGATGCTCTAGCCAACTGAGCTAAACGCCCGGAGGCTGAGACGCTACCGCTACTTGAGCGTGGCGATGATCTTGCCGGTCGAACTTCGGACGGTGAACACCGCTCCTTTGCTGAAGGTGACCGTGGTCGAATTCGCGCCCGCTTTCGCCTTCACCGTCTTCACGAGGGTGGTCTTGCCCTTCAGCTTGCGGTAGATCTTGATCGTCCCGGCCTTCGCCATGGTGACCCTGATCGTCGCCTTGGAGCCTTTCTTGGCGATCGTTGCGACTGGCCCAGTCGCAGCCCCTGTGGTGCCGCCACCGACTTTCGAGCCCCCACCAGTGGATGTGCCGCCCCCAGAGGAACTGGACAGCAGCACCGTGAGTGTCTGGAGTGCCGATGAGGAACGCACCTTCAGGGTCGGGTTCGGCGCAGAGAAATGGGTGAGGTTGAAGTTCACGCGCAGACCGGAGTCACCCGGCGTCATCGTGAGCTGCTGCGTCTTCTCGGTGACCCGTCCGGCAACTGCCTCATCAATCGTGCCCTCGAAGATCTTCGAGGGATCGGCGATGGCTTGCTTCGCGAGATCGAGTGAGACTTCCCGCCCTGCGAGCTGACTGAGCATCTTTGCCACCGCGGGCAATGTCACGAACATCTCGAAGAATGCCGGGTTGAGTTCCCTGCCGTTCTCGGTCGTGAGGCCGGGAATCCCGAAATCTGTGGGCACGTAGTGCGGGCCTTTGGCCGTGACATCGAAGATTCCGGCAGCAAGATCGACCCTCCCGAGGCTGAATGTGGAGGCGCTGGTCGAGATCCACGTCCCGCGCATCAGGTCCCGCTGGGCGGAGTCGGACGACATCGAAAATGATGCGAGCGCATACCGGCGGAATGCCGAGTTCGACTCGCAGTTGGTCACCCAGTTACCCACCTCGCACGCGTTGATTGCCGACATGTCGGGCGGAGAGCCCATACCTACAACGGTCGCGACCGGCGTCGGCTTCACGGTGAGATCGACGGTGAAGTAGCCGTCGGATCCCTTGGTCACCGTGTACGCCTCGTACTTGCCCGTCAGGAACAGATACGACGGGTCGTAGTCACCCATCCGCAGCACGGTCCGGTAACTGCCGTCGGGAATCCCGTCCAACGTCTTGGGCCTCGTAGGCGTGCTCCAACTGACGCCGGGGATGTACTGGTAGTTGATCGACAGGGAGGGAAACAGGTTCCCCTGGCCCGGCGTCCCCGACGGTCCGGTGTAGGCCTGCCCCGGTGCCATTGACACTTCCGCATACGGATTCGACCCCGCTGTCTGCGGATTGCCGAGATGGGAGAACTGAGTGAGGTCCTGTTTGGCGCCGCCTGTTGCGGTGAACTCGAACTTCTCGATGCAGAACTCCTGGTCGGCCGTGGAGCAGACCGGGAAATACGAAAATGGCGCGGGATAACTCAGTGTCGCCGCCCGGGCCGGACCCACCCCGACCGCGAGACCCGTGCCCACCAGCACCATGACCAGAATTGCCCTGAGACCCCTCATGACCGCAGAGTAACACCCGCGGAACGGAGGAAAATCTCCGAGTCCAACAACGGTGTCCCTCGATGTTCCTCAGTCGGGGCGACATCATCCTCATGCACTACATCCCGTCGGCAGCCTCGACACTGGAGCTGCTCATCGCTCAGATGAAGAGGGACAGGCTCCGACCGGCGCTTCTCCGGGATGACCTCGACTGACCCCTCAGTCGACTCGGTCGGCTCGGTACTGTGCTTTTGTGGCAGAGATCGTCGACCTCTCCGACGGACGCGGGCGAACGGTCCTCCTGGTCGTGGCACATGCCGACGATCCCACACTCTTCCTCGGTGGCACGGTCGCACGTTGGGCCGCCGACGGGTGGCGAGTCGTCGTGGTGCGCGCCACCGACGACCGGTGGGACTCATGGAACACCGACGAGGCGACCACCATCGCGCAGAACCAGCAACAGTTCGACGAGGCGATGGCGATCCTGGGCGTGGCCGACGTGGTCGAGCTCGGATGGCAGACCGACACCCTCGGTGATGCGAGCGAGACCATCGTGCGCGAACAGATCATCAGACAGATCCGCATCCATCGACCGCACTCGCTCGTCACTTTCGACCCCTACGGTCGGTTCGCAGAGGACAACGAGGACCACAAAATGATCGCCCGCGCGACCGACGAGGCGTTCTGGACGAGCCAATTCGACAAGCACCACCCCGAGCACTTCGACGAGGGACTCGCCCCGCACGGGAGCTTCGAGCGCTGGTACTTCGGTCGCGCAGTCGGCGAGGTGACCCATGTGGTCGACATCTCGAGCACGCTCGACACCAAGGTTCGGGCTGCGTGCGCCCACCGCACGATGATGCTCAACTACGCCCACCAGCTGCGACTGCAGGCCGACTCCGGGGGCTGGGATGTGGCGATGCTCGATGATGTCCTCGCGACGGGCGATGTGCGTCCGCTCATGGAGCCTCTGGTGCGAGCCGGTGCGACACGCACAGGTGAACGACATGGACTCGCCGCCGCGGAGGAATTCCGCATGGTGCGCTTCGGGGGTCTCAGTGCCTGGCTCGAGCGTTTCGGCACGCCACGCCCACGCTGAGGTGCGACGCACCGGAACGGGACCCCGAGAGACTCAGCGGGCGGCAGCGTAGGCGTCGCGGACGATCGCGAGCGCAGTGCGTCCGACCGCGAGTGAGCCGATCGGATCCCGTCCGGTGCAGCACGCATCGACGAAGTCACGGATCTGCTCGGCGTACATCTCGACGCTGCAGTGCTGGTAGTCAGGCCCGTACGAGGCGAAGTCCGGCCAGATCTGTGCCGACCCACTGGTGCCGTGGATGCGAGTGTCGGCCTCGAGACCGCCGAGGACGGGCTGCCACCACCCGAACTCGACCACGCTGCGCACACCGTTGTCCCAGTCGATGACAACGACGCCGTCGTCATCGACGACCGTGTCACTGAACTCACCGAACCCGATCGATGCAGTCACACGGACAGGCTCGGGATCCCCGATCAAGAATCGGGCCGTGTCGATGGCATGGATGCCCATGTCGATGAGTGCGCCTCCCCCGGCGAGCATCGGGTCGGTGAACCACCCCGATGGCCCCCACCCCGCATGGACGCCCCACCCGTGTGTGCGGACCACGCGTCCGAGGTCACCCGTGGCGATCCGATCACGCAGGGCGACGACTTCGGCGCGATGGCGCCACATGTGACCGACCCCGACCGTGACGGACTGGGCCGCGGCACGGACCGCGAGCGCCTCGCACTCCTCCAGCGTCACGGTCACGGGCTTTTCCACCAACACATGCACACCCGCATCGACGGCTGCCAGCGCATCTGCCGTGTGGATCGCATTCGGGCTGCACACCACGAGCGCATCAGCGCCGGACTCGGCCAGCATTTCTGCAGTGTCTGCGATCGACACCCGACACCCCCGGGCCTCGGCGAAGACATGACGTCGCTCATCGTTCGGGCCAGAGACCCCGACCACTTCGTGCCCGGCGATCCGGATCGCATCGGCATGCATCCGCGCCGCCCATCCATACCCCGAGATCGCGAACTTCACCCGATGCTCCCGTGCCGGGGAAGCCCGCACGCGAACTCCCATGCACCGCCCACCTTGCCGGGGGCGAGATCGACCTCGTCGATGATGCTGTGGTCGAGATCCAGTGCGCGAACGTACTCCTTGAGTGCGGCGAAGGTGCGGTCGAAGTCGACCCGCGTGATGCCGATGTCGTCCGGGTGCGCTCGCACGCGGCACTCGGCGATGAGGTCACGCCACCTCTCGGCATCGTTTCCCTGGATCTGGGACATCACCACCACGGCGAATGCGATGATCTCTCCGTGCACGGGATGGGCCCCCGTCAGCGACTCGTAGGCATAGGCCCAGAAATGTTCCGAGCCCTCCTCGAACCGACTGTGTCCCGCCTCGGCACAGGCCGCACCGATCGAACGGTACGACCGGGCGAGGAACCTGACGCCCTCCGGACTCACGCGCGCGATGTCGTCGGCATGCCGACCAAGTTCACCGAGGAGCGCGTTCCCGAGACCCGCCAACTCCTCGTCCCACCGGTGACCGATTCCCCCATCCGATGCGAGGAGCCAGTCGAAGAGACCCGTCGCGCACGAGACGATGTCACCCACACCGGCACGGTTCAGATGAGGCGGTGCGCTCCGCACGAGATCGAGATCGAGCACCACCCGTTCGGGGCGCACCTTGCCGACGTAGCGCACATTGCCGTCGACGCGCACGCCGACTGCGTCAGTGAAGCCGGCATCGACCGAGGTGATCGAGGGCACCTGCACCAGCGGACGACCTGACTTCCAGGCCAGGAACTTCGCGGTGTCCATCGCCGTCCCCCCACCGAGACCCACCACCACGTCGCCGTCGGGTTCGAACGCTGCGACCTTCTCGAGGTGCTCGATGTCCATGTTCCACGCCGCCACCACGGAGGCTGGTCGCGGCAACTCGTGCTCGAGGCGCGACCAGGGAGGGTCGTTCACCACGAGCACCACAGAGCCCAGGTCCTCGAGTGTTCCCGCGAGCGTCGCCTCGACGAGCGGGAACGGATCGCCGATCTCAGCCACGCGGTGCGAGTTCTCCCCGGTGCGCGTGGATCTTGGCGACCGCGCGCACCACGTCTCGGGCGTCGTCCTGTGACCCCATGAGCACCGATGTCGTGAACCAGAGCGTCGTGTCAGCCAGTCGCTCGCTCACGGGAAGGCAGAGCGACGCGAAGTCCTGCATGCCCCCGCGCGAGCGGATGCGGGGTGCGAATCCCTGCGGATCGGCGAACAGATCCAGCCGCGACAGGGGCGGATAGGCCATCGTGAGCGGAATCCCCTCGGCGAGGAGAGCCTCGCGCAGGGTGTCGCGGTCGAGACCGAACTCGTCCTCGTCGACCATCACCACGTAGCAGTAGTTGCCCTGCGAGGTGCACGATGCGTGGCGACCCTGCGGGTGGATTCCCGGAATCCCCGCGAGCTCGTGGTTCAACAACTCGGCATTCCGGGCGCGTCGCTCTTGTTGAGCGGGGAATCGCTCCAACTGTGCGAGGAGCACAGCCCCCTGCCACTCGGTCATGCGGTAGTTCCCGCCGAGCAGATAGTGCGAGTAGAACCACTCGCCCGGCCTGCGCCCGCAATCGGAGAAGCTGCGGGCCGCCGCAAGAACGTCGGGGCGCCGCGACACGATCGCTCCCCCCTCGCCGCCGGTCATCAACTTGGACGACTGGAACGAGTACGACCCGGCGTCACCCAGCATCCCGACGGGCGTTCCCTTCCAGGTGGAGCCGTGCGCGTGGGCGCAATCCTCGAGCACCACCAGGCCGTGCTCGCGGGCGATGTCGGCGAGCG
>Ga0169931_10013376_pt1 | contig 11213 bp, 16 predicted proteins | sample Kivu_15m_20L_FD_129675 | JGI IMG/M metagenome (GOLD analysis project Ga0169931, IMG submission 129675) | Freshwater microbial communities from Lake Kivu, Western Province, Rwanda to study Microbial Dark Matter (Phase II) - Kivu_15m_20L... | ecosystem: Environmental > Aquatic > Freshwater > Lake... | reverse complement strand
TTGGTTTTTAATTTGTTTAATACTTTCATTTAATTATATTTAATTTAAAAATTATTAATCTATATAAAAGTAAAGAAGAATGTCATTGTAGTATTTAATATTAAATAATTATAAATCTTATCTAAAGTATTTCTTTTTATCTTGAAATCAAATTCTCTCATTTTCATATTTTATACAAAATAATATGACTAAACACTTTTTTATATAATTTAATTCCGTGAAAAAATAGTGTGAAATATTTTTGTACGTAAATAAAACTAAATAATATTTTTGGTTTTAGAGGAAATCAATATCAAGGTATCTTCTGAATGTATTCAGAATATTTCAAAAGTTTTATTTTAAGTAGCGATTATATCTAAAATTTAGGTCTTTACTTGATTGATAAATCCCTGACTTATATTTTTTGACCCTCATTCGAACTCATTAATTAATAATTATTTATATTAATTAAATATTAAATCATTTACCAGTTAAAAATATTAATATCCTATTAAATTACCAAAACATTCAAGCAGGTATAAGATAAAACCGGAATTTAATATCAATATCCTTTTACATTGAGTTTTATCACTCCATAATTTACTCTTTTTAACCTTATATCAATATAAGCCAATATTCATATCCATGTTTATTTTCAAGCAACAAGAAATTAAAAATTAAATAATATATAAATGATATATTTCGAGAAATTGAAATTATATCAGATTAAAAAGGGAATGAAAAACGAGACGAAATCCGATAAAGAAAATTTTGAAGATAGACCATTTACATTCAAGATTACTAAAAAGCGAAGTCCTTGGACATCAGAGGTAAGCATCAAGAATATTAAAATCTTTATAGGAAGACGAAGCTATAACGGCATTAGTAAATAAATATGGAACAGGCAACTGGACGTTAATAGCAAATGAAATGTCGAATTTGTACGGATTTAAAAACAGAAGCGGCAAGCAGTGCCGTGAAAGATGGCACAATCACTTAGATCCAAATATAAACAAGGACTATTGGACAGAGAAGGAAGAGAATATTTTGTTTATGAAGCACATGGAATATGGAAATAAATGGTCAGACATTGCAAAATTTTTGCCAGGGAGGTAAGATAGAGTCTTAATTAATATCTTTATTCTTATTTAATTTAGAACAGACAATGCGATTAAGAACCACTTCTACTCAAAATTAAGAAAATTCATAAGGAAAATGCTCAAACAAATCAACAAAGACAACATGCTAAAATCGAATGGTATCGATCCTAACAAATACAATTCAGATAGGGTTTATAAGATGATAAAAAAGAATAAACTTCCTTACAACAGCTTAAACAAAGAAGCTATTCTTGCAATGATCATGAATTATGAAAAGAATAACAAACAAGGGAAATCTGAAATTCAGATGTTAAAAAGTAAAACTAGCAGGAGAAAAACAAAAAATTACGGGGTAAATGCAAAAGAAAATTTATACGATGAGAAAATTAATCGAAGAAAAATTACAACAGCCTTCCCATCTGAGGATGTTTTACGATATGGTGAGACATTTCCTTCTATGGCTACTCGAACAAGAAGTAGATCAAAAAATTCGAATCTGAATCTGCCCGATATTAATAACGATTATATTTATTATAATAGTTATAATAATTTCCTGACAGACCCTAATCAGAATCAAGTGTCACTCTATAATAATATCACAAATATAACCACTAGAAGTAGGCGAGCTAAAAATGAGAACATTTACACTATGCGTAATTTAAATTAATATTATAATTATTTAAATTAATTTTAAACATTTAGCAAGGTCAAGAAGAAGTATCAGGAAAAGAATTCTAGATGAAGATTTCCTCTATGAGGACGAGGAGATTCCGGAGCCAGTTAAGACAGAAAATAACTTAACTGATGAGAATGGAAAAGAATTAGCCAAAAGAAATTTGAATATGATAATAAACAAATCTGTTTTGTCTAATAATTATGTAAAAGAGGAAGAAGAAAGGAGATCGAGTGGGATGAAATCTGCTGAATATACACCAAAAAAATTACTACAAAAAGGTAAGCATCAATTATTGAACTTAACATATTAGATATTTTCTTTCCTTCAGCAGCCTATAGTCATGTTAGCAATCTTAATATGATTCCTTCTACGGGATCACAAACTAATTTGTTATTTGACGAAAGAATGTATAGAACATCAAATTATGAGACTTTTCCATATGTTGAGCCAGGTATTCCTTTAATGTCTCCTATTAACCCAAATGCAAAAATTTATCCAACCTCTACAAGAAATTACTTCAACATCGATCTCTTAAACGAAGGAAATTATCAAATACCAATTTCTATGCAAAATTACAATATGTTAAGACAATCAGGACATGGATTACTTCCTTCTTCTGGCTATATCTCATCACCTTCAAATTTTGAAATGACAGGAATTGGGTTAACTCCTCTTCAGCAACAAAATCTTCAGCTCACTCCAAATAAAGAAATTGCTCTGCGAAATAAAATTTTGATTAACGAATCAGATATGATTGGAATCCAGAATAATTATCTGGCTAGGAATTGTGCTTATCAATTATTAGAAGCTAGTAAAAAAGAGGAGTATTTAAACGAGGAGGGTTTGAAAAATATAAAGAATACAAATATTCCAGTCATCGGAAACAGTCTTTTAGACTACGCCGAAATGCAATTACATAAAGCTAAAACAGCAACATTACTTAAAAAACCTTCTCTTGATCTTACCATGATAAACGAAAATGAAACAGGAAATATATTCAAGCAATCTCTAGGTAGAACAGGCGTTGATTCACAAGCAACTGGCCAAAGCAACATTCCAACTATTAAAATGCAGCAGGATATTCAGCAACTACCTGCAATCGCACCCGTAGATCAAGAAACAGGAGGAAGATCAGGAAACCTAAAAGACGAAATTCAGAAGGAAACAGAAACGGAAATGAATAATCCATCTGATCAAAATATTTCAAATATAAAAAAGTCTGAAGATTCTAATCTTATAAATTATGAAGAACATATCATTCTACCAATTCAATCTGAAGAAAGATCACATGAAGAAGAAAAAAGAAGCTTACGATACACTCCAATTTTATTCGAAAGTAAAAACGCTGAAACCATTTCAGTCACAAATACAAGCGAAAAGTCAGGAGCTGAGGAAACTAACCAAAACATAATTAACGAACCAAATATAAATAGATTTGATTTAATTAACATGTACAACTTAACCAATACAACTATTAATAGAGAAGGTGTAATTAACAAGCCTCAGTCAGAGCAACAAGATTCAAATATAAATTTGGATCAAACAAATCAAATACTACAACATGAAACTAAAGCTATTTTGAATATTTCGCCAAAATCAGCTTTTGTGAAGATGAAATAAAATTCAAATTAATTCAAATAGTATATATTAAAGTAATTCTATATATAAATTAATTTAGTAATATTTTAATGATTTTCTATTAATTTGAAATTGGAAAATTAATTCAAGACTATCTAACTATATAATTTTACATTTTATTATTTTCATATAAAATTTACTATAAATAATACGTTAAATTTAAATATTAATATAAAAAAATTGTAAAATGAATAACAATTTTTTCTTCCAACCGAAATTAAATGGAAATGTCAGGTTCAGATACAATTCCTTAAGATCTAACAATGAAAATTTGCTGCAAAATAAAAATGTCAACAAAAGCGTTGTTGTAGACGAAGGAATGAGGGAGTTCGGCAAGGATTTGACAAATTTAACGAATTTAACGGCTCTTCTTATCGATGAAAATGTCAACCCTAACATTGGAACAAGGAAACCTACAGAGATTATAAATAAGGAAAACAAGGTAAATATTTCTAATTAATATTTAACTCTAATTTAGGTAGTTCTTACTAGAAGAACCTCTTTTAATTCTAAAGAAGACCTCACTGGGAAATTCAAAAATTATATTTTCAGAAATCGTCAACATTCTAAGACAGTCAATGAAGTTATGAACCTTACTAAGAAAGAAGCAGCTTTAAAAAATATAGGAGGAGCTTATAATCCTGATTCAGTTGATTTCCAGGCACAAATGAAGGAGGACTTGGCTATGCAAAATTATTCAAGTACTATTATAAATAACGAAATTATGGAAGAATGCTTCGAAACTAACAAACAGGATAACAATCCTGCCGTCATTGAGAACATTAATTCTGATGACATGCTGACTGACGATCCAATATCAGTTGTTAATATGCCATCTCACCTTTCTTCGGTACAACCGAAAGAAGAAGTAATCCCTAACCCTAATCCTCAACTCTGTGAAGAGTACATCCAGGACATCTATGAACATCTAAAAGACATTGAATTCGACCATTTACCCACCCCTAATTACATGAGGCAACAAACAGACATCAATGAAAAAATGAGAGGAATCTTGATCGACTGGCTTGTTGAGGTTCATCTAAAATTCAAATTACTTCCTGAGACTCTTTTCTTAACTGTTAATTTAATCGATAGGTTTCTTGAACTTAAACAGATTATGCGCAATCGTCTGCAACTGGTAGGGGTGACAGCCATGCTTATAGCTTGTAAATACGAAGAGATATATGCACCGGAAGTTAGAGACTTCGTTTACATCACAGACAAGGCCTACACCAAGGAAGAAATTCTACAAATGGAAAATGACATGCTGGCTACCCTTGAATATAACATAACTGTGCCCTCACCCATCAAATACTTAGAAATTTACTCTTACTATCTTAAATTGGATGAAATTTCCTTTATGTTCTGTAGGTATCTACTTGAATTGTTTTTAGTCGAATACAAAATGTTAAAGTTCAATCCTAGTCTTGTTTGTAGCTCAAGTATTTACATCACAATGAAAATTATGAAAAAGGATGATTGCGATAAAATCTGTCATCTTAGCATGTATAGTGAGGAAAAACTAAGAGAATGCGCAAAGGAGATTTGTGTGATACTTGACAATTTAGAAAAATCTTCTCTACAGGCTGTAAGGAAGAAATTTTCACTTCCCAAATTTTTGGAGGTAGCCAAGATTAAATTTAACTAAATAGAGAGACAAGCGGTGAGGAATATTCATTTAAACTCGTGACTGGAACTATTTTATTTTATTTATTGTATTATTTATTCTTATTATTTATTTGGATTCGTAAATAAATTATAATATATACACACTTCTTTTAATAATATTGATACATTAAAAGAATTTATTATCTTAATAAGTTATCATCTTTTTAATAATTTTTTTTCCTATTCTCTTTTAATTTTTCTAAACCAATTTTTATCTCGGGTAACTTCAATTCTTTCAGAATTCTTTCATCTCTTGCTTGAATCCTGTTGATTCTTTGTTCTTTATATTGATATCTCTCACGTATATTTCTATAGGAATAATAAAATATATTTTGTTTCTGAGTAGATTTATATTCATATGGACCATAAGTAATCGAGTTTTTATATTTATTTATAGAATCAATAGCAGAAGAATTTTGTTTTTTAGGTTCTGTTTCGACTATCAAGTCATTTTTAATTTTCCTATGGTTAATAAATTTGATATTCTTTTACATAAACTCCTTATCTGAAAATTTTCTTTTCACAGCTGGATCATTTATCGAATTACTAGAATCATGATCATTATCTTTTTCGCTTTCCTGCTCGACGATTTCGATAAGACGTGGTTTATTCTTATTCTTTTTGTCAAATTTATCAGAGAGCATCATAATATTTGAAAATTTATCTTCGTCTGAGATTTAAATATAATTATTTACTAAAAGAAGGTAAATTATTCATGTCATGCTTTGTAAGTAGTTTCTGCAATGATATTCCTCTCTTATGAGCCATTAATAGTTGAGGATAACATTTGAATAGAATATCTTTTGTTTTAAATATAATCAGATAGCTTTTTTTATTGACAGGAAGAGCTTGCTTTGAAAAGTAATCTTGAAAGTAATTGAAATAAAATTTATTCGGATTGTTGAACTCCTCTAATACAGGCTTTTCAGTTTGCTGTTGAAAGAGAATCATTTCAAGCAAGTTTGGTTTGATTTTTTCGTTTCTATCTTTATTTGCCACAAATACAACAAATTCTGTTTACAATAAAAATTAAGGCGGAGTATATTTACCTTTATTACAACCACTCAAAATTTTGTTGAAATAATTAATTTTGTAGTTTTTGTTTGTATGCTCAAGTATTAGCTTTCCTGCTTTGTGTTTCTCTTTAGTATTGTAGAGAATTATATTTTGGTTATGATCTATAGCAATAGACACATTATTGATGATTGGAAAAATCTAAAATTATGCATTAATAATAAAATACTGTTTGGATTGGATAATTCCTTTGGGGACTGTTATAACAATTAAAGATTAATTTTTTCTCTATCATGTTATAGACATGTATCTGACCATCTAATGACCCTGAGATCAAAAAATTTTCCTCTAGAGACATTTGAACTATTTCAGCCCTCTTGTCTTTGAATAAAGTGATATCTGTATGTAGCTCTGTGTCCCATATTAAAATACTCCCATCTTTCATTCCGATGCATATTACGTTTATCATCTTACTAAAATTATTAAAACCTATAAGACATGTTATCGGAAATAGCATCATAAAATTAATTTCGCCTTTAGTTATTTCCTTATAAGAAATATCAGAAGGATTAATTTGAATTTTATCTCTTAGATTGCTAACTTTTTCTTTGTTTCGATCTTGTGAAATTATAGCCGAAGTCGTTCCAATTTGATTAAGTTCTGAGTTCACTGCATCTAATCTCATCTTCAAGAAATTTATGTATTCTTTTTCTTTTTTGTTCAGTTGAGAAGCGAGGGAGATAGAGTCTTCCTGTGAGATTACTGGAGCTCCTTTTTGCATAGAAAATTTTGATATATTTTTCATACCTTCAGTCAGGTAAGGATAGAGAGAAATATATTTCAAATTATTGTTTCCGTAAAATCCTATATATGCTCCAATTGTAATGATGCTACTTATATATCCTCCACTTGATAAATCTTGGGTAATAAATTTTTTTTGAATAAATGTAATAAATGGGTGATGTGAGTGATATGTTTGAAGAGGCGTAATATCAGAAGATGTTTTTTCATCCACTGCAGATTTATTCTCATAATAAGGATTAGTAGTATTAGAAGGTTCGTAAAATCCTGAATCTTTGGTCATTTGCATCGTTAATTCTTTTTTCCCTAAAGATATATCCATTTTTCTAGAAAGGGTATTATTTCTTTTGTTATTTCTTTGTGTTTGTAAAACTTTTTTATCCTTAAGTTGATCTTTGATGTCCGTTTGTCCTGTAATTACCTCTTCTTTGGGCTTATTCAATGATGGAATAATAGTGTAATTCTCGTTTTCCTTATTTTTAAGATATGTGACTAAAACAGGCTGGACCTTAACAGAACTTGATTGATTATCAGACTGCTTGGAAGTACCAATAAGATTGTTATTATTTGATACTTGTACCTTTGAAGATCCAAAAGAAAATTGCATGGAGGTTGGATTTTCCTTTTTTGAATCAGACCTTGTTTCCCTTCTAATTGCCCCAGCATATGGAAGATCATTAAATTTAAAAATTCGAACTCCACCTAAATAATCAGTCAATGAAATATAGAATGTATCTTTAGAAAATTTTATTTCGCATATTAGAGATGACAATAAAATGTTCGAATCATTCGGCAACCCATCTTTTAAATTAATCACACACTCGTTACTTAAAATTCCATAGGAATGATTAAAAGTCATAACTTGAACATTAGGGTCTCCTCTTAATTGAAGAGCTATTCTTGTTATGTAACTGTCGAAGTTCTTAATAGAAGAAGTTCCTATGACATCTACACGAGATATTCCTCCACTTGCTATGGGATTGATTTGTCTTTCGATTAAAATTTTCGATGATTCTAAATCGTAAATTCCTAGAATTCCGTTTATAGTCCCGTAAATCATTTTGTTTAAAACGGAATTTTTTATGTTATTTGTTTCAAACAAATCAAAACATGTTATATTGGGAAGTTTTTTCACTGTTAGCGGGCGAACATATGATATGTTTTCATCATAATTCGCAGATTGCTTAATTGATTCTAAATCTCCTATAATTTTTTCAAGTTTTGGCATAAATTCTAGATATATGTATTTTCTTATAAATTTCAGATTAGATGGCAATCGTTTCAAGTCCTTTTCAAATTTAGTACTGAATATATCATGATTTATATCAATATTTTGGAAAAGAAGTGATTCGGCATTATGTTCTTTTTCTATTGTATCTTCTTTACAGGGAGTACTAAGAATCGAAGTGGTCAAATTTAGTAACTTATGAGGATCATGAGTTTTATTATGATGATTTAACATTTTGATTAAATATTTAGTTATTTATTTTAATTAAACAATTGTTTGGAAATCATAAAACCTAAATATTCTGTTAAATAATATGATATCAAAAACTATTCAATATTAGATTGACTCATAATTCATAGCGATCAGCCAATTCAGATTTATGCAAGTTAATTTCAAGTTTTGTAAAGTATAAACTGATTATGACCGGGGCCGCACAAAATGTAAAGAGGAATAGTGGTCTGAACAATAAAACTGAATTTGTTTTTGTTAATATTTTAGAAATTCTGGTAAAATATACATATGAACATATTGAAAGTATTCCAAACAAACTATTTTGTTTAATTTCTTTATTTATAAAATTTTTGTCTAGGATTATTTTATTTTTAGATTGAGTATTTTTATTTGCAGTAGTCAAATTTTCTTCTTTTAAATTATTGAACTTATTTTTTGATTCCGTATTGTACAAATTACCATATTTCAATTCATAGAGAGTTAACATTTTTTTTTCTATTCGTCTGATTTGTTCTGAATCTCTTGGCTTTAAACTGTCAGAATGTAAAAAATTTAAATTTAAAAGACTTTCTTTTGGGTTATCCATAATGCATTAATTTATTAAAATAATTTAATATACTAGCTATGATTATTAAATTTCTCATTACGACATTGTTTCAACAAGTTAATAAAAATTTATCTGAGTGAAATTACTTTAAGAGGATATTTTTTAAAAATGTTATATTTAAATCAATTATTTTTTCTTACTCTCCTTGATATTCAAGTAACCTATACCTAAATAATCATTATGACTGAATCTAATATGCTTGGCTTTAGTTTTGGTTAGCTTTATAGTAATTATTTGCGCTCCGAATTCGTCAGGTATCTGGCCTACAGTTGCCCAAGAATTTTTATCTAAGGAAGTAAAGATATTTGCTTTCTTCCCATTACCCGCATACCAAGCCACGGAATCTCCATTATATCCTCCTATTTCTATTTCTTCAAACTCAACTTCTCTATTAAAACTAATTGTAATTACACCAGGGGAAATTGCGCATATTCCCTTAGTCAAAGTTTTGTCTTTTAAGTCTTTTACTTTATTGGTGCCAACTTCTCTTTCGCTGTAATTGTAGTTTCCATTAGATTCGAATGAGTTAAATTCAACCTCATTAGGCGTTGCTTTAAGAGTTTCTATGATGTAATTGATTTCGTAAAATTGAGCTTCATTTAATAAATCGTCTTTTTGATCATCATTTAATTTGTCTATTTTCAGCTTCCCTGTACGCATAAAATTCAGAATAAACGGAAACAGAGTTGCGTCTCTGTCATAAAATGTTGTGGTATCTTTTTTGATTTCTCCTCTCAAAATTTGTTTATAGAATATTGTTCCTCTTCTTGATTTTAGAGTGTATAAACTAACTTGAAATTTCTTTCCTCCGATATTTAAAGTGCAGGTCCCTTCATTAATTCTGTTGATCTCTTCAATCTTCTTTTCACAGGTTTTCCAGCGTTGAAGTCTGATTTCAATTTCGTCTGTGTATTCTTTGTATTCTCTTTCAAATGCATCTAAATCTTTCATGACGAGTTTTATGCCTTGTTGAAGTGCTTTTTGTTTCATTAAATTATTTTATAAAATATAAAATTGTGCTTATTTGTAATCAAACAAATAGTGCTAATATAACTAAAATATTGGATTAAGAAATTTTAATGGATTAAAAAACTTTTTGAATTTTAGAAGCTAAAAAATAATATTAAAATTATCTTATTATTTAAAATATTTAAAATAAATTTTTGTCTCCCTATTAAATCGACGTGTTTATAAAATTATCTCTCTCTTAAATTTTTAAGAATTATGCTTCTCAATCCTTTCAGAAAATTCTTTAATAAGTTGTTCACTCGGCTTTATATCTTTTAGAATTCTTTCATGTTGTTCATCAGTGTAAATTATGGATTTGTCTTTACCAAATCTTCCCTATTAAATAAAATCAAAATAATTCCTTACCAAATCAGCTTCATAGATGTCTAACATCTTAAAGAATAGATTATTTCTGAATTCACTGCAATCTTCTTGAACCTGAGCATATATTAATTTCAAACTGTCAGGTAACACAGTATCAGCATAATAAATTTCTAAATCGTTGATTCTGTCTGCAAGTGATTTATTTTCATTTTGAGTTCTTGGGGTCTCATTCATTTATAAATTTATAAAAATTAAAAGAAACAGAAATAAGAATAATATTTATTGTAGTAAATACTAAATTATTTTTCAATAGTATTTAATTTTATTTTTTTATTTTTTAATTATAAAAAGAAATGAATTCTAGAATAAAAACTTTAAGACCCCTCTTGAACAGAATCCTCGTTAGAAGAATCTTACCTGAACAAAAGACAAAAGGAGGAATTATCCTATCTGAAAGGGCAACTGAAAAAGATGCTAGATTTGGAGAAGTTGTTGCTACCGGACCAGGAAGTTATGATGATAAAGGAAATGTTCTTCCCTTATCCGTTAAAGTTGGTGACCGTGTTCTTTTACCTGAATATCAAGGAACAAAAGTAAGCATGGAAGACGAACATGAATACTTGCTCTACAAAGACACAGAAATTTTAGGAGTTGTTGAAGGATATAAACATTAATTTCGGTTCCATCTAATTAGATATATCTTCTTTAGTTAAATATTAGATACAATAAATATATATTTAAAATAATTTAAATTTGCTTTATTTTAAATTGTTTGTTTAACGTTAGAATAGTTTGTCTATTTAATTTTATTAAATTTCTGATTTTTACCTGCAATTGTTGTTATTTTTATTTCCTTTAGAAAGATTAACATAATGCTTTATTTGTTAGTTATTATTAAATATTTATATTAAAAAATTTATAAAGATTACCTTTATTTTT
>Ga0169931_10013375_pt1 | contig 11215 bp, 10 predicted proteins | sample Kivu_15m_20L_FD_129675 | JGI IMG/M metagenome (GOLD analysis project Ga0169931, IMG submission 129675) | Freshwater microbial communities from Lake Kivu, Western Province, Rwanda to study Microbial Dark Matter (Phase II) - Kivu_15m_20L... | ecosystem: Environmental > Aquatic > Freshwater > Lake... | reverse complement strand
TCCGATCGCTTAATGTTTTGCGCCCGTAGCTCAACGGATAGAGCATCTGACTACGGATCAGAAGGTTTGGGGTTCGAATCCCTACGGGCGCACCAATACACGCACGAATTTCTGACTTCGTTGCCATAATCTCTAGTGATTTCATAAAGTGGTCGAAAAGTGGTCTAGTAGTTTTAACTAGGCGCTTTTAATCCTTTCTGCATAATCATTCGCTAACTTACGATCATCTTCAGATTTAGGGTGGGCATAATTGCTTAAAACCGTGCCCACTTCAGTGGAATTGTGCCAAACTCAGCTGGGGGTTTTAAAAATCGCTTTAAATTAGTTTTGAGGGTTTTCAGGGTGTCTTTCTTAAACAGAGATTTATCCAGGAAGTGGTAACGTATAAATAATGGCAAGAACCATAAACAATCGATCAATACACCTAGACGGCCTTAGGGGAATAGCCGTCTTGCTTGTGGTCTTTTATCATGCGAATTTTTCATTATTTTCAAATGGATGGCTGGGAGTAGACGTATTTTTAGTCTTAAGCGGTTATTTAATTATAGGAAAAATCAGACAAGATATTGCACAAAATACTTTTAATCTAAAAACTTTCTATATCAAACGATTAAAAAGAACTGTACCTGCACTCGTATTGATGTTACTTATTAGCATTCCACTAAGTTTTATACTAATTGATCACAAAAGTAAATTAGAAAGCTTAAATATTTCAATATCTGCATTATTAATGAGTTCAAATATGTACATGTATGCACAAACAGATTATTTTAATCCAAGTGCTGAGTTAAATTAATATATTCACTTATGGAGTCTATCGCTTGAACATCAATTTTACTTGTTAATTCCACTCTTATTTATGGTCTTAAAAAATATTAACAAAAAAACTTTTTTGTTAATTATTTTTTCAAGCTTAATATGTGCCTCTGCCGCTTATCGAACAGATTTTAACTTTATGTTTTATTCTCTACCGACTCGAATCTGGGAATTTCTAGTAGGAGGTTTTCTAAATTTCTTCAATTTAAAAGATACAAGAAATGACAAAATAAACGCAAAACTCGGAAAATCAGCACTAATTCTTTTGCCCTATTCTTTAATTTTGGTATTTTCTAAAACCGAAGTGTTTTATCTGCAATTACTAACAGTGTCAGCAACCGTACTGATTTTAATAATAGGTGATTCTAATCGCATTCTGAATAAAATTTTGCGCAATAAATATTTAGTCAACGTAGGCGTAGTAAGCTATGGAGTATATTTGTGGCATCAACCGATATTTGTTTTAGCACGATACTTTGACTTTAACAATTTGGGCTTAATAACTTATGTATTTTTAATTATTTTAACAATTTTAATCGCCAAGGTATCATATAAATTCTATGAAAAACCCATTATTCACAACAAAATTTTAACAAATATCAATCGTACATTTTTGTATTCTTCGATAAGTTCATTAATTGTAATTCTTTTGTTAATTTATCCCAAAATGAGCAGCATAACTTTTGAAGAAGTTCCAGGAGTTAAATTGCAAAAAAATTTAAGTAAGAGTTTTACAGTTATAGGTGACTCTCACGCCGAACGTTTAGTGTATGGATTGAGTGAAATTACTTCAGGAACAGTCACTGCCAAGACATCAAATGGCTGTATACCTTTATTAAATGTTGATAGATGGGACAGCAGATTCACCCCAGGAAGATGTGTAGAGTTCGTTAATTCGGAATTAGAAAATGTTTTGACCCAAGATACGGATTCAGTATTAATTTTGAACTCAATGGGTCCAGTTTATTTGGAAGGCACCGCTTACAACAAAATCAAGGAGCCTCTTACTTTTAGGTCAGGGTTAAAAAATTTAAACGATCCATACATTACTGATAGGTATCTAATTTATGAGCAAGGATTAAAGGAAACTTTTGCAGCCTTATCAAAACTTAAAAATACACAAACATTTTTTTTAGTTGATGTACCAGAGTTGGGTATATTGTCTGGATGTAATAGAGATGTGAATACTTTAAATTTTGGCCCGATTAACATTAGTTATAAAACTAAAATAGTTTCAAAATGTTTTACACCCCGTGAAGAATATGACCAACGAACTTTAAGGTACAAAAATTTACTTAAAGAAACTATTTCTAAATATCCGCAAATCAAATTAATAGATCCTACAGATATTTTTTGTGACCACAAAAAGTGCGTTGGTTTTGATGGAGAATTTGGCTATCTATACTCTGATACACACCACCTGAGCAATGCGGGAAGCCTAAAAGTTGCCGCTTTTTTGCAAAAAATAATCTTAGAAAGCTAGCAGAATTTTTAAAAAGCGAATGAATGCCATCACTCTAGAAAAAGAGTCAATTAACCCCGTTTAAGTTTGGGGGCAGAAGTTATCGGGGGAAGAGAATAAAAACACGGTGGCGTATCTACCCCACACATGCTCAGGGAAAAAACCAAGCCTTAGCGGTCAAAAAAGAACATGAGGGTCGGTGGTGTCCTTTGTATGGCAAAAAATGGGCGTAGGCTTTAAGTGTGAGTCAATGAGGAATGAATAGAGATCATTTTTTGGTTCTTTGGGGTGGTTGGAGTGTTGTCTGCTATTTACAAGCAGGAATTTTATCTGCGATAGTTTTTGCCCCACTTCTTGCTATGTTTTCCACCCACCTTCCAAATTGGATTTCAGAACCTATAAGCGACTTTCTAAATAAATATAAGAAACCAAAATAATTTAAGATTAAAAAACTGGTCTAAAAGTGGTCTAGTGCGTGAGAAAACCCCTGAAATCGCATGGTGCAATTTACGCTTAAAGTCTGTATTTAATGAATCACTAGAAACTATCTGATACGCCTAGAGCAAGGTATTAGCGAACTACGGATCAGAAGGTTCGTGGTTCGAATCCCTGCGGGCGCACTTAGTTTCATAACCCAATATTTTAGTCTTGTTGAGATTTACTAATCGGGAAACTATTTTAAATTAATAAATTAAGTGCTAATGCTTCCCAACTTGAAAACTAGGGTGTTCTATAAAACAATTCGATAATGTCAGTTTAAATCTAGACTTGGAAATCTAAAATTGGCTTCACTCGGTTTTAATCACAATCCCCTGTCCATAAGCAGATGTTAGAACTGTCGCACTAACCTCACCAAAGAAATTACTCAACGTTTTATAAGTCTCATCAAATCCCAAATAACCATAATCATCACTGATTACTACACCTCCTATCTGTATTTTTGGCCAAAGTTGTTTTAATACTTCCAATTCAACTTTTGCATTATTTAAGTCAAGATGCAAGAAACCAATTGAACCAAATGATGCTTGATTAAGACTCTCAGGCAGGAGACCTTGAATGATATTAACGTTGGGCCATTTAGAAAATGCATTTTTAACGGATTCTATACTCTCAGCATAGAAAGGATGAACACCATTTTGTGACTCTTGCCCCCCCGAGATAGATACCGCATATGGAGAAAAGGTATCAAAGAGATAAATTGGGTTCTTAACACTAGATTTAATAAAATCTCTCGATGAAAGTATTCCACTCATGATAAATCCACGACCTGTACCGATTTCAACAATTGATAAATCTTTTGTACTTTTATTTGACAAGACATAATCTATTGCCCAAATTGCCTGATGTAATCGCATCGGAATCTGATAATCCCGCCCACATTGTAAGCTTGCTTGGTTAATAGAATACTCCATACGCGCAGAGTTAATGATATTCATATTGTGTCGAGTGATAACTCCATCAAAAACAAAATAAGATGGTGTGACTAAATAATTAAATCCTAGTGACCCAACATTGCCATTCAACAAATTTCTAAAAACACCATTCTTTAGGTCGCGCAAAATAACAAAAAAGAACCTCATAAATCGAGGGACCTTTAATAATTTAGAACCTGCATAAATATTCATATCCCAAAACACACATTACTCCTTTGCCAGAGTTAAACTTGACGGTATCATGATAGTGGGGTGAAAACCAAGCATTTCATTGAGTTGTTATGGCTTCAATTTCAAAAATTTTCAAAGGCAGGGAAAACAGCGTATGAACACAAGTTTAATTATCAATTGGGTGCGATGCAATCTAATTCGAGATAGATTTGTTGAACAGTTTATAAAAGAGAATAAATCAAAGTCATCACGGTTTTTGAGAACATCTCATAATTCTAAACGTGTAGCTCTATTTGAATCCAACCAAGCTTATTCTACACACATTCTGTATTCACTGATTTGCAGAGTAAAACTTGAAGATAAGATCAAATTAATCGCTTATAGACCACTAAGATACAAAAAATTTAAAGATTCCGTTTCATTTACATTATTTTCAAAAATCAGATTAGACAACGCTATAAATCGCCCTTACCGAATATTGAAATCCATGGGTGTTACTGAATTTATACAACCTAAAGGGTTAGGAAGATATAAATCTAAAGCTACCAGAGATTATATGAATACCTTATCTAAAGATAAAAATGAAATACTCAACTTAGTGATAGACAAAATAAGAGTTGGGGATATTTTTTATGACTGGTATTTACGTGAAAGTTTACAGGACACACTAGATGTGAATGAAAAAGAATTTAAATTTAATTTTATATTTTTCATGTGTAATTTTTACTGGTGGCTCGAATACATGAAAAAAAACCAAATTGACTCTGTTTACACATCACACTCGTGTAGCGATCTAGCTTTACCAGCAAGAATTGGTATAGAGGTTGGAGCCAGTGCATATGTAGCGGCCTGGGGTAAAATGTATAAAATCGACAAATCGAAACTTTTTTCCGATCTAGAATTTTTGGACTATAACCCAAAAAGTGATGAACAGTTTGGGTATGAAATTAACCTACAAAATTCTCGACATTTGCTAAATAAAGCCAAAACAGGTGACATCGTTATTGATGCTCATGTTCTTGGTTCCGGATATAATGGAAAGCATTACAATGAAGTAGTCGAAGATAAAAATGATTTTAATATTTTAATCGCAGCTCATTGTTTTTCAGACCCGCCACATTCATATGGCGATATGCTTTTCCCAGACTTTACAGAATGGCTAAATTTTATAGGAGTAGTAAGTGTTGCAACTAATTTTAAATTTTATGCAAAAGGTCATCCTGCTTTTTGGGAGTCTGATAAGCTAAATTTTGAAAAATTCTTGTGTAAATTTCCTAATATAAAACGGGTACCAAGTGACATATCAAACTTAGAGCTATTCAAACAAGGCATAAAAGTTGTGCTAACAGTGAATGGAACTATAGCTTTTGAGGCTGCTGATGAAGGAATTTTGGTAATAAACGCGTCCAAAATATCGCCTCATATGAATTATAGTTTTAGTTTATCTCCAAATAGTTTGACCGAATATCAAGAACTAATCCATAATTCGCCAGATATTGTAGATAATTGGCAAGTGGATTCAACTGAAGTTGAGCATTTTTTTGATCTACATCACGTTAGGAAAAAAACAAATTTTCTTTTTGGAGCCAACACCGCTTCATTTTATTCACACATAGGAGGATCTATGAATCAATTTAATAATCCGAAAGTGTTTGATTACTGGATGAACAATCTGCCCGATTCACATAGAGAAATGATTGCAAAAAAGGTTGATAAATTCTTGAGCAGTAATCAATATATGTTATCAGATATGAGCCAATGACTATCTCGTGTAAAAATAAATATAAACAAATTAGGATTTAAACCTTTGAATTAAACTTTTAAGAAACTAAAATTTTTACAACACTTTTTTTTGATTCCATAGGTTTATTTGTTTCTAAGTAATTTACCAACGAAAAAGTGTTGTCTAGTCCTCTACCATTCAAGATAACTACTGATCTTTTTTTACTAATTTTAATGCCTAACATTAAGATCCAATTTTTTATCCTAGGAAACCCCTTCTTGATTCCCGTGAAATATACTTTATTACACATAAAAGCAATACCTAATAAAGGCGCATTTCCCCAAATCGAGTAACTAATCTTGATTTGTTTTTTCACATTACTTGAATACAACACGGTCTTAAATGCAATCAACCATCTTGGAGACTTAGATATTAAATCGAGTTGAGTTATCGAAGAATCAAAAGCCTCTAGCCAAGTTATGTAACCAAAGGGCGGAGCAATTGTGAGTTCTGCTAGAACGCCAGCATCAATAGGGTTAAAGATTAGATTATCAAATTGGAACTTACCAGAAATATCTTTACCAGATTGACTTATGCGTCCATTACTAGACTTTGATGCACCTGAAATGAAAACTACTCGATTAAAACTGCACTGACTTTTGCTAAGAAACGCTAATTTTACAGCAGCAGATATATCTGGAATTCTAGAACTACAAAATTTAGCTTCTGGATTTGCTTTCCAAAAGGATTCGATGATATTTCGATTGAAAATCACACGGCAATATGGTGTCGGTAAATCAGTTTTGTGATCTAATTTAAGTATTTTGGTTCGAATCTTTTCCATTGAAATTGGTTTTGGTTTATTATAATAAATTAGGAAAAAGTTTCCATGATTTCCCTCTAACGGCCAACCATACCCAGAGTGTGTTGTCCAGATAATGTCTGAAGTGCAGTTGCGTGCATACTCAATTAATCTAGTTAAATTACTCGGAATAAAAGCATCATCATCCCCTAAATATGTTATGAATTTTCCTTGAGCATGAATTAAAAGCCAATTCCAATTATCAGTCATATTAAGTACTTTATTTGGTCGTATATACCTAACCGAGGGAATATCTCTATATTTCAAATCAACATCAGAATTATCAGACACAATAAACTCTACATCTGTAACTTGATATTTCTCAATTATCTCTAAAAGAGATGATAACTCATTAGCCCTATTTCTTGTTGGGATTAGTACTGATAATATAGGTTTCATTACGCAACTTTTATTAGAACTGCATCTCTTATTTCTGAAAGTATTAAGCTGCGAACTTCTGCTTGTTTATAAAAAGCCAAACTTTCAGATTTTTCCATAAAAAGTTTTAAAGCGTGTCCTGGGCCGCGTCCATCACTCCATGTACGGTTCGGATAAGTGTCTGCAGGCAGTTCATCAATAATGGTGTCACAGATTATTATTATCGATCCAATAGGCAAGATCGGTACGTAAAGTTCTAGCTCATTTAAAACATGACTGGAAGAATGGTCACTATCCAACACCAATAAAATTTTAGAGGCATTTGAAGTTATCGGAGTCAGTGAGTTAAATACTTCCATTCCAGTGGAGTTGCCCTCTAAAATTTTTATATGACCCGAGTATCTACTATCTAAAATTGCTTTTATGGTGTGGGGATAAACTTTGTTATCAATTCCAATTACATTTGGATTGATACCACATATTTCTTGTATTGATGCATTAAGCAGCAATCCACCACCTCTAGCTATACCAATTTCAATGATAAGATCAGGGTGTTCACACGCAATCAATTCTTGTTGAAATAAAATATCTTCAGGTAACCTAATAATTGGTACTCCGAGCCATGAATTTTTATGTGAGAACCCAAATTGGTTTAAATCATTTAATAGCTCTAAACCTTTTTGGCGAAAATATGTTGATTTTGCCAAATTTGCGAAGCTTTCTGCTCTATCTAATTCGAATTGTTCCCAGGTAGGAACCGAATCATGCCAGTTGTTTCTAGAATTCATTTTTCTTCATCAAAATTTGTTGAGTTTTGCTCGCTTGCCAAACCAATGACATTTTTTCATTTAATTTGGCAGGGTAATAAACTAATTTACTGACTGAGGCTAAGTTCGCATCTAAATAAAAATTCCTTCCCAAACTACTACATAATTCAGAAGGTCTGGTTAAAATCTGAGATCCCACGTCAACCTCTCCATGTATTTGGGTTCGAATAATTAATTCTATTGCACTTACTACATCACTTATGTGTATAAAGTCTCGTGGTGAGTCGTCAATAATCAAAACAGGCTCGTTTTGATGAAGGAAATGTGGCCATGATGAATCGTTGAAAATATAAAATGGTCGTAACCAGGTAATTTTCTCATTCACAATTTCATCTAAAAGAATTTGTCTAAGAACGTATTTAGTTACTGAATATGCGTTATTTACCGCAAGAGATAAATCCATTGGACTTCCAAAAGCAATAAAATTCACATCGAACTTTTCGCACGCACGTCTCAAAACCAATGACTTTTCTAGGGCATCAAAATTCGATTTTGAAATTCTGTAATTCTCAGAACTTGAACTAGCTGACCAACCTAAATGTATGAAATCTTTTGCACCTTTTCTTGCAGCAATTTCCACTTCAGGGACAATATTAGAAATATTTATAATTGAACTTTTGATTTCATGTACAATTTTAAAATCTAGGGGCAAATTCTCTTTCAACGCGCTCCCTATTAATCCAGATGCGCCAGATACGGCAACTAATTTAGTTGCGGCCACAATAAGTCCTCTGGCTTAAGGTAGGTTGGTTTAGCAGGCCAAATAGTAGCAAGTGGTGAACTCATAGGAGAAAAACCTCGAGTATGTTGTTTAGAATATTCCGAATCAAGCGCATACATGAGTAGTACGTTATCAGTGAGAGTTTGATATCCATGAGCATAGCCTTTCGGAATATACAAACAAACCTCATCTTTTTCTGAAAGATTAAATTTATGAATTCTTTGGCTCATGGGAAGGGAATCATCTAAACTTATGACAACATCAAGAATCGAACCAGAGATAACTTTAAGTAATTTTGATTCAGAAAAAGGTTGAGATTGAAAGTGCATTCCTCGAATTGTGTAGGTAAGATTTGTGAAAGAGAGTGCAATATATACTTGACTAGAATCAAGCTTACTAATTGCACTTCTACCAAAAGGCAACGAAAAATAACCTCTTTCGTCCGAATCTTTAGTAAACGGCAAAAGCTCTGGCAGGGCTTGAATTTTAAACCTCTTCAACTTTGGGTAATGCTACATAAATTTGTGAATTTGGAGAAAAACTTCTAATTCTTTCTGAAATCTCTTTCTTTAGGTTCCAAGGAAAGATTAAAAAATTACAACTTTTAACATAATGATTTAATTTAAACTCTGCCTCAGAAATAATTGGAATCTGGTGACCCGGTATAAAATGGCCTACTTTTCCTTCTGAGTTATCAATACAAAATAAAATCGAATCCCGAGGTATTTGTGCTGCCGATAACAGGGTTACGGCTTTTGCCGCAGCACCATAACCAACTATTGGATTATTTGAGTTTAAAACCCAATCACGAAACTCAATGAGAGATTTTCCTACAAGATCTGAAAGCGTTTTCCATCCAGACAAATCTGTTATTTTCGCACTTTGTTCTTCAAGTAGAGTATCTTTAAGTGCTGTAATTACAGTTTTTGATAACTCAACTTGAGAGTGATCAGATGTAATAAAAAATCTCAATGAACCCCCGTGAGTTTCAACTTTTTCTATACCACTTAATTTCAAGTTAAATTCAGGCAAAATTTTATCAAAAAACGAAGCCGAAAGATAAGAAAAATGTTCATGATAAATTGTATCGAACTGCATTTTCTTAATTATATTTGTGATTGTAGGTGCTTCAAAAACGACCAATGTGTCCTTGGAAGTCAATACAGCGATGCCACGGAGAAAATCACGAAGATCTGGCACATGAGCAACAACATTTTTTGCAACTAATAGCTTTGGTGATTTAATTTTTGTAATTAACTTTTTAGCGAGATTTTCTGAAAAGAATTCTGGTGAAGTCGGAATTCCATTTATTGAAGCGATAGTAGCTACATTTAGTGCTGGTTCAATTCCCAGGACCTCAACTTGAGATTGCTGGAAGTATTGCAATAAGTAACCGTCATTACTCGCGATTTCCAAAACCAAATCTTTCGTCTGCAGATTAAGCTTCTCAGACATGGTTTTTGCAAAACTTTTATTAGATTCAAGCCAAGTTGAGCTAGTCGATGATAGATATGGGTAGTCACGAAAAATTTCAAAATCTGAGTTAAATTCACCTAGCTGCCCTAAAGCACAATTTTCACAGACCCTAAGCACCAGTGGGTACCATGGTTCCGCAGATTCTAGATTTTCAGCTTTTACTAGTCTATTTGCAAGTGGAGAAAATCCCAGGTTCAAAGCAATGAAAATTCTTTGTGAATTGCAACCACGGCAATAATCTTTACCTCTCAAGCACACCTCCAGGAATTTACAATGTTTTGCAAAACTAACTTCATAAGTTTACCACCATAGATAGCAAGCCTGTATGGCTAAATTAATACACTAGAGACTTTATACAGGCTATTCCTGATTTAGTCGGATGCATATGATCGGACTAATTTTTTGAGCAGGTTAATTTGAAGCCCAGTGCTTGCTTTACTGTAACCTTAAATTCCCTACAAGTAGTTGTATTGCTATATATGTTTTCCCTGAATCGACTATAATTAATTCGTTATGCCTAATGTATTAATAAAGCAAATTCAAGAAACAAATGAATTTCAATTAGCAAGAAACATTTTTGACCAGACATGGGACTTGAATTTTTGGACAGAAATTACACCAAACCTTTTGCAGGCAATGGTTCATAGTGGATCTTACCTTTCTGGTGCACTCATTGATAACAAAATTGTTGGTGCAGCTTTTGCATTCCCTGCTACAAATAATGGATTACACCTTCACTCACATATGACCGCAATCTTGCCAGAGTTTCGAGACAAAGGTATTGGTTATGCTTTAAAGATTGATCAATGGAACTGGGCAAAGAAAAAAAATTACTCTTATCTTTCCTGGACCTTTGATCCTCTGGTAAGAAGGAATGCAAAACTAAATATAGTAAAGCTTGGAGTTGATATCTCTGCTTACCATCCCAATTTTTATGGAGAGATGCCAGATGCATTAAATGCCGGGGATGAATCAGATCGTTTGATGGTTTCATGGAGTACAGATATAGATGAACCAAAGGCAAGGCAGTTGATTGATCACCCAAAACCAGATGATATTTTGATTGAAATTCCAGAGGATATTGTTGCGATTCGATCTAAGGATCAAAGTGAGAGCATGAAGTGGCGCAGGCAGGTAAGGGATCAATTCCTGGCTGCTTTTGAGAAAAATGGCAAAGTAATTGGCTTTTCAACAAATGATGAATATGTTGTACGGATATGAGAATAAAAGAGATTGAGTTAAGGATTATTCAACTACCACTAGTGCGGCCATTTCGAACCTCATTTGGCACTCAAACCTCACGCCAGGTTTTAATGGTGAAGGTGGTAAATGAGAATGGCACAACT
>Ga0169931_10013374_pt1 | contig 11215 bp, 11 predicted proteins | sample Kivu_15m_20L_FD_129675 | JGI IMG/M metagenome (GOLD analysis project Ga0169931, IMG submission 129675) | Freshwater microbial communities from Lake Kivu, Western Province, Rwanda to study Microbial Dark Matter (Phase II) - Kivu_15m_20L... | ecosystem: Environmental > Aquatic > Freshwater > Lake... | reverse complement strand
TTGGGTTATCGAGTGCTGCCACGACTCCTAATGAAAGGTGCTCAATCAGTTATTTTTCGCAAGGCGCAACATGACAAGTCACTGACTCTGCAGACGTTTCTCCTCAGTGGCCCAATGAAGGTGGCACAATGCTGATGTCAATAAGAGAACTGAAGTGGCGTTGGCAACTTGCCCCAATCTCGGTACTCCACGTAGGTGCACATTTGGCCGAGGAGAGTGACCTTTATCGGGCGGCAGGTTGGAATAACGTAACTTGGATTGAAGCAAACCCCGAAGTGGTCCGCGATCTACGAAGGAAAGTTCAACCGATGGGGCATCAAGTAATCGAAGCCGCAGTCTGGCATTCAGATGATGAGTTGTTGAGTTTCAGCGTCGCTTCAAATGGGCAGTCGAGTTCACTTCTTGAGTTCAGAGAGCACAGCTCGCTATGCCCAGAAATTGTGGTGGAAAAGAAGTTGATGATGAGGACCTCTCGAGTAGAGACGCTACTGAGCGATAATGATCCGCCTGACTTTTGTAATCTTGACATCCAAGGCGCCGAATTGTCAGCGCTACAGGGATTCGGAACAATCTTGGGCGGCGTACAAGCGATCTATACCGAAGTAAATAAAGCTGAGCTATACGAGGGCTGCGCTCGAATTGATGAGATGGATGTGTTTCTTGGCGAGGCCGGCTTCCGACGAGTCGCTACCCGTTGGGTGCTGGGTTTTGGCTGGGGCGATGCTCTGTACCTTCGTCAGTCTCCGAGCTTGGTTCGAAGAGCTCTAGGTGTTTACTGGCCATTGGGGTTCTATGCCAGACAGCTACCGGCACCAGTCATTCAATTGTTGCGAAAGTGGGCGAGACGAGTCCTCAAGAAATGACTCCGCCGGTTGTCGTTTTCGTTCATCTTGGTGAGAATCCTACCCCGACACTTGTTCACTTTGCGCGAGTTGTTAAGACACGGCTACCCAACGCAGACGTAGTCCTCATAACTGATCTACCTGGAAGTCATCGAGCGTTTCCAGGAAGGCTGATCGAGTATCAGAACGGTATTGTCCCTGAGTCCATCGCTGTAATTCGCAGACGTTTTCCAGAACGAAAGCAACTCGCAGGTGGTTATTGGATCCACACGCTTGAACGTTTGTTTGCGCTATTGCAACTGCAAGCCGACTTGGATGATTCACCGATTCTCCATATTGAGTCGGACGTTCTCCTGTCCGTTACGCAAGAACATCTCGTTGCCTTGAATCGGTACTGCCGGAGAACTTCAGTGCCCAGATACTCGAGTGATATGGGGATCGCCAGCTTGCTCTATTCACCTTCGATGGAACAACTCCACCATGATCTAGGCGTGCTTGAAAACATTTGGGTTCAGAACATTAACCTAGGCGGAAAATTCCTTACTGACATGCAGTTGTTGGGACTTGCTTTGAACTCCGGAGCTCTTCAAGAGTTGCCAACACTGCCCGAAAAAGCTTGGGGCCTGGGTGAGATGACAGAAAATCGGAAGTTGGTCTTTGATGGGGCGGCTTATGGTCAGTATCTCTTCGGTCGAGATCCCGTGCATAGTAGCGGGATGCGAATGTCCGGACACCAGAACGAATTCTTCCCGCATCAACTATCAACATTCGATTGGAGCCTGCGCCAATCGAGGGACGGTCTTTTTACCGCTGGGTTCATGTGGGATGGGAGTCATTTCGAGATTGCGTGTTTTCACATTCACTCAAAGGAAATTGTAGAGCTGCCGCATTTCGGTTCCGCTCGTTGGACTCGAGCTGTTGATGAAGCAAATGGACTATGCGAGAGAAAGGCAACAGGACCACATCCCGATCATATTCATTCTCAGAGAGTCAGTTTTCTCAACCAAATTCGACTCTCGCGCCGTAACGGCAAAATCAGATTCCTGCTTGATGTCCTTCGCCGCAGGAAACTCTCCAACTGATAGGGGAAGGATTAGCGACTTTTGACGTCGTGGAGACGTCGTCGCCAGTAAGGAGCAAAAGCAAGCTCTGTTGAGCGCGCGCGAGTATCGAGATAGAGAGAAAATTTTTCTGATTCTGAAAGGTCTAAAAAGTCGATCCAGTTATCGACAGCATGAATCGGCAGCGATGTAGTGAATTCATCAGCGAGTGCTCGACGCAAGACGACGGGTACGCAACCCAGGTATATCGCTTCCCAAGTTCGATGACAGTCCAAACCATTCCCAGGTGGCGAAATTACGAAATGTGTGTCCAGGAGCAAGCGTCGATGTAAGCGTGGCGAAATTCTGTGGTCATAAAAACTGACCCCAGCTTCGATACAGGCTTGACGCGCAACGGACCGCTCTGGATAGTTGGTCCTAACATCGAATGCGGCAAACACCATCTGCGACCTCGGATCGCGACGTTTTAGACGCAACTGAGCGTCAACAAATGGACTGATTCGCCCATTGTTCAACCTCCACCGATTTTCAAGCCCAATTGGCAAGGGAGTGACTGAAACAGACTCATCAATGATATTCACACAAAATGTATCAAAGCATAGATCGTTCAAGCACTTAAAGAAGTTCAGGCTTGGCAACTTGTCGTGATTATGGAATACAATCTTCGTTTTTGTTCTCACGTCAGCCGGGAGTCGCCCAAATTCCTCAAGCAGGAACTCTTCTGATTGATCGTCCTGTACTAGGTGAAGGTCCACGAAGAGGCACACGACACTCTTGTCGGCATGGAAACACAATCGCGCTACCCCTTTTGAGATATCAATCTTGGATGCATCTTGATCAATCTGCACGTGACATAAAGAACGAAATGTGTCGCCCGACAAGAATGGTGTACTAGATGGGTGCATTGCCTTGCAGAGATTAGCGAGCTTGATTCTGCAGAATTCAAAGATCCTCACAGGAGTTAGACGTTTCATGTCATACAACGAATCGAATGGGAGCGCAAGCTATAGAAATCAGACTTGACGCGAGTAAGGTCATAGTATCTTGATGCTAAACCAGATTTCTAGTTTGTTGAATAGACGCGAACGGGCTTATTCACTAGCCATATTGGTTGTCGGTCCGATTGTTTCGCTACTTGACTCCCTTACGATTTTGCTTTCTGCATCCCTGATTTCGGTTGTACTAGGTGAACCCGTGCACTCTGCCTCAAAAAGTCTTTTTCAAAATTACTCAACCAGTACGGAGGTGACCCTCGCTCTATTTCTGCTCGTCTTTGCGCTGAGAGGTTTTCTTCGAGCTATACGAGTCCTTTGCGAGGCGAACCTGCGGAGAATCATTTCCCGAAGATTTGCGAGTCAAATCTTCGAGCAGCAGATTCTGAGACATAATCGAATCGGCCACTCACGTGATAGTGCAGAGATGGTTCGCGATCTCGATTCAGTTCCTCTATTTCTCAATAGTTTTTTGTTTTCACGATTTGTATTGTTCGAAGAAGCCGTCCTAATCATCGGGATTCTCGCAGTACTCGCGACGCAATCAACGCCGGGAGCGCTAGCAGTCTTGACTTGTGGGGGGATCTTGCTGTTCGCAACCGTCAGACTGAGTTCTAGAGCATTGAGTCGCGCCGGAATAGACGCGGTCCAGAGTCGAGCAAAGCGATTGCAGTTTTCGCTTTTTGCATTCCGCTCAATAAGAGAAATTGTTCTGTATGGTAAGCAACGTTCCGCAGCGGCAACGTTTGGCGAGCACGTCAGGAAAGTTCTCGATGCCGAACGACGTTTTGAGATCATTTCTCGAAATAGCCCGATAGTAATAGAGACAATAATTGTTGTTGCATCAGTTGTGATTCTCTGGCTGACATCGGTGCTATTAAACGATGGCAGAAGTGCACTATCAATTGGTGTTGTCTTGGCCCTCGGTTCATTCCGGGCAATTCCTGGGATTTCGAGATTTGCCCATGCGCTACAAGACATGAAGTTCACGGGCTCTCAAGCAAACATTCTTCTCAGCTATCTTCAACACCAGAAGAATAAACCCCAGAACGTATTGAACGTCCCACATCAGCCGTTGCCTGATCTGGCTCAATCAAGAAGGTTGTCAGGTGATAGCTCCCAACCAATTACTCTTGAGATTCGAAATGTGTCATTTTCTTATGAAAGTCATGTAAAGCCAATATTCACAAATTTCAGTTATGAGTTTTCTGGTGGAAAACTTCATGTGATAAAGGGTGAGAGTGGTCGAGGAAAATCGACGCTTCTCGCATTATTGATGGGAGTAGCCGAGCCACAGAGTGGTGAAATTCTCCTGAGCGGGGTTCCTCTGAAGGAGTCGCAAGAGCTTCGAAATCATCAGATTGCTTTTGTGCCGCAGTCTGTTGCAGCTCTTGATTACTCAATAGCTGCGAACATCTCACTCGTATTTGATGACGATAGTCAAATCGACGAACGAAGAATTGATTTCGCGATATCATCCGCAGGCCTCGGGGAGTTTGTAGACACCCTTTCAGAGGGTCTCAATACAACGATGGGCGAACTCGGTTCAAGAGTTTCTGGCGGTCAGCTACAGAGAATCGGTCTGGCGCGAGCGCTCTATCAAAATCCGAAAGTGCTATTGCTGGATGAAACAACTTCAAGCGTTGACTTCGACACCGAAGCACGGATCTTGAGTGATCTTTCAAGGTTAAAGAACGAGATTCTCATAGTCATGGTTTCGCACAGCAACCATGTGGCCCAGTACGCAGATCGAATACTCGTTGTTTGACATCACCAGCGGATTCAGCGCTCACGTGTCCACCAGTTCGGTTTATGGAGTACCTGAATACGTGGATTCATTCCCTTGAGGTTCCGATAGCCCTCTGCATAAGCCCATTCCGGGCTCACCTTGTTTGTCTGGGTTCGTAAAGACCAAGCATTCAAGTAACTCTCATCATTGTGTTTGGCAATGATTCCTTTTTCGAAGTCACTCAGAATACAACGCCGTATGTCCTCGCACATTTCTCGAAAACTGGCAGCAAGACCGAATATAACCCCACCACATACATAGCTGCGACGCTTCTGAAACGGCACGAACGCTGCAGATTGTCGTCGAGTTTCCCACGGTCCCAGAAAAGTGGAGTTAGCGATACGGAGAATCAGTGAACGCTTGTAGTAGCCGGGGTGGCGAACAGCAGCAACTTGACGAGAATCACTTAGACACTCCTGGAAATCCTCTATCGACGTATCTCGGAGCAGAAGAGTGTCAGCATCCAGGTAGCAAACTATACGCCCGTTTACTGCGCTGAAGATTCTCATCATGAGCTCAAACCTTCTCAGTGTTGCGTCAGGCCAACCGAAGCTTTCAATCTGTGTAGCACGAACAGTACCAAGATTTCTTTCCATAACGATCGTGTTGAAGTCTTTGACGTCGTCAGTCAGTACATGGACCTGGAATCTCGAGCGCATATGGCGGTCTAGTGAGAGAATTAGACTTCTCGCGTAGCCCTTGTAGTTCCTTGTTGCGATTATGAAAAAGGAAATTTCAACAGGGTTTACCAAACGTGAAGACATTGCTACCGTAAGGACACTATCGAAGCTTTCTAGTGGCGGTCTTCTCTAGTCATTTGTTTAGGTGACGAGTCTCGGAACAGCGATCCATCTGTGGTCCAGTGGATGTAGTTGATTGTCTGATGGTCCGTCTTGCGCCAGCCAAGGTTTTGGTAACGCTACAACACCAGACTTCAACGCCCAGCAAAGCCTGGCACCCCACCACGAGAACGAACTGTTGCTCGCAACCACACCTCGGGCAGATGCCATCAGTGAGAGGGTCTCGATTTCATTGAGTCCTGATACGAATTGAACTCTGCTTTGCGAAAAGAATCGGCTCGATTCAAGTTGTGTCTTCGCACCGATCAGATCATCGCTTACAACCATATATGAGCTGCAGCCTGTGAGATTGCTAAGCAACTGGCATGCAGTTTCGTAATACTCGTTGGACGAAAATCCATGGTATTTGCGGGTATTCGGGTCGAGATAGTCTCCGCGACGGACGTGCACGACAATGGACGCGACCTCCTCCCGCCTAAAGAGTTGTGAAAATTCGAGGCTAGTTCTGAATCTCACCAGCAATTCGTCCCAAACAGGTGCAACGTAGTGGTTCTTCTGAAAAAATCCAAGCACAAAGCGAGTTTCACGAGTGACTCTCTCAAGTGTGTCATCAGCTGGTGTCGATTCTCGAACGAAGTTTCGGAACTCGAATCGCGAGAGGAGAGTTACGCATGAAAGGTAAAGCCTTGACGTTTTTGAGAGTTCTTCCGGGAGAAGAAGAGATCCGAGCATGAACGCTCGCCGCTCAGCAATTGAATCTGGAGTCAAGGAAAGTAACCGGTCAGTGAAGACAACTTGACGTTCGCTGTGATGTCGTATAAAAAGGCCAGCACAGAGTTGAAACAACTGATTTCCCAAGCCACCGATGAAGGGAATGAGAACTGGCCGTCGCGAAGGTATCCGTGGGCTTTTGCGCTTGATGGGTACACGCTAATTGATTGGAGTCTTCTGATGCGGGCGAACTCGCACCTACGGTTCGGTGAGTTGAAGAACCCGTTGGCTAGGGTAATCCATTCTGACCGTCGCCAGAAACCTTCGTGAATCGTTGTCTTGGGGAGCTGAACTGCTGGTGGACTGCGGTATATCAATGGATTCCAAATGTAAGATACTTAACGAGTGTCTGCAAGAACAAACCTTTCAAAATGGTCATCAGGTAACCAAATCTCACTTGAATTTGGAATGATTGAGTACGCGTTAACGTTGTCTAGAAGCAGTGTTCCTAGCATATTGCGATGCGCATGCGCGCATTGATAGCAGGAGCCGCGGGGTTTATTGGCTCACATCTAGTCGATCGACTTCTTCAGAAGGGCTATCAAGTGGTCGGTATTGATGATCTCTCGAGTGGCCGACTTTCCAATCTCGAGTCGGCATCTCGCTTTCGATCTTTCAGCTTCTGTGAGGCAGATATTTGTCAGCCCCTCGAGAGACAACTCAACCGTCGTAACTTCGACGTAGTGGTGAACCTCGCCAGCCTGGCATCGCCACCGATGTATCAAGCTCGACCATTACACACGTTACGAACTGGAAGCATTGGCACTTTGAATCTCCTGGAAGTCGCCACAGATTCTCAAGCCAGATTTGTCATGGCATCAACGAGCGAGATTTACGGAGATCCAGAGATTCATCCTCAGTCCGAGACTTATTTTGGCAATGTCAATCCGGTAGGCGAGCGGTCTTGCTACGACGAAGCCAAACGTTTCTCAGAAGCCCTGTGTTATACGTTTAGAGAACGTAGAGGCACAAATGTGGGCATAGCTAGAATATTTAATACTTATGGGCCGCGCTTGCGGCCAGACGATGGTCGAGTAGTTTCGAATTTGATCCGATGTGCACTAACTTCTGAAACATTCAATGTCAACGGTGACGGTAGACAGACGAGATCCCTGTGCTTCATTGACGACATGATAAGTGGATTGATGGCACTGGTAGAGAGCAGCGCTTTCGGTCCCATCAACCTTGGAAATCCTGCTGAAGTATCAATCCTCGACTTAGTTCGCGAAGTAGAGCAAGTTGCGGGGCGAAAAATCACAACGCAACACGTCGGAGCCTTGGGCGATGATCCTAAACGTCGTCGCCCCGACATCACGCGCGCAACTGAACTTCTTAAGTGGCGGCCCGAGATAAATCTTCGCTCTGGACTCAGTAGGACGTACCAGTGGATGAGATCAGAGTTGCGTGAAGATTAAGTCCTCAGGATGCGGCCGATGGAGTGGGCTATCTACGCAGCGATAACCAACGTTCTCGCAAAGTTTTGGACTGCTCTTCAGTCCTATGAATTCACTCAGACTCTTGAACGACCGTCCCCTCCAATACTATTCAGCCAGAATCCCAAAGCTATCGGACGTCCCACCGTCCTCTGTTAGCGATATTCCTAGGTGGAGAGAACTTGCACGCGAAGCCGCCGAAGGAGGAGAGGTTCTTAAGAACTTGCGACGTTACTCAGTTGTAAGAAGCATTGTCGACACTAATGATTATTTTCATGGCTTGGCATATCTTGATGAGATTTTGTCAGCAATTGGCAACTTCCAAAAGTGGTCGTTAAGTGATCTACAACACATCGCTACTGAGCTTGACTCACTTGGCAGCCCCATTTGCTATAAGTACAGACGATTTGGCACGGCGACTCCACTCAGCTTGCGATATTTAGCAACGGCGCTTGACATACACCAGCGTTTTGGATTTACCGAGCTCAGCAGAGTCTGCGAAATCGGTGCAGGATTCGGAGGTCAGATACTTGTATTAGCTCGTTTGAAGCCGCTTGACACCTACGACGTTCATGATCTTCCTGAAGTAGCAGGGCTGACCCTCCGGTACCTTCGAGAGTTCGGTGTCAACGCAGTGGCAAAAGATTTCTCGGGCCACTACGTAGCTCACCTTGAATATGACCTAGTGATCAGCAACTATGCACTTTCGGAACTTCAAAGAGATGCACAACTACACTTCATAGAACGTGTCGTCCGCCGTTCGAAAAAGGGGGTACGTACTCTGGAATTCGCTCGGCGAGCAGCAGATGTCTGGATTGACCCTGCGAGAATTTCTGAGCTATCTCATTGAGCCAAGTGTGACCCTTGAGAAGACTGCGACTTCTCTAGGGAACTATTTAGTCACCTGGGGATGAAATTGAAACTAGCTGTTGACGGCATTGAGTAGTGCATTCGACTCTTCAAGGTTTGTCCTCACCGCGATCCAATTTGAATAGACAAAGCGCTCTAATTCTTCAGAGTAACGGCGGACGTGAAGAAGTCCAGCCGGCGACTTGCGGTAAAGCAAGAAGTTGCGATTGTCAAAAAATGAAAAGAAGTCTCTGAAGAACGTACGAGTATCGATTGACGTACCGCCGAACTCAAACTGTACAACTCGCACCTTTTCTAGGATCGAATCTGCGCCAAACAGAACTTGAAGTTCGTGGCCCTCGACATCAATCTTGAGTGCGTCGGGAGATACACTTCGTATGCGGCACCACTCGTCTACGGTGATGACTTCTACGGTCTCATAATCACGAAAGTCAATTTGTCTGTGGTCTAAATTGCGTCGGGTAAGTGATGACAATTCACTTCCGGGTGAGTCACAGAAAAGATGTGCAGTACCTGACCTATCGCTAAGAGCTAGCGGAATGACTTCAACTACGTTGCCGGTCAGCAGAGCAGAATCAAAGTTCTGCCTAGCAACAGACCCAGGCTCAAAAGCAAAAACCTTGCAAGTGGGTTCGACGTCGATAATGGAGCGAGCAAATTGTCCTGTATTCGCCCCGATATCAAGAATTACCGGAGCTTTCACTCCTAGAAATCGAAGACAATTGATTAGGCACTTTGCGTCATCATTTCCATATCCAATTCCGAAGGTTCGATCTATCTCGCGCGCAAGTACAACCAAGTAAGAAGACTTGTGAACTGCAGTGAAGCGTAGAACACCGCGGAAGACGCCCTTGAGTACACGCTTGAGACTCACCCTGCGAACTCGAGTCATGCCACTGTTTAGAGTACTTCATTCATTGTCTTTAGAGCCATGAGGTAGCGAGTGGAAGTGCAATAACCTAGTTACGTCTTTCTGCTTCGTGCTGTGCGTGTTCTTGAGTGCCCCACAAAACAGCAAACAACTCTGCTGCGATTGCGTACTGCTCCTAGCTCACAGAAGATGTTAAGCCGTAATCTTCTAGCAAGATTTTGAGAATTCGTCACTCCTTCGGATGTCTCTCGGACGTCAAAATGTCCGTGGCGCTACGCACGGCAAGTCTCCGAACCAGTTCATCGTGCTTTCGCTCTAATCGACGGATTCGTGCCAGGGTTTGTGCTGTCGAAACCAAGAATGCTGGTACTAATAAATAGAGAACGAGATCAGCTCCTCTACCGACACCAAGCCATCGAGCAAAGCGCTGCCAAAGATCGGGGTTAAGCACCGACAAAGTTGTCGCAAACACCACGATCAGTCCCCCGACTACTCGAAGGATTCGGTGGCTTCCAGCGCTTGCCCGTAGCGCGACCCAGAGAGAAGTCAAGACCCCGAAGATGAGCACGAGCTGAATGCCCATCAGTTACGCCTCAAGAGATCAAAGAGAATTTGGAAGCCATCGCTGATTCGTTGACCCTTTGCGAGTGAGTATGACGTGTATCGAACCATGACGGGAACCTCTGTGTGACGAAGATTGAGTTGTCGAATGAGCGAGATGAACTCGGTGGCATGTGCCATTCGATAGTGGCTCAACATGATCCGTTCGGCCGCGCTTCGTCGTATCGCCCGCAAGCCATTGTGGGTGTCGGTAAGTTGCACTCCTGTGATTACACTAGTGAGAAGCGTCGCGATTTTCAGTACGAATCGACGCAGTGACGGCATTGTGATCTCACCCGACATGAATCGCGAGCCCAGGCAGACGTCAAGATTAGGGTTATTGATCAGTTGCAAAGCAACGCTCACCGCGTCTTCCGTTCGATGCTGACCATCAGCATCGAACGTGATGAGCACATCCCAGTCCGAGAGAGCCAAGGCGATATCAATTCCAGTTTGGATACTCGCACCCTGCCCAAGATTCTGGGAATGTCGCGCTGTGTAGACCTCGAATGATTCAGCAATCTCGCTGGTCGTGTCTGTACTACCGTCATCGATGACGATTATCTTGTTAAAGCGAGAAAGCAGGTCGTTCAATACCCCAGGCAGTACTGCCGCCTCATTGAACACTGGAACGACGACGACACATCGAGACTTAACTAGATCGTTCGAAGATAATCGATCAGTGTTCATGAATTACCAAGGAGATTAGTGCCAACTTCGTAGTTTCTGACGCTCTGCACTACGACATGCTTCGTAACACAAGGGCATCGCCTTGGCCACCTCCGCCACACAATGCGGCGGCACCGATGCCGCCACCGCGCCGCTTCAGTTCGTGTAGCAACGTGAGCGCCAAGCGATTGCCACTCATGCCGATGGGGTGCCCCAATGCAATTGCACCACCGTTCACGTTGACGATGTCGTCAGTGAGCCCAAGTTCACGCATGGAGGCGATGCCGACAGCGGCAAACGCCTCGTTGATTTCCACAAGTGATAGATCGCCGAGTTTGAGCTTGGCTCGTAGCAACGCCCGCGAAATCGCTCGGCTCGGCTGATGCAACAGCGAGGCGCTGTCGGGCCCTGCCACCATGCCGTACGAAACCATCTCACCAAGTGGTGTGACCCCGCGTTTCTCTGCTACTCGTTTGGACATCACCACGACCGCAGACCCACCGTCGCTGATTTGGCT
>Ga0169931_10013373_pt1 | contig 11215 bp, 16 predicted proteins | sample Kivu_15m_20L_FD_129675 | JGI IMG/M metagenome (GOLD analysis project Ga0169931, IMG submission 129675) | Freshwater microbial communities from Lake Kivu, Western Province, Rwanda to study Microbial Dark Matter (Phase II) - Kivu_15m_20L... | ecosystem: Environmental > Aquatic > Freshwater > Lake... | reverse complement strand
GGAACCCGCATTTTTGGTCCAGTGACGCGTGAGCTACGTGCGCGCCAATTTATGAAAATTATTTCTCTTGCTCCTGAGGTGTTGTGATGTTGGAAACATGGCGTATTCGAAAAGGTGACCGCGTTGTTGTTACCACGGGTAAAGATAAAGGCAAAATCGGAGAAATCGCCGAGGTTTTGCGTAAAAATGACAAAATTGTTGTTAAGGGAGTCAATTTTTTGACAAAACATCAACGTCCCACGGCAACTCATGGTGGCGGTCTTATACGTAAGGAAGCACCTATTCATGTTTCGAATGTTATGATAGCTGATCCTAAAGACGATAAACCAACTCGACTTGGGATGAAAATGATGAAAGATGGCCGAAAGGTTCGTTACGCCAAACGTTCTGGCGAGATTATTGATAAGTAAAGGTTGTATGCAATGGCACGTTTGCGCGATCACTATGAAAAGCAGGTTAAGTCAGCCCTTGAGAAGGAGTTTTTGTATGAAAATCCCATGATGGTGCCTCGACTTGATAAAATTGTCGTGAACATGGGTGTAGGAGAAGCAGCTCATGATCGTAAAAAAATTGAAATTGCATTTAATGAGCTGATGGCGATCACAGGGCAAAAGCCGGTCATCACGAAAGCAAAAAAATCGATTGCCAGTTTTAAACTGCGTGAGGGTGCAAGTGTTGGTGTAAAGGTTACTTTACGCAAAACAAGGATGTATGAATTTCTGGATCGGCTTGTTAACATTGCAATGCCCCGAATTCGGGACTTTCATGGTGTTTCCACGAAAAATCTGGATGGACATGGTAATTTTGCTGTAGGTATTAAAGAGCATATTATTTTTCCTGAAATTGATTATGATAAAGTTGATAAAATTCGTGGGATGGATATTGTGATCGTCACGACAGCAAAAACGGATGTAGAAGCGCGTGCTTTACTTAAAAATTTTAATATCCCTTTTATGAATTAAGGGCGGAATAAAAAATGGCAAAATTAAGTTCGATTGAGAAAAATAACAGGCGTCGAAAGATGACTGATAAATATAAATTACGTCGGCAGGCGTTAAAAAGTATTACGCATGATAAAACAGTCTCGGCTGAAGAAAGATTTGCAGCAACCTTGAAAAGTGCGGAGCTGCCGCGTAATAGCTCTAGGGTTCGTGTTCGTAATCGGTGTGAAATTTCAGGACGTCCTCGTGCTTATTATCGTAAATTTAAAATGTCTCGTATTGCATTGCGTGAATTTGCCTCAGAAGGTCTAATCCCAGGCATGACTAAAGCGAGCTGGTGAGGAGTTTGAAATGAGTTTTACAGATCCTATTGGAGATTTAATAACCCGCATTCGGAATGCTCAAATGCTGGGGCGAAAAATAGTGAAGACCCCTTCGTCAAAAATGAGAAGCGCCGTTCTTGAGGTGTTGAAACGAGAGGGATATATCAAAAGCTATGAAACAAAAGAAATAAATTCTAGCATGCGTGAAACTGAAATTGAACTTAAGTACATGGATGGTGTGCCGGTTATTTCAGAAATTTCTCGGGTATCAAAGCCTGGTCGTCGTGTGTACGAGCAGATTGAAAAGTTGGCAAAAGTACGCAATGGATTGGGGATTTCGATTCTTTCCACTTCTCATGGAGTTCTTTCTGACCATGAGGCTCGTCAAAAAAATGTTGGCGGTGAAGTTTTAATTAAAGTATTTTAAGGATTTAGAAATGTCACGTGTTGGTAAGAATCCTGTTGTTATTCCCCAGGGTGTAGAGTGTCATCTTAGTGGGTTGACTTTAAGTGCCAAAGGCAAAAATGGAGCGCTTTCTATGTCAATTTCTTCTGATGTAATTGTTTCCATTGCAGAGGGTGAAATTTCTGTGAAACCATCTTCACAAAGCAAGCAATCACGAATGATGTGGGGAACAACTCGTCGTTTGGTCAGTAATCTTGTTCATGGAGTAAGTATGGGCTTTACAAAACGTCTGGAGATTAATGGCGTAGGTTATCGAGCTTCTGTTCAGGGAAAAACACTACAGCTTCAACTTGGGTTTAGTCATGATATTCTCTATCCTATTCCCTCAGATATTCAAATTGTTGCTGAAAAGCCAACATCTTTGACGATTTCAGGTGCTAGCCGTCAGCGAGTAGGACAGATTGCTGCTGAAATTCGAAACTATCGTGGGCCTGAGCCCTACAAAGGAAAAGGCGTAAAGTACGAAAATGAGTTCATTCTTCGTAAGGAAGGTAAAAAGAAGTAAAAGCTATGATTTCGGTAAAAGATAAATTTAAACGACGTCAATTTCGTGTGCGATCACGTATTGTTCGAAATGCAACTGGAAGGCTACGACTTTGTGTTTTTCGGTCTAATACACATATGTATGCACAAGTAGTTGATGATACTAAACGTGCCACAATTATTTCTGCCTCCACTTTGGATAAAGATCTTAAGGGAAAAGTGGAAAAATCAAGTGATATCAAAGCTGCTGAAGCGGTGGGTAAATTGATTGCTGAGCGTGCAGTAAAAAAAGCTATTAAGGAAGTTGTATTTGATCGTGGGGGCTATTTGTACCATGGGCGAGTAAAGGCATTGGCAGAAGCTGCACGAGTGGGCGGTTTGTCATTTTAAGGAAGTAAATGATGGCACGTAATACAGTAAATGAAAAAGAATCCGAATTGATGGAAAAACTCGTCACCGTGAATCGCGTGGCAAAAGTAGTTAAAGGAGGACGTCGTTTTGGATTTTCAGCTCTTGTTGTTGTTGGGGATGGAAAAGGGCGTGTAGGGTATGGGACGGGAAAAGCTCGTGAAGTTCCAGATGCTGTGCGTAAAGCAACAGATCAGGCCAAACGAAGTCTCATACGTATCCCCTTGCGAGAAGGACGTACATTACATCATGACGTTACAATGCGTCTTGGTGCCGGCAAAGTGGCCTTGCGTGCAGCTCCTCCTGGGACGGGTATTATTGCTGGTGGACCTATGCGTGCGGTTTTTGAGGTGTTAGGTATTCATGATGTTGTCAGTAAATCACTAGGTACAAGTAATCCGCAAAATATGGTTCGTGCAACAATTGAGGCTTTGCGTGCTGTTATGAGTCCTCGTCAGATTGCGCATAAGCGTGGTAAAAAGGTTGGTGAGATTGTTGCTCATAGAGATGGCGATACATTAAGTGAGAAAACCTATGACTAAAGCGCGAAAAATGTTAAAAGTAACACAAGTGGCAAGTGCTATTCGCAGACCCCAAGATCAAGCAGAAACCCTTAAGGGATTAGGCTTGAGAAAACTTCATCAAGCATGTTTATTGGAAGATACTCCGTCAGTGCGTGGCATGATTGAAAAAGTAAAACATTTGGTAGTTTGTGAAATAGCGGAATAACTACTGCAAATATTGGTAAAGAAGATGAAATTAAATCAATTAAGAGATAATCCTGGTGCTCGTCATAGTAAAAAGCGTGTTGGGCGTGGAATAGGGTCAGGATTGGGTAAAACATCTGGTAGTGGTCAAAAAGGTCAAAAAGCCCGCACTGGAGTATCCTTGAATGGCTTTGAGGGGGGGCAAAATCCCTTATATCGACGTTTACCAAAGCGTGGTTTCAAGAATATCTTTCGTCAGGAATTTTCTGAATTAACGCTTGTTCGTCTTCAAAGAGCTATCGATAGCGGTCGACTTGATATTCAGAAAACACTTACTGAAGAAGTTTTAGCGGAAGCAGGTCTGGTGCAAAAAAACACAGTAGGTGTGAAATTACTTGGCAATGAAGGGCTAACGTATGCGGTGACGCTTGAAATTTCAAAAGCATCAAAAGCAGCTTCTGAAGTTATAAATAAACTTAAAGGTAAATTGACTCTCCTACATCAAAAATCATAAGGGGCAACAATGGCGTCTGCAGCAGAACAATTAGCAGCAAATTTTGATCTTAGTACTTTTCGTAAGGCAGATGATTTAAAGAAAAGACTTTGGTTCACTTTGTTTGCGCTCCTTATATTTCGTTTAGGGACATATCTTCCTATTCCTGGTATTGATACAGAAGTCATGAGGTCCATTGCAAATCGTCAATCTACCGGTATTCTAGGAATTTTCGACAAGTTTTCGGGTGGTGCTCTTGGGCGAATGACTATTTTTGCTTTAGGTATTATGCCGTATATCTCTTCAAGTATTATCATTCAATTGTTAACAGCCGTTTCTCCTCAGCTTGAAGCTTTGAAAAAAGAGGGAGAGTCAGGGCGCAAGAAATTGAACCAATACACGCGATATGGGACAGTTTTACTGGCGACGATCCAATCTTATGGTATCGCGGTTGCTCTTGAGGCTTTGGTTGAACAGCCGGTGACTGAACCAGGAATGTTGTTTCGCTTTTCAACAGTTATAACTCTTACAGGTGGGACATTGTTTCTCATGTGGTTGGGCGAACAAATTACTCAGCGAGGTGTTGGAAATGGTGTTTCTTTGCTGATCTTTTCAGGAATTGTTGCTGGAATGCCTCATGCCATTGCTTCCACGTTAGAGTTAGGGCGTCAGGGGACTCTTAAACCTCTTATCATTTTTGCTGTTATGGTAATGCTTGGGCTTGCCTTAACTTTTATTGTTTTTATGGAGCGAGCGCAAAGAAGGATTTTTATCCAATATCCTAAACGTCAGGTAGGAATGAAAGTTTATGGAGGACAAAGTTCCCACTTGCCGATGAAGTTGAATACTTCTGGTGTGATCCCTCCAATTTTTGCAAGTTCATTATTATTGTTGCCTGTGACTGTTTCTAATTTTGGCGCTGCGAGCGATCCTGATAGTTTTTTAGCTAAGATGGGGCAATATATAGGTCATGGGCAGCCTATTTATTACGCATTTTTTGTTGGGCTCATTGTTTTCTTTGCTTTTTTTTATACGGCAGTCGTTTTTAATCCAACTGAGACTGCTGATAATTTAAAGAAAAATGGTGCTATTGTGCCTGGGTATCGTCCTGGACGTAATACCGCTGAGTTCCTCGATTATGTCTTGACGCGTTTGACAGTTTTAGGGGCCGCTTACCTTTCTCTTATCTGTACCGTGCCCGAATACTTTATTACGAAATATTCATTGCCTTTTTATTTGGGTGGTACAAGCTTATTGATTGTTGTGAGTGTGAGTATTGATACTGTAGCTCAAATTCAGGCGCATTTATTAGCTCATCAATATGAAGGGTTGATTCGCAAGTCGCGACCAAAGGATAAGTAGAATGAATCTCATATTACTGGGGCCTCCTGGTGCAGGAAAAGGGACCCAAGGAGCTATTATTCAAGAGCTACATGGATTATTAAAGATTAGTACTGGCGATCTTGTGCGCGAAGAGATTGCCCAGGGATCTGAATTAGGGAAATTGATTCAAAAAATTGTTGAATCAGGGCAATTTCCTACCGATGAAATTGTTATGGATATGGTTGATAAAAAATTGCAGCTAGGATCAAAAGGTTGGATTTTTGATGGTGTGCCTCGCACACAATATCAAGCTGAGATGTTGGATGTGCTTTTGGCGCAGTTGAATAAGAAAATAGATGTTGTTATTGCATTCAAAGTAGATGAAAAAAAACTGCGTGATCGCATCACGACTCGTTATACTTGTGTTAAATGTGGAAAAATTTATAGTAAGTTTATAAAACCCCAACAAGAGGGGGTTTGCGATTATTGCGGATCTAGTGATTTTGTTCATCGAACAGATGATAGTGCTGAGACACTGAGAACGCGTTTAAGTATCTATCATGAAAAAACAGAGCCATTGGTTGCATTTTATAAGAATAAGGGTATTTTCTACGAAGTTGATGGAATGGGGGAAGTGAAAGATGTAACGCGTCAGATTGAAGGAATTATTCGTTCTCTGCCGCATTATACAGAAGTGCTTGAAAGAAAAGGTGTGATGAGTATTGACTTTTAGGGGTTAACACAAGTACATTCCTCTTCTTGATGGTGGGTATTAATATTTTAGGGTAAGGAGCAGATCGTGGCGCGTATAGCTGGGGTCAACATACCAACACAAAAGCGAGTGATTATAGGTCTAAGATATATTTATGGCTTAGGGCCCATGAAGGCACGTGAAATTTGTTTAAAGGCTGGTATTCCGGATCATCGTCGTGTGAAAGACTTGACAGACGAAGAAGTTGTTAAAATTCGTGAATATATTGATGCTGATTATAAAGTTGAAGGTGATCTGCGTCGTGAAATATCCATGAATATTAAACGGTTAACGGATCTTGGCTGCTATCGTGGTTTACGGCATCGCAAGAAGTTGCCTGTACGCGGTCAGCGTACTCATACTAATGCTCGTACACGCAAGGGTAAAGCTGTTGCGATTGCGGGTAAGAAGAAATAATTTTTGAAGAGTTAGGATTGAAAAATGGCGAAGCCAGCGGGACGTTTACGCAGAAAAGAGCGGAAAAACATCACATCAGGTGTGGCTCATGTAAATGCCACATTCAACAACACCATGATTACGATTGCGGATGTACAAGGAAATACAGTGTCGTGGTCATCAGCAGGAACGATGGGCTTTAAGGGGTCTCGCAAGTCTACACCTTACGCAGCACAAATGGCCGCAGAAGATGCAGGACGTAAGGCTGCGGAGCATGGCATGCGTCTTTTAGAAGTTGAGGTTAATGGTCCTGGCTCTGGCCGTGAGTCTGCCTTGCGTGCTTTGCAATCAGCAGGTTTTACGATAACAGTGATTCGGGATGTTACGCCTGTTCCTCACAATGGGGTTCGGCCTCCTAAGCGTCGTCGTGTTTAAGGGTACATTTTCAAATATAGTTTAGATCAAGAGGTGAACTCGTGATACAGAAAAATTGGCAAGAACTTATTAAGCCGCTCAAATTAAATGTAGATGGCTTTCAAGATAATAAAAGGCATTCAAGAGTGATAGCAGAACCGTTAGAGCGGGGGTTTGGCCTTACTTTGGGTAATGCGTTGCGTCGTATTATGTTATCTTCACTTCAGGGCTCTGCTATTACAGGCGTTCAAATTGAAGGTATTCAGCACGAATTTGGTTCTATCCCTGGTGTTATGGAAGATGTGACTGAAATTATTATGAATCTTAAGGGATTATCTATAAAAAAACATTCTGATATGCCCAAAAAACTGCGTTTGAAGGCAGAAGGTCCTGGAGTTATCAAAGCATCTCAATTTGAATCTAATTCTGATATTGAAATTTTAGATCCTGATCTGGTTATTTGTACTTTGGATAAGGATGCAAAAATAGCTCTTGAAGTTACAGTGAAGAATGGAAAAGGTTATATTCCGGCAGGCCAACAAGTTGATGAAGAAGTGCCCATAGGAATGATTCCGATAGATGCGATTTATAGTCCAGTACGTCGTGTATCGTATAAAGTTGAAAATACGCGTGTGGGTCAACGTACTGATTTTGACAAACTTATTCTTGATATTGAAACAAATGGGTCTTTAACGCCAGAAGATGCAGTTGCGTTAGCAGCTCGTATTTTACAAGATCAACTACAGAGGTTTATCAATTTTGAAGAGCCATTAGTTACGGAAGAAAGTCATCAAGATACGGAATTGCCTTTTAGCCGTAATTTATTAATACCTGTTGCAAACTTGGAATTGTCTGTTCGTTCAAGCAATTGTCTTCTTGCAGATAATGTTATTTGGGTTGGTGATTTAGTTCAAAAATCAGAAACTGATCTTTTGCGCACTCCTAACTTTGGTCGTAAATCCTTGAATGAGATTAAGGAAGTATTGGCTAATATGGGACTTGAACTGGGGATGAAAGTTGAGGGTTGGCCTCCTGAAAATATTGAAGATCTTACCCGACGAAATGAAGAGCTTTATTAAGTCACTATTGAGAGGTTAAGGAGAAAACAGCGATGCGCCATCAAATGCACGGACGCAAATTTAATCGGACAAGTAGTCAGCGTTATGCTTTATTGCGCGGACTTGCAGGGTCCTTGATTGAGCATGAACAAATTCAGACAACTTTGCAAAAAGCTAAAGATCTTCGGCCTTTTATAGAAAAATTAGTCACGCTTGGCCGTTTGAATACGTTACATGCTCGTCGACAGGCCTTATCTGTCCTGCGCAGTGAAGAATTAGTTACGAAGTTAATGACTATTCTAGCAGAACGTTATAAGGATCGTCCTGGTGGATACACACGTGTCATTAAAGCCGGATTTCGTTTTGGTGACAATGCTTCCAAGGCTATTATCGAGTTTGTTGATCGTGATACGTCAGCAAAGGGAGCGGTTAACCGTCGGTTACATGAGGCTTCTCAAGAGAAAGAAGTAGTTGAATAAAAAGATTTTAGAGAAGAGGGGATATAGACTTCATCTCTAAATTTCTTCAGTTTCTTCGAAAATTTTGGTTGTTTGCAGCGTATCCTTTCTTTTAACAGACTTTTTCATAATCTTTTTAGCGATGATGATACAAATGGACACTCGAGCTTTGCGAATGCAATTTAAGGTAGAGGAGGAAAGCGGTAGTTTTTTAACTCTATGAACTAAGACAGAAAACTAGCGATAGGTATTATTATAGAAGATCTCTATAAATTCTTTTGCCTCATTGCTTGTCTGTTTCTTGCGTGTACAAAGAATGTTTTCATTTTTTCTTTTTAATGAAGAAGCCTATCTTGACATTATCTTTCTTTAATCAAAAAGATACTACCAGATTTTTCTAAAATTTTCATAGAGCGTATGAACGAAGTCGGCGTTTTTAGGGGTGGTTATACAACAAAGACGAACGTGCGCCCATGAAGATCGTCCCGAATAAAGCCTGAAATTATGAGTGATCAGCTTCGCTATACAGCTTTGACCGAGCATTAAAAGCCGAGCTGTTTAACACCCCCGGACAATCATTTGTTTTCAAAAGTATAGTTGCAGGCTTCTACGATCATGATGATCCATCTTCATTCAGGGTAATAAACTGGTCTTGACTATAATGATTCTCCCTAAAAAATAAAAAGAGAACCATTACCGATTTTTATCCATGAAGTCATATGGAAACCAGGAAAAAAGAAAGCGTATAACAATAATTGCGCTGTTTTTCTCCGCATCATAGGCAAAATTTCTGTAAATTTTTATATAATTTGGAAAAAATATTGTATAAGATATTTAAATATTCTATATTCACTTTTAGATTTTTAGAAGAAAATCAACAAAGAAAAACCATCATAACAGACAGATACAGAAGCATTCAATAAAGCTCAATCTTAAGATGATGTTATGATATTTTGGTCGACAACAGAGAAAATGACTAAATTATGATATGTGGAAAGGAAATACAATGAAGAGAATTTTTGCTTTATATTTATTCAGTTTGGCATTAATTGCAACAAACATTAGCTTTGCTACATCTATTTTAGAAGAGGAATGTACGGCTGTTTTTAATGAGCTTATTCGAATAGGGAAAATTCCTGAAGTGTTGCCTCAAGAAAAAGTCAGGGAAATTCAGGGACAGGGGCGACAAAGAGTTCAAATTGACCAGAATCTGGTGAATGACGTTCAACGCAAACGTGAAGAGTTAAGACAAAACCATAATAATGGGGGCATTTCTTGGGATGAGTACGGAAATGCAGACGAAGTAGTGGCTGCAAAATTACCTGTCAGAGACATGAGAGATGAAAAAAAAGACTGTAATGAGACAGCTCTGCACGTTAAATTAATCATACTGGCAAATCAGGCTTTGAAAAAAAGTATTGAATATAAATTAGGAGTAACCCTAAACGATGAAAATAGTTTAGATGTAAAAGCCACTAATAAATTGGGCCAACAAGCTTTTACAGTCTCAAAAATTGAAGGAATTCAAAATAAAGAGGGAGATACGTATGGAGTTTACAGTAAAAATCCTAAGATTTTTAAATTTATGAAAATACATTCGGACTATAAACAAGGACAAACTTCTTTTGATTTTGAAATGCAGGCGTTAGGTGCTTCTTTAATGTGCACAGTTACAAGCTCATGGAGACTTTATGGTAAGTTTACGAACTATTATATCTTTAAAAATGGTAAGGTACGTGACCCAGCGGATATTTTATATTCCCTAAAAGATTAATTTTGATCAACGTAGAACTCGACCTAGGGAAAATCTTTTCCCTAGGTCGACGATATTTGTAAAATATAGGCTATGTTTTATCTGAAAAACAAATGTCAAGATCGGCTGTTAACGTTTTACTAATCGTAAAATTTGATCCGCTGCGGTATCGCTGGGCATCCCTTTGAGAGGCGAAATAAGCGCTCGAATTTCTTTTAATTTTTCCTGCTGTGTTCCCTGCATTTCTTTTAGGATATTTTCTACAATATTTTCTGTTGTGCAATTTTCCTGTAACAATTCCGGCACGACACGTTGATTTAAAAGAATATTGACCAGGCATACATAGGGCGTCAAAATCAGACGTCGCATCACCCAGGCTGTCAGAGAATTAATTTTATAGGCAATCACAGTGGGTGTTTGGGTCAGTGCCAATTCAAGAGCCACTGTTCCAGAAGCGGCCAGAGCAATATTGCTGGCAGCCATTGCTGCAATTTTTTCTTGGGGATCAGAAATGATCCTGATGGGTAATGCTGAATCCTTGAGACGATCTCGAATGGACGACTCAAGATGAGGGACAACAGGCAAGAGGATATGAAGATCAGGAAGATGTGACCTTAAAAGTCTTAAAGACTCTACAAAAAGAGGTAGAAGCTTATCAACTTCTTTCTGCCGGCTGCCTGGTAAAAGACAGAGGAGAGGTTGCTCTTCTGTATAACCATAACGTTGTCGGAATCCTTCCCTGCGCTGGGGAGAAATATCCATTTCAATCAGTGGATGTCCTACAAAAGTTGTGGAGAGTCCTTCTTTTTCAAAGTAAGGTGGCTCAAAAGGAAAAAGCGTTAGCAAGTGAGTCAGTAATTTGGCAGCTTTTTTGGCGCGCCCCGGGCGCCATGCCCAGACTGTGGGCGCTGTATAATGAATGACGGGAAAGCCTTTCTTTTTAAGGCGTTTTGCAATTCTGAAATTAAAACCCGGAGAATCAATGGTCACAACGACGTCAGGACGTTTTTTAAGAATATCGTGCTCTGTTTCCCCAAGACGTTTCAGCAAATGAGGGATATGGGGTAAAACTTCAAAAATTCCCATGATGGAAAGATCGCTCATAGGGAACAGGCTACGTAACCCCTGCTGTTCCATGTGCATTCCCCCTATCCCAGAAAATGTGACATCAGATTTACGGTGCAGAGCTTGCATCAAACACCCTCCTACCTGGTCTCCTGATGCCTCTCCTGCAATAAGAT
>Ga0169931_10013372_pt1 | contig 11215 bp, 3 predicted proteins | sample Kivu_15m_20L_FD_129675 | JGI IMG/M metagenome (GOLD analysis project Ga0169931, IMG submission 129675) | Freshwater microbial communities from Lake Kivu, Western Province, Rwanda to study Microbial Dark Matter (Phase II) - Kivu_15m_20L... | ecosystem: Environmental > Aquatic > Freshwater > Lake ... | reverse complement strand
TATCAATTTTAATAATTATAATTAAACTCCTGCTATATATTTATAATATTTTTATTATATGATAAATTTAATCAATCAAGTTGATCATATCAATCATAAAGATAATACTACTAACTTCTGCTGCCTCTTCAACCCTTAAATAATTAAAGAAAACAAACAAATTTATAATAGTCAACCAAATTTATCAATTAATAAATAAATAAAACATAATTCACATCATAAATCTAAAGGAATCTTAATAACAAAGAGATCATATAGTTAATTTAAAAGTAATAAAGATTTGAGTTCAGAGAGGTCTAATAAATTATTAAGCAATAATTAATAAACTACTAAACATACATTAATATTTAATAAGTAACATACTCATTCTTCAGCAAAGATAAGCTCCTAGAATAAATTATATAAAAATGATGTAGTATCATTAAAATCTAAATCCAATAACAAAAATCATAAAAACATAATTACTCATAACATTTACAATAATGAATAACATAAAATATATAATAACGCTTATAATAGTACTTATAATAGCTCATACATTAACAAATATATTGATTTGAATAATTTCAATAATACGAATAATTTAAAATTAAACATCATAAAAAAAGTCAATAAAGACGATACAGCTGTAAGTAACTTAAGCAAATTGTAAATATCTTTAATAAATACTAAATAATAATAATTTATATCAAATTCATCAAGAAATCAAATCAATCTCATTGTAAATCATACAGAACCTGAAAAATATAAGATCAAAAATCTCAATAATATTATATCAGAATTAAAAGATCGAAAAGTAGGAAATTATGATAAACAAAAGAAAAATAATCAATTTCAATAGAAAACAAATGATTATAAAGTATGATAAATGATGAATTTGATAGTTTTAATAATAAATTATTGTTATATATCATTTTAAAAATATTTATAATTTATTTATAATACTATGTAAAAACAAGATAATGATTTCATAGGCTTAGATACTAAAATGTTTACAATAGCTGATGATTGCTAGTTAGTTCCTATATTATGCAAACCTAAAATAATAGCCATCAAATCTGTATTAGCAAAATAAATATAAGAAAGATAAAATAAATTAATCATTAAAGAAAAATAAAAAAATCAGTGATATTTATAACCTCATTATATTGTATAAGATAGTAATATTAATACTGTATAAATAAATTATAGATGCTGATTATTATCATCATACACAACAAAAATATTTAAAATTGTATATAAAAATGATATAGCAATACATTATTGCAGTATGAAATTATAATTTTTGTTTTTTTATGAATATATCTATGTAATTTATATATATAAACGTATTAAAATCATTTTTTAATAAAGACATGATCTTTATTCTTATAAAATTAACTTGAAGTAGTATAGTTTTATTAAAACTTTTAAAATTACTACTCAACAAATGTATAATCTTGAAAAAGATACTGTACTGTGCTCTTTCTTAACAATATCTTATTCTATTTTATTATATTAGACATCTATTAATCTTATTTTGTAACTTGATAGCGAACTTATTATGCATTAAAATGTGAATAAGGTAAAAAAGGAGATTATATAGAACATGATTATAGTTACTTCCAAGGAATATTTGATAACCATGGATGATTTTTTAATTAATGAGATCCTCCCCAACCTAAACGCATTATTGGCCGCCTTTGAATGAGTTTATTAACAAAATCAGCAGCTTATAATGACCAACCTTAAGGGATATCTTTCTTTTTTATGACTATTTGCTTAGCTAAAATTTGTTATCTTATTGATTTTCTATCTTTTCCAACATAAGGTCTCTTTCCCATCATTAATTAATATATAATCACACCAAGAGCATAATAATCAGCTTAATAACTATGATTTTGTTTCGTCATAACTTAAGGAGCCATATATCCTGGGGTTCCACTAGTATCAGAACTATTTTATTCTCTATATTATTTCGCTATTCCTAGATCAGTGACATGAAGATATCCTTACATAATAATGATATATACCTTTTGCATCAAAGACTAGATTTTCCGGCTTAATATCTCTATGTATGATGTTTTTAGAATGCATATATTATAAAGCAATAAATATACAAGCTGCAAAGAATTTACTTTATTATTATGTGAATTGATGCTTTTTACATATATGATATCTTAGATCCCCTCCAGGCATTAGATCCATAATAAGATATAAATTTTATCGATCTTGAAAAGCTTGGCGCATATTTACTATATATTTATGTTTTATTTCATTAAGAAGTTTTCTTTAATTTAGTATCGATTCATTGCTTTTTTTAGCTAAAATACTATATCAATTAATCTTTTACACAGCTTTTGACATTTATTTCATTGCAAATATTTGTCCTGTCTTTTTTTATTTAACTTTGTACACTTTACCAAATCCACCCTTTCCTATGACATTCAAGTATTAATAATTATTTTTGGAACGTTTATCAATTAATATAGTAGTTAATTGCTCTTCCATCCATCCAGAATGTGACACTTTTTTTAATCCAATATTATCTAAAGATGGTCTAAATATAAATTATAATACTTATTTGTATGTTTATACCCTGCTAATGAGCTTTTAGTTTTAGTTCTATCAATAATTTCTATCGGAGAGTCAATTTCTTAATAATTTTATATAAGAAATTGATTTTGATTCGATAAAGGTAAAGGTTTAGTTAAAAGATTTATATTATTTTTTCGATATATATTTTTTTTCTATACACTTTTAGATTATTTTTTTTATTTACGAACAACCTTATTATTCATAATTTATCTATTCAATAACTTTGATATATTATTTTATTTATTAGATAAATATAATTATCAATAAAGTTTTTATCTAATATACAATCATAATTTTGAAATCATAATTAAGACTAAAATATTATAAAAAAATTTAACAATAATATTATTATCTATTTAAAAGATTTAAAAATCATTATACTTCTTATTATCAATTACATATTATGAAAAAGCTATTTAAATGCCTTTTTAAAAAGATGAGCTTAATTAAACATATTATTCTTATCTACTTGATCATTATTTATTATTTCTAATGCTTAATATAAGAAATTATGAGATTTATTGATTCTATTCATACTTATAGTCTAATTATATTGATCTTTATTATATGAGATAAAAATAATATTAAATATATTATAGTATAAGATGAGTTTAGTTCAATAAAAGGCAAAACAAAGAAATATAACCCCAAATTTCCTAAGATTTAGAAGTAACAATCATATTAAATCAGGAAAAAGTACAGCTAATTCGATTGGTAAAAAGACAGGATAAGAAGATAAGGTAGAAACACAAATAACAACGTAACGTACATAAAGAAGCTCATCCAAAGCTAGTAGATGCAGCTTTTAAGCATATTAAAGAAGAGTATTACATCTCAGTAAACTAAGTAAGCATTAACTTATTTAGAAAATCAAATCAATCATAAAGAAACCAACCATGATTAACATTAAAATCCACCCGTTCGAAAAAATCAACTCATAATTGGTTAAAACTTCGGCAAAACAAGATAATCAAGCCCAGGTTAACGCCCTTTTCATACGTAAAGAGATTACGATAAGAATGGTACAATTTTATCAATTAAAAAAAAGAATACAGCATCTGGAAAAATCATAACAAAGCTTGGAGGAAGAACCCCATCTAATCCTAAGAGATCTTAATAATCATTATAAAAATAAGACCAAAGAGCAAAGCAAATGAATGCATAGCTTATGAACAATATAATGAAGAATCAATTCGCACCGAATTACATAAATAAATTAAAAATGAAAAAAATATAAAACGCTTCATAAAAAAAGAAGACAACAAAAAGCAAGTTACTCAACTTGATCGTAACAGTAAAGACATAATAATAAATGAATAACTATTAAATATATGGTTAATTAGGTAAAGGAGCATATGGTATAGTTCGTATGGGATTGGATAAGAGAACAAATTAAAAGATAGCTATTAAAATATATTAAAAAAAGAGATTAGATGAGCCTAATAAAATCAAAAATTTATAGAGATAAATAAATATATTAGCATAATTATCACATCACACAATCGCTAAATTAATAGATGTCATATAAACACAATCAGAATTATATCTTATACTATAATATGGTGGAGCCAATTCATTATATAATTATCTATTATCAAAACCTTAACACAGATTACCAGAGTCATAAGCCAAACAGTTTCTATTAGTCATATCAGAAGTATTATTATATCTACATTAATTATAAATCATCCATAGGGACATCAAGGCTTAAAACATACTAATAAATAGGCATAGACAGTTAAAATTAATAGATTTTGGATTCAGTTTAAGATGTAAAAAGAATGAAACTATCGACACTTTTTGTGGAACACCTACTTACATGGCACCAGAAATAGTATCAAAAGTTGATCATTGCCCTATTTATACTGATATGTGGTCTCTAGGAATATTATTTTATGTTATGTTACAAGGAAATTATCCATTTAGAGCTAAGAGCTAAAATTAACTATTTGAAAAGATCAAAAAAGGAAATTTTTAATATATACATAATAATATATCTAAATAGAGTAAACGTCTGATAGAGAATTTACTGAAAGTAAACCCCCTTTAAAGATTGACAATTCATTAAGTCCTTACAAAATAAAATCGTAAATGGCTTTTATAGTAAGAATGATCTATTTTTCCTTAAATTAATACTTAATCATCAAATTATCATCAATCATACTTATCATATAATCACATAAAATCATCATCATCTTATTCTTATTTTTTAGAAGTTTCAACAACTTTTGTATCTTTACTCTTCAGCTAGTCTTATAACTGTTTAGAAGTTATCAATGCTGCACCTCCAAATATATCATCTTAAACTTTTTTCTATTACTTTTTTATGTTTTAGTTAGCTTCTTACAAAGATTTTTGCTATCTTTTTCTTCTTTCCTAAATTTATTGTTTCTTTTTGTCTTATTTTTCTGTTTTCTTACGCTCACCTTTAGCTATTAACAATTTGTCTTTAACTGAATGTATATTCTTTGACTATAATTGATTATAAAGTAAAAAGATTGCTTAGTCAACAAATGATAATAGATCATTTTAATCAAGAGTATCAATTTATTTATCAGTAGCATGATCTATGAATCTTTTGGCAACTAATTTACCAAAATTTATAAAATCTTTATCATTTTTTAATATCTGATTACTTATTTTAATCTCTTTATTCGTACTATTATTTTTTACCTCTATGTAACATATATTATACCTTCATAATATTCTTAATAATTGTTTTAATTAATGTCTTTGTATTTTTTAATTTTATCTAAAAATATCTGTTTAACATCAACCGGCTTATTTTTTTATTTATTGCCGATTTATTATTATTGAGGCTGTTCTTCAATTTTTGTATTAGCTTGTTCTGGAATTATTTATTGGGTTAAATTTTAAGCTTATGTTTACCAATCATCAAATTAGCCTTATTAAGTCATTTTGTTGATTAAAAAAACAATTTAATATATACAAAATTTTATAAATTTCTATAAATATAAGTTAATAAAAGATATTTTTTATGCTATGATATTATTACTACCATTGAATATTGTTTAATAATACTATTTATATGATGTTTATTATAGATGATGATTTTTTTATAATAAATTACTTCAGAAATCATTTATCACTCTTCTATATTCTTCATTTTCAATATATTATTATCAATCCTTTCATACAAAGAAGCATTATTTTTAGGATCAGCTATATAACTAGATAACATCTTTTAAGTCTAATCTTTTATCTTCTTCAAATCGTTACATTTTTAAAATTAATGCTATCTCGCTAAATTATTTATTAGCCTGTCTACTTTCTTAAAGGCGTTCTTTAATTGAACATAATTAGGTTATATAAATGATGAATTTGGTAAATTTGATGCACTTTATCTAATTTGCTTATATTTCAAAGGATCTGTCTACCAATTATAACCTTTTATACTATTTATAAATTTATCTCTTTATTCACTATGTACTTTAATTGCATTCAAATTTTTAGTCATATAGCACGATACCAAATCTAAATTATCAGTATTGGCATATAAAGTCTATTATAAAAGATATAATTACTTATACAGGCTCAATAGATCGGATTTTATTTTATATAGTAGGAAAATTAAAATTAAATTTAGTTATTTTTACTTATAGATCTATAGTCTTTAAAATCTATACAGATTTTAAAAATTATTGTTTTATCAATCCACCTATGTTCTTACCGAAAAATTATTATGTTAATGGATATCTCTTAGCAGATTTATTATCAAAAATACGTCTTTTTTGTTTTTTTTATAATTCATCTTTGTCCCAAGCAGTTATTTGTGGTATATTACTGTTGACTTTTGGCTTAGATTCACCTTAACTTAAGATAAAACATGCGTCATCCTATTCATTCACTTTGCTTTGAGGGATATTTGATTGAGGTTTTATATTTACATAGTTTTGTATGTTATTTTGTTGAGGTTTAACTTGATTTGAGGGATTTTGTTGATATGAAGGTTGATTATATTGATGATTAGATTGATTATATGAAGGTTGTTGGTTTGGTTGATTGTAAGAAGGTTGTTGGTTTGGTTGATTGTATGAAGGTTGTTGGTTTGGTTGATTATAATTTGATGGTTGATTATGTGTTTGACTTTATCTTACTTGAGGCTTAATTTATTGCCTAATATTTTGATTTTGATTAAAGTTTATAGGTGGAGGTGGCAATATATTGTTTGGAGGTGGGGGTGGAGGAGGGAGATTATTATAATTTTGAGGAGGGAGGTGTGGAGTATTATTTTGAGATATTGGAACATTTTGTACATTTCTAGGTGGATTTTGATTAATATTTTGAGGTATATTTGAAGGTGGAGGAGGTAAATTTATGGATGGAGGAGGTGGAAGATTTATTACAGGATTTATAGTCGGTGGAGGAGGATTTACTACTGGGCTTGGTATTATTGGAGGTGGTAAGTTTGGCATTTTAGGTGGAGGATTATTTTGATTCATCTGAGGATTATTAAGTGCGATATTCATAGGTGGGGGTGGAGGTAAATTGGCCAAATTTAAAGATGGTGGGGGTGGTAAATTTCCAATATTTAATGTAGGAGGTGGAGGTAAATTACCTATTGGAGGTAATGATCCGATTGGTGGTGGCGGAGGTGGCGGAGGAAGATTTAAAGGTAAAGATGGCATACCTATTGATGGTGGTGGAGGTAAAGTATTTGGACTAGATCCTGAATTAACATTTAATGAATTAGTATTTTGTTTTCCGAATTGTTGTTAGAGTAATGCTTTCGCATTATTAAAATTTTTTTGATCACCTTTGATTTCTTATTTTGGTGCTTTTTGTACTGGCTCTGGTTAATTTTTTTTACCAAATAAATTTTCTAACATTTGTTTATTTTTATTAAAATTTTATCCTCCTTTAGCTACTGGTTCTCCTTTTTTGACATCATTTTACTGTTTAGGTTTATCTTGTCCACCATCGTCCTAGCCACCAAGTTGTTGTTTTCTTTTTTTAATGGCATTTAGTAATTCTTGATTCATATCTTATATGATTTTTAACTTAATATTATAAATGTATATGATAAGCTCTATTATATCCAATAAGATAAGCTATAATTGATTAATACTGATTAAAAATGATGATAAATATATAAATGTTATTTTTAAGGTTGTAATATGATATTGCTATTTAAATTTTAGATCTAATTTAAAGATAATATAGATTATCATAGCTCATTTACTAAATGTAGCACGGAAATATAGAACTCGGAATTATCTATCCTATTTTTTTTAAACACGATTCTCAGTTTTCATGCTTATTATACGTGCCTTGGTCTATTCCTAGACTCTTTTCATGACCATCCCAGCACGACTTATCTCACTTTGCTTTGATAAAAAGTCAACTTGATCATTTTATCCAAGTTCTTTAGCAATAGCCTGTACTGTCTTATCAACATTGACGTGATAAACGCCTTTAAAATTTTGAGATTACTATGTTACAGGTAGAACTTCCTTGTTGACTTTAGACATCAATTTATATTACTTAAATATTACTTAAATAAATATTATAAAGATAAAAATCAAACATAAATATATAAGAATGTTTTGATATTATGCTTAATTATATTCAAATATCAATATATTCGTTAATGAATCATTAAAAAAAATTAAAAAATATCATCCTACAATTATCATAACCACAAAAGATCAAATTTCTTCAACTATACTCACAATATCATACATCTCTGACCACTCACGTCAAAAAAATATCATTCAATTGCTATTAATCTACATTGCAAATCAATAATAATATCTATAACGGATATGGTAAAACATATAATTAAGCATTAACATCAGGGATCAATATGCTACTCTAGTCTCATCTCAAAAATTAGAATCATCATTAGTTTTTAAAATAAACATTAAAAAAATTATCAATACATAGCCATAATAATAATGATATTTACGACAAGATAAAAACCCAACCAGATATAATAATATAAAAGAATAAAGTTGAAGTAATAGGTCGTACTAGTTTTGGACAAACTAAAACAAAAGATCCTAAACAAACCAAAAGTATTAAATAATAGATATTTTAATCATTGAATAATGGACATTACAAAAAAAGTAATTAATTATTAAAATCCAAAAACATCAACCAAAGTCTATCAAAGTAATCATCTTGTCATAATCTTATAGATCATTAATATAAATATAAGAAATAACTAGATAATATAGTATACAAAATCAATTAGTTATAATAAAAACTAAAAGAAGCCTTAGAAGAAAATTAAGTAATCATATATTTATATAGTATTTAAAGAATAAAATCTATTAAAAGTAAAATATAGAAAAAGACACTAGTATCAGCTACTATGGCAATAAAGATCAGTAGCGATAAAATTAACGAAAAATCAATAAAAAAGATCATTTTGGATATAATAAATAAACAAAAGAACCGATGGTTGATATAACCAATAAAAATAATACAGAAATAAATAAAACTACATTAGACATAAGTACTAAAACAGTTTATGACATGAATAAGAAGTCAAATTATGATGTGAACAATAACAAAACTTCATATGAAATAAACAATAAAAATGTATATTAAATGAGCAATAAAAATGTTTACTAAGTGAACAACAACATGCTATCAGAAATAAATAGTAAATTATCTCAAAATTAAAACCAGAAAATCTCATAAATCAACACAAAATTATCAAATATGTCATAAATTAAATAAAATTATAAACTTCGTTCATTTTCAGTTAGCAACAGTGCTCATCATTCCAATTTCAACTCTAAAATATAATCAAAAGTTAAAATACCAAAATTAAACTTATAAATCTTACCCAATTATCACGGCAAATCTAATAAATCTTTAAATCAATCACTACTTTAGAATTATTAAAAAAAGAATAAAGTCAATAGCTATGTATGAAAACATAAATCATTAATGATCTTTTTATATATTATATGTTGATATGGTCAGTAAAAGAGATTAATAAAAATAACTTTTTATTATAATATTCTTATATAAATACTTAAATATGTTATATTTATATATTTTTATCATTTTTTAATCTTATAAATAGCCCTATTTTAATTGGCAACTCTCTCCATTGAAAAAACTCTATTGAAAAAATCTTTTTTCTGCTGATTCAATCCCTAATAACTACCTTTCAGTAACTGTCCATCATTCATCTTAATCTTATTAACACATATCTTAAAATAACTATACTCATCTAGTTTCTTTAAATTATTCTATATCAATTATAAAGTCGTTTAAAACTCCTCAATTTATTCTTATTACTTACCTGCCTTCTTTGATTTTGGCTGAGTATAAGATAAAGTAGATATGATAATATCCAATATTTGTGTATATCTTCTAGAGATAAATGTCTTTGATGTTGATAATAATAATTAAGAAAGACCTGCTATTAATATTTTTTTAGTCCAAGATAAATAACAGCATATTTGCCAACCACTTAGTACCTTTGTAAGTAATATATCATTTTATTAATCAGGAAATATATTTTGTGTTTTTGTAAGACATAGACATATCAAACAGATTATACTATGATAAATAAATGAGTTACTTTGATGATAATATCATAGAAGATATTTAAGGTAAACGATTTGTTATTTTTTGTAATATGATAGTCCATATATCTATCGATATGAAATTACCACATGATAAAATTAAACTTTGCAATATCAATACACCTTAACAATTATCTAATTCACTTAATGGCCTATTTTTTGATATCTTCTGTGTCATATTAGCTATAGCCATCTCTACTATTACTTATAAGGCTTTTGGAGATTGCTACAATACATGTGATCCATAGTATATAAAAGTATTGATAGTTTATAATGCAAGACCAAAATGACACTTATATTGATTATAAAATATATTAGGTATAATTTAAAAGATGATTTTTTAGTTGTTCGTAACAGTTTTTCCATGTCTTATAAATGATCTATATAATATATATCTCTTACGTCAATAATAATAGTATATCTTATTCTATATCTATATTTTTGATTCCATCTACATATCCTAAGAATGGTATCATAATCTATTAAATATATTTAATATGATCTTCTGTTATAAATTATGGACTTTAACCAACTAATCTTACTATATTAAATGATTTATTTATTATCAATTGAGTAGGAACTTACTTTTTTATTTATTTTTATATATGTTGGCATAATATAGATAGACCTTATAGTACTGGAGGTGAATTTATCTTAAAAAAAGGAATGTTATATCTAAATATAATATAATGTATTACTCTAATAGTAGATAGTATGAATCCAATAACTTTAAAGATACTTAATTCCATTATTTTATCAATTTATTATATATAAATATGATATCGAGGGCAAATAGCTAACCATTTTATAGTCTATTCAACTCATCAAAAAACTAAAACATGAAATATTTATAAACATCGTTATTGTTTTAATTAGACAATATTTATATTCCCTTTTTTGATGCTTTCATCAATATTTAACTAGAACTATCTATTATTTCAGGTACAACTTTACATATAACCAATAAAACATAAGCATATTATATATCTCTCTAATATTTGTTAGATGATACAACAGGGGCTTATATATCAACCAGCTTAGATACAAAAGGTATTAGCTTAAGTTGTATA
>Ga0169931_10013371_pt1 | contig 11216 bp, 10 predicted proteins | sample Kivu_15m_20L_FD_129675 | JGI IMG/M metagenome (GOLD analysis project Ga0169931, IMG submission 129675) | Freshwater microbial communities from Lake Kivu, Western Province, Rwanda to study Microbial Dark Matter (Phase II) - Kivu_15m_20L... | ecosystem: Environmental > Aquatic > Freshwater > Lake... | reverse complement strand
GGCGGTTACCGCTCGATCCGCCAGGGCCTGCGAGAGCTGGCCTACGACATCAAGAGAATGCTGGCACTGGGAGGCGTGACAACTGCCGGGCTCGCACCTTGATCACACTTTTAGGCAGCCCTGCCCTTGGCCTGAAGCAGTCCGCGGGCTACCAGCACAAAGTTGTTTTCTAATAATCCGGCCATCTGGATGGAAATCTGCGCCCTCCCAGGGGTGCTGCAAGATTCCATTCGGCTGGCCCGTTGACGGGGCTTGAATCACCGATCGATGCGGCTCAGCCTCAAAGGGCTACCAGGCCCTCGGGCATGCCAGCGGTGCCCTGGCACCGCTGGCGCAGGCCTCGATCAAGCCTTGGGATGGGCCTGGTTTACATTGAAATGTCGCTAGCCAGATGCGAGCATGTCCGCAAGCAGGCCTTGGAGTTAGGGAAGATGGCCCCGTTTCAACCACCCTCTGGCGTTAACCGTATCTTAATCGCTGGCAATTATGGTTTAAAATTGAAGCAAATCACAACTATCATACTCCCATCATGTGTCTTATCGATGAAACCAGGGCTTTCCTTAATCTCATAATAATCTGAATGTAATGTCTTTTGCCAAGCTGAGGCGATTCGGACGCCAACTTATATCTAATGCGGTTGAATTTTTCAATAAACAAACAGTTGCATCCCTGCTTTTCCTGCTGCTGGCAGGAGTCTTGGTTGCAGCTTTGAACATGGTCAGCTTGTCGTCTGAGCTAATTAACACTCAAGCATTGCAAAGCTCTTTCTTGTATGCAAATGCTTTGCAGAATGCGCGCACCTATTACAGTGAAACTGTTGTTAAGAAGCTAAAAAATCAAGATTTTGTAAAGATAGATCATGATCACATTGACAAGCTTGATACTGTTCCCATACCGGCAACTTTTCTGATTGACTTGGGCGAACGGATTAGCAAAGAAAATCTCGGAGTCTCGGTGAGACTCTTCAGTGATTATCCATTTGCTTTTCGGCAGCTACCAAAGCCTCGTGATCCATTTGACCGGGACGCAATTGCATTTTTGTCGAAAAATCCAGATAAACCATTTACCCGCATTACAACTCTCAATGGGAAGCGCACATTCCGTTACGCTCAGGCTGATATTATGAAGGCCAGCTGTGTTGCTTGTCACAACTCCCATCCTCAAAGCACAAAAAGAGATTGGAAAGTTGGCGATGTTCGCGGCGTCCTTGAAGTGTCCTCATCAATAGACACTCTCTTGCAGCAAAATAGAAAGGGCCTGACATCAACCATACTTATGCTTACCGGCCTATTAGGCCTCGCAGGAGTGGGAGTTTGGATCGTGTTTAACAGGCTGAAAAAAGTTTCTGTTGAGCTGGAGCACAAAGTTAAAATTAGAACGCAAGAACTGTCTAGTGCTAATCAATCATTGAGCACGGAACAGGAAAAATCCAAGAATTTGCTTCGGAATATTTTGCCAGAGAGCATTGTCGGCAGGCTCCAGGGTGGTGAAAAAGATATATCCGATGCGTTTGCCAACGTAAGTATTCTTTTCGCGGACATTGTTAACTTTACCCCTCTCTCACAAGAGGTAACCCCTTCTGAGTTGGTAGTCATCTTAAATCGAATTTTTTCACAGTTTGACGATTTGTCTGAAAAGCATGGCTTAGAAAAAATCAAAACAATCGGAGATGCCTACATGGTAGCCAGTGGTCTTCCAGAGCGTCGTGAGGATCATGCTGAATTGATTGCTGACATGGCCCTGTCAATGCAGGAAGTGATTCATGCTATTGGATCAGACCTTAACCGACCCTTAGACATACGGATTGGCATCAATTCTGGTCCAGTAGCGGCCGGGGTTATTGGCAAGAGAAAATTTACCTATGATCTTTGGGGCGACACTGTTAATGTCGCATCACGCATGGAGTCTCATGCTGTTGACGGCACTATACAAGTATCCGAATCAACGTACCAGTTGCTCAAGGATAAATATCTGTTTGAGGATAGGGGGACTATTTATATTAAAGGAAAAGGTGACATGAAAGCCTATATGTTGAAGTCTAAGATTTCTACGTGATGGCCCACTTGACCCTGCTCAGCGAGAGAAGAGCTCATTTTGTTCGAAGCTTACTCATAGGCGGATGGATCCTTCTGATACTTTCGTTAATTGTCCCCGCTGTAAATGATACCCTGATTTCAACGGGGTTCATGTCACTTAACAGGATTCAATGCGTTAATCAAGGCGATTGCAAGCCTGCTGTCATCAACGCTTTTTTTTGGGGCACAATAGTTCCTTTTTCAATATTCATAATTGTTGTTATCAGTCATGAATTGTGGCGGCGAGTCTGTCCGCTATCATTCATCTCCCAAATTTTTAGGTCTTTGGGGCTACAACGCACAAGGCTTTCGGGTAACGGTAAAAGACAATTAGTCAAGGTTAAACCCGATTCGTGGCTTGGCAAGAACCATCGAGCTCTGCAGTGGTTCATTTTCTTTATAGGTATAGTTTTGCGGTTGACCTTTACTAATAATAATAGTTACTGGCTTTTTGCTTGGCTAGTCATCACAATCCTTGCGGCCCTCTGGGTTGGTTGGGCTTTCCCTGGAAAATCTTGGTGCCAATACTTTTGCCCAATGGCACCCGTCCAGGAAATCCTGGTAGGACCCCGAGCATTCTTAGGAACCACTGCGCACATTGGCAAAACCAGCCCAATCCCTCAGTCAATGTGCCGCTCAACGACTGATTCTGGCAAAGAGAAGTCGGCTTGCGTTGCCTGCACAGCACATTGCATCGACATTGATGCAGAAAATAACTACTGGACTAATCTTCGCTCTAGAGGATTTCTTGATGTTGCTTGGTACTCCTATCCAGGATTAGTCATTGGATTTGGGTTCTTTGCATCTTACTTGTCAAATACAATCTCGCGAAACTCCTCTGACTTAAGTGGATTTCCGCGATGGGCATTTTCCACAGATAATTCAATCAAAGCAGGGAGCTTAGTCAAATTACCATTGATTAATGCCTATCCCTTCCAGTTTCTGATTTATGGAGTAGGGTTAGTTGGATTTTCTGCAATCAGCTATTTCCTATTTAAATGGATTCAAAATTATTTTTTAGTACGTGCTAATGCAATTAATACAGATTTCGACGAAAATCGCTCCGTTGCAAAGCATCAGACAAGGGTTGTGGCATCTTTTCTCGCAATAAATGCCTATTTTGGTTTTAATGATCCATTTCTTGGCTATGGTAATGGTGGCTTTGGTGAGGCCATTCAATTTATTGTGGCCATAACTACTTCTGTATGGTTTTATCGTACTTGGCCAAGAAACTCCACTATCTATAATCGTGAGAGCACGAGCTCAAGTTTAATTTCGCAGCTGCAGAAGCGTTTTCCGAATCTAAAAGACTTTCTTGGTGGCAGAGAAGTTCAGCAACTAACGCCGAATGAGATTTACACCTTAGCAAAAATTCTCCCAGGCCACTATCAAGAAACAAATTTGTCTATCTACAAGGATGTCCTGAGAGATCTCCTATTAAGCGGCAACGTTGAGGTGGAAGGATCATTGAGTCACTTGTCAGAGCTGAGGGTAACTCTTGGACTCGCTGAGATAGATCATGATAAGGCATTGTATGAGCTGCAAAGTTCTGAGCCCCATCTATTTGCCCCTGATCAAGCTGAGCAAGCAGGGCTAAGTCTGCAGCTTAAGTCTGCTTCGGAGGCGCTGGAAGATTTTATGAATCTGTTTAAGCTTAATGATCTGAGACTTGATAGCCTTGGTTATACTCAGCTTGTTAAGCTTGAAACAATTAGAAGACAAAGTAATCTAGATGATCGCGATTGGAATCGCCTGCTTGAGCAATATGGGCCAAATTCAAGATACAGTAAGTTGCGGATTGAGGAGGCGCTGAATGAGCTCCAGCGCACGATTCTTTATCTCGAAAGCCTGATCGTGCTCCGATCGAGTCTAACTCTTGCCAATCCACTTGTGGCTGCATTGACAATTGAAAGAGACAAGCAACTTCAAAAGCTTAAGGCCAGCATAATATTATTGGACCCCAACGACAATTTGGTTACCCGTTATTACCATATAGTTAATGCTGATTTGTCGGAGAATCAGTTACCTTCTTCAAGGGAAGTTTTGGAAAGTTTGTGGGAAGACTTAGATTCAGACCTGGCCTTTTGGGCTCTTTGGATCTTGAAATCGGTCGATCCAGCCTTAGCATTAGATCTTTACCAAAAGGGACGCGGCATAATGCCCATAAGTCCACTTGTTTCCCAAATTTTCCAGGAGAGTGATTCAACCGGCATTTTGCCGATTCTGAGTGAACTGGTTTCCGTACCATTGCTGCTTGGCTTGGGCCCTTCAGGGGTAATTGAAGTTGCATCTGCGGGTACAGTGCAACAGTGGCCTCCCGGTGAGATTGTAATGAATGAGGGTGACCCGGCCACATCGATGGCAATCCTGCTCGCTGGCTCTGCTGATGTGTGGGGTGGCCAGTTGCAAAAACCAGATTGGACCGCCTCAATTCCAGCAGGAGAGACCATGGGCGAAATGGCTTTGATCAGTGGTGGAACCCGATCAGCCAGCGTTAAGGCCGGTCCAGATGGATTAACCGCATTGGTTTTCGAGCATAAGGTGTTTGACAAGCTGATTCGGGATTCACCTGAATTCTCCCGGCAGCTCATGCGTGAGCTTGTAGGGCGCATCGAGAGGCTTCAGCTTAAAGCTCAATAGGAGAGTTGGCTAGACATAGTGCGACCCATTTCCTGATCTTCTTGCCGTGAGAGGGGCAGCATGTAGGATCATGTTAGTCCGCAAACTTTCTTTATTTTTTCTAGCACTGAATTTTTTGTTGAACTAAACTTATTAATAGAATCGCTTGATTCCTTAATTGCAATTTGCCGCTTGGATACAAGCTCCAGAATATTTGACATTAAAGTGCTGTCCTGTTCAAGAACCGTCAGGAACGGCTCCTGCTTGACTTCCAGTAATAAGCACATTGATTTGGTCTGGACTGTTGCTTGCCTTGACTGTCCGGTTAGTAGGGTCATTTCGCCTATGATCGAGCCCGAGGCTAGGTTAGATAGGGTGATCTTCGAATGATCGGGGCCATTTCGCCAAACCTCAACAACCCCATCCAGAATGAGATACAAGCTGTCACCATCGTCTCCTTCGGCCATGATAATCTCATTTTGGGCATATGAGCCAACCCTTGAATTGTCTAGAATAAACTCTATTTGCTGTTGGGACATTGAACTAAAGATTGGCTGGGCGAGCAGTAGGTCTGCTATCTTATCTGTATCCCAATCTCGCTTGTCGCTTGTGCCGTCATAGCGATAGACCAACTCGCGCTTTGGATAGGGAACGTTAATGTGGTTTCTTTTTGCAGTGTGCCATATCATATCGAGTAGATCACTTTTCATCTGTAATTGATTTCTCGTGCTTGCCTCATAATGAAAGGCCAAGACTTGGTAGATTATTGAACTCTCTGCATAGGCATCTACCCATACTGATGGGGCCGGATCGTGCAGTACTTTTGGATGCCTCTTAACTGTCTCTATGAGTAAGTCAATAATTACAGATGGTGCGTGAATATAGTCAAAGCCTACTGTGAACATGTTTCCAAATGGACTGCCTGAAGAGAACCTCCTCAGGTTTGCCATGGACACTTGCTCATTGGGAATGACTATCAGTGAGCCATCTGAACCTCTGAGCTGTGTGTTCATCATGGTCAGTGCTACGACAGTTCCCTTGGATACATCAACATCAATCCAATCGTCTTCTTTGAAAGGCGGATCAATTCTTAAGGTTAGCCCTGCAAGGAAATTCTTTAGAGTTGCTTGGGCAGCTAAGCCAACTATGGCAGTTAGAATAGCTGATGTAGTGAATAAGCCTGTCAGGCTAATGCCGAAGGATCGTTGCAATACTACGATTGTTGCAACGATGCTGGAAATTATAAATACCAGGTCTTTGATTATTTTTGGCCGACTCTTTACTTTCCCTACAACTGGCCAAACCTCGAAAAGCAAATAAATTGAAAGTTTTACTATGGCAACAATGTTTAATATGGATACCGATGCCTTGATGTAAAGTAAATTGCTGAACCAATCATACATTATCATCCCTGGAAGATTGAGCTCTGAGTATGTAATCAGATCGCTCAAAATGTCCCAAATTAAGGCTGCTAACGGTATTTTGTACGGAACACTTGGCAGTTTCTTGCTTTTGCCAACGTATGCCGAGGCAAAAATTAGAAGAATCAATAACGTGATCTTAATCTGCATGGTTACTGAATTTTTCGTACCTTACCACCAAGTGGTCTGACAGGTCCACGTCAGGCTAGGATTTGGGTTCGCAGAAAAAATGGGTGATTGCAGCATGATCCTGGCAGGCCCTCAAACACTTAACCTATTTCTCTTGCTTGCTTTGGGGCACTGGGTTGCTGACTTTCCGCTTCAAACAGATCGTATTGCCATTGAAAAATGCCCGGGGTGTAATGTCATTCTTCCCTGGCAATGGTGGCTCCTTGCCCATTCAGGGGTGCATGGCTTCTTTGTTGCCTGGCTCACTCAAGTTCCAATTCTAGGCCTGTTAGAACTTGTTTTACACGCCATCATAGATATTGGAAAATGTCAAAAAAAGTATAATCTCTTGGTGGATCAGCTGCTGCATCTGTCCTGCAAGTTGCTTTTGGCCGTGCTGGCCTCTCAGTTGGTGGGCACCAGTTTTGCGCTCACATGATCAATTCAGGCCCCGTGCTCGTAGCGCTGCGCACTTTTGCCATTGGAAGCAGGTGATTAAGCGTTGGTTAATGAGTCTTGGTCCACTAGGCTTTCGCAGGTATTGGGCAATACCCTCGGCCTGTTGACCTGATCAGCTTGGCCACCTAGGGTTTACTAGGTAACGTTGATGACCCCATGGCTTCTGTCACTCATGAAGATTTGAGCGACGTGCTCCGTTTAGTCAAGCTTGATGGCAGGCTTGATATGGTTGGCGTGGGGGAAATAGAGATGAGCTTTGTATCGTTAGCGGCATCTAGTGGTAGATCTGTAATTGTTGACCTCCAAGGCGTAGATTTTCTTGCTTCCGTGGGTCTTCGCTGCATTATTCACAGCGCAAAGGGCTTGGATGGCAAAGGGGGGCGGATGTGTCTTGTGATTGGTGATAATGATGCAGTTCTAGAGGTTCTTGATACCGTTGGAGTTACGGATATTATACCTACTCTTAAGACCAACGATGAAGCGTTAGCATTGTTTGCATCATAGGCAAGCTATGATCACTGATCTAGCAAGCAACTTTTATGCAAATCCAGGTTCACTGAGAGTTGTTTCGGAATGGCTAACTGAGCAGTGTGGTATTCTTGCTGTGAACCCAAAGCTCAGCAACCGAATTTCTGTATGCTTCAATGAAACCGTGGCCAACCTCATTGAGCACAATCAGTCCTTATCTGAATCTAGTGTTTTGTCACTGAGGGTCTCCTGCAAACCTGCCGACTCAGTGCTTGAGGTTCAAGTAATCGATACCGGCACTCCCTTTAATCCTTTTGTAATGAGTGCTAGCCCGCTTCCATCAACCCTGGATGAGGCTCGAATTGGGGGGGTAGGCCTGCTTCTTATTAAAAAGCTTACCTCTGCTTGTGAATATTATACAACTTCATCACTCCAGAATATTCTTAGCATGACCTTCAGCTACTAACACAATCTTTTCTCTCCCATGGCTGCAGACTATTCTTGGATTCCCCTATTTAGGAATGCTGATTCCTCTAGCATCCAAGCTGCATTGGCTGGCTGTGAGACGCTAACTTTGCATAAGGGTGACATCCTGCTAAAGTCTGGAGAGAAGAGTGATGCGGTCTATATTATTATTAAGGGCCAACTTGCGGTTCTTTTGGGAACCTCATCAACTTGGACCCAGAATGATGATCAATCCACGTCGCAAATCCTTTTGTACCCCGGAGAGTGTATTGGTGAGATCTCCTGCCTCGATGACAAGCCAGTATCTGTTTCTGTAGTTTCAACGGCAGATTCGAATATCCTTCGTATTGATGGTCATCTATTTAGGAGCACCATCCTTAATTTGCCCCCAGTTGCAACCAATCTCCTCAAAGGTCTGGTGTCTCGCATTCGCAGGACAAATGAGATTGCTTTGGCGGCCTTGCGTGAGCAGTTGGAATTAGAGCATTTTAAGAAGGAGTTGTCCCTTGCTAATGAGATCCAGACAAATATGTTGCCTGACCTATCTAAGATTACGAAGGAATATTCCTCCGTTGATCTAGTGGGCTCAATTAGGCCAACGGCTTCAGTTGGCGGCGATTTCTATGATGTCTTTCCCCTTGCTAACAACCACCTGTTCTTATGCCTTGGCGATGTCTCCGGCCACGGCATCTCTGCAGCGGTTTTCATGGCGAGAGTCATCGGGCTCATACGTTCAATCGCCAGCGGTTGTGAGGACCCTGCAGTCATTCTCAGCACCTTGAATCAATACCTATGCCAGGGAAATTCATCCTCGACATTTGCGACTGTATTCTGTGGAGTTTTTGATCCCAGCACTGGTGATCTCACTTACTCAAATGCTGGGCATTGTCCACCGGTGTTGATTGAAGGAAATTCTGTTAAGTGCTTAGAGCTGCCGAGAGGGCCTATGGTGGGTGCCTTTGACACAGCCAAGTATGCGAATAAGCAGGTGAGATTAGGTAGGCGAGATGTCGTCTTTGTTTATAGCGATGGTTTAACTGAAGCTGAGAATGCCAGTGGTGTCCAATATGGAGTAGCCAACTGTATTGGTTTGCTTGACTCTGTTTGCATAGATCGTGTCCCTGCGCTTGAAGACATGCACTCTTCAATTGTGGATTCCTTGCATCAGCATTGTGAAGGTCTTGCCCTGCAGGACGATTGCACCATGCTGGCTCTTCAAGTTATATAAATTATGTGATCAATAAGGGGGCAAGCTAATTCTTCTTGTTTCGGATCATAATTTAAATATTCTGCGCATCGCGGCCAGCAGGGAGGGTTTTTCTGCGCTCTTTGAAGTGGCAGCGCCTGCGGCGTTTAAACTTGCTTGTCGCTCCTGAATTATCTTTGCCAGGACTTCTAAAATTTCCGGTTCTCTATGGATGACAGGTGAGATGTCCTCCCTTTCGATCTCCAGTAGTATGCATTCATCGATAGCCTTCACGTTTGCAGATCGCTTCTTGCCACTAAAAACACCCATTTCCCCGATAATATCATTCCGTTTGAGTGTGGTGATATTAATTTCTTGGGTATCCTGATCAACTTTGTACACCGCCAGGTGACCCTCGACTACCTGATACATTCTGTCTCCTTCCTCGCCTTCTCTTATTAGAACCTCCCCTTTGCCGAAGCGTAGGATTCTTGACTTTTCTGCGATCTCGGACAATACATCGTAATCTAGGTATTTTAGGATAGGATTTTCCATTAGGGCGGTAAGGCATTTGACTTGCGGATCTTCTTTTTGGAATATGGCTCTTGAATCTTTTTGCAGTATGATTTCGGAGATCGGATATGGGATCTTTTGATCCGATCTTTCCAGTGCGTACCACAGCTGACCAAAAATTTCACCTCTTAGTTTGTCAAACCCGGTATCGGAAGGATCGCTTTGCCATACTTCCAGTTCGTAGGTTACTGAATACTCATTGTATTCATAGACAAATGCTTCGGGCTTTGGCTCTTTGAGTACAGTTATTGAGTTAGCTGCAGCATTCAGCAGCAATTCCTCCGCCTGATTTGGAGGATATTGGCGGCTTAACCTTATATGTATCTCTCGGGCGACCGGGCCATCGCTCCGAAATATCTTCACGCGCTCTGACCAGATTGTGCTATTTGGAATTGATATAGTGGCGCCGTGCACATGTTTTAATCGAGTGCTTAATAGTGTGGAGGATAGGACCCATCCATTGATATCATTATTGATCTCAAGGTAGTCGCCTTCTTCAAATGGCTTGTCAAATCGAAGCATAATTCCTATGAAGATATCCTTTAATGTCTCTTGGGCAGCCAAGCCCAGGATGGCGGTAAGGATGGCTGATGTGGCTACAAGCCCAACGACATTGATCTTTGCTTCGTGTTGCAGGATTACAACCGTTGAGGCACTGCCTAGGCCCAGGGCAAGCAGGTCTCTGGCGATCTTTGGTGGGTGAGGCCACCAAGGCAGGGGTTTGGGGAGATCTAGCAAAAGCCAGGTTAGAAGCCCAATTGATGCATACGTTGACATCATCAATCTGACCGCACTCAGCCACTGTTCTTGCCAGAGAGTCTGGGTGAAATTGGTTGCCAGCTCGCAGCTTAGCCAGACAAGTATGGTTGCGATCAAAAATATGCTGGGTGGACGGCTTAGTCTCTTCAGGCTTGCTACCCAGCTCGTTGTTATTACTGCGGTGACTGCTGCTGCGGCCAGGAAGAATGAGTTCATGTCCGCGTGCATCCATCTTCACTTGTAAGTCTACAATCCTGCTTCTGGTGCATGGGTTGGGCCTGCCGATTTCATCGGTGCCTCCTAGCCCTTTGCTGTCGCCCGGTAGTGCTTGGCATGCCATTTAGTTTGTATTATTGGCATCTGCCCATCGAGTGATTGTTTGTCTGCCCATACTCAAGTAGGGATATTAAGTTATGTCTATGGCCATCACTAGTGCCACCACCGCTGAGGATCAGTACATGGAATCTTGGCCCTCGAGATAGGTGGTCTGGCGCAGGCTGCCCTCAAGGTGATCCATCAGGCGGCGAGCATCGCCGATCGCCAGCTGCCCCTGGGCGATCGCCGTTTCGCTGGCCATGCGCAGCCGCTCCAGCAGCAGCTGGGGGTCGTGCTCCATCGCCTGCAGCACCTCGGCATTGGTGTCGCCGCGCACCACGTGATCCACCCTGTAGCCGCCTCCGGGGGCCAGGCGGATATGCACCGCATCGGTGCTGCCGAACAGGTTGTGCAGGTTGCCCATCACCTCCTGGTAGGCGCCGGCCAGAAACAGGCCGACCCAGTAGGGTTCGCCGGCGCGCAGGGGGTGGAGCTCCAGCAGGCCCTTCACCTCGCCCCTCCCGGATCGCCCATCTGGATTGATGAAGCGGGCCAGCTTGCCGTCGGAATCGCAGGTGAGGTCAGCGAAGCTGCCCAGCCGGCTGGGGGCTTCATCGAGGCGCTGCAGGGGTAGTACCGGAAACAGCTGGTCGATCGCCCAGGTGTCCGGCGCCGAGCGGAACACCGAGAGGTTGGCGTAGTAGGTGG
>Ga0169931_10013370_pt1 | contig 11216 bp, 8 predicted proteins | sample Kivu_15m_20L_FD_129675 | JGI IMG/M metagenome (GOLD analysis project Ga0169931, IMG submission 129675) | Freshwater microbial communities from Lake Kivu, Western Province, Rwanda to study Microbial Dark Matter (Phase II) - Kivu_15m_20L... | ecosystem: Environmental > Aquatic > Freshwater > Lake ... | reverse complement strand
GCGACCGGGAGCCCGTGGCCCTGTGAACAGCATCACCACCCCCGGGCGCCAGCCCCGGGCCGCCCACTTCCTGCTGGTGCCCGAACTGCTCCATTCCCCGCCGAACCGCGCCATCATCGACGCTCTGCTCGGCTGCGGCTACCGGGTGGATGTGTTCGCCCCCGGCCCCGGCGATGACCCCGCCGCCTACGGCCCCGGGGTGAGCACCCACCGAGCCGAATACAGCGTCCGCTGGCTCTCCCGCCACCTGGCCGAGCGGCGCTGGTGGCGCTACTCCTGTTTCTCGGCCACCAGCGAAGATCCCCTCGCCGTGGCGGGGGTGCTGGCCGCTCTCACCCGCCGGCCCAGCTTCCTGCTGATCGACGAGATCAAATCCGGCAGCTACCGCGGCGACAGCCCGGAGCGCTGGAAGCAGCTCTGCCGCTGGGCGATGCGGCGGGCCCGCTTCACGATCGTCAACGACGAATCGCGCCGGGGGCTGCTGCGCGACTACGCCTCCCTGCCCCCGGAGGCCCGCGTGCTGGTCTACCCCGGCTGCTTCCATCAGCCGCCCCAGGCCGACCCGGCCTACCGCCGTGAGCTGCGCCGGCGCTGGGGGCTTCCCCAGGAGGCCCTGGTGATCGCCTCCTCCGGAGCCCTGAATCTCACCGCCGGGGCCGACTGGCTGGTGCAGACGCTTCAGGAGGAACCCGATCTGCATGCGCTGATCCAGCCGCTGGCGGTGTCGCCCCTCTGCCTGTTTCTGCTGGGCCGTCTGGGGCTGGGGGAGCGTCTGGTGCTGCAGCGGGAGAGGCTGAGCTGGCAGGAGGCCTGGCGCTCGGCCGTGGCTGCCGACATCGGGCTGGCGATCTACACCAATCCGGCGCCCCAGTTCCAGGCCATGGGCACCAGCTCCAACCGCCTCTGCATGTTCCTGGCGATGGGGGTGCCGGTGATCGCCACCCGCCAGCCGAGCTTCCGCTTCCTGGAGGACTACGACTGTGGTGTGCTCGTGGAGAACCAGGCTGAGTTTCGAGCCGCGATCCGCAGGATCGGCGACAACCTGGAGCGGATGCGGGCCAACTGCCATCGCTGCTTCCGTGAGTACCTGATGCCCCCGGAGCGCTTCGCCGGGCTGCAGCAGGCGATCGCCGCACTCCCCCGTCGATGACGCCCAGCCAAGCCCCACCGCCGAACCTCCGCTTCCGGATCTACGCCACGGCGCGCAGCGGGGTGCAGGCGGCCAGACGCCTGGTGCCAGCGGCGCTGGTGCCCCCCCGCCGGGATCTGAGCGCCAGCCTGGCGATCGGGGTGACCACCTACAGCCCACGCTACGAACGTTTCCTGCGCCCTCTCCATGCCGCGATCCTGCGGATCTTTCCGGAGGTGCCGCTCACGATCGCGGTGAACGGCCACGGCAGCGCCGCGGAACAGGCCCGCTATCTCGAGCGCTTCCAGCGGGAGATCTGCGTGGGTTCACCTGCCCATCACCGCTTCCTCCTGCACGACCGCCCCCACGGGCTGACGACGCTCTGGAACGGGATGCTGGCCGCTTCGCCCAACGACAGACCGCTGCTGATCCTCAACGACGATCTCCGCCTGCATGCCTGGATGCGGCGCTGGGCGGAGGGCTTCGACTGGGCCTCGGTGCAACTGGCGCTGCTCAACAGTTCGTGGTCGCACTTCGCGATCGCGCCGGCCACGCTGCAGCGCGTGGGAGCCTTCGATCCGGGCTTTCCAGGGATCGGTTTCGAAGATATGGACTACACCGCCCGCGCCGGACTGGCCGGGGTGGCGATCGCCAACCACCTCTGCGGCTATCTGCGCCACCACGACGACAAACCGGCCACCACCTCCTTCGATGCCATCTCCGCGAGGGTGTGGGGCAAATACACCTCCGCCAACCAGGAGCACTTCGCAGCCAGCTGGGAACCCTGCCAGGAGGGTGAGGGAATCTGGATCAAGCAGCTGCATGGCTGGGTTCGGCCGCGCCGCCCGCTGGAACGGCTGCCCCTCAGAGCCATCCCAGCTTCGGCCTGGCAGGGAACCGTGCTCTTCGCCGACAGGATCTGAGTGAAGCTCCTCTACGTGGCGCCATCGGCCTACCTGCTGGGAGGCGTGCAGGACTGGCTGGCCGATCTTGTGGCCGGGCAGCGAGCCCGCGGCGTGGAGGTGAGCGTGGCGGTGCCCGACGACAGCCTGCACCGGCTGGCGCCCTACGCGGAGCACTACCCGCAGCTGCGGCCGATCGGTTTCCGCAACCCAGCCGGCGATGCGATGGGGCGGATCAGGAGCCTGATGGCTCTGCTGCGCCGCCACCCCGACCATCTGGTGGCCGGAGTGAACATCGCCGCGCTGTATCCCGCCGTCCGGCAACTGCGCCGGCGCAGGCAGTTCCGCGGCAGGGTGCTGCTCACCCTGCACGCCCTCGAGGCGGAGTACTACAACGATCTGCTGGAGCAGAGGGATCTTCTTGATGCGGTGGTGGCCACCAACCGGCTCAGCGCCGCCCTGGCCAGCCAGCTGGGCGGCATCGCCCCTGAGCGTGTGCTGTATGCCCCCTACGGCGTGGAGATCGGCGGCCCGGCCGCTCCGCCATTCGCAGCGCAGCCATCATCCGCAGAGCCGCCGATGGATCAGGCGGCTGAGCTGGAGATCGTCTGGGTGGGGAGGCTGGAACAGGCGCAGAAGCGCGTGCACGACATCCGCCCGATCCTGGCGGCGCTTGATGCCGCCGGGCTGGGATTTCGGCTCACCATCGCCGGTGACGGCCCCGAGCGCAGCGCCCTGGAGCACGATCTGGCACCCTGGCGGCAGCGCGGTTCGGTTCGGATCACGGGGGCCATCCCGCGGGAGAGCCTGCGGCGCAACGTTTATGGGCCGGGGAAGGTGCTGCTGATCACCTCAGCCTGGGAGACGGGGCCGATCGTGGCCTGGGAGGCCATCGGTGCCGGCATGGCGGTGGTGAGCAGTCGCTACCTGGGCAGCGGCCTGGAGGACACCCTGCAGGAGGGCCGCACCGCGCTGCTCTTTCCCGTGGGGGATGCCGCCGGGGCGGCCCGGCAGCTCCAGCGGCTGCGCGATCCATTCCTGCTGTCAGAGTTGCTGGCAGCAGCTCTTCCCCTGGTGCGCCGCCGCTACTCCCGGGAGGCTTCGCTGGCGGCCTGGATGAACGCCTTCGCGCTCGCGGAGGCCCTGCCACCCCTGCCCATGCCTGCGGCTGTGGAGCCGCTGGCCCCGGCCGGTGGCCTCGATCGCCTGCTCGGGGCCCCAGCCGCACACCGGCTGCGGCGGCTGCTGGGTCGCCGTTTCCGCCACAGCGATGCGGGCAGCGAGTGGCCCCACAGCGGCCACCCTGGCGAGGCCGCTGCGTCCCTACTGCAGCGGGCAGGGCCGCTTGATCACCATGGCTGAGCGGCAGACCTTCAGCATCAAGCAGCGGCTTGGCGTGTGGATCAAGGACCGCTGGCGCTGGGAGCGAGCCCTGGCTGCCGAACAGCCGGGGCCTCTCAGCCTGGCGAATCGCGGCGAACGCCTCGAAGCGGCACCCGACGGCAGCGGCTACGCCTGCCGGTGGGCCTTCACCTCCCGGCTGCATGCCCCGCTGGTGCAGCCTGAACTGGGCCGAAGGCTTCTGGATCGCTGCCTGGCCGCGGCGCCGATCGAGCGGCGTGCGGCGCCTGCCGTCTTCCGCGGCGCTCCCTCCCTGAGCGTGCTGATCGGCCACCGCGGTCTGGAACGGTTGCCCCTGCTGCTGGCCACCCTCGAATCGCTGGCGGCTCAGGAGGATGTGCGGCTCGAATGCCTGGTGGTGGAACAGGACAGCACCGCCAGGATCGCCGCCAGCCTGCCCGGCTGGGTGCGCCATCTCCATGCACCGCTCGACGACCCCGAAGCCCCCTACAACCGCTCCCACACCTTCAATGCCGGCGCCCGCGCAGCATCGGCCCCGGTGCTTCTCCTGCACGACAACGACATGCTGGTTCCGCGCGGCTATGGGCGGCGCATCCTGGAGCGGATCGCCGAGGGCTACGCCGTGGTGAATCCGAAGCGCTTCATCTTCTATCTGGAGCCTGAGCACAGCCGGCGGCTGCTGGCTGGAACGGCCGGATTCACGGCATCGCCGCCAGAATGCATCGTTCAGAACCTCGAAGCCGGCGGCAGCCTGGCGATCACGGCACAGGCCTTCGCGGAGATCGGCGGCATGGATGAAGCCTTCAGCGGCTGGGGTGGCGAAGACAATGAGTTCTGGGACCGCTGCCGAACCCTGCCAACCTGGATCTGGGGCTATGAACCGATCGTGCATCTCTGGCACCGCGGCCAGCCGCTCAAGCTGGTGGCGGACAACCCGAATCTGCAGCGGGCCCGCGAGGCGATGAAGATCCCGGCGCCTGAGCGGATCAAGGCCCTGCAGCGCCGCAGACAGGGGTGGCATGGCCACTGAAGCGCCCGTTCCGTCCCGTCCCTGGGTGCAGGGGGAACACTGCGAAGACGCTGCTCTCGTGAGCACGATCATCCCGGTGCACAACCGCGGCGATCTGCTGCGCGAAGCCGTGGCCAGTGTGCTGGCGCAGTCGCACAGGCCGATCGAGATCGTGATCGTGAACGATGGCTCCGACGATGACACCGGAGCGGTGGCCGAGGAACTGGCGCATGCCAGCGACGCGCCGATTCTGGTGATCCATCAGATCAATGCCGGACCCGGTGCTGCCAGGCAGCGGGGCCTGGAGGCCGCTCGCGGCCGCTACGTTCAGTTTCTCGATTCCGATGACCTGCTGCTGGCGGGAAAGTTCGCGGCACAGGTGGAGCAGCTGCAACGCCACCCCCACTGCCTGATCTGCTACGGGCCGAGCTTCGAGGAGAACCATGCGATTCAGCCGCTGCAGCGGCGCGGGCCGATGCGGGGCACCGGCCAGCCCCGATCGCAGCTGTTCCCCGAATTGCTGGTGGAGCGCTGGTGGACCACAAGCTCCCCCCTCTATCGCCGCGACCTGCTGGATCGGATCGGGCCCTGGAAGCCCTGGATCAACGAGGAAGACTGGGAGTACGACGCCCGGGCCGGGGCCATCGGCGCGCCGCTGGCCTGGGTGAGCGAGCCGGTCTCGGTGCGCCGGATCCATCTGGAAGGAGGCCATCTCAGCGACGACGGCTGCGAAGATCCCCGCAAGCTCACCCATCGCGCCCTGGCCCAGGCTTCGCTCTATCACTGCGCCCGCAGGGCCGGCATCAGCGCCCGGGCCCCCGAGATGCGCCACTTTGCCCGTGCCGCCTTTCTGCTGAGTCGCCAGTGCGGCCTGGCGGGGGTTCCGGAGGCCTCTCGTGATCTCTATCTGCTGGCCCGCCAGGCTTCCACGCCGCTGAGACGTCTCTCGCCCGATCTGGTTCTGTTCGGCCTCCTCGCCGGGCTGCTGGGCTGGCAGCGCACCGCACGCCTGAGCGTGACCCTGCGCAATCCGCTGCGGAGGTTTCGGGCGCGATGACGCTGGAGCGACCCCTGGTTTCGGTGGTGATGGGCGTGCGCAACGGGGCCGGCTGCCTGGAGGAGACCCTGGCTTCCCTCTGCTGCGGCCAGGAGGTGGCGCTCGAGATCGTGGTGATCAACGACGGCTCCACCGATGCCACCGCGTCGGTCCTCGATGCCTGGGCGGCGCGGGATCCGCGGCTGCGGGTGCAGCATCGAGAGGGCCGTGGACTGACCCGCTCCCTGATCGAAGGATGCGCTCTGGCGCGCGGCATCTACATCGCTCGCCAGGATGCCGGTGATCTCTCCCTGCCGGGTCGGCTGGAACGTCAGCTCAGGCTGCTGGAGAGCGATCCGGCTGCGGCCCTCTGCTCGACCCATGTGCGCCTGATGGTGGAGGAGGGTGTGACCGCCTCGCTGAATCGCCTCCCGGAGGAAGCCCTGAGCGATGGACTGACCGGACCCGCCATCCATGGCTCGGTGATGATGCGCCGCGATGCCTACGAGCAGGCCGGCGGCTATCGGGCTGCCTTCTATTACGCCCAGGATCTCGATCTCTGGAGCCGGATGGTGGAGCGCGGAACCCATCGGGTGCTGCCGGAGCTCCTCTACGAGGCCACCATCACCCCGGGGTCGATCAGCGGATCACGCCGCCGGGAGCAGCAGGCCTTCCATGCCCTGATCGTGGGGGCGACCAAGGCTCGCCGCGCGGGCGAGAGCGAGCTGCCCTGGCTGGCCCGTGCAGACCGCCTCAGCGAGGCCTGCCGCCAGGCCGGGCGCAGTCCCCGCCGGGAGGCCCGGGGCGCCTACTTCATCGCCGCCTGTCTCGCGGCCGAACACCCGCAGCTCTCCCGCCGCTATCTGGAACAGGCGCTGGCGCTCAACCCCTGGCATCTCAGGGCTCGGTTGCGGCTGATGCGGCTGATGCGGCAGCGATGATGAAGCTCAGCGTTGCCATTCCCACCTACGGCAGGGATGCGGTGCTGGTCGACAGCATCGCCGCGCTGCTCGCGCTCCCCTGCCCTCCCTGGGAGCTGCTGATCGTCGATCAGACCCAGCGGCATGACCCTGCCAGCGAGGCGCGGCTGGAGGCCTGGCAGCAGCAGGGGAGGATCCGCTGGCTGCGTCTGAGCCGTCCGTCGATCACCGGCGCGATGAACCAGGCCCTGCTGGAGGCCAGGGGCGACCGGGTGCTCTTTCTCGACGACGACATCATTCCCGATCCATCCCTGCTGCAGGCGCACCAGCGAGCCGGGGAATCCGCACCTGATGCGATGGTGGCTGGGCGGGTGCTGCAGCCCTGGCATGCCGGTCAGCCGGATCCGGCCGGCTCGCCGTTCCTGTTCAACGATCCGGCACCCCGGCAGGTGCCGACCTTCATGGGGGGCAATGTGGCGATCCCGCGCAGGGAGGCACTGAGCCTCGGAGGTTTCGATCAGAACTTCGTGAAGGTGGCTTATCACTTCGAAGCGGAATTCGCCCACCGCTGGTGCGGCAGCGGTCGCACCATCCTCTACGAACCTGCAGCCCTCATCCACCATCTGCGGGCCGGGCGTGGCGGAACCCGGAGCTATGGCACCCACCTCACCACCATCCGCCCCGACCATGCGGTGGGCCGCTACTACTTCCTGCTGCGCACCCTGCCAGGGAGGCGCGCCCTCACGGCCGCGGCCGCCGATCTTCTGCGCTCGGTGCGCACCCGCCACCATCTGCGCCATCCCTGGTGGATCCCGCTCACCCTGCTGGCCGAGCTGCGCGGGATGGGCTGGGCCCTGCGCCTGAACGCGGCCGGGCCGGCGACCCTGCCGACCCGCACGCCACGGCTGCTGATCGTGGGCAGCCATCCGGTTCAGTACCACACACCCCTGTTCCGCCGCCTCGCTGCCGATCCAGATCTGGCCAGCGAGGTGCTCTACCTCTCCCTGCCGGATGCCAGCACCCAGGGGCTGGGGTTCGGCCTGGCGTTCACCTGGGATCTGCCGCTGCTGGAGGGCCACCGCTGGCGGCAGGCCGACAGCGGCCGCGGCCGCGGCATCACCCACGGCTACGGCGGGGTCTGGCTGCTCCATCCCCTCGGCGAGCTGGGCTGGGGCGAGGAACGGCAGCGTCCGGACGCCATTCTGCTGACCGGCTGGCATTTCCTCGGCATGCTGCAGCTGCACATTGCGGCCCGTCTGCTGGGGATTCCGATCCTGCTGCGGATGGACTCCAACGGCGCCCGCCCGCGCCCCTGGCTTCTGGAGCGGATCTACCGGATGCTGTTCGCCGGGGTGGCACTGGGGCTGCCGGTGGGAGAGGCCAATGCCCGCTGGTACCGGGCCCATGGGATTGGCGACGGGCGCCTGATCCGCTCGCCGCACTATGTGGACAATGCCCGCTTCCTCCATCAGGCCACGGAGGAACGGGCCCGGCGCAGCAGCCTGCGGCAAGGCTGGGGCATCCCGGAGACGGCCTTCTGTTTTCTCTTTGCCGGCAAGCTCCAGGCCAAGAAGCGGCCCCTTGATCTGCTCGAGGCGCTCACAGCGCTGATCCAGCGCCCCGATCTGCCGGCTGCCGGGGTGCATCTGCTGATCGTGGGCAGCGGTGAGCTCGAACCCCTGTGCCGCGAGAGGAGCGCCGCCCGCAACCTGCCGGTGAGCTTCACCGGCTTCCTCAACCAATCGCAGATCGCTGCCGCCTACGCCGTGAGCGACTGCCTCGTGCTCCCATCCGACCATGGCGAGACCTGGGGCCTGGTGGTGAACGAGGCGATGGCCTGCGGCCTTCCGGCGGTGGTGAGCGACCAGGTGGGCTGCGCCGAGGACCTGGTGCTGGAGGGCCGCACCGGTTTTGTTGTTCCCTGCGGCGACGTGCCGGCCCTGGTGGAGCGGATGGCGAGGCTGGCCGGGGATCCCGCCGAAGCGTCCCGGATGGGGGCCGCGGCACGCGAACGGGTGGAGCGGGACTACACGATCGAGGCAGCGGCTGCGGGCATCCGCCAGGCGGTGCGCCGGGTCGGCCCTGCCCGCCGGCGCGACGGCAACGAGCGGCTGTGATGAGGGTTCTGCATGTGATCCCATCGGTCAGCCCCCTGCGCGGAGGGCCCAGCAAGGCGGTGTTCGGGATGGTGAAGGCGCTGCGCGAGGTCGGTGTGGATGCCTCGATTCTCACCACCAACGACCACGGGCCCGGGATCGACCGCTCCCTGCCGCCAGGGCGCTGGATCGAGCGGCAGGGGGTGCCGCTGCTGGCCTTTGGGCGCTGGAGTCCACCCCTGCGGGCCCTGCGGGAGTTTGCCCTGAGCCCCGCACTCAGCGGCTGGCTGCGGCAGCACATCCACGCCTACGACCTCCTGCATGTGCATGCGATCTTCTCCTTCCCCTCCACCTGGGCGATGCTGCAGGCACGCCAGGCCGGCGTTCCCTATCTGGTGCGCACCATCGGGCAGCTCAGCCCCTGGAGCCTCAACCAGAGTCCGGCTCGCAAGCGCTGGATGCTGAGGCTGGTGGAACGAAGCAATCTCAATGCCGCGGCGGCACTGCACTTCACCTCCCGGGCAGAACAGCGGGAGGCGGATGCTCTTTGCCTCACTCCCCCCTCCCTGGTGCTGCCGCTCGGGGTGAGCGTTGTGGCGGCCGCTTCGGGGGAGATGCCCCGCGCAGCGGCAGGCCCGGTGCGCTTTCTGTTTCTCTCCAGGCTGCATCCCAAGAAGGGCCTTGAGCGGTTGATCGAGGCCCTGGCTCTGCTGCAGACGCAGCAGCCCGAGGCCGACTGGACCCTGACGATCGCCGGCAGCGGCGCTGCCGACTACGAAGCAGAGCTGCGCAGGCTCGCCCAGGAGAGCAGAATCGGCCCGCGCTGCCGCTGGCTGGGCCATCTGGAAGGCCGTGCCAAGGAGCGGGAGCTCATCGCCGCAGACTGGCTGGTGCTGCCATCGGCGGCCGAGAACTTCGGCATCGTGGTGGCGGAGGCCCTGGCCTGCGGCACTCCCGTGATCCTTTCGCCCGAGGTGGCGATCGCCGAGCTGGTGGAGGAGGCGGGGGCCGGCCTGATCTCACCGAGCGATCCTGCGCTGCTCGCCCGCACCCTCAGCCGGGGTCTGGCGGGTGCGGGTGCGGAGATGAGGCGCGCTGCCCGTAACCTGGCGGAGCGACGCCTGGCATGGTCAGCCATTGCAGACGATCTGCATCAGGCTTACGCCAGGATTCTGGAGCTGCCCGCACCGCGATGATCTCGCTGCTTCCGATCGTTCTGTTCGCCATCCTGGCGGTGTTGCTGCTCGATGGAAACTGGCGTGATGGCCTGGTGATGACGGTGATCATCGGCTATCTGCAGGATCCGATCCGCAAGCTGGTGCCAGACCAGCCGAGCACGTTCTCCGGGATGGTGCTGGCGGCCTTCATGCTTTGTCTGGCGGTGATGGTCGAGAAGGCGAACGGAAGAATGGGCCTGCGGACCATGTTCTGGGCGACGCCGGAGATGCAGGACTGGGTCCCCCTGTATTTCGGCCTGATCGCTCTGCAGGCGGTCAATTCATTTCTGCGCTTCGGTGATCTCAGCCTCACAGGCCTCGGGATGGCCTTCTATGTGGCCCCTGCAGTTGCGCTGTGGGTGGGATTTCAGGTGGGCAACAGCCCGAGCTTGCTGAAGAAGATGCTGGTCACTTATCTGATTCTGTGCACCCTGTTTGGATTGACTGCTTTTCTCGATTTTCGTGGTCTGCAACACCCATTGATGAACGAGGTGGGCGAAGGCATTCTGATCACCTTCGAAGGATTCTCCGCCCAGGGTGTTTCTGGATTCTGGCGCACCAGTGAAGTTGCCGGCTGGCATCTTGCCGCAGGCGCCTGCATCGCCATCACCCTGGCTGCCTCCTCTCGAAACCGCACGAAGCAGATTGTACTGGTTGTGCTTGCCGTCTTCCTTGCCTATCTCACCATTCCCACCGGTCGTCGCAAGAGCCTGGTGCTGGTGCTGGCATTCTTTGCGTTTTACATGCTGCTTTTCAGCCGCAAGGCCACACCTGCCTCCCGTGAGCAGGTGTTCTCCAGCCTGTTTGGCAGCGCCGCCCTGGCTTATGCAGGCTATGCCTTGTTTCTGATCTCAATGAAAGGTGATGGCTTTGAGATTTATCTCAACCGTGCTCTCACCGCCAGAGACGACCTCTTCAGCCGCTTCAACGACCAGGGACTGAGCGCTCTGACGCGCGGCATCGAGATCTCCCAGGGGTTCGGTCTCGGGGTGGGCGCAGGGGCCAATCTCGGCAACATCCAGATCAGCAGCGAGGCCACCGCTGCCCGTCGGAGCATCACAAGCCTCTCCTTTGCCTCCGAGGGCGGAGGCGGCAGGATCGTGAGCGAGCTCGGCCTGCCCGGCCTGGTGATCGGGGGAGGAATCGCCCTTCTGTTTCTGAGCACGCTCTGGCGCAACTTCAGGATTCTCGAGCGCCTGCCGGGTTCGATCGGCTATCTGCTGCTTGGGCTGGTGGCCTTCGGACTGGCCAACATTGTCTTCTTCTTCTCGGCCAGCCAGGTCTATGGCGATCCCTTCATCCTGCTCATGCTGGGCATCTGCTTCGTGGCGTTTCTCGCAGTCCCCAGCCTGATCGCCCGCCAACAGCTCCCGAGCGCCCAGCCCGCTCCGGCACGATGAGCTGCGGTTCCCCCGCCCAGAAATCCCTGCTGCCCCTGACGGCGCTGCTGATCACCCACAACGAGATCGCCAACATCGGGCGCACCCTCGCCGGGCTGCGCTGGCTGCCGCAGATCGTGGTGATCGACAGCGGCAGTTCCGACGG
>Ga0169931_10013369_pt1 | contig 11216 bp, 6 predicted proteins | sample Kivu_15m_20L_FD_129675 | JGI IMG/M metagenome (GOLD analysis project Ga0169931, IMG submission 129675) | Freshwater microbial communities from Lake Kivu, Western Province, Rwanda to study Microbial Dark Matter (Phase II) - Kivu_15m_20L... | ecosystem: Environmental > Aquatic > Freshwater > Lake ... | reverse complement strand
GGCAAAGAGAAGGTGGCTGAACCGCCGGAGAATCACGATTTAGAAGTCCTGCAGACAGCCTGACCGGTAAAATCGGCACATTCAGGACCGGATCTCACCTGTGGCCCCGGGGTCATAACAGCGGGCGGTCGCTGTCACCAAAACTGTCAACACCCACACCCAGCTTTTGCAGCATCGACAGGTACAGATTGCACAGCGGTGTGCTGCCCTGCTGAAATTCCAGATGCCGACCTGCTGGTATCAGATCAGCACCGCCGGCCAGCAGGATCGGCAGGTTGTCAGGATCGTGCGCATTGCCGTCAGACATCCCCGAACCAAACAAAATCATACTGCGATCAAGCAGACTGCCGTCAGCCTCACGCACTGCACTCAGCTTCTGTAAGAATTTCACCAGCTGCTGCACATACCACTGGTTAATAAACTGATACTGTCGAATTTTACCCCGATCTGTCTGGTGATGCGACACTGTGTGGTGAGGTTCGGTCCAGCCCTCTGGCATTTGAAAGATCTGCTGCGAGGTATCGTTTGCCAGCATCACGCTGGCAACACGAACGGCATCACAGCGAAAAGCCAGTACCAGCAGGTCCAGCATCACTTCCAGGTGCCGGGGAAAATTGTCGGGCATGACGGGGCGCTGCAGGGATTCTGACTGCGCCATTTTTTGCACGGGATGCTGCGGATGTCGGGTCAGAAAGCGTACTCGAGACTCCATGGAATCGACCGATTCAAGGTATTCTTCCAGCTTCACCTGGTCGTCTCGCCCCAGCCGGCGGCTGATGGCCTTCGAATCTTCCAGCACAAAATTCAGCAGGCGACGACTGGCGACGGAGGGCTGTGTGTGGCGACTGCGACCGAACAGTCGGTCAAACACTGATTCCGGGGACACCTGCGGCAACACCGGCCGGTTCTGACTTTGCCATGAGATGCAGCTGCCATACAGCAGAGTCACACCGTTGGCCGGATCGATGCCTCCGGCCACGGGCTCAACCCCCAGCACCAGGCTGTGCAGCGGCGTCTGCCCCTGCAGATGGCGGGCAATGCGCTGGTCAACTGACTCACCACCGGCACTGAAATCACGACCGGTTGTGGATGAAACAGGCATCCCTGTGAGAAAGTTGGCTGTTTTGTGAGCATGTCCGTCCAGCGTCCGACTGTGCGGCTTATCCAGACCGCTGAAGACCGTGACTTGCCGGATAAACGGCTGCAGGGGCTGCAGAGTCGGGCTGAGCACCAGAGCTTCGCCGGAAGCAGGAGTCCAGTCGGGCATCCAGGCCCCGTTGGGAAAGTGCAGGAAGGCTGACCGCAGCGGTGGCCGTTCAGCCGGTTCGGCAGCACCGGCTCGCCATGTCAGCGACGGCAGCCAGGGCAACGGCAAAGCCAGCCCGGCACCACGCAGAAAACTGCGGCGATGATTGGTTTCCGTGTTTTTCATTCCGGCTGCACCTTCCCGGATTCTGCGGTGATACGTCGCAGGCGGAACACATCACTGACCAGAATACTGCAGATCAGCGAGCTGCCTGAGCTGCCGGATCTTACAGTCCGGTCGACAATTTCCTGCAGCAGACACTGTTCAGATTCAAACAATTCGCGTCCTGCGGCATAACCTGTCAGTTTTCGGGCCAGATGCGGCAGCCACTGTGACCTGCGGCTGAGGACTTCCTGCCGCAGTCCGGCAACTCCCTGCACGGCTGTCCCATCGGGCAGTGTCGCGGCGGCATCAACGGGCTGTCCGTTTTGCAGGGCCCTGAATCGTCCGACGGCGTCAAATTCTTCGAGGGCGAAACCGAGCGGATCCATTGTCTCGTGACAGACGCGACAGGTGGGACTGGCGCGGTGCAATTCCATCTGCTGCCGCAGTGTCAGAGCGGGGTGCGAACTGACGGTTTTTTCCAGCGCCGGCACATTGGCGGGAGCCGGCAGGATTTTCTGCCCCAGCAGCCGGTCCAGAATCCAGCGTCCTCGCAGCACGGGACTGGTTCTGGCGGGATACGCTCCCGCCACCATCACTGCTCCCAAAGTCAGCACCCCGCCGCGGGCAGACTGCCCGGCTGGCACGCGCTGCCAGCCGAGCTGATTTGCGGGAAACGGCAGGCCGTAATACTGAGCCAGCTGACTGTTGACCCAGACATAGTCGGCCTCCAGCAATTCTTCCAGGGGACGATCTTCGCGAAAAACTGCGGCGACCAGTCGCCAGGCTTCTTCCTGCATCAGACGGGCGAGTTCCGGGGAATAGTCCGGGTACAGCTGCCGATCCTTTGGCACGGTCTGCAGCTGTTCAACACCCAGCCACTGCAGACCAAAACTGCGTCCCAAATTGTCTGCGAGGGGATCCTGCAGCATCCGCTGCACCTGAGAAAGAATCTGCTGTTCGGTCTGCAGTAAGTTCTGGTCGGCCGCCTGCAGCAGTGGTTCATCGGGAATTCCGGACCAAAGGAACAGCGCCATGCGGGCGGCAAATTCGTGCGGGGAAATGCGAAAGTCCGAGGCCGGGATTGGTGGGGTTTCCATTACGTACAGGAATTTGGGCGACAGCAGGACTGCCTGCAGAGTTTCAGCGAGGGCCTGTTGAGGCGACAGGCCATCTTCCGGCAGCTGCCGGTGCAGTGCCTGCAGCCGCTGCCAGTCGGCAGCGTTGAGGGTCCCGCGCCAGGCCCGTCGTGCAAATCTGAGGAGGGCGGGCTCCAGTTCAGATTCAGGACCGGACAAGGCCTGCAGTACGCTGACAACCGGCACTGTGGCAGCGTCTGCCGACGGCTCAGCGGAGGCCGCAGCAGTTTCTTCCAGTGCCCGAGCGACGGCATCGCTGACCGCGGAAAAAAACAGTTCTGCGGTGGAGGACGACATGACGAGAGTGCCGGCGGCGGTATCGAAGCCTTCGCCTCCGGCACCTTCCGGCGGCGGCAGCAGATCGGCCCGCGGAACGACACCCAGCAACTGCCGCAACGAGACGGAAAATTCTGTGCGAGTCAGTCGGCGACCGACGGCCGCCAGCGGGGACAGGCGGCGACGGCGTTCTTCCGTCAGCTGCTGTTCGCAGGGGTCCGGCGGCGGCAGCTCCTGGATCCAGTACATCACCTGCCGTCGCAGCTCGATCGGCAGTGGCGGACAGCCCTGCGGCGGCATACTGTAGTCGGCCAGTCGCGTCTGGACGCCGGACCAGAGCTTTGTCGAAAGCAATTGATCGGCAGTGCGGTCGATGGCTGGATTGCACCATGTTTCCCCGCCGTGACACTGTGAGCAGTGCCTGTTCAGAACGGGCAGTGCTGCCGCATCAAAACGGGTCAGCAGCTGCTGCTGTGCGGCTGCGGCATTCCGGTCTGCCCACTGTGCCAGTGCTGCGGCAAAATTTTGGTCGCCACCAAGCTGCAGGACCGTGGCCTCCAGTGCGGCCGACTGCTGCCAGTACCCGGTCCCGGCCCTGGCAACATCGGCGAATACCTGCAGCGCGGCGTCGGGCTGCTGCTGTTTGCGCAGAATTTCAGCGGCTGTAAACCGAGCTGCTGCTGCCAGCTCATGCTGCGAAGGAATCTGAGCCAGCAAGTCCTGGCTACGGCGACTGTCATCGAGGCAAAATGCGGCACGAGCAGCCTGCAGGCGGTGTGTGGCCTGATCATCCGGCAGTTCGGCCAGTCGGGCCAGTTCCCGATCCTGCAGCGCGGCAGAGAACACGGCCCATTCACCAACGTCCATGCGTATGGAACTGTCGCCGTTACCGACGTAGCCAATTCGGAATTTGCGCCAGGCGGGTGGCTGCGTTGTCTGCACATCGCTTTCCCCGAGGCCAGTCAGCAATCCGTTCAGATACAGTCTGACCTGACGCGACTGCCGCACGACGGCGATGTGAGCCCAGAGACCTGGCGGCAGGCGCGTAGTGCCGGCAGTGACAAAAGATGTTTTGGGGGCCGGTCGACCGAGGCCCAGCTGCAGACTGCCATCGTGGAACAGCAGCGAAAGACTGAAGCCATCATGGACACCGTCTCCAAGTGCCAGCACAGTACCGGCTTCACCGTTGTTCGCTCCGACGATCTGTCCCCGGCCGTGCCAGCGAAACCAGCCTTCCACGGTGAAGTCACCGGTAATATCAAACACAGCGGACTCAACAGGCTGACGATCGAGCCGGTATGCGGCGAGTCCTGGCTGATGCGACCGGCCGGTGGAGCCGGCAGCCATGGCTGTCTGCACTCGTGTTCCGTCGCCGCCGAAATTCAGCGGCTGTTCCTGAGCCGACGTCAGCGGCAGCAGCACATATCTTTGCAGGTGCCGGTGTGCCAGCCGCAGCTGCAGGGCGTGCCGCCAGGCCGCTGAGTTCATGGCAACGGCGGTCGCCGGCAACTGCAGCGGCGCTGCCAGCCAGGCTGCCACAGCCACAAAAATCAGCAGCAGCCCCCCGCTGCTCATGGTATCACGCAGAAACAGACGGCTCACAATTCACTGAATTCCAAAGACTGGACGGCGGTCAGAAAATCTGACCATTACTGTCGCCAAACTGAGTGGTCGGCAGACCCATGGTATTGAGCATTGAACAGTACAGATTGCACAGCGGCGTGTTGTCACCGGTAAATCGCAGATGCTGTCCGGTCGGCACAGCTCCGCCGCCGCGACCGGCCAGCAGGATTGGCAAATTCAGCGGATCGTGACGATTGCCGTCGGACAGCCCTGATCCAAACAGCAGCATGCAGTGATCCAGCAGCGTGCCTTCACCCTCGGGAACCTGCTGCAGCGCCAGCACCAGATCGGCAAACTGCTGCACATACCATTGAGTGATCTGCTGATACGCAGCTATCAGCCGGGGGTCTCCGAGATGATGAGACACGTGATGGGCTGCATCGGGCACACCCAAAAACTCAAAAGTCTGAATCGTTTCATCGTTTGCCAGCATCAGTGAGACCACACGTGTAGCGTCACCGCGAAATGCCAGTACCAGCAGATCCAGCATCAGTCGAACGCGGTCCTGATACGAAATTTCCGCGGCCGCGGAAAAATGGCCCCGCTCGGCAGCACCGGGCTGCCACAACGACCGGCGTGCCGAGTCGGTGGCCGCCAGTTCCGCAAACTGCAGCCGATTCTCAACACCCTGGACCGAATCCAGATACTGATCGAGGCGACTGCGATCGTCACGCCCCAGTCGCGGTCGCAGTCCACGAGCATCTTCCAGCACCAGATCCAGCAATCGTCGGTCGCGAACCGACTGTCGGCTGTCACCGGCGGGCAGCCCAAACAGACGCTCAAAAGCCGCTCGCGGAGCCGTCTCGGGAAGCACCGGACGATCCGCAGCTTGCCACGAAATCAGAGAATCATACAGCAGAGTGTAACTGGTGATACGATCGACACCCGTTCTGACGGGTTCACAGGCCAGCACCAGAGTCGGCACGGGCGTTTTGCCTGCCAGCTTCTGACCAAGCAACTGATCCACAGAGATGCCACCAGCACTCAAATCCCGGCCAGTCGTTTTGCGAACCGGCAACCCGGTCAGATAATTGGCGGTCGCAGATTTATGCCCGCCACCATCCTGACTGTTGAGCTTATCCAGACCGGAGAGGACCAGTAATTCTTCACGCACCGGCTGCAGGGGCTGCAGTGTCCGGCTGAGCACATAGTTCCGACCGATGGTCGCCGGTGTCCAGTCTTCCATCCAGGCCCCATTCGGGAAGTGCAGGAAGGCCGAACGCAGGGGCGGCTTGCCCGGGCTTCGCTGCCCGGCGCCCTGCAGTGACTCAAGCCACGGCAGCGACAGCGCAACCCCGGTGCCCCGCAGGAATCGTCGGCGACTGTTCATAAGGCGGACTGTTTCAGCAAAGTCTTGCCATCACCCACCGCGTGGCGGCTGCGAAAGGGCACACTGACGGAGATTTCTTCCAGCAGAACCGCTGAGCGCTGTCCCTGCTGCTGCAGCTGATACAGACAATGCTCGATCACCGGTTCGTCGAACCGATCCAGTTCGCGTCCCAAAGCATAGCCCAGCAGACGGCGAATGAACAGTCGCTGAAACTGCTGCTGCCGCCTTGGCTGCTGCAGTACAGAGACCAGACCGGAGACACCCTGAATCTGCGTTCCATCCGGAAGTACCGCCGACGCATCCACCGGGAATACTCCATCCTGCTGTCGCAGCCGGCCGACGGGATCGAACTGTTCGAGCGCAAATCCGAGCGGATCCATGAGCTGATGGCAGCTGCTGCAGGCTGGATCGGCCCGATGCTGTTCAAGCTGTTCCCGCAGCGAACCATGCTCGGGAGAACTTTCCCGCAGTACCGGAACGCCGGGCGGGGGAGGCTGCACAGTTTCCCCCAGCAGCGTCTCCAGCAGCCAGCGGCCCCGCAGCACAGGACTGGTGCGGCGGGGATACGAGGTCAGCAGATGCACGGCTCCCAGTGTCAGCACGCCGCCCGCTTCGCCCCGACCGACCGGCACCCGCTGCCACTGCGGCTCAGCAGGCCCAGGCATGCCGTACCACTGAGCCAGCTGAGAATTCACAACGGTTGTTTCCGAAGACAGCAGCTCCTGCAGCGGACGGTCCTGAGCCAGTACCTGCCAGACCGTGCGTGCCGCCTGTTCCTTCAGCAACGCCGAAATTTCCTCAGTGTAATCGGGGAACAGCGCCGGATCCGGTCGCTGCTGTTCCAGTCGTTCCAGTCCCAGCCACTGAATTCCAAACTGCCGTCCCAGCGATTCAGAACGGACGTCGGCCAGCATGCGACGAACCTGACGCAGCACTCCCCGCCGGGATGACAATTCACCAGCTGCTGCAGCATTCAGCAGCGTTTCATCGGGCACGGAGGACCACAGAAACAAGGCCAGTCTTGCGGCATACTGATAACCATTCAGCCGGAATTTTCCGGCCTGGGCAGGTTCCGGTTCCAGTACCAGCAGAAAGTGAGGCGACAGCAGCACAGCAGCCAGAGTCTCGGCCACGGCGTCAGCCAGCCCTGTGCCTTCGCGACGACACTCCAGAAAATGCTGCAGCAGCCGCTGCAGTTCGGCAGCCGTCGGCGGACGCCGCCAGGCACGACAAACAAATCGCTGCAGATCGGCAGCAAAGACTGCCACCTCAGACTGCTCTGACCCGGCATCTGCCAGCGGCCGCCAGGACCTCAGAGGACCGGCGATTTCACCCGCTTCCAAAGACTGCCGCAGCACGGCTGTCCGGCAGGCCTGCTGCACCGTCTGCAGCCAGCCGTCCAGCAATGACGCGGAAATCATCAGCGTGGACGAATTTGTGTCAAACCCCTCGCCACCCGAACCATCCGGGGGCGGCAACTGAGACTCAGACAGTTCCAGCGAAAGCAGGTCTCTGACCGAATTGCGGAGCTCGGCTCGTGTCAAACGTCGGCCATACCCGGCTCCCTCATGCCAGCCGTCGTCAAAGTAACGAGTGAAATCTGCATCCTCAGAAAAGACTTCCGCCAGACCGGCGGCGGGCAGCCGGGCAATCCAGTCCTGCAGTTCCACCTGCACAGCCGCGGAAAGTCCCGCGTGAGCTGCCGTTGCGGCAGTGCGATCCAGCCCGGCACTGACGGCCTGCCAGTATTCCGAACCGGCAAATGCCGCGTCGGCACCATCCGCCAGCTGCGGCGGCAGCAGCCCCTGCATCGGTCGCTCAGCATGACAGCTAAAACAGTGACTCTGCAACAGCCCGACGATGTGGCTCGAATACCACTGACGCCACTCTGCAGCACGGCGATGTTCAGTCTGCAGCAGGAACCTGCTGGTGGCGTCTGAGTCCTTCTGCTGCAGCGTCATCTGTTCCAGCAAAGCCGCTTCGGACAGAGCTGAATCCGGGCGGGATGCCGCCAGCCGGGCAAACGCTGATTCCGCAGCAGCCTCACTTTTCAGCTCGCGCAGACACTCGGCCTGCCGCCATGCAATCAGTCGCTGCAGTTCGGATGATTCGGTCCGGGACGAAGCGGAATCAAGTACAGCCAGTGCCTGCTGCGGACTTCCGGCCACCAGCAGCTCACCCGCACGCAGCAGCTCGGAAATCTGCGACGGGTCAGCAGCGGAAACGCCGGACAGCTCCAGTATTTCTGGCGGCCGCAGCCGGCTGCGATACACAGCCAGATACTGCAGGTCAAACCGAGCGGCCCCGAGACCATTTCCCACGTACCCGGCGCGCAGCCGAGTGCTGCGGGCTACTTCCTGAAACCTGCTGTCCGATCGAGTCTGACCGCAAAGCAGACCGTTCACATACAATGACAACACCCCCTGATGCCAGGTACCTGCTATGTGGGTCCAGACCGACTGGGGAATTCGCTGAATTGAGGTGACCGAGACTGGGGCGTGGGGTTTCGGCTGTCCCAGCTGCAACGTCAGACGGCAGGCCGGGAAGTCCAGCCAGAAAACAAAACCGGAATAGACGCCATCCCCCATGGAAATCAGACTGCCGCTGTGCGCCGAGTTTCCTCCGGTAACAAATCCCTGACCATGATGACGGATCAGGAATTCCACCGTGAAGGACTGTTCCAGTCGAGCGACACTGGCCTGCAGCGGCTGATCATCCAGCTGCACTGCAAACTGACCTCTGTAAAGTCCGGCAGCTCGCTGCGGCGACCGACGATCAGGGGCACTGCCACACAGCAACGGGTCCAGCCAGGCAGCCAGATTCTGACAGGGCTGCCCCGCCACACGTCCGTCCGGCACATAATACCTGAGCAGCGAGCCGTTCAGCAGCCTCACCTGGTGCTGACTGCGCCAATAAGCGTCCGTCGAGCCGACAGACAGCCCGGTCAGTCGCGGCCACAGTAAAGTGCCTGACAGCAGCAGCAGACCGGCCATGAGGTAAGGTCCACGAGCACACGCACTGCAGATGCGGGCTGCAATTCCCATGAGACCGTTTTCCACCAAAGGTCAGCAACGAATTCGGCTGGTGCAGGGGAGTCACAGCCGAGCGGCAGTTACCCGCCCGAGACGCTGGGCCAGTGCTGAGCCCAGCGATCGCGAAAAATCTCGCGGCTGGCAGCATGCAGGCGAATCAGATCGGCTCGCAGGGCGGGATCAAGTGGGCCGGAGTAATTGTGGAAGACCTGGCACTGAGTCACCCGCGGATGCTCCTGACGACGCCAGCGATCAGCGGGGTCGGCACCCTGCCGACCGGCAAGCACAGTTCCCTGCTGCAGATCATAACTTTCAAAGGGCTGTCCCAGGTACTGGGCTTCCATGGGAGTCCCATCGGAGCCGAACTCAGAGAAAATCAGCAGTCCGTTCCCCACACCGTTCTTCTCGTATTCCACGGTCACAATATGCCATGTCTCGCCATTCTTATCGGGCACTTCATAGACATGCCGATCGCCCTGCACCCAGCCATTGGCAACATAACAGGCTGACAGCTCATGCCAGGCGATCCACTGAGCCTGATCCAGGGTGACGAGGCAATTTCGGCCATCTTTGGCAAAGTTCCACGAGTGCACCCACCAGGATTCCACGTTGGCGACAGCCAGCGGATCGGCTGCCGGAATAAATCGCACTTTGCTCCAGCCGGCCAGCTCTGCCGGCAGATCCTGATCCTGCAGCACCAGATCGCCTCGCGCCGGCCCCGGCAGATTGCCGACACGACCGGATGGCAGAATGTAGCGGCAGGCGATCATGCTGAGCATCATCAGCACCAGCACAACGAACATGCGCGGTTCGCGTTTTTTTTTGACCTTCACGTCAGCTTCTGCGGTCATATCCATCCACTCCTCAAACCCTGGCAGCCTGCACTGCCCGACAGTCCTCATCCACCATCATTCGCATCAGATCTTCCAGCGACATACTGGGCTGCCAGCCCAGCTGTTGCCGGGCCTTCGCGGGATTCCCCAGCAGCGCCTGGGGATCCGCCGGACGCAGAAATTTCTGGTCCACATGCACATGCTGCCGCCAATCCAGTCCGACATGAGAGAATGCAATCTGCAGCAGATCCTGTATGGAGCACGACCGGCCAGTGGCCAGCACGTAATCAGCAGGCTGCGGCTGCTGCAGCATCCGCCACATGGCGTCCACATAGTCGGCAGCATAACCCCAGTCGCGGCGGGCCTGCAGATCCCCTAATGTCACGGATCGCTGCAATCCCGCCTGAATTCGGGCGACAGCCAGTGAGATTTTGCGAGTGACGAAGTTTTCACCGCGACGCGGACTTTCGTGGTTGTAACAAATGGCGTTGCAGAAAAACAGACCGTGGCTTTCACGATAAATTCGGACCATCTGAGTGGCGAAGGCCTTGGCACAGCCATAGGGAGAATTGGGGTTCACCGGCGTGTTTTCGTCCTGGGGCGACACCTGAGGCGTCCCAAAAATCTCGCGACTGCTGGCATGCAGAAATCTGGGAGGACAGGGAAGATCCCGCAGGATTTCCATAATCCGCAGCGTCCCCATCGCTGTCAAATCGCAGGTGCTTTCCGGAATTTCAAAGCTCAGCCCGACATGACTTTGCCCGGCCAGATGATAGAACTCGGTCGGCTGGATTCTGGTCACAATGCGGCGAATCGTCGTGGTATCGGTCAGGTCGGCGTAATGCAGCTGCAGCCTTGATCCGTAAATCTGCGGATCCTGATAGAGACGACTGAGGCGAATCCGTTCCAGCGAGCTGCTGCGCCGGACAATTCCGTGCACAGTGTAACCTTTGCTCAGCAGCAGTTCGGTCAGATAAGACCCGTCCTGCCCGGTAATTCCGGTGATCAATGCTATCATGAAACAGTGGAACTCCGCTGAAGACCACGGACCATCGCGAGCGAGGGACGGTCAGGGCCAGGGGGGAGGGAAATCACCGCTGATGCACACTCATTTGTAGCTCGGGCTTTCCAGCCCGAGCACACGACTGCGAAACACTCAGCCGGAGAATGTTTTCGAGCACGAGCACGAGCACGAGTACGAAAGGCTGCAGATCAACCGCTCATGAACGCGAATCAGCACTCAACGTTGCTCCGGCTTTCCAGCCCGAGTGGCCTGGTCCTGATGCTGCGGCAGACTTCCGCTGCTGCTATTTTCTGGCGGCAGCCAGGATGGCTTCTTCGCGAGCCAGTGCGAGGTCGTTGTCGACCATCAGCCGAGCCAGCTCTTCAAGTGACGTGGAAGCTGTCCAGCCCAGTTTTTCTTTGGCCTTTGAGCAGTCGCCCAGCAGCAGATCGACTTCGGCAGGACGGAAGTAACGCGGGTCGATTTCGATGTACTGTTTGGGATCCAGATCCAGCATGCTGAAGACGATGTCGGCGAATTCCTGAACGGTCTGAGTTCTGCCGGTGGCCAGC
>Ga0169931_10013368_pt1 | contig 11216 bp, 12 predicted proteins | sample Kivu_15m_20L_FD_129675 | JGI IMG/M metagenome (GOLD analysis project Ga0169931, IMG submission 129675) | Freshwater microbial communities from Lake Kivu, Western Province, Rwanda to study Microbial Dark Matter (Phase II) - Kivu_15m_20L... | ecosystem: Environmental > Aquatic > Freshwater > Lake... | reverse complement strand
AGAAGTGTGCCGCAGATCGCCTGGCCGTCACTTCAGTCGACGAAGTGTTTCTGCTCTCTCGCCAAGTTTTGCAACGCCCCATTCATTGGTGAGCGTGGCGAACGTCGGCAACGGGCCCGACCACTTCCAAGTATCAACGCTGCCCACCTCGACCGTGTCGACCAACTTGGCGAGAATTCGAAACAACTCCACATTTTCGCGACCCTCGCGCAGCGTGGTTGCCAACTTCTCGGCGCCGCGTACCTTCACACCGTCGCTCGCCCACTGCACATGATCAGGCGGTATCGACATGATGTCCCCGTACTTCGCCAATAGTGTCGAAGCACTCTTAGCGCCCCACCCGGGCAGCCCTGGGAAACCATCCGCCGAGTCGCCGACCAACGCCAGATAATCAACGATCGACTCTGGGCCGACACCAAACTTTGTCTTCACTGCTGCTTCGTCAATCAGTACATCATTCTTACGGTCGACCTGCACCACGCGCCGTCCGCTCACGCATTGACCCAAGTCTTTGTCGGGGGTCAGCAGGCGCGCCTGATGCACTCGGCGGTCTTCACACGCCACCTTCACCGCCGAAGCCAACGCGTCGTCGGCTTCAAACTCTTCCATCGCCCACACGGTCACACCCATGGCACGCAACGCGTCTTCCAACACGGGAATCTGTCGCAAGATCTCGGGCTCCATGCCTTCGCTGGTTTTGTACCCCGGCCACAAGTCGTTTCGAAAACTTTCAATCACATGATCGGTCGCAATACCGAGATGAGTAGCCCCATCTTCGATCAACTGCAGCGTGCTGTTCAGCACGCCGATTACTCCGGCATTCTCATGCTCGTCGGTGTGGCGACCGAGTTGGCCGTAAAACTGGCGGTACAGCTCATACGTTCCGTCAATCAGGTGAACGATCACGACCCGAACCTAGACGCTCACCACCAACATCAGCCATGCCGCAACCAACAGGTGCGGTCCAAACGGCACATGGCTACTACCGCTTCGAACGCGTACCCACACCGCATGTGCAGCACCGGTAGTGGCGGCTACAAGTTGCCACCACAACACACGCTCTACCGCCACATAGGCCACCGCCAGCGTGAGCGGTGCCACCAACAACACATCACCCCACCCAAGTGATCGTGGCGACAGCCGATGCAACAGCCCATACATACTTATAACAAGCGCTGTTACAACAACACATAAAGCTGCCCGGGTCAGTTCACGATTCATGATTGTGGCGGCACAAATGACCACAGCAATCGCCACCGTGGCAAGAAATGTTGCCCTGCGTGATAGCAACTTCTGCCGACTATCCATCGGAATTTGAATACACGCAAGCACACTGACGACTGCAAGTAATACTGCTTGGTCGAGTGATAGCGTTAGAGTCACCCTGTGAGTTTGGCAGTTCGTCAGATGCTTATTGCCGGCATGGTCGGATTACTTGTGGTGATCGTGGTGGTGCGGTTGTCCCGTCGGGGGCAACTTTCATTTCGATACACGATTGGTTGGATTGGTGTAGCGAATTTTGGCATCCTGGCCGGGCTCTTCGTGCCGCTTATCGAGCCGATTGCCAACGCCCTGGGTCTCTCTGCCGCCGCGCTGATAGGTCTCGGTGCCCTTGTCTTTATCACCGCTATTGCAATCCAGCTGTCAATCTCGATCTCGGGCTTGCAGCAGCAAATGCGGACGCTTACCGAACAAATCGCGAACTTGCAGCAAGAACGTGCCTTGAAGAATGACCGTAAGTTGAATCCCTGAATTTGGTTAGTCACATGACGGCTAGACACCTCCTGGTAATTGTGCCTGCCTTCAACGAAGCGGGGGCAATAAGAGATGTAGTTGCCTCCCTGTGCCAACGCAATCATGACGTGCTCGTGATTGATGACTGTTCATCTGATATGACCGCCGATATTGCAACTGAGGCTGGTGCAACGGTCTTGCGTCTTCCCCTTAATCTGGGCGTGGGAGGCGCTCTTCGAGCAGGATTCCGCTACGCAGTGGCAAATGGCTATTCACAGGTGGTGCAAGTAGACGCAGATGGTCAACATCCGGTGCATCAGATTTCTGATCTCGTTGAGACTGAACGCACTCATCGCGCGCATCTCGTGATCGGTAGTAGGTATCTCTCGCCTGATTCCACACTGATTCCGTCATTACCACGTCGTTTCAGCATGTGGTGCCTAAGTGCAGTTGCATCGCGAACGGCTGGGATGCGACTCACCGACACCACGAGTGGCTTTCGGTTGATTGCCGAGCCGCTGCTCTCAAAGTTCGCAGAGACATTCCCTGATTACTACTTGGGCGATACGTTTGAGGCCACCGTTGCCGCAGCTCGCGCGGGGTACCGCGTAGTCGAAATTCCTGCGTCATTGTCGCCGCGACGAGTAGGAAAGTCCAGCGCAACCTTTGTGCAGGCAGTCCTACTAATTGCAAAAGTGTTGATCATTTCACTCACCAAACTTCAGTGTCAATTGAGGAGTTTTGAAGAGGGACCTTAAGTTGGAGACTGCCAAACACAAATCAAGGCAAATTGGAGGAGTAGTTATTGTTAGCTCACGATGTCAGGATGTATCGAAAGTTCAATAATCAAATCCACAACCATGTGTCATTTTCCACCTGCAAGCAGCTTCTGGTATAGCGACACGTATGCTGCCGCAACATTTTAACTCTGAAACTGCTGCTCAGCGAATTTTCTCGCGTTTGAGCCATTTCTCGCGTTTAACTATCACTTTCAATCAGAAACGTGACTGCTCGGCGAAACGTTTCGTCGTCGGTGATTGAGAAGCCATCTCGTCCCAAATCAACATACTCAGGAAGCCCACCAACAGAACTACAGATCAACGGGATTCCCGAAGCCAGCGCCTCGGCCACATCAAGGGGTGCTGTATCAATTTCGGATAGAGATGCGAAAGCATCCATCAGGCCAAACATTGATGCCATCCGCTCTCTCAATCTCACGAATCCAGTTTGAACCACCGGCACACGCCGGGTTCCCGTGGGTATCGAGCCCTTATCTCGTGGCATCAGTAAAAACGGGAGGTTTTCTATGACAAGACGGCTCCGAAACCAATAAGAAATACCTTGAGCTTGGCTTACCCACTCAAAGCATTACACCCTGTGCCTACACACAACCCACGATTCAATGAGCACAGAACTGTACATGGCGGAAGGGGGCACCGAATCCCCGAGAGGATTGCATCCCAGACGGTTTTCGAGACCATTCACTCGTGCACTCTGGCACTTTAATGTTTGGAAGGCTACTAGATCAATCACTAGAGATAATCGGCTCGCTTGCAATTCTTTACGAACTAACAAACTGATTTGGAGCACAGAGTTTGACTATCGCTTGCTTGCTACATTTGACGCGTGGTACACGTCACACACATTTCATTCTCCGAGTCTGGCGGTGCCGGAATTGTTGCAACGCGACTGCGAAACGAACAGCGAAGAAGAAACCAAGATTCAGTTTTTTTGACACTCACAAAAGGTGACATAAAAACTCTGGGATTAAAGAGGCCATTGCTGCTATTTTTAGCATTAATTGATTATTACATTGTAAAGAAACGTACTTATCCAACACTTTTTACACTCTTCCGTTCCGGAACCCCTGGAAAGAAGATTTACACCAAGAAATTAGACCGTCAGCTTCTTCATTTGCACTGGACTCCAGGTGTGGTTTCGCATCGGGAGATAAGGTCTTTTTCGGATTCGAATATTCCCATTGTTTGGACTTTACATGACATGTGGCCAATAACTGGTGGTTGCCATCACGCTTTGGATTGCGAGCAATTCAAGGAGTCATGTAAGAAGTGCCCGCAAGTTAGACGTGTGTTTCGCCCGCTTGTTCATCTTCAACAGAGAAAGAAAAAGCGACTTTTTGAAACCTCGAAAAATATCAAATTTGTTGCGCCATCCAAATGGATTTTGGATCAGCTTCTTGAGTCAAACGTTCCCTTGCACAAAGCGCCCGTTCTAATTCTTAATCCGATTGATACGGATGTTTTCAAGCCGGATACAACGCGACGACCTGCTATGGCAAAATTTAACATTGGATTCGTAGCTAACAACCTAGATGATCCTTTAAAAAATGTGAAATCAACGATTGCACAACTCCTAAAATGGATTGAGAGTGCTGCAGTTGAGGACATCAGAATTACTCTCGTAGGCAAAACATCCGTGAACTTTGATAGTGGTCTCATCGACATTCAGCACCTACCAAAAATCTCGAGTGAACTAGAAATGGCCGAAATCTACAATACATTTGACGTGTTGCTTCACAATTCACTTATTGATAACTCGCCGCTGGTTATTCAGGAAGCTCTCTCGTGCGGCATCCCCGTGATCTGCTCCGAAGCTGGTGGATCAAAGTTTTTGATTGAAGATTCTCATAATGGGTTTGTGGTTGATGACATTAGCGAGATAATAAATAGAATCACGCAGTTAAAAGATAATCGCACGATTCACAAACAAATGAAAACGTCCGCGAGGACTCATGCGCTTGCTAATTTCAGCTTGCGGTCGATTACAGATAAGTACCAAGAAGTTTATGATTCATTCAATAATCCTAATGATTGATTACAAAGTTGGCATTGTCATCCCGACTATGGGCTTGCGAACTGAGTACTTGAAAGAGGCAATTATGTCAGTTCGTAATGCTGGAAGGTGCTTTATATTGATAGTTACGCCTAACCCAATCCTCCTAGTGGAATCTGGCCTCGACGAGCTCGTTGAGCAGATCGAAAATGATAGGGGTTCGGGTTTAACGGAATCGATAAATTTGGGCATCTCCGCTCTACCGCAATCTGTTGAATTCGTTAATTGGCTTGGCGATGATGATCGATTGTCACCGGATTCCATCACTCTTACAAGCAACTTCCTTCTTCGGAATCCAAGCGTGGACTGCGTATTCGGTCGATGTTCTCTCATTGACGAACATGGACGGGTACTTTGGCACAATAGATCGGGTTCTTGGGCGACTTGGTTTATGAGGTTTGGTCCATGCTTGATTCCTCAACCCGGAGCACTGTTTAGACGGTCCTCATTTGAGAGAATTGGAGAATTGAACCCTGGATATAACTACGCATTTGATTTAGATCTTTGGATTCGCTTCTCTACTACAGGCAAAATGAGTTTCCTTGACGCTCATCTTGGAGATTTCAGATGGCATTCTGACTCTAAGACCGTTTCTAATCGCATCGCATCAATTAAAGAATCCGAGCAAGTTAGAAATTCCCACCAGAGTAAATTTAGTCGGTTAATTTCTCCTATTTGGGAGATACCTTTAACTTATTTTTCTGCGATGGCAGGAATCATGATTTCTCGAAGAATCAAAACGTCAAGAGCTTAATTCTTTGATATCCACTCTTTCGTCAAATCCAACAACTTATCATCAATAAATTCGCCATTGACTCCAAATGTTTTCTTACTGATCGAAAATGGTGGAAACCCATTTCTTGGTTTCAGGGAGTCAAGTTCCCTCATTTTCTCGAAAAAAACATGATATGCAAACTTTTTTGCGTTTTCAATCTGTTCACGAGTCATTAAATCAGGTCCATTTAAGACCCAACTCTTAATTGTTACCAAGTAATCACTCTTGTTGTTGGGATCTGTAGTGATTCCCTTGTTTCTGGTCCAACCCTGGCCCGCGACAACTACAGGAATTCCCCTTGCCGACAACTCTATGGCCATTTTACTCGCATACGTAATTGCGAAATCACTCAAGCCCGCAATTTCGTAGGAGCTAGTAGAACTACTTGAATCGACAATAACAAAATTGTCTGGAATCTGACTGAACTGACCCTTAATTTCATTAAAAACATTTTGCTCTGAAACCAAAAACCCGCGTCGTTCTGCTGGGTGAATCCTAACTATGACCCAACAATCGAGTTCTGATAACAAAAATAGTGTTTCTTTTAGCCATTTTAACATTCCGTTAAATATGTCGTTTTCAAAGTGGATATTGGCATCCCAAACCACATTGGTATAAAGAGCTACGACTTGGCGATGCGGCTTGGAGTCTATTTTTTCCTTGATTCTCCTTGCCTCAATACCAATTCTAAAAACTCTCGGTCGTGGGACAAATGAGATTGTATCTTGACTACCTTTCTCTCGACTCAATAAATATTGCATGATAGAAGTTTCACACTTTACATCTAAGTTCACTTCTTGCCAATCTGCATCTGAAATCATTGTCTTGTGGTATGTGTCGCCGACTCCGTAAAGAATCGATGACTTCCGGTATCCCACGGTCCAAGTAGCAACTCGTATTTTTCGCTTTTGAGCAACTTGAACTACTACGCCTTGAGGTACATATATCCCATGATGTGCAACAACCTGGCCGATCCGATATCGGGAGTAAATCCTTTCATAGGCAGTTTCCACTAGCTTCGCGGCCTCTAAGTAGCGGTCTTGGATTTTGCTATGCGCTCCGTTTGTCTCATCTATTTCAGCCTTCAAGAACCTCACGGTCCCCGCTCGTGCATGGTCCTTTAACTGAGAAGATGTGACTTTTGTATCTTCACTCGAAGCTACAAAATCCGATAGTCGAATCACATCAAAACCCATAGATTGAAAGAGTTTGTTCGCTCCGCTGAAACAAACCTTGCAAGTAATCTTTGATGGACCGTATTTTGCAAAGAAATCCAAATCTCGAAATTGTTCAGAAGTGCAAGCCATGCAAGCGGGCAACGCTCCATCGCACAGTGCCACTTTAACTGCAAATCCTTGCTTACGTAGTGCTAAGCCAATCAAGCTATCACCCACTACTGCAGGCAGATTTGATCCGACGTTTGTTGCTAATAAAGCAACACCACTTGTCTCTTCTTCATCAATAACAAGCTTTTTCACATTTTTTCGATGTTTTCGCCACAGATAATGGCTCCACCATTGCGTTCGCACAAACATCGCCAACAAACGAATCCCAAATGTATTTAAGATTCTTCTAGGCACTAAACCATCTTAAGTTGGAGACACCAAGACTTAAGTTGGAGGCACCAAAAGTCATTCCAGATCCGATGAAGTAATGGGATCTTCGGTTGCGACATCTCGAATCAGCTTTTTCCCAATCAGTTTGTAAATCTCACTGGGAGGCACCCCATCGCCAGGTGACCGGAACTCCACCATTGACATTTCCAGAACCGTCCCTTTAGGCAGTTCAAACGCCCAAACACATTTTTTGCCCATCTTGATAAGAGGATCAATCTCACTCGGATACTGTCGTTTAACTCCATCTCCTAATGCGACTTTGAGCCTCTTCAAATCACGGATCATTTTTTCCATTCCTTGAGGCTCAAGCGAAAACGCGTGATCGGTTCCTTTCATCGATCTATCTAAAGTAAAATGCTTTTCGATAACCCGTGCGCCCAGTACATAAGCGGCGACAGCCATTGCAATTCCATTATCGTGCGACGAGAACCCAATCACATCATCGCTATATCTTTCTTTAAATGTTGATATAACGTTTAGATTAAGCTCATCCCATTCAGCTGGGTAACCAGCAGTGCACTGCATGATGCAATACGGCGTTCCGCTTTTTTTCAAAGTGTCAACAGCAGCGTCAACTGCAGTAATGTCGGCGCCTCCCGTACTAACGAAAAGCGGTTTTCCGAAAGATGCCACATGGGTGATAAGAGGGATATTCTTCAAGTCACCTGAAGCAATTTTAAATGCTGGTACATCTAGTTTGGAAAGAAAGTCAGCACTATCAAAGTCAAAAGCCGTAGCAAAAAAATCTACCCCAACTGACTTCGAGTGTTCAGCTAGGATCACATATTCTGATTTCCCAAATTCCAAAGCTTCCCTGTGTTCACCGTAAGTCTTACCAAAGCTATTTTCGCTATTGTACGGACGGTTGTAGTAGGACTTGGTAAAAAGCTTTGAATTATTTCTTTTCTGAAGCTTGACAGCGTTTGCACCACACTCGGCCGCCGAAGTAATCATTCGTTTTGCTAGTTCAAGACTCCCCTGATGATTGTGACCGATTTCTGCAATTACATAGCAGTCAGAGTCTCCGCCTATTTCTTTGCCGTTTATACGGAACATTTTTCTCACGCTACGCATAATTGTGTTTGATCAATTTGTACCATAAAGAGTTCCGGGCTTGCTTAAAGAGATTGATAGGCTTCAAATTGTATCACTTTGAAGAAGAATAGATTACAAGACGCGCACGCTTTCACCATCATATCTGCTTGTCATAGTACTGCTGTCTACTGACGCGGAGGTTGTCCGACAAGTTCTGGTGGGGAATCCAGAGTTTTGGCTACACGTCTATTTTCGTTAATGGCGATATCACTGCTGAGTCCTATGCGATTCTTCAAGAGATTGATGTTAGAACCCTTCGACTACCATCTTCGATGTCCGAGGTGCGCTTCGGTGTGGCTTCAGATACGCGGCTTAATGTGTTTACGAAGAGCCTGTCAAATACGACGCTGCTGAGCAGCATAACGCCAAAGTCATCGCCAAATTACTGGTAACAGCCAATGCGACAATTACTAACAGGGTAATGGGAAGCCGGTTTCTGCTTTCCCAACAAACTTCATTGTTGGTGTGAAGCTGAGGATCGCGATAGTTGTTTTGGGAAGACTTGCATTCAGTGAAACAGACGCATTTCTTACTGACACAACATCTGGGTTTCGTCCGATTTCACAAGCTTTACTAGAGGGGTTTGTTATAAAGTTTGCAACCTGTTGCCTCGGTGACATACAGTGGCGGTTTCATCCGCTGGTCAATCTGGATACAAAATTAGAGAAACCGATGTGACGATGTATTCACGGTCTTTAGGACCGTCTAGAGCTGTTGCAAAAACGATCGCATTAGTGATGAAATTTATATTGCTGACCTTAATTTATGGTCACTTTGAATTCGAGTATCACATTAAATTCAAAGATAACCGCTATTTTTCTATAATTTCATCGATACTTGTTGTGGGCAAACCATCGCGAATTTCTAAACCATAGAGACTTTCGACTCGTACTCGGTCATTAAAAAATGGTGTTGAAGCTTCAATCAATACACAATCTGTTATTGCCTCTTCTTGGTGCACCAGCAGCGGGGGGAAATGAACGACTTCTCCTTCGTTGACAATACGCTCAACCAATTGTCCGTCTCCGAGATCATAACGAACAAGTAAGGAGCCGCTGATCAGGATCGCTATCTCGTCTTTCTTATGGTGATATTGCAATCCACCTTTGTGGCCAGCACGAATTTCGAGTCTCTTAAAACTGAATTTCTGTGGAACTAGTCCCAGTAGTTCCTCACGTCCCCATGTTCTTGGGCCAACTTCTTCCACCGTTGGAAAGACTGTGTTGTAATTGAATCTTGTCATACCCTCAAATTAACACTGAGTGAGTCCTCAGGTACAAGCCTATAACTTTTCTTTAGCTAACAAAACTTCCGCAAGCATCCAATCTTCTTCGGTGTTTATATCAAAACCTTCATAACCTTGGCTAATAAATGGAATAATATTCAAACCCGAAATTGACTGAGTCTGATAGAGAACTTCAGGTTTGGATATCTCTAGGCTCGCATCCTGTACGTAAATCTTTGGAAGTGAGGTGTACGGGCTGCTATGCCATGCGGTGGTGCCAATCTTTTCATCAATTAATGGAATCATCTTTTGACCATCTACAGTCCACATTTTTCCAGGATGCTCCGAACACAATTTGATGGCTCGGAGAGAGTCGGCCTCAGGTGCACCTAAAAATGCCTCATACGCACGTTGAATAGTTGAGGCTTTCCTGAAGGGACTTGTCGGTCGTAAAATTGAATATGTCTGAAACAAGTTACCTTCGCTTGCCAAATACGAGAGGATCCAAGAGACCCATTCAAAATCAGGCGACGTGTCTGTCGCAGTACTTTTCGGACGTAACACCGGAACCTCTGCTCCATAGTCGATTGCAATTCGAGCATATCTTTCGCTGTCCGTAACGCAGATTATGCTAGAGAAAAGACCGCTACCCTTCGCCGCATTTATTGAATGAACCAACAATGGAACTCCATTGAACATTCGAATGTTCTTATCGGGAATCCTCTTAGATCCAGACCTTGCTGGGATAAGTGCAACATTATTCATTAAGTTTTTGCCGAATTCTGTCATCACAAACCAAACTCTTGACTTCGAATCATGGTACCTGCTGTATTTTGTCTCATGAGGTCTTCGCAACTGCACACAGCTTCAGTCATCACAATATCGTTTTTGTTCCTAGTCACCGTACTTAGACTGCACAAGAAAGACCTTCTGTCTTTCCGCTACACCATCGGGTGATTGACGCTTTTTCTTTTCCCGTTCATTTTGGGAATATTTCTCCAAAATGTAGGACCTTTAGCAGATTTTTTCAAAATTGGTTTTATTACGCTTCTTGCCTCTTTGGCAGGAACTCTCGTCCTTACGATATGCGTTCGACTATTAATCTGCACTTCAGGAATGCAAAGACAAATTCTGCTGCTCACGGAAGAATTGGCAAATCAGCAAGCTCGGCAAGAACACTCAACTCAGTATCAATTGCCAATCTTGCAAATTATCTCACCCCAAGGACATGGCGATATCGATTTGAGTCAGCAGATTCCTTGAGTTTATTGAGTTTCTTTTTGGTTTTGAGAGCACCTGCGTAATCGGTCTCAAGTAGTTCAACTTCCTTAATCCGTAAGTTTTCAGACATGATCTCACGTACCGAGGAAATTTCGGTGTTGTAGTTTGACCTATCTCGATTCAGGCTATAAAAAGACCTGCAACCCCTCTCCACACCAAACGATATGTAATCCCTAACTTGCTTTGAAGTCATTTCTTGGAACGACACAGAGTTAATCATTAATTCAAATTGGATGGATTTCGGCAGTAGTCCTGCGTCAGCATTTGAAATGAGAAGAATATCAGCATCGCAAAGATCATCCTCACTACTCTCGTTCCCAAAAATATGCAGCTTCTTATCCGGATACCAAGTAGATAAAAAAGTTGATGAAAAAATGAGTACTTCGGGTAAATCAATAATCGTGTACTTTGCGCAAGGAAACCGGCGAAGAAACGTTTCGGCGAAACCGCCCCAACCCCCACCGATCTCAACCACCCGACCACGGAATTGTTCCGAGTGCTCAAAATCCAATGCTTCCAACTTTTTCAATGCCAGATGCATTTCATGAAACTTCAAAGTATCTACGTTAAATCTTTGTCCATTGTATTCGAACCCAAATCCTCCAAGTTCTAGACGTTCCGAAAGAACTGGCAATTT
>Ga0169931_10013367_pt1 | contig 11217 bp, 10 predicted proteins | sample Kivu_15m_20L_FD_129675 | JGI IMG/M metagenome (GOLD analysis project Ga0169931, IMG submission 129675) | Freshwater microbial communities from Lake Kivu, Western Province, Rwanda to study Microbial Dark Matter (Phase II) - Kivu_15m_20L... | ecosystem: Environmental > Aquatic > Freshwater > Lake... | reverse complement strand
TTGCACGGCCCCGACGCGCTCGCGCGTCTGGTTCGGGGCGACCGGCTGGCGAACGGGCGCACCCTGTTCATTGACAGCACCCATACGGCGCATGGCGCGCTTCTGCTGCCGGTTGAGATCCATCGACATACGAGTTGCAAAGGCTATCGGGATCGGACTCGTACCTTGCAGGGCAGGAGGGACTTGAACCCCCGACCGTCGGTTTTGGAGACCGATGCTCTACCAACTGAGCTACTGCCCTCTGAGTACATGCAGGCTACCGAGCATGATCTTTGGCGCCAAACGACTTCACTCCAGCCAGTCCCGATTTCGGCGCAAGAACGCTGCTCCGATTCCCCCGCGGATTGGAAACTGTCGAAACTCTCGAGGCAATAGTGCCAAGAATCGCTGTTGTAATTCGATGTCCTCCAGTGATGGCCTCCAAGTGCCCAGATCTCTCTCCGCTGCCTCAATCGCAAACTCTGCAATCTCCTCAGAGGGGTTTGGAATGGTCCTCAACCCTTGGGTCACGAGGCTCTGATCATTGATTTTGGGCAGAGCAAAGGACTCACGAAGCGTCAGTTTTCGACCCGACTCGGTGTGCTCAAACCTCTGGATGATCGAAAACAGATGTCGGTGGATGTAGAGCTGGCTAGGAGTAATGACACCCACGTTGTAGAGGGGCTTCTGAAAGGTTTGTGTGAGGCTGTCGATGCCAGAGCTTGTCGACATCATGAATCGGCAGATTGACACGAGATAGATGTCGAGCAACTCGGTGCGGTACCCGTTATTGGCGTAGTCAAAGATGCGAGTTTCGTCTGCTGCGGAGAACTTCTGTGAGGTATGTACTCCGAGCCGTACAATCTGGAATCCGCGCGATGCGAGCTCCTCAGCCGCCCGACAGAACGTTTCGATACCCAAGTTGCGCCACGAGTGTGATTCATGCCAAACCCCACCGGAGTGAATCATGTGATAGCGGTCATCTCTCACATGAAGGCAGACCGTCGGTTTACTGAGATCAAGTCCCATATCGGTGAGGGCTTGTTGTGCCCCACCGACTTGGGAATCGTCAATCTGAAGACAAATGGGTCGACTTGAGATGTGCCCGCGAGGATCAGCACCCCAATGAAAGCGACCACCAATCTCCTTCGGTGGGAGATATACGCACGAGCGACCGCGCGGCAGCCGCCAGAGAAACCAAATCACTGGCTCACCGACCCAGGCTGGAAGCCAGTACAAATGTGCACGCCACTGTCGCCACAGTTCGCGATTGGCAACACTCAAGTCAATCCGGTTCGGCACAAACACTAAGGACCGGCGACGAAGAGAGACCGAATTGTAAACAGAAGTCTCAGCAATTGCATAGGCAGCATCAACCCCTAGGTGGCCTACCCTTGAAACATTCAATGGCACGAGACGGACTCCGTGCCACTGCTGCGTGATTGCCATTGCCGCTGCAAGCACGAAGGCAACTGGCGCCATAGCAATCCGACGCAAAACCCGCAAGATACGAAACGTCCTCAGTTTCAGGTGGCCCTTCATCCCCGAACAACATCGGTTCCGGCTGATCCCAATTCCACGATCTTACTGCAACGGCGAATGACCTCGGGGTCGTGAGTCACATGAATAATCAATACCGACGAATCGAGATCCTCAACTGAATCAAGCAAAGACTGCTTAGTCACCTGATCGACATTGCTGGTGGTCTCATCAAGGATTAGCACTTGCGGACTGCGGTAGAGAGCTCTTGCTAGTCCAATTCGTTGACGCTGTCCTCCCGAAACTGACGTTCCTGAATCACCGACGGTCCGATGCATCTCACTCAAGTCATCTGGCAAATCGACAATTTCTAAGGCCCTACGTAGTCTCTCGACATTCACATCGGCAGGGCTGACACCGAGTGCGATGTTTTCGCGAACCGACCCATCAATCAATGCGACATACTGGGGTACGTACCCGACTAATCGCCAGAAATCCGATCGTACTTGAGTAAGTTCACGTCCATTGACGCGGATGGAGCCCGCACTCTGCGACCGCAGACCGAGCAGCACCTCGACGAGCGTGGACTTACCAACACCACTCGGTCCCACAATCGCAACTCTGTCCCCAGAGCGAAACTCCAGAGAGAGCTGCGAGATGATCGGGGTCGTCGTACCTGGAAAGGAATAGGAGATGCCACGCGCCTCCAATGATTCAAATCGGTCGAGCCGACTGGATGAGATGTGAGAGTCATTGCGAATTGAGTGGCGTGCTCGTTCGACTTCCGTGATTACTGAGACAACAGTCGTCGTGCCAAAACGCAATGTTTGGAGACTGGTGAGAACTCGATTGACCGCGGGGAGAGTTCGGATGAGCGCGCCACCAATCAGTGCAACTCCTGCAGTGTTTTCTGCGATGGATGAACCCGAAACAGCGCCTGCGCCCGCGAAAACCACGACGACAAGTACACCGACAACCTCCAAGATAAAGCGATTCGAACCAGACAATACCGAGTAGCGGAAGACCTGTCCCTGCATCTCGTGGACCGCTCTCCGATGCCTCTCAACGAAGAAATCGCGGACGTCATTCAACAAGATCTCCTTGTATGACTGAAATGTCTCATTCATCGTCGCGAGCACCTCTTGGTCCGCCAATCTTCGTCTTTCTCCCCACTGCTCAAGCCTTGCTGCAGTGAGCCGCGTTCCAAGTCCGGCAACAACCAGGAGGAGCAAGAACGATGTCATCGTTCCGAAAGGATTCACCGCCAGGAGGAGCACGGCAGTACCGACAAAGAGAATTGAGTCGGCTACCAGCGTCATTACTGGCGATAGGAAGTGCGTGACGAGTGCAACCGAGTTCTCAACACCTCTGATCCGTTCGGCCTGGTTCCCTGACACGAAGTGCTCAAATTCCTCCGATGCCCTCGCAACAAACGCCGTTTCTCGCAACGCAGCTGCAGTTCCCGTCATGAACCGAAGCGAGGCAGTCATTACTGCCCAAGCGACCACGTTCTTTGCGATGAACACTGCAACTAACGTAAGCACCAACCACGACCTTGCCGAATCGATTTCCATAGATCCGAGAAGTGGGACCTCATCAAACCATGGCGGAAGCTGATCGCTTATCAAGATCGTCACAGTTGGCACGAGAAGGGCTAGGCCGAACAGCTCAAGTAAGTTTCCCAGAAGGCTTGCAAATAGAACGAGTACCGAACCCCACCTCTGCCGCAAGGTCAGGACCCGTATGACTCGCAGGACCAACATCACTACATCCTGCCTATTGGATTAACTGTGGTGTTAATAGAGGGACGTTTTGCCACGGCATTGTCTCTTGTAGCGGCGATCGGAATCGAACCGATGACCTTCCGATTATGAGCCGGATGCTCTTACCAACTGAGCTACGCCGCCTTCGGCGAGCCCTCTGTGGGAATCGGACCCACGACCTCTTCCTTACCATGGAAGTGCTCTACCGACTGAGCTAAGAGGGCGCTGACGTCACTTAAGTGATGCCGTTCTTAGACTACCTAGTTAATGCAGTCAATCGTGCTGCGGACGGCATTGATTGCCGACGCTGAGGAAATCGCAAACATTTACAACTACGAGGTTGAGAACAGCACCGCAACCTTTGATCTCGTACCCAGAACCGTTGAGGAGCAGCGAGCCTGGCTTATGGCGAGAAGTGGCGCCTTCACCACGCTCGTAGCGGTGGACCGCGACTCGGCTGTCGTGGGATTCGCCGCCCTCAGCACCTACCGTGACCGTGCTGCCTATAGAGCGACAGTCGAGAACTCGATTTATGTTCACCGGAATCACCAGCGTCGGGGCATCGGTCGGATGCTATTGTCCGCACTCCTTGAGGTAGCCGAACAGTCTGGGTTCCATACAGTAATTGCACGTATCGACTCGCAGAGCGACGGCTCGCTCGCATTACACAAGTCAGTTGGGTTCGTAGAGGTGGGCATTGAGCGTCAAGTCGGACGGAAGTTTGGACGCTGGCTTGACTCTGTAATCATGCAGAGGATGCTCAACGCGACCTGACAGTCTCCACATTCACCTCAGTAGCGCATCTGAATAACGGTTCAAGAACGCGTTACTCATCACAGCTCGAATTTGCCCGTGTTTGGAAGTAATCTCGGCTCGGTGTCGCGAGAGCAGTATCTCACGCCATCTGTCTTGCCGATGGTCGTAAGGCAGGTGATTACTGCGCAACAATGTCTCGGCGTAGTCGGTTGCAAATACTGCAATCTCCTCGGGATCCGAGTTGAAGACTCCAACTCCAGAACTCTTGAACAAATGCGGATCCTTCACCCAGCAAAGTCCACGATTCGTAAGTTCGCGTAGAGATAGGTACTCTCCGCTCTCAGAGTCTCGGAATTGAGGGAGAGTGAACGTAGCCAGCTCAGTCCCAAGAAAGACATAGAAGAATCTGGCAGTGTCGACATAAAGAACTGGCCGTCTATAGGCGAGGGCCAGGCAATCGACTCCCGTGGTCGATGAGACGACGAATTGACAGCCTTCGACCAATGCGAGCTCGTCGCCAGGTTTACCCTGATCAACTACGTGCCAATCCAGGATGTGTGGACTGGATAACGTGACTCGATCCTCGGTCCGAGACGCGAGTCGAATCACGTTGTAGCCACGATCTATAAGAGCTCGCATCGTGGGGTAAAGGTCTGAGACTCTTCGATTCCTTAAGTCTTGATCCGAATTTACGTCGCGGACCGTGACTATCACGTATGGCCGAGATGCCTCGTGAAGTCGTTCGAGTACTTCTTGTCGGCGCAGCAACAAGTCCCGGCGAGGTGGAAGTGAACTCTGCCGCGTAGTCAGCAGATTCAGACGGTGATAGGAAGCGTCTCTGAATGCGACGGGTGCAATGCGCAGCCAGTGCTGCCAAGTCTTGAGTTCCGTCACGAGGAGTGACGGAACGCAAGGCAAGGCCTTCTTTCTTTGGTCCCAGAGATGGCGGTTTGCTGCGAGACGCCTCGGGCCAAGACAACACAACCAGATGACTCGTGGGGAACGCGCACCGGGATTCTCCGCCTCGAGAAGGAAGACCTCAGGTTCCAGAGCTTGGTGACCGAAGAATCGTGGTTCCAAGAGCGTGATTCGAAGAACGAATACGCTTTGAAAGATCCGCAGAATTACAAGGGCTGATACGACAAGAGGTCCGAGAAGGATTCCTACAAGTTTTCGTACTCGGCCGTACATACTCAGAGTTTCGCGGCGGACTACGAGCGTGACTTGTGAAGTTGATTGACTAGCTCTTGAAAGGTGAGGCTCTTTGCAATCTCTCGCGATTGGCTACTCACTCGCTGAAGTTCTCGCTTCTCAGGGAATGCCTTGAGTTTCTCGATGTCAAAGATGGTTTCATTATGCACCATCCAAGAAGGTGACTTCTCGTCAACATTGGTCACAACTGGACAACCGTGGGCCATTGCACTCAAGACTGTCGTGTTGTTTTCTCGCGCACCGCGTGGAAAGAAAGCAACGAGTGCCGATGCGGTTCGTAGACGTTCTGAGACTTCCGAGTCGGCTAGGAATCCCAAGAAGCGCACATTTCCGGCGAACACATGAGAAATCTCACTATTGACGGTGAAGAAGTCCTCGTCAAACGTGCCGCCCTCGTGGAGTGCCGTCGAGATATCTAGTCGAAAAGAGCGAGGATCGCCGACGATGAGTTCTGCAAGCCGAAGATATCCCTGACTTCGAATCTTATGAGCCATACCGAAGGTAAGAAGCGTGCAATCCACTCTCGGGGCAGGCGGCACTTCCGGTGCGCCAGGAGCAAACACCGAAATGACATCTTCACGGAATCCCTTGACTTGGTCCGCAATCTCCCGGCTCGCTGCAGCGACCAATTTTGCGTTGAGACATAGGGAGCGCTCTAGTTCCGTCCCGACATATCCGTGCAGGAGAAGGTCAAATAGTAGCCGCTTGCTTACCAGGGCCCGAGAGAGTCGATCCTGATCGACAGGAGACATCTCTTCGGTCTTCAGCGAAAGGAAAACTTCCTGCGAGCTACCTACATCCAGGTACTCATTCAGTGAAAGCAACGGAAGATTCATCGTTCTGGCGAGTGCGTGGTTGAAGCGCGCAACCCCACAGGTGTATGGATTGGTGTGGTAGGAAACGATTGACGTATGAGTCATTCGGAAAGAAATCGCTCCAAGATTTCTGAGGAACTGTTGAGAACCGTGTCAACATAGATGACCTCGACCCCCATTGATCTGCATGCATCAAGCTCTCCCGTTGGTACTCCTCCTCGTGAGAGCCAATCGGCCCCCTTCACATATGCTGAGGGCTTGAGCCTCCCCAGAACATCAAGCGTTGAGTGATCGGAAGCGTGCACATACGACACATACCGAATCGCGTCGATCACCCGCGCACGACTGAATTGCGGCAAGAGAATTGGGTGCTTGGCCGAGGTCCAAACGTCGCTGGCGATGTTGCAGAGCACCGGCTTACCGAGCTCTGCTGCCGCACTGAAATAGGCAATGTGACCTTCGTGTAGCGGATCGAAACTGCCGTCAACCATCGTGACCTTGCCGGCGAAGTTGGGAAGTTCGTCCCAGCCGATAATCATGTACCTCAAAGTCTAGGAAACCGATTGAGTGGGCCGGGAAGGATTCGAACCTACGTAGGCAGATGCCGGCAGATTTACAGTCTGCTCCCTTTGGCCGCTTGGGTACCGACCCCAGAGTCCTCATGCTAACGCCTTCGCTATCGTGTCGGGCGTGCCAAGTTTCGATGTGGTGTCCGAGGTGGATAGGCAGGAGCTGAAGAACGCCATTGACCAAGCTCAACGCGAAGTCGGCCAACGTTATGACTTCAAGAACACCAATTCATCAATCGAGCAGAACGAGCTCGTCATAACATTGCGCACCGCAAGCGAAGACCGCCTGCGTGCACTACGCACGGTGCTGGAAGAACGATTCGTCAAGCGCGGTGTCTCACTACGCGGCCTCGACTGGGGGAAGATCGAGCGGGCGACCGGAGAATCGGTGCGACAGGTCGTCACCGTGAAGGTCGGAATCACGAGCGACAAGGCCAAAGAGATCAACAAGCTGATCAAGGAGAAAAGGCCGAAAGGCGTGTCATCGCAAACTCAGGGCGACTCGATCCGCGTGTCCAGCAAGAAGCGCGACGAACTGCAGACGACCATCGCGTTCCTGAAGGCGGCAAATGTCGGTATCCCGCTGCAGTTCGTGAACTTCCGCGATTAGCCAAGTGTCGATGAGCATTGGCAATTGCCAAGATATTCAGCCTCAGCTGCTCTGGTCAGTTTGCCCAAGTGCAAAGACAAGCCGGAAATCGGGTCGATCATTATCGTTCGGAAAGTCAAGCGAGGGTCTCGGTAGTACATCAACTTGCTGAGGCAACACGTCGGATTGAGGGGAGAACGAGATCTCCACTACTTCGGGGAATTCACCTGTTAGTGGAACACAGTTGTTCGCATGCAAATGCACGACCGCCATGGATTCACGAATCGCTTGAACAAACTCAACGATTTCATTCTGCCGATTAGATAAGTCATGGAACTCAATGCACAAACCTGCAAACGCCTGCGGGGAAACCGCAATCATCTCCACAATCTGCGGCAGTAACTCGTACTCACCCCCTTCAATATCCATCTTCAGAAAAACTCCCTCAACGTGTTTGGAGGATGCCAAAAGTTGTTGCAGTGTTATATCGCGGCGTGAATCCTGGACACGTGACTTCGCCCATCGTCGAAAAAACTTCCTACGGCGATGAAGCGGATTCACGAGCCGCAGAAACCTGATGGCGGTGCGGCACTGACGGAACCCCGAAGCCCATCGGGTAGATGTCAATAAGGACTTGAAACAAGCGAATGTGAATACGAGGAACCCAGTACCCCTGTCACAGCCGACATAGTGCAGATCGGGTCTTGCTCTGAGGAAGTCTTCGTCAAATGACCACTCAGAAGCGATTCCAAGCGATACCAACGCCTTTGAACGGTGCACTGAAGCCCGGCCAACAACGTATCCACCGTCTCCCCTCGCACCAATCCTTATCAGCTCACAGTCGTGCGGGGCAAGCGATTGGAGTTGCTTTGGCACATAGACCTCAACCGCTCTCACTTAGTCATCACTTGGACTCTCCTTAGCACGTTGTTGAAGTTCGTTGACAACTGACGCATCCGCAAGAGTAGTCGTATCACCCAGATTGCGGCCTTCCGCAACGTCACGCAACAGGCGTCTCATGATCTTGCCGCTCCTCGTCTTCGGCAAGTCTGGCGTGAAGTAAATCGTCTTCGGTTTGGCAATCGCACCAATTTCTTTCGCAACATGGTCGCGCAGGACCTTCTCGTCAACCGTCTGGCTTCCGCGAACGGTCACATAAGCGATGATCGCCTGACCGGTGGTTGCATCGTTCGCCCCGACCACGGCCGCCTCCGCCACGGCCGGGTGCGATACCAGTGCCGATTCGACTTCTGTCGTCGAGATTCGATGTCCCGACACGTTCATCACATCATCCACTCGACCAAGGAGCCACAGATAACCGTCGGCATCGAGCTTTGCTCCGTCACCGGCAAAGTAGCGACCATCAAAGCGACTCCAATACGTCTGTCGATAGCGCTCGGCATCGCCCCAGATTCCACGCAGCATGCCCGGCCAGGGGGCGGTGAGCGTGAGGTAGCCACCACCGCGGTTGATTGCATGACCCGTCTCGTCAACTACCTCGGCTACCACGCCGGGCAAGGGATGAGTGGCGGAACCTGGTTTCGTCACGGTGACTCCGGGCAACGGACTGATCATGATTCCGCCGGTTTCGGTCTGCCACCACGTGTCGACGATCGGACAGCGTGTTCCGCCGATGTGTTCGTGATACCACATCCACGCTTCTGGATTGATCGGCTCACCCACACTGCCCAGTAGCCGCAGTGAAGAGAGGTCATGCTTGGCGGGTTCGGCGGTTCCCCACTTCATGTAGGTACGAATCGCGGTCGGCGCGGTGTAGAACACCGTTACCCCGTACTTTGCGACGAGCGACCACATCCGATCATTGCCGGGGTAATTGGGAACGCCTTCGTACATCACTTGGGTGGCACCGTTGGTGAGCGGTCCGTAGACGATGTAGCTGTGCCCCGTCACCCATCCCACATCAGCCGTACACCAGTAGATGTCCGTATCAGGATGGTGGTCGAAGACGTATCGAAACGTCGCAGCGACGTGCGTCAGATACCCACCGGTCGTGTGCATGATTCCCTTGGGCTTCCCCGTCGTACCCGAGGTATAAAGCAGGAACAGCAGTTGCTCCGAATCAACCGGTTCTGCCGGACAGGTCGGTGACGCTGCCGCAACGACATCGTGGTACCAGTGGTCGCGACCCTGAACCATGGCGACATCGTTGCCGCCCCTTCTCACGACGACAACGTGTTCGATCGAGGGAGTGGATGCCAGAGCGATGTCGGCCTGCGGCTTCAGAGGAAACACCTCGCCTCGTCGCCAACCACCGTCAGCCGTGATCAGCACCTTCGCCGATGCGTCGTTGATTCGGTCAGCCAATGCCTGGGCTGAGAAGCCGCCGAAAACCACACTGTGCGCTGCACCGATCCGTGCGCAGGCAAGCATCGCAACGGCGGCCTCCGGAATCATCGGAAGATAGATGTTGACTCGATCACCCTTGCGAACTCCCAATGAGATGAGGGCGTTCGCGAGTCGCTGCGTCTCGTCGAGCAGTTCCCGATATGTGACGGTGCGCGTATCCCCCGGCTCACCTTCCCAGTAGAAAGCGACTTTGTCTCCTCGTCCCGCCAACACGTGACGATCAAGGCAGTTGTATGAAGCATTGAGTTCACCCCCAACGAACCACTTTGCGTTCGGGAGACTCCACTCCACAGCGGTGTGCCACAGGGCTGACCATGTGAGGAGATCTCGTGCATGACGATCCCAATACGCAATCCGGTCGCGCTCTGCCTCGTCGAAGAGGGAGCGGTCGGACACGATGGCCGAGTCGACGAATTGCTCAGCCGGCGGAAACCGCCTGTCCTCGTGACCGAGATCCTGGATGGTGGGGTCGTTGCTCTCTGCCATCGTGTTTCCTCTCGGGTGTCTCGCCATATGCGAGATTAGTGAGTCCTCATGCGCGACCAACTGGCAGTCCAACGATTCGGGCCATCCGAGTGGCTCTTGTCTGCCGTGTTGTCGCTGACATGGGGTTCATCGTTCCTGCTGATTGCCGTCGCCATCGAGTACGTGGATCCCGCGCTGGTGCCGTTCGGGCGCGCGATACTGGGCGGACTCGCCCTCGCCTTGTTTCCTGGCGCCCGCGATCGTGTCGCTCGCACGGATTTGCCTCGTATTGCGGTGCTGGGTCTGGTGTGGATGGCACTGCCGTTCTGGCTCTTTCCACTCGCCGAACAGACCGTCACGAGTGGAATCGCCGGAATGATCAACGGCGGGTTGCCGGTGGTGATGGCATGTGTGACCGCCCTGTGGTTGCGTCGTACACCGAGCCGATCACGAGTAATCGCGATCGCGATTGGGTTCGCGGGCATCGTGACCATCTCCTGGCCAGCGATTCAATCGACATCGGATTCTGGAGAGCCGATCGCCGATGTGCGGGGAATGGCGTTTCTCTTCGTCGCAGTCACCTGCTATGCGATCGGCGCAAACACCGCACGTCCGCTCCAGGTGAAGTACTCACCGGCACGACTCTTGATGCGGGTGCAATTTGCTGCAGCCCTGTGGTCGCTTCCAGTGGCGATTCCCGGAGTGCAGACTTCTGAGTTTGCATGGCAAGCCGGACTTGCCGTGCTCGTTCTCGGCGTGGTCGGTACGGGTATTGCATTCGTCGCGTTTGGCACATTGCTAGAACGAACCGGAATTACTCGAGCGATGATTCCGACCTACTTCACGCCAATCGTTGGTTTGCTCCTCGGAACCATGTTCCGAGGCGAGCACATTGCAGTTGCGTCGGTGGCTGGGATGTGCGTCGTGATTTTCTCTGCGTGGCTAACTAGCAAGCCCGACGACCGCGACGTGATGCTCAGCGACGCCACTCGATGATCTCAGGCCGTTGCAATTGACTTCAATACCAGAACTAGGTAGCAGGCTTGGTGTTTCTAACCAAATGCTCAACGAACGTCGCGCCAATACTCGTTCGTCGGTCGCGATACTTCAATGGGTGAATGGACCGTCCAACATAGATGTCCTCGAGCCTTGATGGCACATCAGCAAAAGCCTTCATGTGCTCTTCGTGCACAAAGAACGCATTTACTCCTGTCTGTAAGTTG